>Ga0137366_10000124_pt1 | contig 40993 bp, 34 predicted proteins | sample SagtaG_8_FD_104938 | JGI IMG/M metagenome (GOLD analysis project Ga0137366, IMG submission 104938) | Vadose zone soil microbial communities from Sagehorn Ranch, Mendocino, California, USA - Sage1_L_60_16 metaG | ecosystem: Environmental > Terrestrial > Soil > Vadose zone | place: USA...
CGATTTCGCCGATGACGGTCTCGCCCAACGCTCGGGCCTGCACCAGCGGCCGCGCATCCACGGGTACGCCCGGACTGACCACGATCAAATCTTGCCCGTGAAAAGTGCGTTCCCCGTGGCCGCCAGTTTCGACGGCGATGCCATGGTCCAACAACAAGGGGATTTCCTCTTGTAGTTGATCCTGTGGCTTGGCGTCAGAGACCGTGACCTGGGCGCCTTGCGACTTGAGAAACAATGCAGAAGCCACGCCCGACTTTCCCAGTCCTACGACCAGCACGCGTTTGTTCTTGAGGTCCACTGGTTGGAGATTATAGAGGCTGGAACCAAATCAGTTCTCGAATATCAGTTCCCGGTTCTCAGCGTAGTTTAAGTGTGGTTAGGGCAAACAGAGCAAATACCAGCGACGCGATCCAGAATCGCACGATGATCTTCGACTCCGACCAACCCAGCAGCTCGAAGTGATGGTGAATCGGGGCCATTTTGAAAATGCGTTTCTTGCGCAGTTTGTAAGATCCGACCTGCAAGATTACGGATAAGGCCTCGACCACAAACACCCCGCCGATAAAGGGGAGAAGCAGTTCCTGCTTGATCATGACCGCCACCGTCCCAATCGCGCCACCCAGGGCCAGGGAACCAACGTCGCCCATGAAAATTTGCGCGGGATGCGCGTTATACCAAAGGAAGCCAATCGACGCCCCCACCATGGCTCCGCAAAAAATGGTCAATTCCCCGATCTGTGGCATACGTGGCATATCCAGGTAGGTAGCAAAAGTTGCGTGTCCACTGACATAGGTCAGGACCGTGAGGGCGCCGGCGGCGATGATAGTGCAGCCGATGGCCAGCCCATCCAGTCCGTCAGTCAAGTTCACAGCATTGCTCGACCCATACAGTACGAGCACGACGAAGAAGATAAAGGGAAGGAAGGCTAGAGGCCAGAGATGAGGATTCTGCTCCAGATGTTGGATGACCAGATCCGGGCGGAACTGCTTGAGGAAGGGAACGATCAGCTTGGTCGAATACAACCCATAGGCTTGCATGGCGATGAGCGAAATGGCTACGACCAGGCTGGCGGCGATCTGGAAGCCTGATTTGGCCCGCGCCGTCAAGCCGAGATTGCGCCGGTGAACTACCTTGATGTAGTCATCGGCAAAGCCAATCGCTCCAAATGCACAGAGAGAAAAGACTGCCAGCCAAACGAAGCGGTTGCTCAAGTCAGCCCAGAGCAGGGTAGGGACGACAATCGAAATCACGATCAGCAGCCCGCCCATGGTGGGCGTTCCAGCTTTTTTCTGATGGGCTTTCGGTCCTTCTTCCCGGATGTACTGGCCGATCTGGAATTCCTGCAACCTGCGGATCACAAGCGGCCCGATCACCAGTGCGGTGAACAATGCAGTAAGGCTGGCGAACGCGGTGCGGAAGGTGAGGTACCGGAAAATCCGGAAGGGCGGGAAGATATGGAACAGCTTCAGATACAGCAGCCAATAGAGCAATCCGCCTCCGTGTATTTTCTCGCTGACCGTTTTCCGTCAGGCGTGCCTTCTAACGACGTGCGACCGATGATTGCCACTTTTCCAAAGCCAGCTCCAGCTTTACTCCGCGCGAAGCTTTGAGCAAGACGACATCGCCCGGTTTGGCCTCGCGCTCCAACCATTCCCCGGCTTCTTCTGGCGTAGCGACAAACTCGGCGTGAACGCCCGATTGCGCAGCCGTCTCCACCATGTGCTGCGCGAGGCCGCGAACGCCTACCAGAACGTCGATCTTCTGACCGGCGATATAACTGCCAGCTCGTCGGTGCATCTCCGGCCCTGCCGGTCCCAGTTCCAGCATTTCACCTGCCACGACGATTCGCCGACGCGCCGGCATGCCGGCCAGCGTGCTGACCATGGACTCCAGGGCTTTTGGATTTGAATTGTAGCAATCGTTGATGACGGTGATGTTATCCACCTTGACGACCTGCCCGCGCTTGTCGGACGCAGTCAAAGTCGCCAATGCCTTGGCCGCATCGGAAGGAATGATCCCGCGTTCCAGTGCAACCGCGACTGCCGCCAGCGCGTTATAGATGTTATGGGAGCCAACCAGCGGCAGGGTGACACTTTCCCGGCATCCGCCGACGATGAGGTCAAAAGTGGACCCGTCGGACCCGAGCTGTTCCACGTTTTCCGCCCAGACATCGGCGGAGGATCGCAGACCATAGGTCACAACCTTGCCATGAAAGTCCCGCCCAAACTGAGAAACGTATTCATCATCCGCGTTCAAAATCTCGGTTCCGCCGGTGGGCAGGGAAGCCACCAATTCATATTTGGCCCGCGCGATGGCGGCGACGGAAGGGAAAAATTCCAGGTGTACTGGGGCCACGTTGGTGACTACGCCAACATTCGGTTGCGCAATCTTCGCCAGGGCGGCGATTTCTCCCGTGTGCGACATCCCCATTTCGACCACGGCCACGTCATGCTCGGGGAGCAGCTTCAAAAGCATGAGCGGGAGGCCGAAATGATTGTTGAAATTCCCCTCCGATTTGAGCACGCGAAACCGGTTCGAGAGCAAATGCGCGATCGCATCTTTGGTGGTGGTTTTGCCGGAGGATCCCGTCACTCCCACCAGCGTTTTGCCCCACATGCGCCGCACTGCCGCGGCGAGGGTCTGTAATGCGCTCAGGCTGTCCTCTACGACCAGTAGTCGCGATTTCATAGGATAGCGCCCGAGTTGGTCGTTCTGGACCACTGCTGCGACCGCATCTTTCGCCAAGGCTTGTTCCACATAGTCGTGGCCATCGAGGCGATCGCCTTTGACTGCAAAAAAAACTTCACCCGGTTGTATGGTGCGTGAATCGATCGAGTAGCCGGATGCAATCGGCTGGGCCTCGAACTCCCCCGCCGCGGAAATAAATCCGGCAATGCGTGACAGGGTCAGCTTCATAGGTGTTGGATGAGGGGCTTTGCGGCATATCCTGCGTCGCGCAACGCCTGTTGCGCGACTGCCACATCGTCGAATGGGGCCGCGCCACTGCGGGAAACTTGGACTTTTTCATGACCTTTACCAGCCAGCAGCACGATATCCCCCGGCCTCGCCTCCTGAACTGCCAGGGAGATCGCCGTTTTGCGGTCCGGCTCAGTCTTGTATTTTGCCCCTGAACGCTGCAACCCCACCAGCGCGTCGTTGATGATATCCAGAGGATCTTCGCTACGCGGGTTGTCGGAGGTCAAGATTACGAAATCACTGCCCTTTCCCGCCGCTTCTCCCATCAGGGGACGCTTGTTGCGATCGCGGTCGCCTCCACAACCGAAAACCGTGATCACCCGGCCTTTTTGGCCGGCCTGCTGCACGAACTCTCTGGCCAACGCGGTCAAGTTCCGCAGAGCGTCGTCGGTATGTGCGTAATCCACGACTACGGTAAAAGGCTGACCGCAATCCACGCGCTCAAAACGTCCGGGGACCCGTGACAAACTGGCGACGCCCTGAGCGATTGCCGCAGTTCCGCAATCCTGCGCGTAGGCAGCCGCGGCCGCGCCCAGGATGTTGTACACATTCACCTTGCCAATCATCGGTGAAAATATGGGAACCGTCCCTTTCGAGGTCACCAGGTCAAACCGCGTACCTCGAGAAGTGATTTGAATCTTCTCCGCGTGAAAGTCTCCCTTAGACCATCCATAGGTGAGAACCTCCGAGCCATGGCGGCGGCAAACGTCTACGAGCTTTCTTCCAAATTCATCGTCCGTGTTAAGCACGGCCGCTCGTGGAGGCTCTGTCCCGCACCCTTCAAACAGGACTCGCTTAGCCGCAAAATACTCCTCCATCGTGTGATGGTAGTCGAGATGGTCCTGGGTCAGGTTGGTGAAAACCGCGGTGCTGAAGGGGATTCCATAAACCCGCTGTTGGACCAACGCGTGAGATGAAACTTCCATCACGGCCTGAGTTGCCCCGTTCCCCAGAGCTTCGTTGAAAATCTGATTGAGTCCGAGCGATTCTGGCGTGGTATGCGGGGCCGGCAAAACCTTCCCGGCGACATGGTATTCAATCGTTCCGACTAACGCGCTTTTACGTCCGGCGGCGGTCAGGATCGCTTCCACCAGGTATGCCGTGGTGCTCTTGCCATTTGTGCCAGTAACTCCGATCACTGCCAATCGTTCCGCCGGCCGCCGGTAAAAATTTGCGCTGATCCGGGCAAGGGCTCGGCGGCCATGAGGAACTTGCGCCCAGGCAACGCCCTCGCGCGGCTTTACGCTTGCCGAGTCGCTGACCACCGCGACGCTCCCGGCAGCAATCGCCTGGTCGATGAACTGGTTGCCGTCACTCGACTCTCCGCGCATGGCGACAAAAACGGCCCCTGGCTTGATTCGACGCGAATCATATTCCACCGCGCTGATCCCAGGGTTCCCGGTCTGGGCGAGGACCTCCGCACCGTACAGGAGTTGTTGCAAGGTCATCTGCAGTGAATTATATGTGATTGTGTGGTGGCAGCCACCCTCGGCTGCCAGGAGGGAGCTCTCAATTCGACAGATGTAACTTGCTTAGCGCCCAAACCGGACCACGATACGCGACCCCGCCGCGACGTGCGAACCTGCGGCAGGCGATTGATCGACTCCCAATCCACTGCCTACGATATCGAGATCCAGGCTGTTGACTTCGGCAAGTTCAACTGCGGCGCGCACGCTTTTGCCGGAAAATGACGGGACCACAATGCCACCCTGCTCCACGTCCAAAACCACAGTTCCTGTCATCGGCTTTGTCGAGTTTTCAGCGGGGGGCTGGACAGCTGCCGAAGGCTTGGGTCCCGCCGGAGCTGGCGCAGGCCGGCTCTCTACCTGGCGTACCGCTGCTTGTACTATGCCTGCTGTTTCCTGAGGCGGCCGAATATCCCTTGCCGCCGGAGAATCGGGGATGCTGGCCGTGTCGTTTGTATCGATGACATCCCCCAACCTGTCCGGCGATCCTTCTTCAGCGTCTCTTTCCGATAGCTTTCTTTGTGCCAAAAGAACCTGCCGGTTCGCAGGCAGCTCGACGTCATGCGGTGTGTGCAAATATTCCAGCACTGGTTGTGCCACGCGCTGAAAGACCGGCGCACCGATCATTCCTCCGTGGTGTTCGCCTTGCGGAGAATCCAAAACTACCACCACAGTGATTGCTGGATTGTTTACCGGGGCAAAGCCGGCGAAGGAGGCGATCAGTTTTGTTCTTGAATAAGTGCGGGTATTGGGATCAATTTTCTGTGCCGTGCCTGATTTTCCCGCCGAGCTGTACCCTTCAAGGATGGCTTTCTTTCCAGTTCCGTGCAGCACTACGCCTTGCAGCATTTGTTTCATCTGTGCCGCGGTGAGCGGGGAAAGCACGCGTCGCTCCTCTGCCGGCTGAAAGGCGATCGTCTGCGGAGCATTCTGCGGAGGCGTGACTCCAGCCACGATTCGCGGCGCGGTCCAGACACCATCATTGGCAATGGTTGAAACCATAGCCGACAGTTGTATAGGGGTAATGCCAATTTCCTGCCCCATGGAAATCGCACCGATAGAAACTTTCGACCAATCACCAGGAGCCTTCGCCAGTCCGCGGGTCTCGTAAGGTAATTCGATCCCAGTCCTGGTGCCAAATCCAAAGCCACGGATGTATTTGTAAAAGCGGTCATTGCCTAAGCGCAGTCCAATCTTGATCGCCCCAACGTCGCTGGAATGGGCCAGGATATCGGAAACCGACAACATGCCGTACGGTTTCCAATCGTGAATCCGCCTTCCATTTACGACAATGGATCCCATCTGACAGTCGAATACTTCGTCCGGACGGGTTAGTTTTTCTTCCAGCGCCGCCGCAATCGTCACTATTTTGAAGGTTGATCCCGGTTCATAGACGTTGCTGACCGCGTGATTGATCAGTTTTTTGGAAGTGATTTCTTTGGGAACATTCGGGTTGAAGGTGGGCCAGTTCGCTAACGCGAGGATTTCACCGGTGTGTGGGTTTTGTACCACGATCGTGCCGGATTCCGCGTGCGTGTCTTTGACGGCAGTGTCCAGTTCGCGCTCGGCGATGTACTGGATTTGCTGGTCAATCGTCAGGACTACATTGTCTCCGGGCTCGGGCTGTTTCTCCACACTCGCGAAATCTTTTCGGTGCGCATCCACAGAGATGGAAATCCGTCCGGGTTGCCCGCTCAACTGCGTCTTGAATTCGCGCTCGATCCCGCTCAAGCCCTTGTCATCCATTCCCGCATAGCCAAGGACCTGCGCTGCCAGCTCGCGCTTGGGATAGAAACGCCGCGTCTCTTTCTGAAAGTAGATCCCGCGGAGATTGAGGGCGCGAATGCGTTCCGCAGTTTCAGCGTCCGTCTTGCGCGCAACCCAGCAGAAACTCCGGGAGGCCGCGCACCGGGCCAGAATATCGTGAGGATCCTGATGGGTGATACGACTGATGAGTGAGACGGCGTTGGTCAAATCAACTTGTTCGCTGGGGACGGCGAACACCGAGTCCACCGAAACGGACATGGCCAACTCACGCCCGGAACGGTCATAGATGATCCCGCGCTTCGCCGAAAGTTCGACCGAACGCTGTTGCTGATGTTGAGCGCGTTCGACGAAATCGCCGTAACGAAAAATTTGCAGGTAAACCAGGCGCACGCATATGGCACAGCACCATAAAACCAGGATCGCGCCCAGCAGATAGAGCCGGCGGGTGTTGTCAACGTTGCGTGTTGTGCTGGACTTCATCGGAGTTCGAGTTCCACAGAGGAACTGCCACAGAGACAAACTTGGCGGCCCGCTTGGTTAGCGAAAGCCGCCAAATGAACCGTTCTGTCGAGCTTCGCCCGACCGGCGGAGCAAGGCTGCCCGGAGCGAAGTCGAAGGGCCCGTCTCCACAGGTTTCCCTATCGTTGCGAGATCACCGACACCGGAGTCATGCTGGCCAGAACCGGCATTTCGGTCTGCGGAGTGGTGGCATCCATGCGGATGACCTGTCCCGCCTGTGGTGTCTGCAAACCCATTTTGCGCGCCAGTCCGTCAATCCGTTCCGGATCACGCAGGGAAGCCTGTTCCAGCCGCAACGTGTGGTTCGCTTCCATCAGCTGGTTGCGCTGGGTCCGCAGGGCTTCGATCTTGTATCCATACTCGATCGCCTTGAAGTGCTGCCAGGCAAACGTCATCACCAGTAGGAACAGGCAGGCCAGCGCCGCGGAGAACAGTTTCATCTCCCGCCCACGATTGGGATCCTCAATCTTTACCAGCCGAGAGTTGTCGATCGCTTTAGTGAAGTAAATCTCCGGCGTCCCGGTCCAGCAGGGACGCCTCGAAGTTGTTGGAACGATTGCGCGCGCTGCTGCCATTTATGCCACCCCGGCTAACTCGAGTTGCGTAGTCTCTGGTTGTGCCAATGCGTAGAAGTAGGTAGGTCTTTCGTTGTGAATTAAAGCCTGCTGCTCGCAGACGCGATCTTCGGCGCGTTCTACGGTGGCAATCAGCTCGTCAATTAGTCTTCCGGTAAACATCTTGGTGTATCTCCCTTGCCTACCCACTTTATTGGTCCGCCGTCTCCGCGGCGTTTTTATCTAAACTCTTTCCGCGGCTCGCAGCTTTGCGCTGCGCGCTCGCGGGTTGCGACCGATCTCTTCCTCACCGGGCGTCACTGGCTTTTTCGTCAGCAGCCGGTAGTGTCCCAGCTTCACGCCTTCGCGGAGGGAATCTTTTACGATTCGGTCCTCCAGCGAGTGGAAGCTGATAATCACCAGCCGCCCGCCCGGTTTCAGGATCTGAGGCGCCGCTTGCACCAGCTCCTTCAGATCGTCTAGTTCGCGGTTTACGAAGATTCGGAGAGCTTGAAAGGTTCGCGTCGCTGGATGAATCCGCCGTTCTGCCTGGTTCATTGGCCGGGCCGCGGCTGATACGATCTCTGCAAGTTGCGCAGTAGTTTGTATCGGCCGCGACCGGACAATGGCTCTGGCGATTCTCCGCGACCTCCTTTCCTCACCGAATTCGTAAATCAGATTGGCGAGTGTGACCTCGTCCGCCTGATTTACCACTTGTTCGGCGGTCTGCCCCGACTGCGTATTCATACGCATGTCTAAGGGGCCGTCCGCCTGAAAGCTAAAGCCTCGCGCTGCATCGTCGAATTGCAAGCTGCTCACGCCGATGTCGGCCAGAATTCCGTCTGCGATTGCAGCCGGGAACCGCTTGCCAACTTCCGCGAAGGACCCATGCATGAGCGTCACTTCCGGCCAATCCCCAACACCAGGTCCCTCCACTCCGCAGGATGATTCGCTTCGCGAATTCTCCTGCTCCAGTCGGGATGACAGAGGTTGGAGTTTCTGCCGCGCGATTTCCAGCGCCGCAGGATCCTTATCGAAGCCAATCAAATGTCCCGGTGCGCCGAGGCGTTTTGCAATTTCGAAACTGTGCCCGCCCAAGCCCACTGTGGCGTCGATATAAGTCCCACCACGCTCTACGGCTAAAAAATCGATCGCTTCTTTTAAAAGAACTGGAGCATGGCCTCGGCCATGCCCAACCCCCTGAGGGGTGTTTGTTGAACCCTCCGCCACTAGATGCCCAGTTCGTCGAGCGTCTTCTCATCCTCAGGCGTAAACTTCTCTTCCTCGATTTCCTTCCTGAACGCTTCGAGGTTGCGCACTTCCAAATAGGTCAAATTGCCCAGTACTGCAACCTCACCCTTGATCTGCGCCGCGTCTCTCAACATTTGCGGCATCAGCAGCCGGCCCTGGCCATCCATTTCCACCTGCTGGCCCCAGTAATTCACCCGGCTCAAGAACTTCTTCTTCGTAGGATTGAAAGTGGAGAGCCCCGCCAGCTTCTGCTCGATCCGCTCCCATTCTTCGAAGGGATATACTTGTGCAACCTTGCCGTCCAAGCTCGTGATGTAAAATTGCGTGCCATATTTCTCGTCGATCACCTTCTTGAAGTCCGCAGGGACCTTCAAACGTCCTTTTTCGTCGACGCGAGTTGGGTGATTGCCGCGAAACATGTGTTTTGCCCTTTACGGGGCGGGAAAGCTTAACGGCTACTGCCACGGCTACGAGGGAGGTAAAAGCGATAGAAGCGCAGGTCAATTCGGGTACGTTGGGGCTCTTTTTAGGGCTGTCAGTCTGTAATTCCACTGGCGCCTCGAATTCGGTATCAGTTGCCCGCGACCACTACTGTCTTGACCACTTCTTACCACTTTTGTCCACATATTACGCCTAAATGCTTTGCTGTCAACGAGAAACTTGAAGGTCGCTAAACCGAAAGTGCGTGTTCTGGAGAAAGCGCGATAGGCTGGGGTTATCCGAAAATATAACCACAAGATGTGGGGTTTAGTGACTGGATTCTTTCGCTAAGCATTCGCCTTATATGTTGCTGGTCGTAAACGACTTATCGTTGGAAATTCTGTGGAAATCCTCAGCGGACGAACAATCAAGAGTTGCTCAAGCGGAAATCAAGCCGGCAAGGGGGAGCTGATTTACCGTACGGGCTCGACGACTACTGCCGTCCCATAAGCCAAAACCTCGGTCACGCCCTGCATGACCTCTGTCGCGTCATAGCGCGCCCCGACCACAGCATTGGCCCCCTGTTGCGCCGCGTGCTCGAGCATTAAGTTGAATGCTTCAGAGCGAGTCTTCTCGCAAAGATTGGTCAGCAACGTGATATTGCCGCCAACGATGGTTTGCAGGCTCGCACCCAGCGTGCCCAGGATGGAGCGCGAACGGACGACAATTCCGCGGACCACGCCAAGAGTGCGGACCACGCGAAAACCAGCCAACTCAAACTGGGTGGTCACCATAGTATGCGCGACCATTTCCACGTTCATGCGAGTTCCTTTCCCCTGGAGCTACAAACCCCTGGCTGCCTGACGGGGCGGATCAGGACTCCAGTTCCGCGTTAATGACAAATCCCTTCTCTTCGGGATCGTATTCAATGTGCAGGACATTTGGTTTGCAGCAGACTTTGCAATCTTCCACGTACATTTGCACCTGTCCTACGGATTCGTCCACCTTGGTCTCGTTCCATTCGCCACAACCCGCACACTGGAAGCCAGCATCCATGCAAGCAATTGTATGGCGTTCCAATGGTTCGGGGTATTGTTGCAGACGGTTCCTGGCCCAACTTGCATAGGCGTACTGTTTTACGCCTCGGGAATCGGCGGGCAGCCGGCAAATTCTTTCAGGTGAGTATTGCCGACATATCCCAGATATTTGATCCCGATTTCACTGGTGAAGAACCCATCCGCCGTCAAGTTCCGCAATAAAGAAAAGAATTCGATCCCTGGACTCAGACTTGGGTCGGCGTCCAGGTTGCTGCGATAGGCGACGAGGTCGAGGATCTCCTTCTGCTGCCGGGCCGTGCATCCGCGAAAATGGGCGAAGTAGCGATCATTGCATGTGGAATCGAGCCACATGATCCCGCCTCCCAATTTGAGCTGGTAGTCGGGGTTCTCGCTGGTCAACAAGTCAACGAACTCAGGCGCGCCGGCCTCAATGGCGCCACCCGAATCAGCATCACCAGGAAAGATGGCTTCGCACAGCGTACCGAGGGTCTTGTATTGGTCCGGGGAAAAGAATTTTGGCGCATATTGACCGGTTGGATTGACAGCTTTTTCTTTTGCGATCAGTTTGTGGGCGTGCTCGGCGGCTTCGATCGGGATGGCATTGAGCACCGAGCCGGCCGTAACTCCAATCGCCAGAGATCTCAGAAGGTCGCGCCGCGAAACAGATTTCGCTGACATAGCTAAAGGTTTCCCTTCCTGGCTTCTTCCAGTATGTATTCGGAAGCTCTCCACGAGAGCGCCATGATGGTCAACGTGGGATTCTTGTCGGCATTGGTCACAAAGCAAGCGCCATCGGCGGCAAACAGGTTCTTGATATCATGCGCCTGGCAGTAACCGTTCAGCACCGAAGTCTTGGCATCGGAGCCCATGCGAGCGGTGCCAATCTCGTGAATAATGACACCGCCATCCGCGATGCCATGAGGGTGTGCCGGATCGTTCCTGGATCGAGAGAAAAACGTCCCCCCGGCAGCCTCAACGACGGCGCGCATCGTATCTTGCATGTCGCTCGCCATCTTGATCTCGTTCTCACCCCACTTCCAGTGAAAGCGCAGGACCGGAATCCCCCATTGATCCACCGTCTGCGGATCAATATCGCAATAGCAGTCCGGGTTGGGAATCATCTCCCCGCGGCCGCTCATGCCAATCGTGGTGCCGTAGCGGCTGCGGCATTTCTTTTTAAGGGAAACGCCATACCCTTCCTCCTCTTCGCACACACGGTCAAAACCGCCAACGCTGGGCATGCCGCGTCCGCCACCGAACTCGATGTGATAACCGCGCTGGAAATCATTCTTGCGATCGTATTTCCACCAGGGAATGTACATATGCATCTCGCCGACCCCGTCGTGATTGTGGGCGGGCATTTTTTCCAGGTTGGGAAAATACCCGGCGCCGGACGTGCCTACACTGTCGGTCAAATAGCGGCCCACCACTCCCGAGGAGTTGGCCAATCCGTCTGGGAACACAGTGGAGCGCGAATTTAACAGGAGGCGCGCGGACTCGCACGCGCTGGCAGCCAGCAGGAACGCCCTGGCGTGAATCCGCCTCTCCGTCCGGGTCGATTTATCGATATAAGAAACGGCCTCCGCTTTTCCACCTTTGCCAACCATGACTTCGCGGGCCATAGCATTGGTGATCAGCGTAAACCGGCCTGTGGCTTGCGCCGGAGGAATCATGACCTGGCTGGAACTGAAATTTGACGCGGTTACGCAACCGCGCCCGCACTGTCCGCAATAGTGGCAAGCCGGCCGGCCATTGAGAGGTTTGGTAAGGATCGCCATGCGCGCGGGAATGCAGGTGACGCCGATCTTGTCACAGGCATTCTTGACAATCCTGTCGGTGCAGCGTGGAACCGGCGGAGGCATAAAGATTCCATCCGGCGCGCTGGGAATATTCTCTTTTGTCCCAAATACTCCGATATACGACTCGACTTTGTCGTAATAGGGGGCGAGGTCGTCATAGCTGATCGGCCAATCGTCGCCCATGCCATCGTGGGAGTGAGCCTTGAAGTCCACCGGAGCATAGCGCAGGGCGATCCTCCCCCAATGATTCGTCCGGCCGCCGACGATGCGAGAACGAAACCACCAGAACCTGGAGCCGGGCGCCGAGGTATAGGGTTCCCCGGTTATTTCCCAGAATCCGTTGGGTGCCAGGAATTCGTCGTTCAATTCATGCCGCGCGCGCCCACCTACGTCGGCACCGCGATGAGGAAGGTCGAAAGGCCACAGGTGTTCCTTGTAGTCCTCGGCGGGATTCAGCGGCGGTCCGGCCTCGAGCATGACCACATGCAAGCCGCCTTCGGTAAGGATCTTGGCCGCAGTGCCACCCGCTGCGCCCGATCCGATGATGCAAACGTCATACACCCTGGGCGAACGGATTACCTGCGCCATGCGGCAGCCTCCCGTGGTCTTGTGCTTGCCGAACTAAAACCGCAATTTCTCCAGATAAGCGTAGCTGGAGGTGATGCTCTCGAACGGCATCGCAGGCTTGTCATGCTCCACGAAGTAATGCTTGATGCCAGCCTTCTGGCCGTGGCTGAAAATATTCTTCCAGTCAATGATCCCGCTGCCCACCGCGGCCAGATCGGCGGTGTCGCCGAAGTTCTGGCTGCCGCTGGCGGAAACATTCGGCAGCGTCTTGATATCTTTCACATGGACCAGAGGGAAACGGCCAGGATACTTGTTGAAGTAGGAAACGGGGTCCTTGCCCGCGGTTGTGATCCAACACAGATCGAGTTCCATCTTCACCAGATTGGGATCGCACTCGGACAGCAACACATCGTAGGGCAGCTTGCCCTCTACTGGCAGAAATTCAAACCAGTGATTGTGGTAGGCAAACTGGATTCCGGCTTTCTTGCAGTCTTCCCCGGCTCGATTGAATACAGCGGCAGCTTTTTTCCAGACGTCGGCCCGCTTCCGGTCAGCTTCTTCGACCCATGGCATCACAATGTAGGTGTTGCCGATCACTTTGCTGGACTCGATGACCTTGGGGAAATTCTCGGGAGACAAGCTGGAATACTTCACGTGTGTGGCTGGAGAAGTCAGTCCGTGTTTATCAAACGAGGCCCGGACATCCTGTGCCTGCTTGCCCCAATAGGTGACCATGCCATCGCCACCCTGCTCAAACCCCGCCAATTCGACTTCTTTGTAGCCAATGCTCGCTACCTTGGCAACCGTGCCGTCAAAATCCTGCTGCATGGCATCGCGCACGGTGTAAAGCTGCACGCCAATGGTCTTGATCTGATGTTCCACTGCGAAACTGAGGCGGCTGCTTAACAACGTAGCGGCAGTAACGCTTCCCAGGAAAGAGCGGCGATTCATCATAGTGAGGTTTCCTCCAAAGGTTGGTTGCCATTATAGGCAAACCGGCAGAGAACAGGGAACTGAGAACCGATTTGCCAGCCTGTCTTCTCAATAAGAATCGGGAGGAGACCATCCGTTGCCAGTTCCTGGTCTCAGTTCTCAGCAAGTCCTCGATTCAGGTCAGCGGCCAGAAGACGGTGGAACAAATGCTCTCCCGCTTCTCGCCGGACGGAAAGCCTTCCAGCTCCATAGGCACGAGACTTGAGTCCCCGCTGTACCGCTTCGCAGATTCCTAAATCTTCGTCCTGAACCCGATCGCTGACCTTAACGCTTTGCTGGTTATATTCCCGTGCGTTTTCGCCGATGTCGCTGAAATAGAAGTCGAAGATGACACGGCAATGGTCAACATCCAGCGGCAAAACCAGATTGGTGTCCATGTATCCCGCGTAGCAATTGATCATCAGATTGGGATATTGCCAGAAGTACCAGGCGCGGTCGCCTTTGCGCGTGTTGCTGGTGGCGGCGTCTTCGGTCCCGGAAACCATGGGGCTCGACTGCAAACAATAGCGGTCTTCGTTCTCGATGGTGTACTCCTTATAATCGAGCACCGAACTCAGCCCCTTATGCAGATGGGGAACGTGATAACCGCCATCGAGATAGTTGTCCACGAAAACTTTCCAGTTGCAATGAATGTCGTAGACCCGCCGGTCGAAATGGTGCAGCTTTGCAATTCCCAATGGCGCCACCCGTTGCACCAACCGTCCGAAAAAACTTTGCAGTGTCTCCGCTTCAGGATTGAGGTTTACGAAAACAAGATTCTCCCAGGTGTCCGCTGGTATGGGCACTAACCCGTGCCGCTGCCGCTCGAAGTTCTTGACTCCCTCAAACTCGGGCATTCCTTTCAGGGCGCCATCTAACCCGTAATTCCAACCGTGATAAGGGCAATGCAGGATAGAAGCTTGTCCACACTCTTCGGTTACAACTGCGGCGGCGTGATGGCGGCAGACGTTATAGAACCCGCGAAGGACACCATCCTGGCCGCGCACTACAACGATAGGCTCGCCTGCTACATGGGTGGACACGAACTGGCCTGGCTTCTCCACCTGATCGAGTCGCCCGGCCAGCTGCCAGGTATGACTGAAAACAGTTTGTGCCTCGAGTTGCGCAATGCGCTGGTCGGTATACCAGGGGCCGGGAATGGTGAAAGCTTCTTGCAGCGAAGCGGCGGCATCGTAGCTTGCCAGGATTTCCTGCAAGGAACGTTCTTTGATCATGGGGGTACGGTCAGTTTTTCCCGATAGCTCGTTGCAGGATGTCCAGGAACTGCGCGATTCTCATTTCTTTCTTCTCGGCGACGCCTCCCTGGTGGCGGAACAGTCCCGGATCGAGTTCTTCGGTGACTAGCGCATCCTGAAACCGCTCGGTGGTCCAATCGATAATGGAGACCGTCATCTCCTGATCGAGATTGTCGCGCAGTTCCTGGCGCTCGATGCCAAAGCGCACAAAGGCAACCGTGCCATAAGGATCCTCGGCGAGAAGGAATCGGTTGATCTCGCGCTTCAAGGCGAGGTCCGTGCCATAATTTCCCAGGAGCGACACGCGGTAGGGAATCCAGTCTTCGCGGATCAGGTGCTCGGTGCGCTCCAGCCAGTAGCGGAGCACTTCGAAGAAACCGCGCTCGCGGGTCTCTGGAGGCGCGTCCAGATAACGGGAAAACGACCGGACTGCCTTCTTGTACACCTCAAAAAACAGGCCATCCTTGCTGCCGAAATACTGGAAAATAGAGCCCTTGGCGATGCCCAATTCCGCAGCCATATCGCCGACCCGGGCCGCGTGATAGCCCTGTTCTGCGAAATGCCGCATCGCGACATCGATGATCATGGACCGCTTGTTCTCGGAACGGGGACGTTCAGGATTTGGACGATAACGGGGTGGAGAAACCAAGCTACTACCAATCCCTGCCATAGATTGACCTCAGGTCAAGACAATCTACTAGCTCGGAAAGAAGATTTCAACCCCGTGATTCTGATGGGTTCACAAGGTTACTGCCCGGTGATGACCGGTGGAGTATTGAACCGCTAGTCACGTCGGGCAAACCAAGGCGTACATCCGCTGCTGAATTTTATTCGAGGTCCCGGGACCTACCACCTGGAACGGGCTCAGCAGTGGCCGCCCGTTCAATATTGTTACGACTTTAGGCGGTGCCGGACAGGAGATTGTCATGAAGTTGTCAAATCTTTCGTCATTGCAGCGTCAAGGCTGTTCATATCCCGCGGTGGGTGGTGCTGGCGGATCGTACTCCCGTCCGTACTTGTTCTTGTGTGCTTCGACCGTGCCGGCCACCGGCAATTGCAGGGGGCCCAGGGTCGCATTGCGCTCGGATACCATTAGCGCTCTGGTTTCCGCGTCCAATTTGTCGGGAGCCATTCCCTCGTACCAGAGGTGTAGAGTGTATTTCCCCACAATCACATTGGGGATGATGATCTGACCCTGGGCATCGGAGATTGCGTAATAGGGGGTTGGCACGGCAATCACCACGGCGCTCATCTCGGGATGGATGTTGCAAAAAATGTAAGACACGCCGGGTTTGGTGAAATGAACCTCGCGGTTTGTACCCGCCTCATACAATCCCAGATCGAAGCGCTTTCCTTCAAACAGAGAAAAGACGTTGTGGAAAAACGGATCGCGATTGGGAAACTCCACAACCGAACCAACTGGAACAACCAGCACATGCGGCTGGAAAGTCTTGCTTCTTTGCGTTAAACGCGGGTGCGTGACGCTTTGCATCGCCGGAGTGTCGACCGCCGGAACCAGCCATACAGCCACCCCTGCTGCCGAACGATTGGGGCTCCGTTTCGCCCACTCGACCCGCGTGCTGAAGGTGACATCCTGGCCCCAGAGCAAGGAAGCGCAAAGCCAGATCGATGAGGCCGCGAGGCGGAGAGCGTATCTTTTCATGTTAGAAAAGCACTCCCATCATGAGGTTGATTTGTCCGGCTGATTGGTTGCCGTCATTCACTAAAAACGTTTGCAGCCGCCGGTACTCGCTGGAGAAAAGCAGGTTGGATCGCGCATGATAGATAAAGTTCACCAACGCCGCCCGGTTCTGCACCAGAGTCGGATCAAAGTAACTTACCGCCACGGGGAATGCGCGCACATCGCTCGCCATGGGATTATCCAATCCAAATGCGCCGTTGAATTCCAATTTCGGAGTGGCCCTGAATTTTATTTGCGACCACCCGCCGAGCGCATCCAGACCAATGATGCGCGTGGCGGGATCAAGAATACTTCCACTATATAAGGCGCTTCTTCCAATACCGCCCCCCAGGCCACCGATGGCGCGCCCGCGGTAGACCTCTCCGCTCCACGCCCAACGTTGGGATAAGGGAACGGACCAGTCAAACATTCCTGCCCAACCATCCACATGGCGGTCGAAGAGCCAGGTTTGCCGGCTGTAGTAACCGGCGGTCCCCAACGTCATTGCCTGGCCGAACAATTTGCGTGTCCATGCGGCCCGCAAACCGTAAGCCGGCTGTCCTGAGGACTCCCCCGCCTGCCTTTGACGGTCGAAAGAGTTAAATGGCGGTTCTCCAGTAAAGTTGTCCAAGATTCCGGCTTGCAGGCTGATGCTTTCATCGTCCCCAACCGCGAACCGGTGTTCAACCCGGACTTGCGGGATCCAACCCCAGAGGTTGCCCTCATAGCTCAATGCTGGGACCGCCAGAGAGGCAAATGAGGCCGGCGAGTTCGGCGATAGAAACAGGCTGTCCTGACCGACAACCACCGATGTATTCTGCCAATCCATTCTCATACTCGCAGTTCGCAGACGCAGCAGTCCGTAATTCGCGCCGTTCAGGGTGTTGGGAAATCCTCCGGCGAAATCTACCTGAAGGCCAGCTGAGATCCGCGCCCCAGCGAACCTGGGGCCAAAAACTTCCAGGCCCAGTTCGGACTGGCGCAAGGTAGCGCCAAGGCTGTTGCCGGGATTGTAAGAACTCGCCGGCTGCGCGTAGCTGGGAAAATCGGCGTTGTCGAACGCTCCCTGGTTGGCATAGAGATTGAGCAGGGCGATTCCCGAGAGGCGCACTTTGTATTTCGAACCGCTCTCAACCTTAGTTTGATACTGCTCATCAATTTTCCCGTTGAGCAGCTGAGAAGATTCTTCGAGCGCAGCCACATGGGTTTCCAGATTGTCGCTTGCTGGAACTGTAGGCTGCGCGGGTGGCGCGCTAGACTGGGCGAACTGCCCCCGCGTAGCCTGCAACTCACGCCGCAGCTCTGCGGTCTCGGCACGGTAGGCCAGAGCCTCCGAGCGCATCTCCTCGATGGCCGCGCGCAATTCCCGCACCTGTTGCGCCAATTCGCGGACGGTTGGGTCTACTTGCGCAGGAGGAGGCCCTTCGCTGGAGGAGGCCTGACCCCAACTGCAAACTGGGGCCAGTCCAATGAATATTGCCAGAACGACATGGTTCCAAATCGCTTGAGGAAAACTGCTCTTCTCGGTCATACAAAGCCTCCCTACCAGTTCAACAATGACGGATTTCCCGTGACCCAGGGCTCGCGTGAACGCCCGACGAACTTCTAGTGTTGGATTGCCTGTCTCGGGACAGCAGTTGCCGGAGACTTCTCATCTTTGGCACTTTCACCCTTGGAGTCGGACAAGGGCAGTGGAAGCCATAGTTTAAAAATCGTCCCCTGGGGAGAAGTTCTTTCCAGTGCCACTTCACCGCCATGGTCGGTAATGATCTTCTGCACGACCGTCAAGCCGAGGCCAGTACCATTCTCTTTGCCGGAACTTACAAAGGGATCGAACAAAGTCGTAAGCAGCTCTTGAGGAATGCCGCGGCCGTTGTCCGCAACTCGAATCTCGACTCCGCCTGCTTTTCCACGCAAAGAGACCCGTACTTGCCCGCCCTCGAGAGAGACCGACTCGCAGGAGTTCAGTAATAAGTTGAAAAGCGCCCGTTGCAGCTTCCGGGCGTCGAACCAGCCTTTGCTGGGACCAGTTTCATCTACCGTGATTTGCACCCGATGAAACTCCGGGCGGGTGAGGACCGCTTGAATGGCCCGGTCCACCGTCTCCCTGGCGTTGGCATAAACCGGCCGCAAGGACTCGCGGGTACGCGAAAACTCGAGCAAGGAATCGATCAAGTCCGTCATTTGGTTGACGGCGATGGTGACTTCCTCATAAAGCTCCTCGCGTTGTTGGGGAGAGAGTTCGGCCTCGCACAGAAATTCTGCGTTGGCCACAATGGCGGCCAGGGAATGCCGGAGATCATGAGAAATCGAGCTGGCCATGCGGCCGATGGTGGCCAATCGCTCGGCTTCCAACAGTTCCTGCTGGGTGCGCAGCAGGCTGTCCCGCATGTTCTGAAATGATGCGGTTACTTCGGCCACTTCATCGCCTCCACGAACGCTCAGCGGATAACTGAAATCGCCTTTGCCCAAGGCCCTGACACCTCCCACCAGCTTGCCCAGCGGGCGGGTGAAGGTATCGGAAATGAGAAACGCCAGGCCGCTCCCGATGGTCATGGCGACCAAACCCAGAATCAGCAGGAGGCGATTCAAACCGGTCAGTACCGAGGTTGCTTGGTCGTAAGACTTGAGGACAGTCAAACGAACCGAATCTGGGCGATCGGGCGCCAGGTCCACCGATGCCGCCAAAAAGCGTTCCCTGCCCAGGCGGACTTCATCGTTCGAACTCGAGAGGTCGAGGCCTGAATTCATAAGCCGGTTTTGTATCTCTGGAGCAAATGTGCTTTTGACGATTCGGTCGCCAACGTAAAACACTACCTGGCCGCCGGCCACGCGGCTGATTTCTGAAGCTACGGAATCGTTGATCTCGTAGCCAACTGCCAGAAATCCCAGGACGTGGTCGGCGGAAGCGGGGCCGAAGTAAATCGGGCGGGCGAAGACCTGGTAAAGATGGGAGCCGCCGGTCCACCATTGGGCGCTCTTCTCGGGAAGGGTGGAAAGAAGCGGCTGCGCCATCTCCGCGGTGAACCCCGGGGCGCTGGTATGCAAAGCTACAATCTTGCCGCTTTGATCGGCCAGCAAAAACAGGTCGCTGCCCGCCAATCTCCACAGGTCGCCAGAAGCATCCTGGATGGTGGCCTGATGCTGCGTCGTCATTAGAGCGCGCAGGTTGGGAAGGTCAGCCAGCAATGCGGCCGACCGGTCCAGAGTTCGCTCGCGCTCGCGTTGGAAATTCTGAAAGGTATGAATGGAATTCTGGAGTTGAGTGAAAACTTCCTTCTTGGCCTGGCTTTGGATGGCGCGCTGCACCACCAGCAAACTGAAAAGAGTCAACCCGGCGGAGACGGAAAGGAGAGTAAGCAAGAGCTTGGTGCGCATGCGAAACTTCATCGTCATCTCCTCTCAGGCCAGAGTCGGAGCCGCTAGTGCTGATCACGCACAAACTTGTAGCCCACTCCATGAACCGTGCGGAAGTACGCCGGATTGGCTGGGTCCTTCTCCAGTTTCTGCCGCAATTTGAGAATGTGATTGTCTACGGTGCGAGTAGACGGATAATTCTGGTAACCCCAGACTTCGTTGAGGAGTTCATCCCGGGTGATGACGCGCTCCGCATTTTGTAGAAAAAACTTCAGCGTCTTGAATTCCTGCGCTGTCATGCCGACTGCTTCGCCGTCGCGCAGCACTTCCATCTTTATGAAATCCACAGAAACTCCATCAAAGCCAGCGACATCCGGGGTAGCATTGCGCACATTCCGCCGCAAGGCCGCGCGAACTCGCGCCAGCAATTCTCGCGGGCTGAAGGGTTTGGTGACATAGTCGTCGGCCCCAAGTTCCAGCAATAAGACCTTGTCGGAGACATCGCTCATCGCGCTCAGCATGATGACTGGCACCGCCGGGGACTGCCGTTTGATCTCCTGACAGACGTCCCGCCCCGACATCACCGGCAAACGCAGATCGAGCACCACAGCCGATGGAGTCGAACGGCGAAAAGCATCCAGACCGGATTGGCCATCGGAAGTAATTTCGACAGTCAGGCTCTCGGCTTCAAACAGCCGCTTCAGAGCCTTTTGCACCGCGCGGTCATCTTCCACTACCAGAATTCGTTCCATGGGAAGCCAGTCGCCTAGCCAGGTGGGGAGAACTTCCCTCTAGTGTCCCATAAAATGTGCACTGTTGGTCAAGGGGATTGCACAAAGGGATTCCGGTAGTAGTCCGATGTGGTGGCGGGCGACTCGCCCGCCTACGTCTATAATGGCCGGATTGAGGACCGTTTCTGCATGCCGGCGCGCCTGATCGAAAGCCTAGCCACAACCGAAGCGCTGGCCAATGTATTCTCCGATCAATCTGTCTTGCAGGCGATGCTTGATTTCGAAGCAGCTCTGGCCCACGCGGAAGCGCGCCTTGGGGTTATTCCCAGATCCGCTGCCAAAGCCATCAAGAATGCGGCCAAGGCGGCTGAGTTCGATCTGTCCACACTCGCTGCCGATATCCTGCGCGCTGGGACGCCGGCAATCCCTGTGGTGAGAGCCCTGACCGAGCGCGTGCGCCAAAAGAAGCCTGATGCAGCCGGCTATGTGCATTGGGGCGCCACCAGTCAGGATGTTGTCGACACCGCATTAGTCCTGTTGCTTAAGCGGGCGCCACCGATTTTGTCGGGAGATCTGTCGCGGCTGGCACGGGCGCTGAGAAAGTTATCCCAGGAACACAAACACACCGTGATGCTTGGCCGCACCTTGATGCAGCCCGCGCCGCCGATAACCTTTGGACTAAAGGTTGCGGGATGGGCCGCGTCGGTGGAGCGCAGCAAGAAGCATCTCGACCAAGCCTTCGCGGACACATTGGTGGTGCAGTTGGGCGGCGCCAGCGGGACACTTGCGTCGTTGGGAAAGAAGGGAATGGAAGTCGCGCGCTCTCTGGCAGACCATATCAAGCTGGCGTGCCCCGAAGCTCCCTGGCACACACAGCGAGAGCGCTTGGCTGGGCTGATGTGTGCCTGCGGAGTGCTGACGGGATCGCTGGGCAAGATGGCGCGCGACATCAGCCTACTCATGCAGAGCGAAGTCACGGAAGCCGCGGAACCTGGCGGCGAAGGACGCGGTGGATCGTCCACTATGCCGCACAAGAACAATCCCATTGGATGCGCGCTCACCTTGGCTGGCGCCCATCGAGTCCCAGGCCTGGTCGCATCTTTCCTCACCGGCATGGTGCAGGAACACGAACGCGGACTCGGGGGGTGGCAAGCTGAGTGGCCAACGGTTGCCGCGGTCATTCAGGCAACCGGTTTGGCGGCGGCATCGATGGCAGAAGTGGCAGAAGATCTCAAGGTTGATCCGTCCCGCATGCGCGCCAATATTGAAGCCACACGCGGGGCAATTTTCGCGGAACGCGCCGCCATGCTTCTCGGGGCGGAATTGGGGCGTGAAGCAGCCTACAAAATCTTGCAGGAAGCGTCCAAAAAGAGCACAAAGCAGAAGCGTCGTTTCTCCGAAGTGCTGGCGGAGATTTCCGAAGTGAGCACGCATCTCGATCGCGCCACTCTCCGCCGCCTTGAAGCACCCGAAGAATATCTCGGTTCCGCGGAAGCATTCCGCAAGGCGCTGCTGTCGCCAAAATCATCCCAGACCCAAAAAAAGGAGCGATAGCCTTGCCCTTTGCCAAAGTAAACAACCTGCGTTTCTACTATCGTTTGGAGGGCGCGCCGGGAGCGCCCGTGCTGGTGCTGTCGCATTCCATCGGCACGGATCACGGCCTGTGGGCCCCGCAGATGCCCGACCTGCTCCAGCACTTTCAGGTCCTGCGTTATGACACTCGCGGACACGGCGCCTCCGACGCGTCGGCTGGCGAATACACCATTGAGCAACTTGGCCGGGATGTCCTCGGATTGGTCGACATTTTGCGAATCTCAAAGTTTGCTTTCTGTGGCCTATCGATGGGCGGCGCGGTGGGACAGTGGCTGGCTTTGCATGATCCGGATCGGCTCTCTGCGCTGGTACTGGCCAATACCTCTCCTCAGTTCGGTCCGCCTGCAAATTGGGACGCTCGCAGAAAAACTGTGCTCGAAAATGGCATGGCCGCAGTCGTCGAGCTAGCCATGCAGCGATTCTTTTCGCCGGCCGCGAACGGCCGCGACCTCCTGGTAAGCGCCGCCACTTCGATATTGCTGGGCACTGACCCGGCCGGGTACGCGGGCTGCTGTTCAGCATTGCGCGATGTGGACCACCGGGGCCAGCTGGTGCGCATCAGAACTCCCACGCTGGTAATCGCTGGCAGTAAAGATGTGTCCACCCCGTGGGAAGGACATGGCGAAGTTCTGGCGCGCGAGATACCGGGCGCGAAATCCGTGCGGCTCAATGCGGCGCACTTGTCCAATCTGGAGCGTCCCCGGTCGTTTACAGTGGCATTGCTCGATTTTCTACTTCCAGTTCCGGACGGCGATCCCCTCGAAGCCGGGTTCGAAGCCCGCCGCGCCGCCCTGGGCGACGCCCATGTCGACAGCGCGATCGAAGCCACGACTGACTTCACTCGTGATTTCCAGGAACTGATTACACGCTTTGCCTGGGGAACGATTTGGACGCGTCCCGGCCTCGACCGGCGCACGCGTCGCCTATTGGCATTGGCAATGATGGCCGCGTTGGGGCGTTGGGAAGAGTTCAGCACGCACCTGCGCGCCGGCTTGTCGCATGAACTGGAGCCATGCGATCTTAAGGAGGTCCTGTTGCAGGCGGCAATTTACGCCGGCGTGCCTGCAGCCAACACCGGATTCCATCTGGCCAGCGAGGAGCTCAACAAGGTGGGCTTGGGATAGCGCAGTTTATCAGGGTTCAGCCTTTTGCCGACCACGAGGAGAACCAACAAGACAAAACGACCTTATGTCACCATCGTTAGCCAGACTTTTTCTACCATTGTTCGTTCTTGTGTCCGCCGCGATGGCTCAATCGGTGCGAGTCGAAGGCGTGGTGCGCGATTCCACCGGCGCCGTTGTGTCCAGTGCAAGAGTGGAGGTACAAGCGGGTGGCTTCTCCGCATCCCACAATACCGATGCGCAGGGGAATTTCGTCTTCGAGTCTGTTCCAGGAAACAGCGGCACCCTGACCGTACAAGCCGTAGGATTTGGAAATCTGGATCAGAAATGGGACGCTGGCGCGGCGGGAGTCGCAAGGCTGGAGATTACGCTCTCAGCGGCCAACGTGACCCAACAGGTGTTCGTCACCGCCAGCCGGACCGAACTTCGCCTCAGCGACGTGGCGGTAAGTTCCGTCGCACTGACCAGCGAAGATCTGAATGCAACCCCAGCGCTTACCACCGACGACAAGCTGCGACAAATCCCCGGCTTCACACTCTTTCGCCGCTCCGGCAGCCGTACCGCGAATCCCACATCGCAAGGAGTTTCACTCAGCGGATTGGGCGCCAGCGGCGCCAGCCGCGCCCTCGTCCTCGAAGATGGTGTTCCCTTAACCGATCCCTTTGGTGGATGGGTCTATTGGGGTCGGGTTCCCCAAGAAGGCGTGCAGAGTGTTGAAGTGGTCCGGCGAGGTATTTCCAGCTTATATGGGTCCGATGGGCTGGCCGGGGCGATCCAATTCATGCCTCGCGCGAGGGAGACTCCATCGTTTTCTCTCGAAACTTCCTACGGAAGCGAGCAGACCCCCGATCTTAGTTTCTGGGGAGGAGGCCGTTTCGGCAGATGGGATGCCGCGATCTCTACGGACCTGTTTCATACGGATGGATACATTCTGGTGCCCAAGTCCGCCCGTGGAGACGTGGATACGCCCGCTGACGCTGAGCACGCAGCGGTTGAGTTCACGCTGGGTAGACACTTCGGTAAGAATAGCCGGATCTTTGGTCGTGGTTCCTACTTCACGGAGTCGCGTCATAACGGCACCGTCGTCCAGATCAATGACACGCAACTGGCGCAAGGCGTGGTGGGCGCAGATACGCGCTCCGATTTGCTGGGATCGTTTTCGGCCCGGCTCTATGGCCAGCCGCAAAGTTATGACCAGAGCTTTTCTTCGGTGGCGGCTGACCGCAACAGCGAGTCTCTATCGAACTTGCAGCATGTTCCAGCTCAACAGCTGGGCGGCAGCGGATGGTGGAGCAAGGCCGTCGCGCGGCAGGTCCTGGTCGCTGGGTTCGATGCCGGCGAAGTGATGGGATGGAGCGACGAGAGCATATTTAACGCCGGCACACATCTCCGCGATACCATTGCCGGCGGCCGCCAGCGCACCAGCGGCGTTTATGGTCAGGACATTCTGAGCATTACACCCAGGTGGATGGTCACCATCGGCGGGCGCTTCGACCACTGGCGCAATTTTGATGCGCAATCGGTGCGCATGCCCGTGACTCCGCCGGGCGCGACCACGGCCATGCCGTTTGCGGAACGCTCGGAGAACGCATTTAGCCCGCGCATTTCACTGCTCCATCAGATCACGCGCAACTTGTCGCTGACCGCGTCGGCGTATCGCGGGTTCCGAGCTCCGACCCTGAACGAGTTGTACCGGGCATTCCGCGTGGGCAACGTACAGACGCAAGCGAATGAAAATCTCCAGGCAGAACGGCTGACCGGCGCCGAAGGCGGAGCCCATGTCTTCGTCTTCGAGCGGAGGCTTGACCTGAGAGGTAATTTCTTCTGGAACGACATCGTGAGCCCCATCGCCAACGTCACCCTGAATGCGACTTCCAATCCCATCCAGCGGCAAAGACAAAACCTGGGACGGACACGCTCTCGCGGCATCGAACTGGATGCCGCGTTACACATCAGTAGCAAGATTGAAATTTCGGGTGGCTACCAGTTTGCAGACGCGACGGTGCTCAGTTTCCCGGCAAATCCTGCCAACAACGCGAGTTTAGAAGGCAAGCAGATTCCGCAGGTCCCGCGCCATCAATTTACTTTGCAGGCGCGTTACTGGGACCCATCTCGCCTCATGTTGAGTGTGCAGGGAAGGTTCGTCGATGACCAGTTCGATGACGACATTAATTCACTGCTGCTTGATCGCTACTTCGCCATCGATCTGTTTGTGGGGCGGTCCCTGGGCCATGGGGTGGAAATGTTTGCCGCGGGCGAAAATATCACCAATCAACGCTACGACATTGCTAAAACTCCGACCCGAAATATCGGGCCACCGATTCTAGGACGGATCGGTATGCGCTTTAATTTTCCCGGACGCCATTAGGACGAGGCGCAGAGGCACGAAGAAAATCTCTAAGAATTGTTGCGAAACCTTCTCCTTGCTTCCGTGGTGAGGACCCCTCGCAAGGTTCGCAGAGAAACCCAACAACTATTTCTTCGGCTTCTTCTTTCCGAACAGACCGATAATCTGGTCCACTGGGTTCTGCTGTGGTTGCTGTTCTTGCTGGCCTTGCGCGTCCGCCGGTTGTTTCTTTTGTCCGAGCAACCCCTGAATCAGGGAAGACGCGCCGCCCTTTACCCGCATCTGCGCGATTTTCTTCGCATCGGGCGCAAACTTTGGATTTTGCAGAGTGCCAGTCACGATCGCAGGGATTACGATTTGTCCCTCGCCGTTGGACAACGCGGCGTTCAGAACGCTTCCAACATTGTTTCCACCGACGTTGGCGCCGCCTACCTGTTGACTGAAGGCCTTGCTGAACACCGCATCCACCTGCATATTCAGGGCCTGGCTGGCCAGGTCGGCAGTACCGGCTGCGTTCACATTGGCGATATCAAAGGTGGCTTGCAGATTGTTAGTCTGGGCGATGCCGTTCTTCACCAGGATATTGCCAGTCATTTTCAAAATATTGGTGAAGCCCTTGTCGTCCTGGCCCTGCTGCAAGCTCCCCGTCAGAGCGGCCAACTTATGAGAAATATCTACGCCGGAATAACGCACATTATTGAAATCGACGTTCAGGGTGCCATTTAGCGCTTTCATAATCTGGTCCGAGCTGATGGCTTGCAATGGCCCGGTAGCGTGCATATCCAGGTTGAGCGTGCCCGCCCCTGTCAGCTTGTCGAGCCCGGTCACGCCATAAGCCTTGGCCATGGACAACAATTCCGGCAAGGCCGCTTTCGGCGCCCGCACCGTGGCATCTACCAGCGGAGACTTGGATGCGTATTGCTTGAGCGTGAATTGCGTGGTAGCAGTAGTGCCCCCGGAAGTGACATTGAAATTGTCGGAGCGAATCTCAGTGGGGGTCAGCGCAACATTGATCGCTTTGACCTCAACCGGCTTCGCGATCTCTTTCCCGGAAACTTGAATATCCCGGCCGCCCAGGGTGCCATTCAAAATCGGCTTGTCAGCAGGACCGCGGGCCTGAAGGTTGGCATTGATGCGCCCATCCACCTTGGTGTCGGGAGAAAATGCCATGCCGGCAGCCGCTGCCAGACGTGCGATCTCAACCATTGAAACGTCGCTTGCCTTCAGGTTTACATTCAACTGCACTGGCGTCGATTTGCTGTTTACAGTGCCCGTTACATATAGAGGAGTAGGCCCAAGCTTTATCGCTCCTTTATTAATGGTGAGCAGATCATTCTGGAGATCGTCATTCACATCAAAATCCAGGTTGATGGGATAGCCCACCTCGATCCCGTGGAGTTTCGGCTTGTCCATGTTGATCTGGCCATTCGCTGAAGCCTGCCCGTTCTGGTTTGCAATATTGGTGTGCCCGGAAAGAATTCCAGCCGTATTCTCCAGGGCTGGAGTCTGGAGAAACTTTTGCAATCCGGCGATATCAACGTCCTTCAAATCCAATGCGCCCTTGAACGGAGTCGAGGCCGGGCTTTCATGGGACAACGGGCCGCCGCTGCCCTTCAGGCTAACTTCCTGGTTTCCCGATCCTGGCAGGTGGACCGACGCTTCCAAGTCAAATGGCTTGTTGGGGGCAAAGTCGGTGAGCTGGAGGTTGATGTGGTCATACACCGTTCGCGCCTTACGGCTTTGCAGATCGGTGATGGCGATCTGTCCGTCCTCGATGGCCAACTTTCCCAAAGAGAACGCTTGCTGGTCCGATGAAGCAGAGGGAGCAGACGTCTGTTGCCCCAGTGAGGCGAAATTCCATACGCCCTTCGCATCTTTAATCAATTCCACGTGAGGCTGTTGCAGGGTGAGCGAGTCTATTTCAACGGACTTGTGCAGCAAAGGCAGCAGCTGGACCGAGATGCTCAACTCCCCAGTCTGTATGAATGGCTGCGCGCTGTTGAATGCCGGGTCATCTGTGATCGCCAAATTAGCGACTCGAAACCGCGGCGGGAACACACCCAAGCTCATATCGCCCAGCTGGACCTTCCGGTTCAATTGTGCTTCGAGCTTGGTCTGGATGGTGGCGCGATAATCATTGGGATTAAACGTGCCCACGAATATGCCGGCGGCGACGAGAAGAAGAACGATAACGATTCCAATGGCGAATAAGATTTTGCGCATAGACACCTCTCATGGCACCTTGAAACAAGATATACCCTGAGGACACTCCCCTGAAATCGGTAGAGCACGGTACGATCCATGAGAACCGATCGTGCACAACTCAGTTGTCAAGCAGATTCCCCATTCTGGAACGAGCATTTCGCTCTCGACGAGCGCCCAGCCCACAGTGATAAACTCCGCTTCGATTGGGAAAGTTTGTTCCTAGAAGGAGTTGCCATGCTTCGTCTGATCGCCGCCCTCTACATTTTCTTCGGTCTGTACATTCCGTTAAACGCCCAGAAGCCCCGAACTGCCGAGAAAATGCCCGTTGTGCAAACGCCAAGTTCCGAGGTCAGCGCCCGACTTCCGGTGAAACGGGTCGTGCTCTACAAAAATGGTGTTGGGTACTTCGAGCATTCCGCCCGCATCCACGGCACGCAAGAACTCAATATCGATTTCACTACCGCACAGTTGAACGATGTACTGAAATCTTTAACAGTGGTGGACCTGGGAGAGGGGCACATTTCTAGCGTGCGATACAACTCAATTGCCCCGCTGGATGAGCGCCTGAAAGCGCTGCGCCTGCCCTTTGGTGAAAACATCACCCGAATCGGCTACCTGGCGGCCCTGCGCGGGACCCGCGTGGAAGTGCGCAATGGGGCGACTTCCGTAACCGGCAGGCTGCTCAGTGTGGAAACGGAACAACGCACCAATGACAAGACAGCCTATTTCGCCACGTTGTTTTCGGTCGTGACCGACAGCGGTGAGATGAGAAATTTTGAACTCGGGCCGAACGTCGCCGTGCGTATCGCCGATCGCGACCTCAGCGACGAAGTCGGACGCTACCTGAACCTGGTTGGCTCGTCCCGCGCCCGCGATCTGCGGCGCATGACCATCTCAGATACGGGTTCCGATGACCGCAATGTTTTCGTCAGCTACATCAGCGAAGTTCCGGTGTGGAAAAGCACCTACCGCATCATCCTCCCCAAACAAGCCCACTGAGAAACCACTATTGCAGGGCTGGGCGATCGTAGATAACACCGTGGGGGAAGACTGGAAAGATATACAGCTTTCCCTGGTTGCGGGCGCACCGCAGTCGTTCATTGAGCAGATCTCACAGCCGTTTTATGTGCGACGTCCGGTGGTTGATCTACCCCAATCGGTGACCCTTACTCCACAGTCCCACGAAGGCACCGTCACTGAATTGTCAACGAACGGACAGTCCCTGGCGCAGTTTGCTCAGTTGCAACAGCCTCCCGCGGTCTCAGGGTCAACCGGGTTGCATGGGAGGGTCGCCAGCGTATCAGGCGGTGCCATTGCAGGCGCGCGGGTTACGCTGCGTAATGAGGAGAATGGAGCGTCGCAAGCTACTATCAGCGATGCCAATGGACGATACCAGTTTTATAACATCCAGGGAGGAAACTCAGCCCTGTTCGCAACTGCGCCCGGCTTCAAGAGATTTGACTTGAGCAATGTTTACCTTGGAATAGGCCGTGTGAACGAACTGAACCTCAACCTCGAAGCGGGGGACACCGGAGGCTCAGTTTCAGTCGAGGCTGCGACAGGTCAAGTGCAGACTTCCAGTTCAAGCGTTAGTTCGGGCTCCCTGGCCAAACTACACGTGGAAGCGGAAGGAAAAGAGCTCGGTGACTACTTTGAATACAACATCAAACAACCGATCACGATTGGCAAGAACCAATCCGCATTGGTTCCAATTCTTCAAGCCCGTGTTGATGCCGAGAAAGTCTCTGTCTGGAACGAAGAATCCAAGGAGATTCGTCGCGCATTATGGTTGAACAATTCCAGCGGCCAAACTCTTGACTCTGGCACCTTCAATATTCTCGATGGGGACACATTTGCCGGGGAAGGCTTGATCGACACGCTCCACCCCGCCGAGCGTCGGCTCATCTCTTACGCAGCTGACCCTGCGCTGCACATCACCATGGATGAGGAATCGAACGAGAAGCCGGCCACTCATGTGCGCCTCGCCAAGGGCGTCATGATACTGACTCGCGAACGGCGCGACAGCCGCACTTACACGCTGCGTAACTCGGATAGTCAGCCACGCCAGGTCGTCATTGAGCATCCTTCTCGTGAAGGCTGGAACCTGGCCGAAGGTGCCAAGCCGGAAGAAACTTCCGCATCCTACCTGCGTTTTCGGGTTGCGGTTGGGCCGGGAAAGACGGAGAACTTGAAGGTTGAAGAATTCCATCCTGAGCAGACACAATACGAACTCAGCGATCTGGATGATAATCAGGTCAAGCTCATTTCTGAGCAACCGCTGACTCCCGCGTTTCGAGATCTCTTCCGGAAGATTTTGGATCAAAGAAACCAGATCGGCGGCATTGAGACCCAGACTGGTATGCGCCAGCGAGAACTGGATTCAATCGGCAAAGACCAGGCCCGGGTGCGGGAGAACATGAAGGCACTCAAGGGAAGCTCAGAAGAGCGAGCCTTGCTCCTGCGCTACACTAAGCAACTCGATTCGCAGGAAGACCGCCTGGGCGTGCTGAATAAAGAAATTTCTGAGTTACAAGACAAAAAAAGCAAAGCCGAAGACCAATTCGACCAAATGCTACAGCAGATCGTGATGGATGAGTCGCTGTAAGCGAATACGCGGGTGCCGTCCCGCCCGATTCTTTCACCACCAATAGTAGAACCCATCCTTGCGGGCGATCTCGACCGGCGTGGCGAACAGCGATGACAAGCGTTCGGGCTGGAGGACATCATCCTTCTTGCCATCCGCGACGATTTTTCCTTTCGCCATCAGCACGACCCGCTCGATTTCCGGAATGATGTCGGCAAGATCGTGGGTTACCATCACGATCCCCGTGCCCGATTGTGCCAGCAGCCTCATGGTTTGGCTGAGGCCGTGACGCGCGAAGAAATCGAGCGAGTTGCCGGGTTCATCGATCAGCAATGTTCCCGGCTGATGCGCCAGCGCTCTTGCGATCAGAATCCGCCGAGCCTCACCGGAGGACATCTCGCAAACTTTGCGATCGGCCAGGTGTGATATTTGCAGCTTGGCGAGAGCCGCTTCGACCAGCGTCGTCTGTTCAGCAACAACTTTCTGGTGAGGAAAGATCCTTGTGCTGTTGAAAAATCCGGACAAAATAAGTTCTCGTCCAGTGGTATTTCCAGTGCACATTGCCATCAGGTCATTGGAGACAATACCCAGCGTGGAGCGCAGCCGGGAAAGGTCCCAGCGCTCTTGCCCCAGGATAGTCATCGACGATCCGTCTCGCACCACGGGATAGCATTCTCTGGTAATGGTCTTCACCAGGGTTGATTTGCCACAACCATTCCCTCCCAGAATGGCCACGTGTTCACCAGCCTGAATGACCAGGCTTAAGTTATCGAGGGCAACGTTGCCACCGCGCATCACGCGTATGTTGCGTAAGTCGAGTAAAGCAGGAGATGAGTTCGTCATGATTCACTAAGAGTGTAAGTGGAGATTGGACGAATTGGCACAGCTGGATCTCCAACTCTTTACAACCGGAAACTCAAGCCGTATATTCACAGCCCATGAGCGCATATTGCAGCCGTTGTGGGACCGAAAATACGGCTGATTCGCAGTTTTGTATTCACTGCGGTGCAACCTTGACCGCCATTCCGCCCACGCCGCAAGCGACGTCCATGGAGCCAGCGCGCTTTGGTGGGTTTTGGATTCGCGTGGGGGCGACGATTATCGACGCCATCCTGGTACAAGTGGTCGTGATTCCCCTGTCCTTCATGGTTGGAATTTTCATTGGAGTGGCGGGCGTGGCGGCACACTCGGTCGGCGCTGAGCTCCAACTCGTGAGTTCTGCGGTTGGAGCGATCATCGGGTTGGCCGGCGGCTGGCTCTACAGCGCGGCGATGGAGAGTTCGGCCCGGCAGGCTACTTTAGGGAAAATGGTTTTTGGCATGAAGGTGACAGACTTGCAAGGCCAGCGAATCTCATTCGGCCGCGCCACCGGACGCCACTTTGCCAAGCTCCTTTCCGGATTGATTCTAGGCATAGGCTTCATCATGGCGGGGTTCACGGAAAAGAAGCAGGCCCTACATGACATGCTCGCCAATACATTGGTCCGCCTTCCTTAATCGAAAAATGGCAGCCCCGCCCTGGTCTCGACAGGATGGGGCTTTTGGTAGCGAGCCTAAGAATCCGTCGGGCCCAACCCACTGCATTACACTATCTCCAGGATGCGATTCTCGGTCCCTCTTCTCCGTCGCTGGTTGGCGATTGCCGTGGTCCTTGTGATCGGCATGGTTGGTGGAGCCTTCTACTTTGCCAAATGGCGCTTGGGAAATGCCTTAAAGCACATTCCCGGGAAGATGAACCTTGAGATCCAGCAGAGTGCTCAGGGCTTTACTATTTCCAAGTCTGAAGAGGGACGCACGCTCTTCAAGGTCCAGGCAAGCAAAGCCATTCAATACAAGCAGGGCGGAAAGACGACCCTGCACGATGTGGCCATTACCCTCTATGGCCACGACTCGACCCGCTTTGATCAGATTTATGGCTCTGAGTTTGAATACGACCCGCAATCAGGCGATGTCACTGCCAGAGGAGAAGTAGAGATTGACCTGGAGGCGAACCCCGAAGGTCTGGGTCATGCGGATCAGGCTATCCCCAAGGAATTAAGGAATCCCATTCACCTGAAAACCAGCGGCTTGGTTTTCAACCAGAAGACGGGCGATGCACGTACTCCGGAGACAGTGGAATTTCGCATCCCCCAAGCCACTGGGACGGCGCATGGCGCGAGTTACAAGGCGAAAGAAAGTGTGCTGGTTCTCCAGTCGCAGGTGCAGATTGAGTTCCATGGGGTGCAACCGGCGACAGTCACGGCAGACCGGGCCACCATGACCAAGACACCCCAGGCCATCGTACTGGATCATCTTCAGATCCATCAGCAATCGCAGGTGTTGCAGGCTGATGACGCCACGCTGTTTCTCCGCAAGGACAGCACCATCGAGCGGGTCCTGGCCCGGGGAAACGTAACCGCAGATTCGCGCGGAGAGTCAGAGTCACACCTAGGTGCAGACCAACTCGAGGTCCTCATCACCGAAAAAGGCGAGAACGTCAGTACGGCAACATTCTCTGGCAATGTGCAAGTCGACGCCTCCGGCGATCAGCCGACGCAGGGCAACGCCGGAAGAGTGGTCCTTCATTTCACCGGGAGGAATCAGCTGGCGCGCGCGCGCGCGGAAGGCAACGTCAAGCTCCTCCAGCATCAGAAACCCGCGGCAGTCCATGGCGAAGCGCAGGACCTGGAGATTAGCGCGCCGGCCATCGACTTCTTCTTTTCCAAGTCTCGCCGTATGGAACGGGCCGAGACCTCGGGTCCACCGCAAATCGTATTGCGTCCTTCCGACGCTAATTCACTTTCGCAACAGACCCTGGTCACGGCGGCAAAGTTCGTGGCTGGCTTTGACAAAACCGGGTTGAGTTCCGTCCGCGGAGCCTCGAATGCGCGCATTATCACCGTGACTCCGGGTGAATCCGACCGCGTTAGTACCAGCGACACGCTCGACGTATCGTTTCATCCCGGCAAGGGTCTTGAATCCATCGCGCAGAAGGGAACCTTCGCTTACGTGGACGGTGAGCGTAAGGCATGGGCAGCGAGCGCGCGTTACACCACCGCAGACCACATGATTACGCTCAGCGGTTCCCCCCGAGTTGTCGACGGTGGAATGACGACGACGGCCAGTTCCATGAAGCTCAATCGTGCTACCGGCGATGCGATTGCAAATGGGGATGTCAAGAGCACCTATAGCGACTTGAAGCCGCAACCCGACGGAGCACTGCTCGCGTCATCGTCCCCGATTCACGTGACGGCCACAACGATGACGGCGCACAAAAGCCCCTCAGTCGCTGTCTACAGCGGTGATGCCCGGCTTTGGCAGGATGCCAACGTGATCGCTGCCCCGTCCATTCAATTTGATCGCGACCATCGTTCCGTCATGGCGAATGCGGCCAATGGCAAGCCCGTTTCGATGGTGCTGATGCAGGCCGACGCCAAGAATAGAGTGACGCCACTAACCGTCAATGCCGCACACCTTTCCTATGCCGACAAGGAGCGCAAAGCCCACTTCGAGGGCAACGTGATTGCCAAGTGGACGGACCTGGCCATCACGGCTCGGACGCTGGAGGTTTTCCTCCGGTCACAAGGCGAAACTACATCGTCGTCCATCAATGGGTTGGGAAAGTTAGACCGGGTTGTCGCCCACGACCAGGTTGTGATCAACCAGGACAAGCGCCAAGGCACCGGCGACGAGCTGATTTACACCGCCGCCGACGACAAGTTCGTCCTCACCGGCGGTTCGCCTAGCATTTTTGATGCCGAACGGGGCAAGATTACCGGGGTTTCGTTGACTTTATTTAGACACGATGATAGGGTGCTCGTAGAAGGTAGCGCTGCATCCCCCGTGGTTACCCAGACGCGAGTGGCACGATAAATGCGTACTCTGGCCACCGACGAAGTCGGCAAATCGTACCGCGGCCGACGAGTTGTAAATGGGGTCAGCCTCCGCGTTAATCAGGGTGAAGTTGTTGGTTTATTAGGGCCTAACGGTGCCGGTAAGACGACAACTTTTTACGCGATTGTTGGCCTGATACCTCCCGACACAGGCCGGGTTCTGCTGGACGAGGACGATATCACTGATGTGCCCATGTATCTCCGGGCCCGTCAGTATGGCATTAGTTACCTCCCGCAGGAAGCATCGGTCTTCCGAAAGCTAACTGTTGAGGAAAACATTCTGGCGGTGCTGGAAGCTCAGCCCATCTCCTGGCATGAACGCCGGGAAAAGATGGAGAAGCTGATCGACCAGCTCGGCCTGGAGCACATTCGCCTGAACCGGGGGTACGCATTGTCAGGCGGGGAACGTCGCCGGGTGGAAATTGCCCGGGCCTTGTGCATCAACCCGACGTTCATTTTGCTCGACGAACCGTTTTCGGGGATTGACCCGATTGCGGTTCTGGATTTGCAGAAGATTATCAGTGACCTGCGGGCGGGCGGAATCGGGGTTCTGATCACCGATCACAACGTACGCGAAACCCTATCGGTCACCGACCGTGCGTACATCATTAACGAAGGCCGGATTTTCCGGCAGGGAACGCCCGAGCAGTTGGGTAGCGATCCCGAGGTGAGGAGAATTTATTTAGGCGAGAGTTTCTCGCTGGTGTAACGCCGTAATGAATCGGCGCCAGCAAACATCAATAACGGACTGCCAAGGACCATGGTGCTCTTACAACCAAGACTCAATCTGAAAGTCTCGCAGAGGCAAATCCTCACGCCGGGACTAGTGCAGATGGTCAGCGTCCTGGCGCTGAACAAGCTTGAGCTCAAGGACATGATCACCGCCGAGATGGTGGAGAATCCGGTTCTGGAAGAACTCGAAGATTCCGTTCCCATGATTGATGAGGTGGGCCGTAGGGAAGAGGAACGGGACCGGCAGGCGGCTGCGAGCACGACCGAAGAAGCGCCCGCCACAGCTGAGGAAAAGAAAGACCCCTTCGAAGAGATCGATTTCGGCTCGTTTTTTAAGGATTATCTAGACCCGGGCTACCGCAGCCCCAGCGAAATGGAAGATTTCGAACGCCCGTCGTTCGAGAATTTTCTCTCCAAGCCAACCAACCTTACCGATCATCTGGCGTGGCAACTGGGAGCACTGTCGTTGAGCAGCGGAGTGCGTGAAGCCGCTGAATTAATCCTCGGCAACTTGAATGAAGACGGCTATCTGATCGCCAGCGATGATGAGCTCATGGGAGTGGCTCCGCCGGCATCGCCTGAAGCTGACGCCACAGTCGTCGAGAAGGTGGTAAAAGAGGCGGCTGCGCTGGGGTTGGGTTCAACGGCGGTTAAAGAGAGTACGGAAGTCGAGGAAATCCAAATATCGGCGCCAGCCTGGAACACCACGGATTCGGTCTTGCCGCCCACTAACGGCATTGCCATGACTGGGGCTGCCGCTCCCGCACCCGCATCGGAACCAGCAAAACCTGCTCCCGTCCCGCAAAAAGTCTACCGGCCAAACTTTAGTCTGCCAGAACTGCACGAAGCGCTGGAGATCGTTCGCCAGCTGGATCCTCCCGGAGTGGGTTGCCGCGATCTCCGCGAATGCCTGTTAGCTCAGCTGCGGTATCATCAGCAACAATTGGAATCCGGCAGGCATGAGGTTTCAAAGAACGGCAACGGGAATGCACCTGGCGATAGCACCGCGAGCGCACAAGTTCTACTTGATACCGTAGCGGTAGTGGATCAGCATCTCCGAGGCTTGCAGCTTCGCCAGTATAAAGAGATCGGCAAGGCGATCAATCGGCCGATCGAAGCCGTGCAGGCAGCTTTGGATTACATCCGCACCCTCGATCCGCGCCCCGGCCTGCGCTACAACAATGTGCAGCCGCGCTTGATCGAACCCGATGTTGCGTTCGTAAAGCATGGTGATGAATGGCTGGTCGTGATGAACGAAGAAGACCTTCCCCAGCTACGCTTGAATCCCGCCTACAAACGGCTGATGACCCGGGACACGAACGACAAGGACACCCGCAACTACGTCAAAGAGCGCTACAAGAGCGCGATCCAGCTCATCAAGAACATCGAACAACGCAAGCAGACCATCACCAAGGTCTGCTACTCCATCGTGGCCCGCCAGCAGGATTTTCTCGAACACGGCATTGATCAGTTGAAACCGATGATGATCAAGGAGGTTGCGGAGGAAATTGGCGTCCATCCTTCCACCGTCAGTCGTGCGGTCGCCAGCAAGTATGCCCACACTCCACAAGGAGTCTTTGAGCTGCGCTACTTTTTCAGCGAAAGCGTACAAGGCCCGGAAGGTGGGGGCACTTCACTTCTGATTCTCAAACGCCGGGTAAAAAAGCTGATCGAAGACGAGGATCCATCCCGTCCGCTCACCGATGAACAGATCACCCGCATTTTGCAGCAACAGGGCATCCAGGTAACTCGCCGTACTGTAGCCAAGTATCGGGAAGACATGAACATCCCCAGCACTCATCAACGCAGAATAAAGAAGTAGCGCCGGCCGTCGCGGAAGCGTCCCGCCCGCGACCCTACGCGAAACCAGGCCGTCGGGACGCTCTGCTCAGTGATGAAAGGACGAAATCATGAACGTGGAATACACCGGCAGGCAGCACAAAGTCACTCCTGCCAACCGCAAAGAAGTCGAAGTTGGACTGGCGAAGATCCGCAAAATCCTGGGCGACAAATTTGAAGCGAAAGTCATTTTGACGGTAGAAAAGCACCGTCACAAAGCTGAGATCACCATTGACCCTCCCAATGGCCCACTGGTCGGCCTGGCCCAGGCCAGCGACATGAGCGCGGCCATCGGCGAAGCGCTCGACCATCTGCAAAAGCAGGCGGTTAAGTACAAGACTCGCTGGCGCAGTAAGAGCCGTCATCAACAGAAGAAGTGGAGCGGCAAGCCGCAGGCGGAGGAAGGCGGGCGGACCGTGGCTGGTTCATCGGAAAAGACTGTGGTGTCGGTGGTGGTCCACAAATTTCCCGCCATTGCCAAAACCACCGATGTACATTTGAGCCACGCCAGCGATGCCGTGGCTATCCGGCCCATGACGCTGGAAGAAGCCATCAAGGAAGCTCACTTCCGCGACCGCGATGTTTTTGTCTTTCGCGATCCCAAGGGCAAAGTCATGGTCTTGCACCGCACCCGCGATGGAAAGATGGAACTGATCGAAGCTCCGTAGACCGCAAACTACACCGCCGCCGTTTCTTCCGCTGGAATCCTTCTGCGGGACTGTTAGCCTCCGTCCACGCGTACCGGTTCTCACCAGTAACCACTAACGCACATTACGAAGGCCCTAAGACCTCCCACTGGTCTGGCCTGATACCATGCGCATCTGTGCTCGCCTTGGTACCGCAGGTATTCTGCACAGGACTCACCTTGTCTTCCCCGAAGCCTTGAGTCGGGAGCAACTCTTATGCACTTGCAGTGGGATGCCTGGCTGTTGAATCTACTGAACTCTATTCCCCTGATTGCTACGGTTGTCACCAGCGTTTTGAGCATATTGATGGCGCGGGCGACCCTGCGCTACGCCGCGGCTTCTGACAAGAGTCTGGCGCTGGCGCGAGAGGAATTCGAGCGGGAGTGGGCCCCCGAACTGCACATCAAACTGTCCAAGGTCTCCGCCAGTGACGCCGATCTCATCGTGACCAACCTGGCAAAAATCTCTGTACTACTTCAGATGGTGCAGCTCAGGAGACTTTCCCATGCCATGCCGTTCGAACGGGTCTTCCTGAATGAGCCTTTGGTCGGGGGCAGAACCTGGACCCAGAATTTTCAACGCCGTCTCATCACCGCGACCGGCGATGAATTTGAGGGACCCATCGCCGCATCGGTAACCTTTTTTGCCTCTGGAAGAATGTATCGTACGGATTGGTTCCGCTTCCAAATCAAAGTAAGAGACGGAAAGATTGTTTACCTTGAGCCGATCGCCATGGCCGCGCGCCGTGTGCAAATCCTCGAAGAAGAAAGCTGCGAGCCCCTGAGTGACCGCGAACTCGAACTAGTCCAGGACGTAACCGGCGGAAATTCGAAGCCAGAGAAAACCATGGCTGCGGACGCCTCGCACTAGACCGAACGCAAGGCATAATCGCCCTATTGATCGCGATGAACGGTCTCCATCGAAAAGGCGGGCAGACAAACTGCGATGTATTCTGCTCCGCCATCCAGCGGAGTTGAATACCTGACCCACTCTCCGCGATGGGCGATCACCGCTTGTCCCGCATGCACGTCCAGCGCGCCCTGCTGGTGCTCGACCCGAAGCATGCCCTTCAACACGACCGTGAACTCATCGAACTCCGGATTCTGCCCGGGTTCTTCCCACCCTTGCGGGCTACGCATATGAGCAACGCTGGCGGCCGTGGTCCTGGAGTTTACCCGGCCAATGTACTCATCAATCAGTTTGGGTTTGTTTCCCGCGGCAATCATGCGCGTGGGTTGGGCAATGAGAGTCGGCATAGTGGTCCTGAGGAAGAAACCACTACTGTAACAGGCGACGGGTGGGGCAGGAATTTGTTGCCCAGTTATACCGACGAAGCTCGCGATTTCTCTGCATGGGCTCGAGCCAGGTCTTCAACCGAGGGGAAAGACCGCGGCGTGGACAGGCTTCGTTCCGGCGGCTGAACCCCAGTTTGCACGGCACGTACCAGCATTTCCAACCCCATATCGGTGTTGGTAGGAACCACAACCGTTGCCGCCAGCAGACCGCTTTTTACCCATGCCTGACCCGTCTTGGGTACACCGTCGACTCCGGTATAAGGCAAATGAAGCCACCGGTCGCGGTCCCGAATCTCGCTGATCTCCTGGAAGGCCTTTCTTGCGCCCACTGCCATGGCATCATTCTGCGCGATAATTGCGTCGATGCGCGTCTGGCGCGAGGTTGACAACCGCAGCCATGAACTGATCGCTTTATGCGCGCTGGCTTCGGTCCACTGTCCACGAATGCTTTTGACCTGAATATTCTGAGGCTTCGCCTCGTAAAAGCCGACGGTACGATGCTTCGCCGCATAGTTTTCCGATGGTCCTTCGATGTAGAGGATTGATCCTCCTTTCGGCAGAAGAGCGGCAACTTGCCGAGCCTGAATGTGGCCAACTTCTTCATGGTCTGCCGCCACCGTAAAAATCGGCACACGATACGCCTTGCGCAGGTCGGAAACATACTCAATTTCGCGGTTCAAAACGACCCACGCGATTCCCGCGGCAACCGCGGCTTTGCCAACCTGGGGCAGGGCGGTACCACCCACCGGCTCGAAAAGAATTCCATCCGGGTGAGAGTCGGACCGCGATTGGATGATGTTCAGGAGTTGTTGGCTCTGGGTGATGGTGTCATTGTCTGCGTAAATGATTTGAAGATCGACCCCGAGTTTGCGGCCGGCATCGTCCGCCGCTCTGCTCTGCTCCATCTGGTAGTCATTCTCGGTTGTGGTAAGTGAAACAACAAAGCGCAGCCGTTTCATGTGGTTTCCCGTTGCCAGCGGAAGGCCGTTGCATACGCCTGCTCACGCCTTCGTGGTTGCAGAGGACGTACGTCGCGCGACAGGGCGCGACTCCCCTGAAAGTCTTCCGCAGCCTTCCAATATTCCGAAATCATACGCTTCCGGATTTGGTACCGCATCGTGACTAAGGTACTCGGCGCCCACCTTGGTTATAGGCATACCAATCCGTTTCAAGGCGCGAGATCTCCAAGAGTGTGAGAGAGGGAGGGCAAATGCCTGAACAAGGGCGAGAATGCGGCGCCGTTTTCAGGCCATGGAACGCATTCGCTGGGTCTATTTTTCGACGTAACTTGGGTAACGTTGGACCACCGATACCCCGATGCTAGGCTTCTACCAAGGGTTAAAGTCCAGGAATGAGGGGGGGATTTACCGAATATACGGCCTTGGTTGCTTCGCCAGAGCCGTCCGTGATCAGAGTGTAGCGAAAACCATCCTCATGGCACTTTTACCTATCTTCCGGCTCGGGCAATCAAGGGAGGAAATTCAACCGCCTTCGCTGACTTCCTATGCCCCATCGCTCTCGCTCACCGGTTTACAGCTAGGCATCGACAACCTGCGTCACGATGTTCACCTAAGTCCGAAGTTTGTCGAGCAGGCAAGGCTGCACATCGCCCGGCTGATTACGCGTCATGGGACAGTCGAGGGACTGGTGGCAGCGGAAGCCCCGGCGCGCGCTGCGGGAAACTATTTTGTTGGCGGATCGCCAGTGGCAAAAGTGGCGGCCAAATCACAACTCCCGGACCTCAAGCCGCTGCTGGCCGAACTTCACGTGAGCGCGCTGAATCGCGCCAAGACCGCAAGCAATCCCTCCATGGATATGGTTGCCCGCCTGGCAGTCATTAAGTTTCTGCGCACGGAACTCAACGCGCAATTTGCACAAGTCCTGGAACGTTGCCGGATGATGCTCAAGAGTTATGAAGGCGTGCGGCAGCAAAAAGCCATGGAGTACCGCGAACGGGTCGCGGGTTTTCAGGTGTCGAAAAAGATCATTCAGCGCAAGACAGCGCAGGAGTTATTCACTACCCTTCGGGAAATTGAAAAGGAAACCCTGGCCCGCATGCGGCGATCCCTGTTCGGGTCAGGCTCCGACGCTGAGTACCGGCTGTTTCAGAACCCGTTGATTTTCACAGAAGATGGGCGCGACAACTATCTCAATGCCGAACACTATGTCTTGCTGGGCAATTTTGATCGTGATCCCGACCGCTTTGCGGCTGTCCGTTCTATCATCTGCAATTTTCTCCAGTCTCCTGAACTGCAAGCCAAGTTTGCCGATGAGGGCACACTCGACGCCTGGCTCAATGCACCGGAAAACGCGCAGGAACTGGTAGGGACAGGATCCACCAGCGAG
>Ga0137366_10000125_pt1 | contig 40887 bp, 29 predicted proteins | sample SagtaG_8_FD_104938 | JGI IMG/M metagenome (GOLD analysis project Ga0137366, IMG submission 104938) | Vadose zone soil microbial communities from Sagehorn Ranch, Mendocino, California, USA - Sage1_L_60_16 metaG | ecosystem: Environmental > Terrestrial > Soil > Vadose zone | place: USA...
CGTGTCGTTGAATCGGGCTGTGGCGGTAGCAATGCGGGACGGCCCTGAGCCGGCACTCGCGCTCATTGATGCACTCGCCAACACCGGTGATCTCGAGGACTATCATCTGCTCCATGCTGCGCGTGCCGATTTGCTGCGCCGATTGGGCGCCCGAACGGATGCGGCGAAGAGCTACACGCGAGCGCTTTCGCTTGTGACTAACGAAAGCGAACGGAGATTTCTCGAGCGGCGTCTGCGCGAAGTGAACCGTCGGTAGCTTCTGAAACTCTCATTCACACCCGTGGTTCTACCCCGTAGATATTGGAGTTAGGAAGAGGGTTGAACGCGAGTTTGGAAAAGAACTTGCGGCCACTACGTCCAGTTTTTTCCGACGGCTAAAAGCTTACTACTTCTGGCCGGAACTCTTCAGGTTCTTCGTTGTTTGTTCCGTGACACCGAAGCTTGGAGGAATGAACTCGGTTGTGTCGGCGGAGCGCAGGGATTTCGGGTTTAGCTCTCCCTCCAGGTTGTGTGTCTGCGAATTTAGTTTGGCAATTTCTACGAGCTTCTTGCTCACGAACAGGCCGTTTATTATGAGAGCTATTCCAACGAACAGGGGGAGTATTCCGGCAATCCATAGACGGCTGAGGATCTGCGCAGAGTTTGGTGTGACGTTGCCGCTTAGTATGATGCCCTGCATAAAGACGTAGAGAAAGATTGCTATCCCGAGGCCCACAGTGCCCGTGATGACGCCGGCCTTGATTTCGTCGTAACGTAGTTTCACCTCCGGCGTAATGCCACGCTGCCGCTCAATCTCTTCTTTGCGGCGTTTGTTCTCCTCCTGGGAGAGCACAACCTCGGCGACCCAGTTCTTGCCCCAATCGACTTTCTCGGTTGGCTCTCGAGTCTCGACTGCCTGGCGTACGGCAAACAAATTCGCGCCGCACACCTTACAGAATTTCATTTCATCGCTTTGACTAGATGCACATCGCGGACAGAACATAAGGTGCTCCTCTCATGCGTTTGCGTAAGGATACGACAATTATGTGCCCCATGTTCTTATTTTGGGTCCCCGAAGAGCCTGGTTAGATCAGTCGCAAGACAAAGTAAGGCATATTACTAAATGCAAAAAGGAGCGCGTACCGAAAATCTTCGGTGTAAACTTTTTCGTACTTCCAGGTTGCATTAGACTGTGTTCCTCCGATCATGAAACCAATTCCTGAACAAAACATCGCGCATTACCGAATAATGGAGCCCATAGGCGCAGGCGGCATGGGCGCCGTCTATAAGGCGTATGACAAAAAGCTCCATCGAGTCGTTGCGCTCAAGCTCCTGCCGCCGGAATACATTTCTCAGCAAGACCGGCGCAGGCGCTTTCTCCAGGAGGCCCGGGCCGCTTCTGCCTTGAATCATCCGCATATTCTCACCGTTTACGAGGTCGGCGAGGACGACGGAACACCCTATATAGCAATGGAATACATAGAAGGCGAGACACTGCGTCAGAAAATCAGGTCTCGCGCATTACAGGTCAACGGGGCCTTGGATATTGCGATACAGATTGCCGAAGGTCTTGCAAAAGCTCATGAGGCGGGGATCATTCACCGCGACCTGAAACCGGAAAATCTCATGATTAGCCGAGACGGTTACGCGAAGATTCTGGACTTCGGCCTGGCGAAACTTGTTGCGCGTCGTGAGCGTGCGCTCGCAGCCGATAGCGCGGACAAAACGCTCCTCCGCGTCGAAACAGAGTCTGGAACGCTTCTGGGAACGGTCAACTACATGTCGCCGGAGCAGTTGCTCGGCCAACGAGTTGACCTTCGCTGCGACATCTTCTCTTTCGGCGTCGTCCTTTGCGAGATGCTCACGGGCACCTGCCCATTCGTCAACAAAAACCGAATCGACACGATGCACGCAATCCTCCATGAAGAGCCGAAGCTGCCCACAGCGAGCAAATCGGAACTGCCGCTCAAGCTCCTGCAAATTCTGGTGAAAGCTCTACAGAAAACGCCGAAGGATCGGTATCAAACGGTCACAGAATTGGCGGTCGAACTCAAGACGCTCAAACGCGATCTCGAGCTAGGCAAGGCCCTGCCCACCTCGAATAAGGGCAAGTTGGTCTTGAAACACGTCACGGTAGCGACGCGCTCTCGGGGGATAGACTATGAGAAAGAACTGAACGACACGCAACTGAAAGCAGTGATGACGACCGAGGGTCCGCTCCTGATAGTCGCCGGAGCGGGCACGGGGAAAACGAGGACCCTGGTCTATCGCGTCGCCCGCCTGGTGGAAATAGGCGCCCAGCCCGAGTCGGTGCTGTTGCTAACCTTTACTCGACGCGCCGCGACAAGCATGCTCGCGCGAGCCGCATCGTTGGCTGACGCACGCTGCCAGCGAGTTTCCGGCGGCACCTTTCACTCGTTGGGACATTCAGTCTTAAGGAAGTACGCAGAGCAAGCAGGCGTGCAGCGAAACTTTACCGTACTCGATCAGAGCGACACGGAAGACTTGATTGATCTTTTGCGCCGGCAGATACCACTGACGAAAGATCGTCGCTTTCCGCGCAGGCGCACCATCGCCGCGATCTTCAGCATGATGGTCAACAAGGTCAGCCCGATGAAGACTGTGCTCAACCAGAGTTACCCACAATTTGTCGATGAACGCTCTGACCTGGAGGCGTTGTTCAAATCGTTCGAAGAGTTCAAGCGCACTCGTCACATGCTCACTTACGATGACCTGCTCGTACGCTTGCGCGAAGCCCTCGAAGCCAGCGAGAACATGCGCGAGCAGCTCTCCGAGCAGTACCGCTACATAATGGTCGACGAATACCAGGACACCAACAAGCTGCAGGCACAGATTGTGAAGCTATTGACGTCCAGACACGATAACGTCGCCGTCGTGGGAGATGAGTTTCAGTCGATCTATTCCTTTCGCGGAGCGAGCCATAAAAACATGCTGGAGTTTCCCAAACTTTTCCCGGCAGCGCAGATCATCAAACTGGAAGAGAACTACCGCAGCACACAGCCAATCCTCGACGTCGCCAACGCGATTGTCCAGGACGTCAAAGAAAGTTACAAAAAGCGACTGTTCTCGCGCATCGAGGGAGGTCAACCGCCAGTGGTTGTCAGCGCTCGTGATGAAAACGAACAGTCGCGTTTCGTAGCGGAACGTGTAGACGAGTTGCGTGAGGAAGGCGTGCCTCTCAACGAGATCGCCGTGCTGTTTCGCTCCAGTTCCCACTCATTCGACCTGGAAATAGAATTGGGTAAACACGGAATCCCCTTTCGCAAGTTCGGCGGGATCAAATTTGCCGAGTCGGCCCACATCAAAGACGCGCTTGCCTTCCTGCGCGTGGTAGTCAAACCTTCGGACACGCTCTCCTGGTTTCGGGCCCTTAAACTCATCGACCACGTCGGCGATGCGACGGTCTATCAAATCCTCGATCATCTCGGCGTGGAACGAAAAGAGTTCCGTTCCGCGCGGACGAAAGAAAGCCTGTTTAAGAAGCTGCATCGATTTCCGGCAAGGGCGAGTTACAAGCTCCAACTGGGGAGGCTGGCGCGCGTGTTGACCAGTGTCCTCGAAAGCAAATCACCAGGCGAACAACTCTCCAGCGTTCTGCGCTTTTACCGGCCTCTCTTGAAAACTAAGTACGACGACTCTCAGCGCCGCGGGCGCGACCTCGAACACTTGCAATCAATTGCGAAACGATACAAGAACTCCGCAAAGTTGCTGGACGATATAGCGCTCGACCCTTCGGACGCGACGCAAGACGGCAACTCGAAACGTGGTGGTGGATTCGTTACGCTTTCGACTGTGCATTCGGCGAAAGGCCTGGAATGGAACAACCTGTTTGTGATCTGGATGACAGACGGCTGGTTCCCTTCAAACCGCTTTCGTGATGAATTTGATGACCTGGAAGAAGAGCGGCGCTTGCTTTACGTCGCCACGACGCGGGCTAAGCGAGATCTCCATTTCGTCTATCCATTGAATGTCTACCGTGGAGCGGACGGCGATTTCTTCCCGGCGGTCTCGCGATTTTTGGAACCGATACCCCTCACAATCCTTCCGCATGCGTCTCTGCACGGAGGTGAATGAGACTATCCCACTCAAGCTGCGGAAACATTGTAGGGCCACCAACTCCGTAGGGCGCCCTCTTGTCTCGTCAAAGCCGTGACTAATGTGAACACAGGTTCTTGCTGATCACAGTTTTTGTTGGGTGGCCGTTGCGTCTGAGGGTTGTTCGTTGAACCACCGAGGGGGCGGCCCGGAGGGACGCCCCTACAATGTAATTGGAACATGTTAGCGTCGAGTAGTCGGCCGCTCGCCTCGCGTTTCCCGACGGGCGATTCCTGCCTATCTTCGGTGGATTCCCATTTGTGACATCCACTTCCTAATCCTGTTACTCAAAGTAACAACTTGCGGATTGACGATGTCGTAGTGCTGTGAAAATCATCAAGTTTTTCGCCTTAACATTGATGGCACAGGCATTGCCGAACTGGGTTTTGGGATCGACATGTCCCGAGTTGTGGCAGGGGCAGTGTGGAAAAAATGAAAAGTAGACTACAAAAATTCGGGATTAGGAAGACTGAGCGCGGAGCCGATTTCTTGGACCTCCTCATGACGGTGACGATTAAGCCAGTCGTGGACGCCTTTCTGAAGGTGCAACGCCTTAATAGCCTCAGTGCGACAGTCGAGAGCATGCGGGTCTTTCCTGAACCGCAAGCCACGCATCGGGCCGGCGGGCGAAGGGGGTTCAGTACGATCGAATTGGCCATAGTCGTTACCATCATCCTGGTCATAGCGAGTTTTGCAATTCCACAAGCTATCAGTACGCAGCGAGCATATCGTGCATTGTCCGACGTTAGGAGCCTTGCCAGCCAATTGGCGCTTGCCAAGATGCGCGCTGCAGACGGTTTTACGCAGGCACGGCTGAATTGTAATCTCACTGCTAACTCTTGCCAGCTCGAAATTTGCACAAGCAAGGGCGCAGGCGCATGTAACACATTCTCTGCGGAGGGTGGACCCGTTCTCTTGTCTCAAGGTATGACTTTCGGCTTTGGCAGCATAACGACTCCGGCGGGCACACAAACCTCAATTCAGAATACGGCTCAGGTTCTTTTCAACTCACGAAGCCTGCCTGTGGATAACACCGGCGCACCGACTGGCAATTCTGGTCTTTATCTTACCGATCAATTTGGTAACAGATATGCCGTAACTGTCTACGCTAGCGGCCGAATAGCAGTTTGGCGCTATGGCAATGGCGTGTGGAGCATTCAATGAAAAGCAGAGGTAACATGGATAGCTCTTTGGCAAGTACACGAAAGCCATCACAACGTGAGCGCGGAGCGACGCTGGTCGAAACCATGATTGCGATGATTATTCTGATGATCGGTGTACTGGGCGTTATGGGTGTACTTTCAATCGCGGTAACGCAAAATTGGAACCAAGGTGATCGCTCTACGAGAGTGACTGAGTACGCTCAGGACAAAATGGAGCAATTACTGGCATTGAGTTTCAGCGATAGTACTAGTAATACAGCTGTATATCCCACATCGAGCACTGGAGGAACTGGTTTGGGCGGCTCGATGTCAGGCAATAGCACCGTCGGCGGCATCGTTGCTGCTTCCCCCGTAACCCAGTACGTAGATTATTTGAACAGTGCGGGAAACTTGCAGACGACCAACTCCGCCGCTCTTTACATTCGCCAGTGGAGGATTTCGACGAACAGCTCCGGTAAACTTAAAACAATAACCGTGGTTGTGAGGGCGTTAGGCTCGTCCGCCAACGGAGCCGCCGCGCCTTCCACAACCTTAGTTGCCATGAAATCCCTATGATCATTGACAATAATCCAGATATGCGATGGCAAGACCAAGACTACGGCTTCTCACTGCTTGAGCTGATGGTAAGTCTTACTGTCATGCTAATCATCGCGGGGGCCTCGCTCTCGGCTCTAAGTTATTCCCAAAAGCTCTTCAGCTCCCAGCAATCGCAGGCAGACATGCATGCTGGTTTGCGCGGCACGTTCGAGCTCATGACGCAAGAAATCGGGCAGGCTGGGGGACTCAACTTTACACCACAAACTCTGGGTGCTGCTGTAACGGGGGGCGCATCCGGGCAGACCGTTACGCTTAGCTCGACAGCCAATATTTTCATCGGCGAGCAACTCACGATCGACACTGGATCTGCCCAGGAAATCGTTGCGGTAACAGCGATTCCCTCCTCGTACCAGGTAACTGGAATTTTCAAACAGAGTCACATCAATGGTGTTCCGGTAGTCGTCCGAGGAGTTTTCCCGCAGGGGGTACTCAGCACTTCCACTGCCACGTCACTCAAACTCTTCGGCGACATTAACGCTGACAGTTCCCTCGCCTACGTACAATACGACTGCAATACTGCAGCCGGAACGCTGACCAGGTCGATCACTACCCTTGCTCCCGGCGTGACAACACGAAATACATCGCAAACTCTCTTAACCAATCTGATTGCCAATCCCGGCGGCACGCCGTGCTTTCAATATGGCACCGCTGTGGCTGTCACCGTGGGTGCTACCACCTATACATTCATTCCGAGCGTGGCGCTCTCTCTTACCGTACAGACCGCAAAGAGAGACCAACAAACCGGCGCTTTCGTGACTATGACGAAGTCATTTTCGAATCTGTCGTCCCGAAACATTCTGGCGGGACTAACGTTGGCCCAGGCAAGTCCACCTATTACAAACCGTTTGCAAGCCACACCTCCAGGCTTGCCACTCGGACCGTGAGAGTCGCGCACCATGCAGATCAAAAACAAAACACGAACCTGGAAAGATGAACGAGGTGTTAGCTTGCTTATCGCATTGCTGACATTAATGATTATTAGTCTGCTGGCCACTGGCATTATCTTCGTTACCCGGACGGAGACGGCGACAACCGCCAACTATACCGAACTAGCCCAAGCGCGCTATGCGGCTGAAGCCGGAGTACAAAGCACCATAAACTGGCTCTCGAATAATTACACGCCGCCTACAAGCCTCACTGCCTATAACACGTCAACGGTTCCGGTGAAGTGTGTCAGCGGATGCGCAAGTAACGGCAGCGCGGTTGTGCTCTCGGCCGTGGGCGCTGTATCTTCAAATTATCCCGATTCAGCGGTAGCGAGTGCGTACAACAGTGCTCTAAGCAGTCAAGCGCTGACCGGGCTGCCAAATTCCTCCTATTCAACTTACGCGAGTTTGTTAAACATGGCAGGAGCGGGCGTTTCCTGGCTCGGCAGCGGCGGCGGAGTACAAACCTGGCAGATCACCTCGCAGGGAACGATTGCTGGCATTCGCACCGCTACCGTGGAAGTGACCGCGACGTACGAGCGAACCGGAACGCCAGTATTTGCGTATGCCGTATTCGCCACGGGAACTGCTTGTCCAACCATAAATTTCTCGGCTAGTGGCCTAACGAATAGCTACGACTCGTCGCAAGGCACCTACGCTGCGACTGTGCAAACGACCCGCGGAGATCTAGGAACCAATGGAAACCTCACAATGAGCGGCAGTGCAACTATTAATGGGAATGCTTACCTCGTAAATGTGGTCACGTCCGGTTCCTGCCCCACGAAGACCTTTAGCAATTCGTCCTCCGTTGGTGTGACGGGGAACGGAGGCGTGCCGACCGCAATGGGCGCTCCGAAAACCTTTAGCAATCCCGTATACACAAACCCATCGCCAGCCCTGGTGACCAACACTAGCTACGGGAGCAACGTCAGTCTGGCGCCTGGCAATTACAACAATGTGACGATTTCTGGAGGCAAAACGCTAACGCTGTCACCCGGAACCTACAACTTTAATAGCCTTACATTGAGTGGCGGCTCAATCATTACCGTCAGCCCCGCAGGAACGGTTGTTTTAGAAATCGCCGGTGCCGGTGCGCCATCAAAGGCCGTGGATTTCAGCGGTGGCAGCATCTCGAACAGCGGCGGAGCTCCTGCGAGCTTTCAAATCGTGTACAACGGTTCACAGCCGATGACTTTGTCAGGCGGATCGAGTTCCGCGGCTGTCGTGTATGCGCCGCACTCTGCTATTACGATGAGCGGAGGATCTCCATGGTTCGGTTCGATCGTGGCGGATAGCTTCATCAATTCCGGAGGATCTGCTGTGCATTACGACCGAAGTCTTGACACCTCATTGGTCACGGCGGGGCCGTTCCAGCTTATCGCGTTCAGTTGGAGCAAGTTCTGAATGAAGGAATATGTCTCATGAATTAGAATAATTGCATCCCAGGGTTGCTTCAACCCTGGGACTTGTCGCAACTCCTTTAGAGTTTGCGACTAAACTGAATGTGCGTTTTCAGCTCAGGGTTTCAAAGCAAACCGTGGGCTGAAATTAGCCAACGCTTTCAGCGTAATGTTAGCACGTGGTAGAATTCACTCGTTGTTGAAAAACTAAATAGGAGGCCACCTCACATGGCTCAATCCCTCTCACGTCTTTGGACGCACCTCATCTTCTCAACCAAAAACCGCTTCCCCTTTCTTAGTGACAAAACAGTACGAACAGACATGCACAAGTACCTTGCGAAGATCTTACGTGAGCAAGATTCCGAAACACTGATCGTCAATGGTGTGGAGGATCATGTTCACGCACTGTTTGCACTCTCGAGAACACATTCCATTGCGCAGTCGTCAAAGAGATCAAACGAACATCACTGGTTGGGTGAAGGAGCTTTCACCAAAACTGGCGAAGTTTCACTGGCAAGGAGGTTACGGAGCATTCTCTGTAAGCCAATCTAATCTGGAGGAAGTTATTAGATATATCGAAAACCAGGAAGAACACCACAAGCGACTTCGATCCAGGGTTGAGGGCCCTCGGTTCTTCCGGAGCCGACGATTTGAATAAAATTTAACTTGAGCTAAGGCAGGAAAATCGTAGCGAACTGCACGACCACGTCCGCTTCCTTTTTGAACGCGCCGCCCTAAAACCGCAGGCGACTCAAACCTAACTTCTGAGCCGCCTGCGGCCCCCCCTTGCTCGATTCACAAACGAATCTATTACGAATCGCTCGTGTTTATCCTTGCTTGAGGCGGCTTCAGCAAGACATATGCCAGCACGCTTTCTTGTGCTGAGTCACGTTCTAGATCGCAATATTTTGGAAGAATTCCAAGAAAGTGAAAGGCTATCTGTGTGGCTCTTTTGGCCAATGGGGAAAGAGGGCCACACTCGAGAATGAGTGTCCGATTCCAATACCAAATCACGGCATCGGTCGACTCTTATTCGCTCACTGTGCGATGTAGTGAAAACCGAAGACTCAATAAGCGAGCTAATTTGTTTCAAGTTGCTCGACCTCCACATTGAATCTGCAGTATTCGGAGTGAAATCGAATCGCAAGGCCGGACAAGCCCCTGGACCTCTCAGCTTTGTTTGCTTGCGGCGCTCGTATTCTTACTTTCGAAAAACATTGCAATGCGGATAACAAGTCGGGCAAAGCCGGTTTAGGTAAACAAACCCACTTAACAATTAGCGAGGGAACAAAGCTTGCTGAGTCGAGTCTGAACCCTAACGAGCCGGCGCAAATTCGTGCGGCTCGGAAACGAGCGAGTATCCCATGAATGAGGATGTTTCAGGGCAGTTAGCCCACCCCTACACCGACGCTCAGCCTGAAGTAGTTAAACAAAGCACAAACAAGCTTGCCATCGGATCTCGCAGGAGGACTCGGTCTCGTCTGGCGCAGGTGATTGGCGCGGTCTGTCTGATATTGCTTTTCCTCTTAGCCTGGCACTTTCTAGGTGACAAAACAGAGCAGGCTGCAAACAAGTCTCGGGCGGAAGTAGTTCCCATCGAGATGGCAACAGCAACGCAGCAAAGCGTTCCCATACAGATTAAAAGTATTGGGAATGTCGAGGCGCTTTCAACAGTTTCCGTAAGATCGGAAATTACGGGCACACTGCAAACCGTCAACTTTACCCCTGGTCAGGATGTTAAGAAAGGTGCGCTTCTTTTCGTGATCGATCCCCGACCGCTGCAGGCGGCTCTCAATCAGGCGGAGGCCAATCTGCTCAAAGCAATGGCTGCGGTGAAACAGGCTCAAGACATTGTTGCAAAGGATCAGGCTACCGCCAACAACACAAGAACAATAGCCAATCGCGACCGCTCTTTAATCGAGGCCGGCGTTATCTCGCGTGAGGAGTATGACAACGCTGTTTCGGCGGCGCAGGCCAATGACGCAACAGTACGGGCTGACCAGTCGTCCGTTGCCAATCTTCAAGCCGCGGTCAAGGCTGAGCAGGCCACCGTCGACAACGCCAGGGTGCAACTCAGTTATTCAAACATTCGTGCACCTATCAGTGGCAAGACCGGCAATCTTGCTATAACGGCCGGAAACCTCGTACCGGCGAACAACACTACGCCCCTCGTGACCATAACTCAGATGGCTCCAACCTATGTGACCTTTGCCGTTCCCGAACAAGACCTGCTTCGAATCAGACAATATTCTGGTTCAACAGGATTCAAAACGGAGGTCGTGATTCCTGGCGACGAGTCGCATCCAGCTCAGGGCAGCATATCGTTGCTCGACAACACCGTCGATACCACGACGGGCACCATCAGGTTGAAAGCGACCTTTGCCAATGCCGACGGAAAGCTATTTCCAGGTCAGTTCGTCAACGTAGTGCTCACGCTGGGTATGCTGGACAATGCCGTGGTGGTTCCATCTCAAGCCGTGCAAGTCGGTCAGGACAGCACTTTCGTGTATGTGGTTAAGCAGGACATGGCTGCAGAGGTCAGAAAGGTAAAAACCGGCACTACGTTCGACAACATGACTGTAATTGAACAGGGCTTGGAGGCCGGCGAACAGGTGGTAACTGATGGACAGTTGAGATTGGTCCCTGGAATCAAGGTCCAGGCCAAATCTGAATCAGCGCCGGCCAGTCCCGGCAAGACCAACAGACGGAATGGTGGAAACTGATTGTACGACGCTGAGATTTCGCCAAGCGCATGGGTCAAGCAGCTGCAGGCCAAGATGACTAGATGTCAAAGTTATTCATTCAACGCCCAATCACGACCACCTTGATCATGACGGGGATCGTGCTATTTGGCTTCATTGCCTACCGTTCTCTGCCATTAAGCGACTTGCCGAATGTTGACTATCCGACTCTCCAGGTCACCGCGACTCTGCCAGGGGCCAGTCCCGACACAATGGCTTCATCTGTTGCCACGCCACTCGAACGTCAATTCTCTACCATCGCCGGTCTCAACACCGTAAGCTCGACCAGTACGCTCGGCAACACTCAAGTAACTCTGCAATTCGATCTCAGTCGAAATATCGATGGTGCGGCGCAGGATGTGCAGACGGCGATTGCCGCTGCTGTTCGGCAATTGCCGCCGGGCATGCCGAGCCAACCGACACTAAGAAAAGTAAATCCAGCCGATCAGCCGATCATTTATCTTCGCGTCAGTTCCCCAACCTTGCCCCTTTCGCAAGTCAATGAATTTGCCGACACCTCCATCGCGCAGAGGCTTTCTACTATCAGCGGTGTAGCTCAGGTCCTGGTCACAGGTGAGCAAAAGTATGCAGTACGCGCGCAACTTGACCCGTCAGCGCTTGCCAGTCGCGGCATCGGCATCGACGATGTGGCAACAGCGCTCGAACACGGTAACACGAATCTGCCAGTCGGCACGCTCTATGGCTTGCATCAGAATTTTACCGTGCAGGCGAACGGACAGTTGACGAATGCTGAGAGCTATCGTCAATTGATCGTCGCTTATCGTAATGGGGCTCCCGTTCTGCTGCAAGACCTTGGTGATGTCATCGACAGCGTAGAAAACAACCATCTCGCAACTCGCTACAACGGTCAGCAACTAGTAACTCTAACGGTCCAGCGGCAACCCGGCACTAACACAGTTGCAGTTGTCGACGCGATTCAAAGCCTTTTGCCGTCCTTTCGCCAACAGCTTCCCGCCGCCGTCAATCTCGACGTTCTCTATGACCGCTCCGCGTCGATCCGGGAGTCGGTCAATGATGTGCAATTCTCGTTGCTGTTGGCAATCGTGCTGGTTGTACTGGTCATCTTCCTCTTCCTTCGCAACGTGAGAGCCACGATTATTCCCACTCTCGCGCTCCCCACTTCAATTGTGTTCACGTTCGCTGTGATGTATCTGCTGGGTTTCAGTCTCGACAATCTTTCACTAATGGCGCTGACGCTGTCTGTGGGCTTTGTGGTCGATGATGCCGTGGTGATGTTGGAAAACATCGTGCGGCGAATGGAACTGGGCGAAGGCGCCATGGACGCAGCCCTCAATGGGTCGCGAGAAATCGGGTTCACGATAGTCTCGATGACTGTGTCGTTAGTGGCGGTTTTCATCCCTGTGTTGTTTTTGGGAGGAATACTGGGAAGGCTGTTTCGCGAATTTGCGGTCACAATCAGTGTGGCGATTCTGATTTCCGGCTTCGTATCGTTGAGTTTGACTCCGATGCTATGCAGCCGCCTGCTCAAAGCGATCGGTAGTCGACGAAAGGTCGATGCGGAAGCCTCACCAACGGACGGAGGTCCTCCAGCTACAGACAGCTCCACAGCAAAACACACCGGTGGCGCTGCGGCAGTCGCGAACAACGGACCCAGGGCGGCAAAAGAAAAGTCTGGCTGGTTTAACGTAACTGAGCACGCTTACGAGTGGATGGTGGGCGGATATAGATCGACGCTGAAATTGGTGTTGGAGCACCGGGCGCTCACTGTATTGATCAGTACAGCCTTGTTCGCTGTGACAATCGTATTGTTTTACGAGATTCCGAAAGGTTTTATTCCCAACGATGACACCAGTCAGATAGTCGGATACACGGAAGCCGCCGAGGGGATTTCATTCTCCGAAATGTCTCGTCACCAGGAGCAAATGGTCGACATCATTAGGGGCAATCCGAATGTGACAGGGGTATTGTCGACCGTTGGACAAAGCGATGTGAGTGCTGCCAGCAATAGCGGTAACATTCTGATTCTGTTGAAGGCTCTCTCGCAACGGCGCATGAGTGTTGATGCGATTATCGAGGAGCTGCGCCCCCAACTCGCAATAGTACCTGGCATACGGATCTATTTACAAAATCCGCCTCTGGTGCAGGTGGGAGGGCAGGTTACCAAGAGCCCTTACCAGTTGACGCTGCAGGGCCCCAACCGAAACGACCTGTTCAGTAACGCCCAGGCCCTGCAACAAAAGATTGCTGCTCTGCCGGGATTGTTGGACGTGACAAGCGATATTCAAGTCAACAACCCGCAGCTCAACGTTACGATTGACCGCGATAAGGCATCCTCCCTGGGTATCACCGCGCAAGAAGTCGAGAACGCACTCAATGACGCTTATGGTACGCAGCAAATCTCGACGATCTACGCGTCAACAAACGAGTACGAGGTAATTCTCGAAGTGAAACCTGAGTACCAGCAGGATCCGTCAGCGCTGGGCAAGCTCTATCTTCACGCCACTTCAAGTACGCCGCCGTCAAGCCAATCCAACCCTGCTCAAACAAATACAGTGCAACCCTATTCACCGACACCACCTGCCGGTCAACCGTCGGCCGTACAAACAACTTCCGGCCGGCTTGTGCCTCTGAGCACAGTCGCTCAACTTTCAACCAGTGTGGGACCCTTGCTGGTCAACCATTTGGGCCAGCTGCCCTCCGCCACAGTCTCATTTAACCTGCGACCCGGTGTTTCACTCAGCGACGCAACTAATAAGGTGCAAGCGCTCGCCAAACAAATGTTGCCGGCAAGTATCACAACTAGTTTTCAGGGCACCACACAGATCTTTCAATCATCGCTGCAGAACCTGACTTTGCTATTGCTGGTCGCGGTGATGGTGATCTATCTCGTGCTCGGAATTCTTTACGAGAGCTTTATTCACCCTCTCACAATCCTGTCAGGACTGCCGTCGGCGGGACTGGGAGCATTGCTGACGTTATTGCTGTTTGGCCGGGAACTCGATGTCTATGCGTTCGTAGGATTGATAATGCTTATTGGTATCGTGGAAAAAAACGCCATCATGATGATCGACTTTGCGTTGACGTCACAACGAGAGGAAGGGCAAGAAGCTGAAGAGGCAATCTATCAAGCATGCTTGATCCGGTTCCGGCCGATCATGATGACTACAATGGCGGCGTTGATGGGGACCTTACCAATCGCACTGGGTTGGGGAGCAGGAGCAGAGTCGCGCCGAGGATTGGGTCTCGCCGTGGTTGGAGGGCTCGCCGTGTCTCAGGTCTTGACCTTGTATTTGACGCCGGTGGTGTACATCTATTTCGAACACTTGCAGGACTGGCTCTGGCGCAGGAAGGCTGAGAATCACAATCGCGATGCGGCAATGGCAGAGACCTGAGGTCCAGCGACACCGGACCGCCAGGCGGGTTGTTTCCACGAGGCGTCATGCGAGGGCAAAACAAAACCAGAAAATCACCTAAGCGTCTTGACGGATCGCCGGGGGGCGGCGGGATCTCAGAACTCTTCATTCATCGTCCGATCATGACCACGCTGGTGATGATTGGCATAGTACTTTTCGGACTCATCGGTTATCAGGCGCTCCCCGTCAGTGACCTTCCCACAGTCGACTACCCGACTATTAGCGTCAACGCAAGTTTGCCGGGAGCAAATCCCGAGACTATGGCCGCGTCCGTCGCAACACCACTCGAGCGACAATTTTCAGGAATTGCCGGGATCGATTCGATCAGCTCCACCAACTCGCAAGGGTCGACTTCGATAACTTTGCAATTCAATTTGAGCCGCAATATAGATGCGGCGGCGGAGGATGTACAAACAGCAATCTCCTCCGCGCTGCCCCAACTCCCGTCTGAAATACCAACACCACCTAGCCTGCGAAAAGTTAATCCAGCCGATAGTCCAGTCATCTTCTTATCGCTGAACTCGCAGCTATTACCGCTTCCGGCTGTGGATGAATATGCCGAGACCCTGGTAGCGCAACGCATTTCCATGGTTGATGGCGTCTCGCAGGTCCAGGTCTACGGCGCTCAGAAATTCGCAGTGCGTGCGCAATTGGATCCGGAAGCGCTCGCCGATCGCGGCATCGGCATTGATGATGTCGCCACCTCAATCAGAAACGGAAATCCGAATACGCCTGTCGGCACCCTCTACGGCAAGTACGCGAACCTCACTTTGCAAACGAATGGACAGATGGCAAACGCCGCAGCATTTCGGCCGCTGATACTTGCTTATCGCAATGGCGCACCGGTTCGTCTCGAGCAGGTAGCTAATGTTATTGACGACGTTGAAAACAACAAGGTAGCCAGCTGGTTCAATGGGAGACGCAGCGTGACGCTTGCCGTGCAGCGACAGCCGGGGACGAATACCGTGGCCGTAGTCGACTCGATCCGAGCGCTGTTGCCTCAATTCCGAGAGCAGTTGCCTGCTTCAGTGAGCCTCGACGTGCTGATTGACCGATCTATCTCAATTCGACAATCGGTTAACGATGTTCAGTTTTCGCTGTTGTTGGCAATTGTTCTTGTGGTGTTAGTCATCTTCCTGTTCCTGCGCAACGTCAGGGCGACTATCATTCCCACGCTCGCGCTGCCTACATCGATTATCGGCACGTTCGCGGCCATGTATCTTTTGCACTTCAGCCTGGACAATCTTTCGCTGATGGCTCTAACACTGTCCGTCGGGTTCGTGGTCGATGACGCCGTGGTAATGCTGGAAAATATTGTGCGGCGAATAGAGCTCGGCGAAACCGTGATGGAGGCTGCCCTGAAAGGATCGAAAGAGATCGGGTTCACGATCGTTTCGATGACCGTTTCGCTGGTTGCCGTTTTTATTCCGGTATTGTTTATGGGAGGAATACTCGGCCGGCTATTTCGCGAATTTGCGATCACGATCAGCGTGGCGATCCTGGTGTCAGGATTTGTCTCCTTGAGCTTGACGCCGATGTTGGCGAGCCGGTTGCTCAAGGCCGGTGGAATTAGAGAAAGCGCCATTCATGAGAGCAGCGAGCACGTCCCCGCGAAGGGATGGGGAGGTTTTACTGAAGGTTTCTACAATAGGGTCTTGCGCGCCTATGAAGCGAGTCTTCAACGAGTGTTGGCCCACGGTCTGTTGACGATCCTGGCAATGGCACTCCTTGCCTGCGTAACTGTATATCTCTTCATGGTCGTACCTAAAGGCTTCATCCCAAGCGGCGATGCTGGTCTGCTTCTTGTTAGCTCCGAAGGAGCACAAGGAATATCGCTGCAGGATATGATCCGGCACCAGAATGCAATTGCCGATACGATTCTGCATGACGAGAACGTTCAGTCGCTTGCTTCGACGGTAGGTTCCGGCGGCCGAAACTCCGGTGGCAACAACGGAACCATCTTCATTGGTCTCAAGCCGATCAGCCAGCGAAAGCTGAGCGCCGATGACGTTGCTCAGGAATTGCGTCCAAAGGTTTCACACGAACCGGGGCTTAGGGTCTTCATCCAGAATCCGCCTTCGATTAGCGTTGGTGGTCAGTCAACGCGAAGTCTATATCAGGTAACCTTGCAGGCTACTAATGCGAGCGACCTGTATGACAATACAGGCAAGCTTGAACAGGCCATGAAGGACCTGCCGTTGATACAGGATGTGAACAGCAATCTTCAAATCAGCACACCGCAAATCAATGTAGACATCGATCGCAAAGGGGCCTCAGCCCTTGGGGTGACGGTTGAACAGATTCAATCAGCTCTGGGTGATGCTTTTGGCTCGCGTCAGATATCGACCATTTACACACCCACAAACGAGTATCAGGTGATTCTGGAAGTCAAATCAGAATTTCAGCGCGACCCCTCGACGTTGGGCAGGCTCTATGTCCATTCCTCAACAGGCCAGCTCGTCCCCTTGAGCGCCGTCGCCAAATTCTCAACCGGCGTGGGACCTTTGTTGGTGAATCATCTTGGCCAATTGCCCGCGGCCACAATCTCGTTCAACCTGCGTCCTGGCGTCTCTCTAAGCCAGGCGACTGAGCAGGTACTCGGCATTGCAAAACGTACTCTGCCGGCCACTATCACAACGAACTTTCAAGGCACGGCTCAAGTCTTTCAATCGTCATTGCAGAATTTGACCTTATTGCTGCTGATTGCGGTGCTGGTGATCTACCTTGTGTTGGGAATTCTTTACGAGAGCTTCATACATCCATTGACGATTCTCTCTGGCCTGCCAGCCGCCGGCCTTGGGGCCCTTGTGACCCTACTGATCTTCCGGCGAGAGCTGGACATCTACGCATTCGTGGGCCTGATCATGCTGATTGGAATTGTAAAGAAGAACGCGATCATGATGATCGATTTTGCCTTGGAAGCACAAAGGAGGGAAACCAAACCAGCTCGGGAAGCAATCTATCAGGCCTGCGTGGTGAGGTTTCGACCAATCATGATGACCACGATGTCAGCATTGATGGGCACGCTGCCAATCGCTCTGGGCTGGGGCGCCGGCGCTTCAGCCAGACGCGGACTAGGACTCGCAGTTGTCGGCGGACTCATTATCTCGCAGATACTGACCTTGTATTTGACGCCAGTTGTCTACCTTTACTTTGAACGCTTACAAGGTTGGCTGCGAAGCGGCAAGGAGCGTGAGCAGGCGAGCGAGCCTGCGGCCGTCGAGACATAGTCCTCACGTTCTTGTCGGAAAAAAGTTTCCGACTTTCCCAGAGTGCCTTAACGAAGACGTGCAGTGGTTCTATCCCGGGTCCAACTGACATGTCAAAGATGGTACGCTGACTAGTGTCAGCCGGCCACCAGAGACAAAATGTGAGCGTTTAAATCTTAGGGGGAAGGAATGGGTTTCAGGTTTAACCTACAGTGGAAGATCCTCTTACTGGTTGCTTCAACCCTGGGATACCTGAGCGGTAAGAAAGGCTAACTCTGAAGGAGTTGGCAACTGGGCGCGCGTTATTAGCCACGCCTGCGGCGTTGCGTTTCCTGAGAACGACTTGGACCCAGGGTTGAAACAACCCTGGGCTGCAATTAGCGAACGCCTTCGGCGTACTAAGCTGAGCGGTTCCGCTGGCAACGGAGAGATGAGGAATACTCCTGACCTCAGGAGTGTTCGGAGTCTGTGCCGAGCCTGCGAGAAGCAGAAACAAAAAGCTGGCCGACGAGAGCACCTCTGATAGCCTTACAAAGGTCTGTGGCAAGGCGCGACTTTACAACGTATCCCAGTGCCCCGGTATCGAGCGCGGCTTGAAGGAAATCCGGATCCTCATGGACTGTCATGAAAATGATCTTTGCCTTTGATCCGCCGACCTTCAACTTGTTTGCCGCCTCGATCCCGCAGATGATGGGCATTGAAATATCCACTACGCACACGTCGGGCTGTATCTCCGATTCTGCCGTTAGTAACTCCCGGCCACCACCAACGACTCCCACAACGTCGAATTCCGGAGCAAGCAGTTCCTCCACTCTATCGCGCATCTCCTTGTGATCATCAGCGAGCAAAATGCGGGCACGAGTCACGTTGTCCTTCCCTTCCAGAGAGTCGGCTTGTGTGAAGTCTGCAGCTCGTTGTCCTTCAGACCAGCGCTATGTTGCAATTGAGGGCGAACGGGCACTGCCATCATAGAAGGTCCCCCTCCTTAAAACTACTGGCAAAATTGACAGGTGGTTAAAGGCAAGGCCCCTGAGGTGCCTGGGACAAACACAGCCAGGTCAGACTCCTTTGCCCGGCAGAAGTTAGGAGCTGCCGCGGGAAACTCATGCAAGCGCATTTGCATCCCCGATGCTAGGCAGCAACGATTGAGGTTTTGACGGCAAACTGGATTAGCTCCGCACTCGTTCTTAGACACAAGTGTTCCATCATTGCATATTTATGAAAGGCAACTGTTCGCGGCGTCACGTTCAGTATGAAAGCCGCTTCCTTCATCGATCGGCCTTCTGCCAGGAGCTGCAAGACCTCTTTCTGACGCAACGTGAGCTTTCCCGGGTTTCTCTTTCGCTTGGTGTTTTGAATAAACGATCCGACCATACCCTGGGTCATCAATGGCGTGATGTAGGACCTGCCTCGCGATGTTTCTCGTATCGCATGGAGGAGCTCGGTGCCGGCAGAGTTCTTTACCAGATAGCCCGAGGCGCCCAACCGAAAGGCTTCAGCCGCCAAATCCGGATCTAAATTCATCGTTAGATAAATCAGCCTGGTCTTGGGAATAATCTGTTTTAAGCGCTGTCCAGCACTCAAGCCGTTCATACGCGGCATGCCGATGTCGAGCACTATTAGATCTGGATCAAGCTCTGGTGCACCCTGGACCAGTGCGTAGCCGTCAACGAAGGTTCCTACTACTTCGAATTCCGGCTCAAGCAACTTCCTGAGGCAGTCCAGAAACAAGACATGATCGTCTGCGAGTATGATGCGCGTGGACTTCATGACTTTCTCCGTTCATTAAGAAGGCAAAAAACAGGGGAGCCTACATAATATATCTTGCGGTCTGAGCTGGTTTAAGGAGTCGGGTCTACTCCGGTTCGTGCCCTTTCACCACAACCGGAACCAGGACGTCAATTTGTGTACCTTTTGCAGGTTGAGAGTGGATTGAAATCTCTCCTCCCACGAGGCGAAGCCGCTCTTTCATGCTGATAAGTCCCAGTCTCTTCTTCGTTTTTGCGAATTCAATATCAAAACCACAGCCTTCATCTGAAATGCGGAGACGCACCGCACCGGCTGTTCTTGTTACCGTGACCTGCGCATCACGCGCGCCGCTATGCTTGACGACGTTGTGCAATGATTCCTGTGCAATCCGAAATACACACAAGGTCACATCCTCCGGAAGCTCGGCGGGGAATCCCTTTTGTTGAAATCTGATTTTAAGACCCTGATGTCCTGAAAGCTCCTCGCACAAACTCTTGATGGCGGCACTTAGTCCGAGGTGATCAAGTTTAAAAGGATGCAGTTGGTACGAGAGTGTGTGAATGTCCGAACAGAGTTCGTTCGTCTGGGTCCACAGGTGCTGCACACAACTTCTCAAGCCGCTTTGGCTTTCAGGTACCTTCTGACCCAACTGCTCTATTCCAATCGCCAGAAGGGCCAACCGCTGACTTAGATCGTCGTGAAGTTCTCTCGCAAGTCGGCTTCGTTCCTCTTCTTGAGCATTAATTAAGCGCCCGCCGATATTCCGCAGCTCCTCTTCCGCCTTCCGTCGTCTGGTAATGTCCTGGAGCGTAACCAGAGCCCTGAAGCCACCCCGCATATCAATCCGAGCAGCACGCATCAGAAACCATTTCGTGGTAGTCGGGCCATTGAAGACATACTCCTCATGAATCTCCGCGTGGCGACCGTCGATGATCCGCTGAACACTTTCCTTAAGGCTGGCGCCTTCGATGGCCCTGCTGGCGGCTGAGTCTTGGCAAGTTTGTAAATGATAGAGACCGTAGGCGTCTTTCACGCTCGTGAAGCCATTCTGTTCAGCAAATACCAACCACGCGCGGCTTACATAAAGAATGGCGCCGGTTTCATCAAACGCAGCAACATTAGAAGCGCAAGCACTCACAATCCTTTCCAAAAGGGCTTCTGAGTCGAGTTGGCGTCGTTCCAATTGCGGGGATTGCCGCATTGACCAACCGTGCTGCGGAAGCAAGTCCGAGGATGCTCTTATCATATGTCTGTGTTCACTCTCGGATAGCCGTAATATCTATAGTTTCCGTCGCCAGAACAGACGACAAGAGCTTGAAGTCGATGCTCGAAGGGCTGCTCAAGACTGTAATCGCTCCGAGCAGAACAGCAAAGTCGCGAGATCTTAGGTGCGTGGACCAATCCTCTTTCGTCTCCCACTCCCCAATCAGAACAGAGGAGTTCTCATCAGCAGCATCCACGTAGAAGCGGTAAGTCAGACATCCCTTCTCGCTCCTTATCGGATCAAGTAAAGGCCGGATCGTTTGAAATAGCTCATTGCGGTTTTCCGGCCGCACGGTGATTCTGGTTGTATTGACAATCACGTTCGTTCCTGGCGACTGATGAACTCCTGGAGTCTGGCACCGATGAGTACGTTGTTGAATGAGATCCTTCTAAAGTATCGCAAGCTGTTGAGATTCGACCTCCCTTACGTGCAAACGCTGTGCATCGAGGCATCCCAACGATCAGAAATACTGCAAGTGTCAGACAATTTGAGACTTCATGGTAACTACAGTAGATCGCTGACCCTGGAGTCTTGCCGAGAACTACCGCTGTATCCAACGGTTCCACGCTATTCCGCGGTGGACGATTTTGCGCCTTTCTGAACGCAATCCGAACTCGTCGATTCGTCTGGATCGTCATGCTCGTTCCACGAAGGCTGGTAGTAGGAGATGAAAAAAGTCGAGGTGAGAGGTAAGAACAGGAAGAAACAAGTCAGTCGGTGACGCCTGGCTTGCCGGCGAAAGCGCGCATAGTTTTTTGTATTCCCAGCTTCACCATACGTGTGCGCAGTGTGCTGGGATTTAGACCAAGGATCCGCGCGGCACCGTTGGAGCCTTCAATCTTCCACGCAGCGTCGTCGAGAATTCGGATGATGTATTCCTTTTCCATCTCTTCCAGAGTCTTGTTTGAAACTACGGATTCCTTAGCCTGCTGCTGCTCGAAATGATCGGCAATTTGAAGAACGGGGCCGTGCGCATCGATGACAGCACGCTCAATGACATTCGCCAGCTCTCTGACGTTTCCTGGCCACGAATAATTCTGCAGTCTTTTCAGCCCGGTCGAGGAGATGGCAGTTATCTCTTTCCCAAACTTCTTGGTAAGCCGGCTCACGAAATGTTCCACCATTTCCGGGATATCTTCAACGCGCTGATTAAGAGGCGGCACTGTGATGGGGAAGACGTTAAGTCGATACCAGAGGTCTTCGCGGAACCTTCCCTTGTCGACCTCTTCCTTTAAGTTGCGATTGGTGGCTGCAAGAATACGAACGTCTACTTTGATGGTCTTGGTGCTGCCGAGCCGTTCGAGTTCACCTTCCTGTACAACGCGCAACAACTTTGCCTGCAGGTCAGGCGGCAGTTCCCCGATTTCATCAAGGAATATCGTGCCGCGATTCGCCAGTTCAAAACGTCCAATGGTGCGCGTTGACGCACCTGTAAAGGCGCCTTTCTCATGTCCAAACAACTCGCTTTCAATGAGACTGGGCGACAACGCCGCGCAATTTACTTTCACCAACGGCCGGTCTTTACGCAGGCTTTGATTGTGGATGGCGTGAGCAACCAACTCTTTTCCGGTGCCTGTCTCACCGAGAATAAGCACTGTGGAATCGGTTTGGCTGACCTGCTCGACTTTAAACAACACGTACTTAATGGCATTGCTTTGGCCTACTATCTCTTCGACATTGTGGGCCAGTTTGATCTCTTCGCGAAGGTACGTGTTTTCCTCGTGTAGTTGATTCTTCAACTGGCTGACTTCTTCGTGCGCTCTTCGCAGAGCCTCCTCGGCTTCCTTGCGATCGGAAATATCGACGCACGAGCCAATATACCCGAGGAACTCTCCTTCTGATGAGAAGCGTGGCGTTCCGCTGTCATAGATCCACCGGAAAATTCCATCGGCGCGGCGGAGCCTGTATTCCATCTTGAAGGGCTCTCGGCGATCAAAAGCTGCACAGTAGACTTCCAGGCAGCGTGCATAATCCTCGCTATGAACTCGTTGAGTCCAGCCGTTGCCCAACTCTTCCTCTATTGTTCGACCAGTAAAAGTCAGCCAGCCCTGGTTGAAATAGGTGCAAAGCTTATCTGGACCAGACATCCAGATCAGAACGGGAGCACTATCTGCCAATGTCCGAAATCGTGTTTCACTGGCACGCACAGCCTCCTCTGCTCGACGGCGCTCGGTTATGTCCATAACGACACCCTGGATCTTCTTCGCCCTTTCCGGGCCGTTCCGGACTGCTTCGCCTCTCTCCTCAATCCAGACAACTTCGCCATTGTCAGGCCTGACAATCCGGAATTCAGAGCGATAACTTCCACCGTTAGCAAGGGAGTTTTCAATAGTTGACTTATGAACCAACACATCTTCCGGGTGCACGAGAGAAAACGCCTGCTGGGGGTCGTCGACGGATTCAACCCCATAAATCTCCGAAACGTCGCCCACGGTGATGAGCCTGTTGACTGCCGGCTCCCAATCCCACGCGATCATTCTGGCGGCCTGTAACCCGAGCCTCAGGCGTTGCTCACTTTCCCGCAGCGACTCCTGGGCCAAACGAGAATTGCTGATGTCCATAGTGACGCCACGAAGTCCCACCGGCTGGCCGATTTCGTCACAAATGGCAGCCAGGTGCGTTTCCACCCAAAGCTGCTGCTCATCCTTGGTCCGACATCGGAATTGTAGTACCCCCTCTTTGCCGTTTCCGAGAATGGCTGTGCACTGCTGGATAACTTGTTCACGATCCTCTTCGGAAATGCTTGATAATCCACGACCCGGCAATGTCAGATCTCTCTTTGCCCCATAACCCAACATCTTTTCGACGTAGTCGCTCGCGAATTCAACTCTGGGGTTGTGAGAACCAGGTTCGAAACGAACCTCCCAAACCACGCCCGGCACGTTGGATACCAGGTCGTTCAAGCGCTGGCGCTCGGCATCTATGAGGCTGGCGAAACGAGCGGTTTCCTTCTCTGCCTGCCGGCGTCTGGCTCTGTTAATCAACAACCCGACGATGAGCAGCGCCTCCATGATACAAAGGGAAACAATGCCGATGATTCGCCACCTGTACTGCTCCCAGAATGTTGGCTCTGTAAGGTGAATGATGCTGCCGGGCAGCTTGCTTTCGTCAATGCTCCACCGTCGCAGCTCTCTCCAGTCAGACGTTGAGCGTGTAGCCTGATTCAGAAGCGCAATCGGGGGGAGATGTGTGTTGTGTGAGGAAAAGATGAAGACCTTCCTGGGCTCAGCACGAACCGCGGGTGGAAGGAGCACCGGCCATCCGATGATCAGGAAAACAGAAAGCACTCTGCCAAGCGCTAATGCCAATCTAACCTTGAGTGATCGTTTGAACATTCTTGCCACTCTCGAGAGCTCTATCCCTCGTGCATGGTGAGCGCCCGACACGGTACTCTTAATAGTCTGCCAGCTCAACGGAGCAGAGAAGTTAGCCCCCTGGATCAGTTCGTCAGCTTGATCGCGGTTGCCGCTCGGGTCTGTCCTTAACTGTTTCTCGAAAAAGTCTGAGGTATTCCGTCACGCCGACGGATCGCACACTCCAACCTTTGTTCTTAATTGTCGCTGTTGCGGTTACTGCGCAATGGAGACAAGGTGGTGACCTTGTTGAGGCGAGCTCTTGCTTCGAAGCTTCCCAAAGATCATTCTCTGTCGGGTTTGAACCATTCCTACTTTCAGTTGACTGCCCGCACGAAGCCGACCTTACGCGAATTCAAGTGCTTCAAAGCAGAAATTAGCAAAGAGGAAAAGGAACGCGAAAAATCTAACCTGTCGGATGAATAAACGCAATCCGTAAAACTACGGGCACCACTGGGCCAACCGGGTTGAACCATTAAGATCCGGATAATCCCAGTTTTATCGCATACTGAATCAATTCAGCGGTGCTTTCTACGCCCAGGCCTTGCATCATCTCGTATTTGTGTGACTCGGCCGTCCTGCTCGAGATTCCAAGCTGAGTCGCGATTTCCTTCATCGTGCAGCCTTCGATGACTAATTTGAGGACCTCGCGCTGCCGGGGCGTAAGTGGGCGGTTTTGATTCTCATCAAGGCGGTTAGTAAGGTCTTCAGCCCATTCCTCGGCAATGAGTGGGGTGATGTATCTGTTTCCAGCCATGACGGCCTTTATAGACAAGAGCAGATCTTCTCCCGCCGATTGCTTTAGAACGTAACCCGATCCCCCACAACGGAAAGCCTCCGCAACCAATCGGACATCCGCATGCATCGTCAAGAAAATAATCTTGGCTGCGATGCGGTTCGTTTTCAGTTGGCGGACGGCATCGAAACCATTCAAGACCGGCATTGAGATGTCTACGACTATGACATCCGGGTTGAGTTGTTGCGCCGCATCAACGAGCGCCTGGCCATCACGCACGGAGCCGACTAGCTCAAACTCATCTTCCAATAAGCTTTCCAGGCCCTGGGCGAACATTGTGTGGTCATCAGCTAATAGAATTCTTGTGCGATTCATGACGACCTCGCTAGCGGAATTCGGGCGACAATAGTAGTACCTACCTCTGGCGTGGATCGGACCTCAAAGGTACCTTGCAGCATTTTGATTCTCTCTTCGGAGCTGACGAGACCGATACCGCTGCCTCGTCTCGCTCTTTCAACGTCGAATCCTCGGCCTGAATCTGAAACCTCGAGCATCAGAGAGTCCTTGTCCTCCACGAGAGAAATGGTTGCTGATTTAGCACCCGAATGTCTGGAAATATTCCGCATAGCTTCGAACGCAACGCGATACAGGCAGGTCGACACCTCTAAGGAAATTGGTTCAGTCCTCACCTCAGACTTGAACGACATTGTTATCTGCTCCTCGCTGCCGAATTCACTTGCCTGCGATTCCAGAGCGGCAACCAGTCCGACATGTTCCAGCACTTCGGGATGTAGTTGGTGGGAGAGTCGCCGAAGCTGCGAAGTCAGGTCGTTGGTGAGCCGGCCGAGGCGTTCAAGTTCGGCCAACATCTCTGTGCGGGAGGTAGGGAGTTTGCGCTTGAGTCGGCTGATAGCAACACCGAGCACCGCGATGTTCTGGCTCACGTCATCGTGCAACAAAAGCGAAATACGTCTTCGTTCTTCCTCCTGGGCGGTAATTAGACGGGCAGCAAGAACCTGAATCTGCCGATTACTCTGGAGCAACTTCGCTTCACTGCGACGGGAAGCCTCAACCGCCCGGCGTGGCTCAGTGACATCCCGCACGATGCTTAAGGCCTTATCGCCTTCAGCCGCAACCAAGCGCGCTTCAAAGTAACGTTCCTCGTCGCCTAGCTGCAGTGAGTATTCCAGCACTTGGGTTTCGTCCGATCCTTCAAGTCGCCCAATGCTCTCCATAACCCTCTCCGCCAAGTCAGGTGGCAAAACGTCGCGTACCTTCTTGCCTAAGAATACTTCAGGCGGCGCAAGCAGGAAATTCTTGTCACGAGCGTAATAATCGAGATATGTACCTTCCTTGCTCTGCAAAAACATCATGTCTGGAAGGGCACGCAGAATTGCTCGATTGCGCTCGTTGCTTTCAAGTAGTGCCTGCTCTGCAAGTTTGCGATCGGTTATGTCCTGGATATAGGTAATGAAGTGAAGCGGCTTGCCATAGTCGTCTTCAACTATCGAACAGTTGAGATAGACCCAGATGACATGTCCATCTTTGTGAAGGTAACGCTTTTCGAGATCGAACGATCTGATTTCACCGCTAATCAAACGCAGGCACTGACTCCAGTCAGCTTCAAAGTCATCCGGGTGAGTGACCTCTTTGAACGAGCTAACCAGAAGTTCCTCCTCCGTGTATCCCAGCAGTTCACACAAGGTGGGTGGCACCTTGAGCCACCTCCCGTCTAAACCAACGTAGGTCACCATCAGGAGCGAGAAACTTTCTGTTCGCGTCAGTCTGGCTTCGCTCTCTCGCAATGCCTCCTCAGCTTGCTTCCTCTCCGTCACCACTGCCGCTAAGGCCATCAACGGGATGGAGATGACGATCAGAAACCATTGGATGGAGAGCGCATTTTGTAATGGCGAATTCGCCACGAAAGGTCCCTGTCCGCGCGTAGCACCAGAGATCACCAGGAACATGACGAGTAGAAGGCACATGCTCGCCCCACGCGGACCAAATCTCACAGCGGCCCATAGCAAAAACGGTAGCGGCCAGTAAAGCACCGAAGGCGTTGTGTCAGCCAAGCTCCGCTCTGAGGTAAAGATGAAGAGTCCAACTGCGCACAGCCCAGCCGTCAACAATGCGGCTTCGAGGAAGCGCAGCGGAGACACATTTCGTAACTGCTTGATGCCGTCGGAAGACCAGATAACAATCACCGGCACTATCGTCAGCGTAGCCAGGACATTGGAGAGGAAGCGAATACGCCAGATTTCCCAGTACGAACCGTTTCCCCAACCATTTAGTTTCACCAGGGCGATGTCAAGAAATGACGATAGGAACGGAGACAGGAATGCACCGAACAGAATAAAAAGGGAAAGATCCACAAGTCTGTCAAAACGGAGCCGGTCACCGACGAGTTGCCTAATGCAGAACGCCCCGATCAAAGCCTGGACGGAATTGCTGACAAACCAGCACAACACCATTACGGGGGGAACGCCACTTTGCAACTCCGAGGCAAAGTGAGCCGGACATGCCGCTAAAATGATCAGCCACCACCAGCGACTGGGGATGAGAAGCAAGGCAGCGAGCAAAATAGCATTGGGCATCCACAGGGTGGAAACAGAACCTGGCTGGAGTGCAAAAGCAAAACCAATTTTTGAAGTGAAGTAATAACTGGCGCAGACCAGGAGCGCTATTAGTGCCGCGCGAGCAAGGGCCGGATCACTGCGGATAGATTCGGCTCTTGTCTTATTCGATCGTGCAAGGACCAACTCAGGCATCGTTGTTCTCGGTATATGTTCCGCCGCTGCACATCGACAAATCTGAACTCCCAGCCGACTTCGGTTCGACGGTTCTTGTGCAGAAGAGCAACGGCTGACTGACGACAAGCAGTCGAATAGAGATGCGGAGAACTCGAACAGTTTCCGAATGAAAGCTGACAGCGTTAGGGAGGGAGAGCATAATTCCTATCTACAAAGCGCATGCGCTGGAGATCTTCTAACGGTCTAACTGCTTAAGACCTCACGCAATTTCACTCGTTCTTCTCCTACCTTGCGAGCGCGGTGAGTTTTTTAACTGGCCGTATTCTACAACTTTACCAGTCTACAACGTCACTAAGAGATCTGGAATCAATCTTTGTTTATTGGTCGTGTCCTAATTTATGTAGGGGGGCGTTCCTCCGTGGGCGCCCCGAGTCGCGCGGAGAGGGGCGCCCACGGAGGGGGACGCCCTGCAGTTTCGTCAGATTGGGACACTTCTTGTCTATTCCATTTCGCGATAAGGAAGCGAGCTGGCAGATCGGGCCTTAAGTTTGCTCTGAAACATTAGTCGCATGAGTGCAAAAAGAAAGGCTGTCGACAGTCCGAATAAGAGCATGCCCCCCATACTCTCCAGGCCCCCCAACAGACGCCAATTTTGCGGAAGCAGAATGTTAGTGGCTCCCATAGTTGTATAGCTTCCTATCGAAAAGTAAAACGCGGACTCGGAATCACCGAGCAGCCCGGTCAACCTGTAAAGCGCGGCCCAAATAAATATCTCCGCTAGATGTAGTAGAGTGATCAGCCCGAAAACCGAGCTCAGCAGCGACGAGTAGTTAATGGCAGTGAATCTCTTTCCCCACCGCTCTCGAAAGCGAATGACATATTCGGCGACGCCGATCAGGCCTGTAGTGTGTATCATGGCGGAAAGTGAAACGAGCATGAGACCTACGATGAATCCACGAACCATTAGTTTCAGTCTTCCTTTTTATTTCGGAGTCAAGCTACAAGCGCATGTGCTCAACAAGAATCATTCCCTCGCGGATCTTCAGAGACCATGGGGAAAAACGCGAAAACCCCACACGCACTTGTCGATGATTGTTTGAATCTCGCCTACAAACAATTGGGTGACTGATCAATCGCACCAGCTGCTTGGTGGTATTCGTGGGTTCCGCAAGCCTACCTCCACAGGTTGGGTCGGAAAAAACCATCCACTCCCGTCTGTGGATTTTCGAGTTTTTCGCACAGTCTCTTCAGTGCGTTGTTAGAAAGCTGCCCCGACACCAACCGTGAGCGTGTGACCAGCCCGACCTATAGCCCAATCGATGCGGTAGTTGATGTGGTTTTTTCTTGTCGAGCGTGAACCTCAGGCCAGCTCCTGCTGCCGGTAGGAATTGATCAGAGAGAAATTCGTTCCGCCTTCGCGCAATTCCACCGACGCCGCCTAGCCTATCCGCACAGACACGGGTATTCAGATTTCAAGATCAGCAGGAGTTTCTCGATTGTTGCGCAGGAATATTCTCGTACGAACTGGAAAGGAGTTTATCGGCGTCGGTTGGTGTTCGTAACTGTCACTTTTGACAGTGAAGTTTGACGGTGAGATCGAAGGTTCCAGTCAGCGGGGATAGCGGCTGTTTACGGGCTGGTCAGGCTTTGAGTCGCCTGAATTTCAAACGTCAGCGCAACCTTACTTGCAATTCAGGAGACCAGTTCCTACTCTGCACATAGCCCACGACTCTGACATCCACTTGTTGTTGAAGCGTACACGGAGGCTGACCCGCAGAATCAGTCTACAACGTGCCGCAGAGAACGACGTTTCCGGCGTTCTCTGCACAGGGAGTTCGCTCCAGTAGCTGAACGTCTTATGAGTTGCGGGCCTCCTTCAGTGCCATCTCGCGTCACTATACATAGCGAGACGCTTTGCCTTCTCAGCGTTGTCGAATGTCCACAAGTTTCCATTCGTTCTGCAATAGTTCAAGTTGGAGTTGGTTCTCCTTGTCCATCTTGAGCTTGCAGGCGGGGGCCAGCGTGCCCGTGTTTTTCTTGTCGTCCGGGTTCAGAATGACCTCCATGCCTGACAGGTTGTAGTCCATCGACCGGCTATCAGTCCACGCCTCGCCAAACGTAATCGGACGATTCGTAACGAGCCGAATTTTGGTACTGCCGTCAGGCTGCGGAAACTTTCGGATGTAGGTGACCTCATAGCCGAGCGTCCCCGTGATCGATATACGTCCCTTACTCGACATCTTGGTTAGGGCATTGACCAGACCCTCGTTCTGTTTTGCATTGAACGCATCAAGCAACACCTTTTGGTCCGCCGCTGTCGAGAACTGCTCAATGATTACGGTCACGCCAAAAGTCTGGCCCAGTTGCGTCGACTGTCCCATTGCCTGCGCCTGAATATAGATTGACTTGGGCAGCTTCGCATTTTCCTGAGCAGAACTCGTGCTGCTCATAAGAAGCGCAACGCTGATGATTCCAACCGCAGCCGTTGCGACAATCGCTTTCTTTACTATTCTCATTGATTCACTCCTTCATTCTGATCCGGAACCGAAATGGACTTCCTATTGTCCGGGTTTAGGTGGAAACTTCTGGAACATCTTGGTTAGGGCCTTCTCGATGGTCTTTGCCATTTTCTGAGGATTGCTGTTGACGGTGTCAGTTGCCGCCCCTCGCCAGACGAACTGCTTCGCCCGGGCGTCTGCCATATCGACCTTCAACTGGCCGTTGATAACGGTATCGACCTGAGCGGATCCCATCCCGCCAAAACGACCGAAACCACCCATGCCGCTCCAGTTGAGAGATTTTTGCTGGTCGGTTGTGGCGTGATAAATCACGATGACGTCCGGATCAGTTTGTACCTTGGTCCACCCTTTGGCGGACAATTGGCTATCGATGCCCGCCACGATGCGTTGGGCCGTCAGCGGATCCTGTGCCGGCGTGCCTTCGCCCCAGGCATAGGTGTGAAACTTAGACCAATCAACGTTCGGAGCGGAATCTGTGGTCACCTTCTGTCCAAACGCATTTGCTGCCGTCAGCAGAAGAATAAGACCCAACATGATGCGTGCTGTTTTCATAGTTTTTCTCCTTCGAAAAGCCTTGCGACACAAGCTAAAACAACTTGCGTTACCTGAGACCTCTAGTTTGTCGCGCCGGAGGGTAAGTCAGTGCCTTGGGCGAATACAACGCACGGGCGAGACAGTGCTAACGTTTTCGGGTTGAATTCTAGGTGGGCTAGAGCAGCTTGGTAACTGTCAGTTTTGACAGTGTTGGGAAGAAAATCGCTAAAGGCTCGGTCCTGGGGTCATCCCGGGCAGGGCTATCGAGCTACCTGGATCACCTCTCCAGAATCAATTCATACGGAGTAGCAAATCTCTACTTCTTTCTATGGAAATAGAGATTAAGGGTCACACCAAAGACGTTCACCGACGCCGGGCTACATGTGGTGCAGTTCTGGTGAAGATAGTAGCTATCCACCATTAGCAGTTTCTTGTAGGGTATCTGCACTCCGAAGGCGTACTGGTTCTCGTCCCAGGAGTGATGATTCCGGTCCCAGAAGAGTTCACCGGAAGTATAAGGAGTGAAGCGGAACTTGTTTATCTCGAAGGGTCGATTGACGGTTAGCTTGTTTCGATACCGGAAGTTGTATTTTCCATCAATCCAGCGAAATTCGACCCGACTACGATCCTGCAAAAGAAAACCGCCGCCAAGAATGTACTTTGGGGTCCCTTGAAGGATCAATCGGTTCTCGCGTTTTGTGCTGTCGTTCTGCTTCGTTTCTACGAATTGGTAACCGCCACCGATCACCAGGTTGTATTCGTTCTCCTCGTCAATATCGGTCAGATGGCGTTTCAGAATTCGACTCATCCGGTAACTCAAAATCGCCCCCAAGTTCCATTGCGAGAGGGAAACATCTTCGCCGTCGTGCTTCTCCGCATATACCAGGAGTCTGGTCTTTGGTCGCAGATCAAATGTTGCATCGAGCGCCGGCCAGAATTCATTCGCCGAATCCGAGGTTTGGGCCACCACATTGCAAACAACAAACAACTGGAGAACGAGAAACAGGAGAAAACGTCGATTTCGGCTTGCTGTCATCTGCGACTTGCCTCGTGAAAGGCGCCTCTGGTCGTATAGGTAGTACTCCATACATAATCACGTACACGTCCGACACCAAATCTTCGCTTGCCGGAGCCGGAAATGCAGGACCCGTCTGACATGCGCTATCGACGAAAGATGAATTCGCGCACTACGTTTACACCGAAGCCGATCGCTAGAGAGTAAGTCCCTTCTCTCAGTCCGTCTTTATAGCTAAAGCGCGACGGATACCAGGTTACAGCCGGAATGATGCCGCCGACATAAGCACCCGCCAGATGTGGCGCGGAGAGAAGGCGTTTTCCGCTTCTTGTGCGTGATGTGATGTTTTGTATGAGTGCGTCTGGCAGACGTTCAGAAAAACCCTTGCGTGTGCTCTTGTGAAAGCCTGAGTCGAGTCGAAACGCTTCCGATAGTCCGTAGGTTACGGTCTGCTCAATGGCATACTGCCCGAGGCGCGAGGCGTAGCGCTTACCATAACCAGAAGCGCCCTGCTTCCATTCCGGAGGATCGTTTTGCGACTGATCGTACCCGGCGGCTGCGCCGATGCCGATCAGGCTTGGCGGTCCAAACGTGTCCCAAAGGTAATTGCGAAACCGCTCGTTGCTTGTCGGAAAAACATAGCCGTTGTTTGTTGCTCCCTGGTTTGCCGTCTTCTGTGGCGGTAGCCCACCCTCGTGTCCAATCCACGTCCATTGGTCGCCAGCCCTGTCGCCAATCCCGGTGGTCACAGTCTGCGCATCGCCGTTGTTCTGAGACGGAGTATTTTCGCTCTTTGGTCTTGCTGCGACGCTTGAAGGCGCTCGAGCAGAAGTGTTATCGACGATTTGCATAGTGCCGCTTGGCAAGGATCGATGGTTCTCCAGGACTCTATTTTCCTGTCCGTGAACCGTGAGAACCGGAGCCATCAGGAATATGGAAAGCGTGACTACGGTTTTCGAGAGGCATGAAGTGATTAGTTTCATTTTGTTCACTCCGCACGAAGACAAAAGGCGTTTTGACTTCCACATTCCTACTCAGGTCCCCTTGCTTTCGCGGCCCTGCGCCGGCCCTTGCGGAAAGCCCTATTTGCTTTCCCGCCGTGGCCTGCTTTTCTTAAACCGAGGCTGTGCCTCGCCTTCCATTCACAATGACCAAGACTCCGAAGCATTGTTTCTCTCTAATCGCGGCTCGCAGCACCACGAGGGGCTTCGGGTAGATTATTCGAGCATAGTCTATGTTCAACGAAGATGATTTTTAACTGTCAGTTTTGACAGGGAGAGGGACTCGATCGCGGAGACAAAAGTCGAGAGTTGATGGAGTTAACCAACTTCAAACTAAAGCAACCACTCAACTAGAAAGCAGGCAGCGTCGCTGGTCCTCACAAGATGGGCGGCTGGCTGCCCTGAAAAGACCGAACAGAATGCTGAACAGAGCCCGCCTGTGAATGCACTGCTCACCCCGCGCCGGAGGCGCCGTAGAAAGTAGCCAGGGGCGGCCGTTGCGCGCCGCCCCTGGATCAGCCTCACCTTTGTTGGAAGAATGCGCGCGGGAAGTTGCTTTGAGGGACTCGGGCGCGGAGAATCCCGGCTCCCCACGAATTCATCGCAGTAGGCAACAAACTCAAATTGTATTGACATGGACGGTCGACCGAACCTTTCAGTGTTAACAGCCGGTTAACAGGCGTGTTTTAACAGGCAAATTGACAGGCATGTGAGAAGACACGGATGAACGCTGACAACGGGACCGACCTGTCTCTTTTGCCAGTAGTAGCACGAAGGCGGATTTACTAGCATTGAAAATGCGATTACTACGACATTCTGGAGCCAGGCTCTTTCGTCCAAACCTTAATAGTTAAGGACCATGTCGATTCCGGAACGTACCAAGCTGGGACGATATGAGATTCGCTCGCCGTTGGGCGCAGGCGGGATGGGAGAGGTCTATCTCGCATATGACCTAAGTCTGCACCGCTCTGTCGCAATCAAGGTCCTTCGCGCGGACCTCACCAGCAACAAAGATCGACTGCGACGCTTTGAGCGCGAAGCTCATGCTGCTTCGAGTCTGAATCATCCAAACATCCTGACGATCTATGAAGTCGGTCGGCAGGGTGAATATCAATTCATCGCAACGGAATTTGTTGAGGGCGAGTCGCTGGGCAAACACCTGCGCGCCGGGGCTTTCACCCTGGACAGCGTCTTGGAAATTGGGATGCAGATCGCTTCCGCGTTGTCGGCGGCACACGACGCCGGAATAGTTCACCGAGATATCAAGCCAGACAACATCATGCTTCGTAGTGATCAACTGGTTAAGGTTTTGGATTTCGGGCTGGCAAAGCTAAGCGAACAGCAGGGGAGTGACAGCGCTGATACGAAAGTGCAAGCCGAACCTTTGCAACTCACTATGCCCGGCGTGGTGATGGGCACGGCTCGCTACATGTCTCCGGAGCAGGCGCGCGGCTTGAAGTTGGATGAGCGCACCGACATTTGGAGCCTGGGCGTGGTGCTGTATCAAATGATTACCGGCCACTTACCGTTTCCTGGCAAGACGATGAGCGACGTGATGGCTTCGGTGCTGCGGGCTGAACCACCACCCATGGCGCAGTATTCGCCCGACCTGCCTGAAGAAATACAGCGTATCGTGTCGAAGGCGTTGCGCAAAGACACGGAAGAGCGCTACCAGCATGTGAAGGATCTCGAGTTCGATCTGAAGAGTCTGAAGCAGCAGAGGGAGTTTGAGATTGAATTTGCACGTTCAGGCGAGACAAGAAAGAGCGCAACGGGAAAAGGGCAGACAACTCCCGCGGTCAAGTCATCAACGACGCCAGAAACCGCTGCGCCGACTGAGAGCGAACTCACGCATGTTCATTCGTCATCGAGCGCTTCGTACCTATTGAATGAAATGAAGCGGCACAAGCGCGGCGCCTCATTGATTCTCGCATCGATCCTCGCACTCACGATTGTCGCCTACCTCGGTTACACGCGTTACTCAAAGGGAAGCAGCAAAGCTGGAATTAGTTCAGTCGCTGTATTGCCGTTCGTAAATGCAAGCAACGACCCTGAGAAGGAATATCTCTCCCAGGGTATCAGCGAAAGTCTCATCAACCGTTTGTCGCAAGTATCCGGCGTGAAAGTGATTGCGAACACATCATCAAGCAGATACAAAGGCCTGGACATTGACCCACAAGTCGTGGCCGCCGCGCTCGACGTCGGGGCAGTGCTCACCGGAAAGATTATGGAGCGTGGGGATAACCTGATAATCAGCGTTGAGTTGATAGACGGACGCGATCGAACACACCTGTGGGGTGAACAATACAACCGCAAGCTGACAGATCTGCTTCAAGTGCAAGCCGAGATCTCCAGTGAGATTGTCGAGAAACTAAAGCTACGCCTGACCTCGGGTCAACAACAACAGATGGCCCATCGCGAACAGGTTAACACCGAGGCTTATGAGGCACTGCTCAAGGGACACTTCTATCGCTCCAAAGGAAGCGCGGAAGACCGCAGGAAGGCGGCCGAGTACTTCAATCAGGCGATTTCCATCGATCCCGCATATGCCCTCGCTTATGCCGATCTGTCAGACATCTACAGAAGTTTTGCCAGCAGCAGCCTTGTCGATCCGCGGGAGTACCTGTCTCAAGCAAAGGCAGCCGCGGAGAAGGCGCTCGAACTGGACGACAATCTCGCCGATGGACACTATGCAGTGGCAAACCTGGAAACATATTCCTGGGAGTGGGCGGATGCTGAGCGGGAATACAATCGAGCCATCGAGTTGAGTCCCAATCTGGCGCTCGCGCATCGCTGGTACGCATCGTACCTAAGGCTCGTCGGCCAGCACGAGAAAGCCATTGCTGAAATCAAGCGAGCCAGGGAACTCGATCCACTCTCGCCTGGGGTGAATGCTACGGTAGGTTATATTCTTCTTTCCGCGCGTCAGTACGATCAGGCAATTGAGGCACTGAAGCAGACACTCGACCTTGATCCGGGTTATCCCTACACGCATCTATTTCTGGGCCTCACCTACTCCGCGAAAGGGATGCACGACGAAGCAATTGCCGCGTACCAGGAAGCGATCAAGTCGGGACTCGACTCGCCCAGCACGAAGATCAACCTGGGTGCGGAGTATGCGCGGGCGGGCGACCGTAAGCACGCCGAGGAGATTCTCTCGCGCCTGCGGAATGGCACAGACTACGTTTCACCAGGAGAGTTGGCGATCATTTATGCAGGATTGGGTGAACGAGATCAGGCCTTCGCATCGCTTGATAAAGCTTATGAGACGCATGATCTGCAATTGCAGTATCTGGGTGTTAGCCCTTGGTTCGATCCTTTGCGTTCCGACCCACGCTTCCATGAACTTCTTAGGCGGGTAGGGCTGCCCACGCCCTGAACTGTCCTGAGTGAAGCGAAAATCACTAAAGGGCGGCCCAGGAATTAATGGTCACGGTCAGCCGCCGAAACGGGCGAATCGGATGCCGCCATATCTACCGCCCGCAGCACTGCCTCAGGATGTGTTTGGGGTATTTCGTGCCCGGCACGTGGAATCACAACAAGCTCGGAGCTCGCAATTGCCTTATGTAAGTTGTAAGCATTTTGCTGGGCTGAGACCATCAAATCAGAGTCGCCCGTTACAATAATGACGGGCGAGTGAATGTTCTGATAGAGAGGGCTCAGCTTTCGCAGGCTCTCATCCACCATGACGTCGTTTCTGATAAAAGCCTTGATCTGCTGCCGACCCAGCCAGGTGGCAGCCACCGCTCGCAGATAATCGGGCGGCACCGGATCCGGAGAGAACGCAGTCTTGAGACTGTTCTTGATTAATCGTCGGCCCAATATTGGTTTAAGCAAGGCGATACAAACGTCGCTGAGAAGCGGGACTCGCAGGAGAAAGCCTACCGGTGCATCGTGACGATGATCCGAGTAGGCAGCCGGCGCCAGCAACACCAGAGCAGAAATCTCTTTAGGATAAAGCAGTGCATAGGCGAGGACGACCGCGCCTCCCCACGAGTGACCCACCAGAATGGGATCTTTGATAGCCAGCGCAGTGAGGGCCTCATGCAGGATCATAGCTTCCTCCTGTACGGTGCCCTTCATCTTACGTGGCATTTTACTGAGCCCATGTCCGGGAAGATCGAAGGCCAGCACGCGATAGTTGCGCGCTACCATATCCAATGCGCCAAACTCGAAATCCTGCCAGTCGCCGGCATTGCCGTGAATCATCACCACCGGTCTACCGCTACCGCTGTCGACATAATGCAGCTTTGTATGGCCGACCACGACGAATCGTTTGCTCGCAGGCGTATTTGGTTTGCTGGGGTCAAACTTGTAACCCTCTGATTGACCAAAGGCCGATGACCACTGATTGCTCCCCAGGCCAATGACCAAGAGGAGAACCGAGTACGCCAGAACTTTCCCACCAAGCTTGTTCATATTCATTGTCGAATTCAAAAATGCACCATGACCCGATCTGGCATAGCCTCGAGCATGGAATCAAACGTGGGCGAAGGTCAACTGCTATTAGCCGCCAGATTTTCAGTCCAACGTAAACGAAAGGTACATCAATCTCCCCTCGCGCTGGATCTGCAACGTAATAGGGGAGCCAGGGGTAAGGGCACGCATCGCCGCACGCAGGCTTTCGAGTGTGGGCATTTGCTTGCCGTTCAGGTCTCTCAGGACATCCCCGGCTATGAGAGGTACCTCGCTGGTTGCACCTGAGGCACGCGCCACAACGATGATTCCGTACGGATCCCTCAGGCCCTTTGCTAGTGAAGCCACCCTGCTGTCGATTTCCACGCCAAGAATACCCAACTCGGCGACGAGGTTCTTTTCCGTATCGGCCAGCGCAGACACGGCATCCATTTCGTTTCTCTCTTCTACCGCTGCAACGCTGAAGGTCTGCTGCGTCCTTCCTCTGAGTACTACCAGTTGCACCTTCTCTGCAGAATCCCGGAGACGAAAATAGTAGCTAACAGTCGGTAGATTGTCCGCTGGTTGGCCGTCGACCGAGATCAGGATGTCTCCGGTCTTCAACCCGGCCGCTTCCGACGGACCTCCGGGCCAAACGTCCGAAACTATGACGCCATAATCTCGGGCCAGACCAAGTCCGCCTACCATAGCCGGCGTAATCGTCTGAAGCCCAATACCAATTACTTGTCGCCTGAGCTGTCCGTACTGTTTCAATTGGCGAAAGACAGTCCTCGCTGTGGCGCAGGGAATGGCGAAACCCAGCCCTTCGTTGCCTCCTGACTCCGACAGTATGAAGGTATTCACACCAACAACTTCACCTTTAACGTTGACCAATGGACCACCTGAGTTACCCGGATTGATGGGCGCATCTGTCTGGATGTAAATCAGCGGCGAATCGGGGTCCGTTTGTCGCGCCACTGCCGATACCAGCCCGTGCGTCAACGTGTTGCGCAACCCTGCCGGACTTCCAAAAGCAAAAACCGTTTCGCCCTGTCTGACGTTTGTGTAAGTAGCAAGTGGCAACGCGGGAACCTTCACGCCATCGATCTTGAGGAGCGCGAGGTCAATTTCGGTAGTAAAGCCGACGATGCGTGCGGACACGATGTTGGTCCTTGGCGAGAGCGCGCTCGCCAGTGTGCCGCTGGTGTCCGCCAACGGCAGAATGACCTGGACGCGCTGCGCTCCGCTGACAACATGTGCGTTAGTTAGGATGTATCCGTCGCTGTCGATGACGAACCCCGACCCAACCGCCCGCTGTCTTCCGACTACGACGCTGGTGTTGCCGCGGCTGCCCTCTTCCCTCGGTCCATAGCTAGTCACGAGGATCTGCACTACGCTGGGCCATACCTTCTTCGTCAGAGCTTCGACCGATTCGTTCATCCGCTCGAGCGCGTCAGTGGCCGCTGGCCGTTGGGCACTGATCCCGGGAGCAATCAACAAGACCAAAGCCGCTCCCAGCAATGAAGAAATAGTCACTTCAAACAGAGCTTTGAGGCGATGCAGGTTTGCCGTTATCGTGTACATAAACTTTCTAGAGACCATTACTACCTCATTTCACTCGCTCGAAGCGCCTTACACTCCTCTCTCAATTCCGCAGGGTTTTTCTCTTGCTATGAACCGGCCTCAAGCTCACTTCTTTTTTGGGAAGAGGGCTGTCACTACTATGCGCAGGCTACAATTGCGCGGACCACCGGTCGGGACAGTGGCCCAGCATTTCACTCCACCACCAAAACTCATGGGCTGATGGCCAAATCTCACCAGCTTGGATAGTAGAGGATTAATGGGTACCGACCAATTACCGCTAACCCAGTCGTAAGTGGATTCCGTGTTGATGGCGTATGTCCAGGCACGTTTGGTGGTGTAAGACAGAAACGGCTGAAGAAACGTTGAACTCACTCGAGACCTGGTCGACTTTCCCGCCACCGACCAAATATGATTCGCGAGAATGCCATAGGTCCAACCTTCCTTTTGTTTCAGCACGAGCGCTGTCGGACCAAAACCCAACTTCTGCGTGCCCAGATTGGCATCGGTAGCAGTAGGTATCAGGATAACTGGGCCAATGGCCCAGATAAAAGGCACCGTTTTGTTTGGCGAGAAGAATAAGCTCTGTGTGGTATCACCAAGACCGCTCTGGCTGGTTCCCGGACCCGTCACATTGCTCTGATGAATGATTGGAACAATCGTACGCGAGATCAGATTCCACTTATCGTTCAGCTTGATCGGAATAACCGGTTGCACATTGAGTGTGAAGCGCCATCCGGAACCCGTACCCATGCCAAAGTCAAAATTGCTTTGCAAAGGAAGGCTGATTAGCGAGGCCACTGGGTTTGACAACTTCTTCGCCAGTTCCTGAGCCTCCGCTGCGGTGTCCGGCGCGCCTTGAGGCGGGCCTTGCTTCGCCGACGATTCGTCTGCTGCTTTCGTTGCGTCCCCGGAATGCTTGCCCGGTGTTGATTCAAAACTCAAGAACCCGCTGACGCGAGGACGTTCAGTCGAATCTCGATCTTTGTCGCGCGGGACCGCCAGGCTGAAAAAGCCGCATCTTTGTAACTCTCGCGATGAACTTGCAAGCTGCAAAAGGACTTCAGCGTTTCCGCTTTGTGTAACCGTTTCCCGTTGGTCCGTCGAAGTGAGAGCGTTACCACTGTCTAAGGCACAGGGACTCTTTGAGGCCGTCGATATCCGAAAAGCCTGCTGAGCGAAGCTGTTGCCCGCAAATAGTGCTGAAAACACCACTGTGAGACTCAGACTCGCGAGCATTTTCACTTCCAGATTTCTCATTTTAGTCTTTCCTTCATCGGAATTTGTCTTAACGCGATTTGAATTGAGGAGCGCACCGGGCGACTGATAACCCTCTTGCAGTTATTTCAAACTGAGTCTAGCGAGGAAGGGAGATGTTCGTAACTGTCAACATTGACAGTACCTGTGGGCGAAGAATGTCGGCAGCATAGGCAAGGACCGCTACGGCTGGAACACTGCCACGCATAATCATTTGTGTCTTGCAGGCCCTGTACTTTTTGCCAGTGGTTGCCGTCAGTCGGAACGCTTAGTATGCCAAGGCGTCAAAAAAATGCCTTAACACCAAAGCACACGCTACAAACATCGCACGAGTAAAACCATGGAACCGGTTGAGCGAGAGGGGATAGTAGAGATTGAACCGCCCTTCCATCTGAAGCGATGGTTGATTGAGCTCTGGCTGGCTCTCACTCAGGACATGCGGCGTGGGGCTCGCGTGTCCTACCAGTAACGAGTGGGATGCTAGCCGGGGGTGCTGTCGAGTGGGTTCGAGAGCACCATTCGTCCCGGCCGAACGTTCGAGACGGGTCGGCCGGGACTGTTTCGTAAGACTACCAGATCACCTTGATAGATTGCCGCGGTTTCCTGCCGCCGGTTGCTTCCATTTGTAGGAGAGAGCGTGGTTGAAAGGAGAATTCGATGTATCGAGATGGGAAACCAAATGGCGAGGGTATTACTCTAGAGCTCTCGTCCCCGACGCGGTCCCTCACTTCAATGTCCAGTCCCGCTTCATCACTGGTTCGGGTCGAAATTGCTGCTGCGACCCACCGGGGTCATGTCCGAGACAACAATGAGGACCACTATCTGGCCGTGCGCTTCAAACGCTCGTTGGAAACTCTCTTCACCAACGTTGGGGAGGGCATCCTTCAGGACAGTTTTGACGAAACTGGCTATGGCATGTTGGTCGCGGACGGAATGGGCGGAATGGCTGCGGGCGAGGTTGCGAGCCGAATGGCCCTCTGCAAGCTTGTGGAGTTGGTGGTTAACACTCCCGATTGGATCATGAGGTTCAATCAGCGCGAAGACTCAGCAATCGTAATGCAACGAATTACGCAACGATTTCGCCAGGTTGATGATGTCTTAAGGGAACAAGCGGCAAATGACAGTACTTTCCTGGGTATGGGTACGACGTTGACCGTCGCCGACAGTTTGGGTGCCACCCTTCTTATCGGCCATATTGGCGATTCAC
>Ga0137366_10000134_pt1 | contig 39486 bp, 33 predicted proteins | sample SagtaG_8_FD_104938 | JGI IMG/M metagenome (GOLD analysis project Ga0137366, IMG submission 104938) | Vadose zone soil microbial communities from Sagehorn Ranch, Mendocino, California, USA - Sage1_L_60_16 metaG | ecosystem: Environmental > Terrestrial > Soil > Vadose zone | place: USA...
AACTACGGTGATGAACAAAGTAAAAAAGCTGGTCGAGGCCGGCGGTTCGAGCATGGACAAGATTGTGCAGCTTTCCGTTTTTCTGGCGAAGATCGATGACTACGACGGAATGAACAAGGTTTTCAAGAGTTATTTTCCGCAGGGTGGACCAGCGCGGACAACCGTTGCTGTCGCTGCCCTTCCCGGCAACTCGCTCGTAGAAGTTAACTGCATCGCCGCGCTACCTAAGAAGTAGCGCCAAGGAGAACAAAATGGCAGGCAACTGGAGCCGCCGCGGCTTTTTTGGAACACTGGCAGCGGCGGCAGCATCGCTGCTTGGGCCTCACAAAGTTTTCGGCGCCAAGGCAGCGAACGTCGATCCCACGGCAACTCTGGCGGGCTTTGGGCAATCCGGCAATCCTTACCAGGAACTTGGGGTTCCAACGGTCATTAATGCTGAAGGCACGATGACTATGCTGGGCGGCTCGCTGGGCCGAACCGAAGTTGAGATGATCATGAGTCAGGCAGCGAAACATTTTGTGAGCATTCCTGGCCTGGAAGCCGCAGCCGGCAAACGCATTGCGCAGATGCTCAAGTTGCCACGGGGCTATAGCGCGCTGGTCACATCGGGCGCAGCCGGTGCTATTCAGTCGGGACTTGCCGGAATACTGACTGGCGATAACGAAAGCTTGATCAAGCAACTGCCTGACCTAACTGGCATGAAATCTGAGGTCATCATTCAGAAGTCGCATCGTAATCCATTCGATCATCAGCTGAGGGGAACCGGCGTAAAGCTGGTCGAAATCGAGACGCGAGATCAGTTACGGCGGGTTGTGAATGAGCGCACGGCGATGATGCACTTCACAAATTTTGCCAACGCCGCCGGGCAGATCAAGGTGGACGAGTGGGTAAATTTGGCGAAGGCGTTGAAGGTACCGTGCATGAACGACGCTGCCGCAGATACGCCCCCAGTCTCGCATCTTTGGGATTACGCCAATATGGGTTATGACCTCATCACTTTCAGCGGAGGCAAAGCGCTGCGCGGTCCGCAGTGCGCGGGGTTACTGATTGGGCGCGAAGACCTGGTGCACTACGCGCTTTTAAACAATAGTCCGTTTGAAGACACGCTTGGGCGCGGACAAAAAGTCGGCAAGGAAGAAATCATCGGCATGATCAAGGCTTTGGAGCTGTACCTGGCCGAAGACCACGAAGCGCTGGCACGTGAATGGCAGCAGCGATTGAATACTGTATCAATGCAAATCATGAAGGTGCCGGGTGTGAGTAGTGCTTTCTTCACTCCCGACATAGCTAATCACGTTCCCCACATGCAAATTACTTGGGACGCCAAGGTGTCTTTGACTCCGCAGCAGGCGTCGCAGATCCTGCGCGCGGGACAGCCTTCGATTGCCATTGGTGGAGGTGAAGGCCGTCCGGGCTTGTCGATGAGTTCGTTCATGCTGCAGCCAGGCGAGGAACAGATTATTGCGGAGCAACTGGTTAAACTTTTTCGTGAGCACTCGGCCTAGATACGGATAAACCAGATGCAAGTTCGTGCAACGACAAAGGACGACGATGAAACAAGACGCGATACCTACAAGGTGCTTGGTAGTAGGCTCTCAGGTCTACCAAGAGGCAGCGCAGTCGTAGTTGCCATCGCTCTGGTTGTTGCCGTCACGACCATGAAAACAGGCGTGAGCCAAACTCATACGGATTCTGCGCCCGGTCAGGTCGGACTGGTGCGCGTGGATACGACGCGTGTTATCAACTCTTTCGATCCTGACAGCGCGCTCGGTAGTTCTATCGACGTCCTCTCGCGCATGGACATCAACAAAGTTTTCACGCCACACATCATTCAAGAAGCACTGTCGGCTGGATGGGGACCGATCACTTACCGCAATAACACCGAGCTTCGAATGGCAGCATGGCACTGGACAGAGAATGGGACCTGGAGTGAGGCCGCACATCGGAGCGGCTATTTCACCGGCAGCACAGAGTTGAAGGACCCGATCAAATACATCCTCGCCTACGCTCTCCCCCATCGCGGTTTCGCGACCAGCGGCGATCGTCCAGTACCTGGGCCGAACTTGAGCTATTGGAAGAGCAACCCGTATCTCACCAGCAAATTCACCGGTGAGAGCGATGCGTTACATCCGCAATGGGTCGTCGTGGACCTCGAGGCCGAAAAGCCGGTAAACGCGGCGCTCATCCAATGGGAGAATCCGTATGCGACACGCTATCAGGTGGAGTATTGGACCGGGAACAATGCCCTAGATTTTGACGCTGGCCCACAGGGCGAGTGGAAGGCCTTCCCTTCTGGGGTGTCGAAGAACGCTCGCGGTGGGACCGTGACGCTGAAACTGAGTGGCGCTCCGGTGAAGACGCGATACGTCCGCGTTTTGATGACGGAATCTTCGAATACTTGCGACGAGCACGGTTCCCGAGATGTCCGCAACTGTGTTGGCTACGCGATCCAGCAAATTGCCGTCGGGACAATTGCAGCGAACAACACGTTTTCCGAAGTGCCAAAGGGAGCGGACGAGCAGCCCACGACGTATTGCACCTCTTCCATCGATCCCTGGCACTCGGCGGAGGACGTGCGAAACGATGGCTTCTACCAGCACACGGGATTCGACACTTTCTTCACTAGCGGAATCACGAACAACCTTCCCGCAATGATTCCGGTGACCATGCTTTATGGGACACCGGACGATGCAGCCGCACAGATTGCGTATCTCGAGAAGCGCGGGTACTCGATCGGCTATATCGAAATGGGGGAAGAACCTGATGGCAAGCACGCCATGCCGGAAGACTATGGCGCGCTGTATCTGCAGTGGGCGGCGGCAATTCACAAAGTGGATCCGAACCTCAAGCTGGGCGGGCCAATTTTCGAAGGCGTCACTGAAGACATCCGCGTCTGGCCTGATGCTCAAGGAAGAACCTCGTGGATGGGGCGGTTCGTCGCATACCTGAAAGCGCACGATCGTCTCTCTGACTTGGCATTTGTTTCGTTCGAGCACTACCCGTTTGAACCGTGCACGATCACGTGGACAACTCTATATTCCGAACCACAACTCATGAAGCACATCCTGCAGGTGTGGCGGGATGATGGCGTGCCGCAAAACGTGCCCCTCATGGTCACGGAGAACCACCTAGCATCGCAACTCACCGGTCCCATGACCACGATTTTTGCTGCGCTGTGGCTGGCGGACAATGTCGGTTCATTTTTTGAAGGCGGAGGCTCCGCCTTTTATCATTCGCCAATCCAACCTCAGGGAGTTCAGAACAGCTGCCTTGGCTGGGCGTCATGGTCGAATTTTGTTTCCGACGAGAACTACAACATAAAAGGGTACACCTCACCGTATTACGCAGCTCACATGATCAACATGGAGTGGGTGCAACACCGTTCCGGTGTGCATCGCATGTTTCCATCTTCGACTGACATCAAAGACGATGCGGGAAATGTGCTGGTCACTTCATATGCGGTACTACGTCCTGATGGCAATTGGTCAGTGATGCTGGTTAATCGAGATGAACACAATTCGCACAGGTTGCGTGCAGTATTTACCGACTCTGCCAACAACAAAATATCATTTTCCGGACCAGTTACACTCGTGACATTCGGGAGCGAACAATACGTATGGGTAAACGATGGCCCTAATAGCCATCCTGATCCTGACAATCCGCCGGTTGCAACGACGCTCTTGGCAACTCCAGAGAGCGCCTTTACGCTGCCGAAGTCTTCTGTTTCCGTATTGCGAGGGAGAGTTGTAGCTCTCGACAAGTGAGCTAGGTCAATTCGAACTTCAGTGCGCAACAAAGTAGGTCCCGGACCCCGGGCCGATCCGGCGCCGTATACGGTTGAGCCGCCTCGGAGTTCCCTTCTGGTCTCTTGTTCCAGATATCGAATGATTCAGGGACTCCACACCTCTCCTCATTAGTAATTGGCGCTGGGAGCGCAATCGCTGCCAGCGCCATGTCGAACTACTGAACGATGGCCCTTCGCACTCAATGCCAGTTGATCTCCGGTGACTACTGCAGATTCAGCAGCGGACCGTGGCCATCCGGGAAGTTACTGGTATTCAGCACTTGAATGCCTGCCTGGTGGTCGCCGTCAAAGGGGGTGGGGGTATTCGGGCAACCAACATTGCCTGCCTCGGTTGCATCCGCGAACCAGATTCCCAGGTGATAAATCTGAACCGGACGAGTGACTGGATTGCTGTTCGCGTTGTCAGGGAAGATCACCGGAGCAGGCGCCACGCCCGGGGCTTGGATGAAGGTTTCTTTGTTGAAAATACCGGTGAAGTCTCCAACCCCCCTGCCATCGGCGTTGGTGACAATGTCCCCTTGATACCACGCCAATCCGAATGGGCTTTTCGGTACCTGGAGCAGAAACGCTGCGAACTCTGTCTTGGCAGGCAGATTGAATATTTCGACGTGCATGTTCTGAACTGGTCCCAAGTCGCTTATAGTTACCCGGCCGGAAGCGTTGCTGGCGAAGCAGGTTGCGGCACCGGCGGACAATTTTAAGGTAAAGGTGATGCTATCGCCGGTCGCGGCGTTCGCGCGCGACACCAGTCCGGTCAAACCGGTGGCGATGGCCATGATTACTGCTAGTGCGGTGCTCTTCATTGGTTCTCCTTTTAATTGTTGTTGGATTGGTTGTTGCTATATCTGGTAATTGCGAAATTCATTCAGTGTTTCGTTTGCAAGCGGGAAGAACCTCCCAGGCGCCTCCCGCTCTCTCTCCCTTGAACCGCAGAAAGTAGTTACTAAGCTGGATCTCATAAGAGACAGAAGTACTTGCTTAGCTGTCGCCGCAACCTTAAACGGGCCCGCCACAACCGCGCCTTTACCGCCACCGGAGTCAACTCAAGGATTTCTGCCGTCTGCTCCGTCGAAAGCTCCTCGATGTCACGTAGTATGAAGACCACCCTTAAGCTCGGCAGCAACTCTTGCAATTCGCTCCTCAGGATGTTTCGTAATTCCGATCTGGCGTAGAGCTGTTCAGCATTGGGCGCCCAATCAGCCACATCGAACGGAGCCATGTGCTCTTCGCCCTGAAGGTCTTCGTCGATCGATACTTCTCTGATGGAGCGACGCTTCCGTAACTTCATCAACGACTCATTCACCGTGATTCGAATCAGCCAAGTCGAAAATTGGCATTTCTCCTCGAATTGCGCCAGCTTCCGAAACACCTTTAGAAAGGCTTCCTGAACAGCCTCCTCGGCGTCCTCGCGATTGTGAGTAATGTGTTGAGCGATGCTAAGGAGCCTGAGGTCGTATCGCTTCACGAGTTGCTCGAACGCGGTGGCATCTCCCCCCTTGCACGCGTGGACGAGGGCGATGTCGTCATAGGCCAAGGTCGCGGCGACTGCGTATGACATCGAATTTCCAATTACGGCGGTTGCTGCCATCATCATTTCCTTCCTAGAGTGCGAGTTGTTGAGCCCCGCTCTGCGATAGTCCTCATTGGTGCTCGCACTATTTTTGTGCGGTTGTTGCTGTGCATTGGCCAAGGTCCCTGCTCATCTTGTGGACTTCGAAGGTTGGCCCTCCCGAGGAGTTCTTAACCTTCTTGCCGAGCACTTCCACCCGCTGCCCGGGTTTCAGCGACTGGTTTTGCTTGTTGGTGAGGCTGTAGGTTTGCTTGTCCTTCTCATTGACAAGCTTGTCTCCATCGCCGGATACACAGCCTTGAAGTTTGGATCGATTGTGAAGCTTCCAGTAAAGTAGGCCGGCGCCCACAGCCACACCTGCGGCGACACCACCAATGACTGCGCCCTTTGAGCCGTAGCTCGGACGGGTGCCTCCCGGATATGTGCCTGTTCCGCCCCCACCGCCTGGGTACTGAGCCAGCGCTGTGGCAGGAACAAAAGCCAGCAGAGCGATGGCCACGATCGCGCGTTGCGAGTTACTGAAGAGGAATGTTCGTGAAAACGAATTGTCCTCTGTTGGTCGATCTAGTTTTTGATTCATTGCAGGTTCTCCTTTTTTGAGCTTTGCATTTGAACCAGGCTGACTCTGATGTCTCCGCGCTGAAAACCAGCCTTGGTCAGAGGGCGAGCACGCGAAGAGCACCAACACAATGCGCTCTCCGCGTGCACAACCCCGAAACTTCGCCCACAGCGGATTGAAGTGCTTAGTTGTCCGCGCGGAAGAAGAAGTAGTCGGCCGTGTAAGGCACGAGCTGAGTCTGACCCACGGTGCAGACGCTGGTAGGAACCGCGCCGCCGCTGGTGTTCAGACGTTGGATAAAGGTGGTGTCGGCCAGGAGGTTACCGCCAGTGGACCCCTTCTTGTTCCCGACTGACTGCAACAAGAGGCATTGAATCGAGCCGGTATGGCGGCAACTCTCGATGTCGGAACTGGGGTCGATTCCTTTCACCTTGACCGCCCACACCCGGCTGCTATCGAGAGAACCCTGCCAGGTCGCGTTCCCACTGAGTGGGGGCGTGACGCCTGGTTTGGGGTTTTCATTGATGCTTTGGAAGTGCGTGATGATCTGCACCAGGTGTCCGAAGAAACTCGCAAAGAGGGTGGCTTCGGGGCGGGCGGTGGGGTTCCAGGCAGCGCCACCAGTGCTCGTCGGCAGGCACGTGTAGCCCTGGCTGCCGAAGGCGTGGCCGACCAAATATGCAGAGTTTCCTGCCGGCACGGCAATGTCGGTAGGAGTGGGTGGAGGCGTGACTTGCGCCGCTGCAAGGGTGACTGTGCCGAATGCACATGCGAGCAGGAGAGCGGCTGCGAACAAGCTCCGAACTCGAGCAGTCTTTGTTGTTTGCTGATTGAACTTGTAGCTCATTTATTTGTTCTCCATTTCTCTGTGTTAGTAGGGTTGCGGTTCAAGACACACCACTAGCTCGAAGGCTGTTCTCCGCATTACTGCTTGCGGACCAACAGGTCCTTAATGTGACGAGTTGCTAATGTCTGTTCTTGTTAATTGCTAATTGGAAGGCGTAATCGGCCTCACTAGATATCACGACATCTTGGCGGAGTTTGCTTTTTGCGGGACTGAAATGTTTCGAATTTGCGGGATCGTGAATCGATGATTGCTGCGTCACTCAATCTTTTCGGGATGCGCTCTCTCCCACCCTCACATGTTCTTTCGCGATTCGTCGAAGATTCGGATGTAATTTTCTTTGGCGACCTGACGGCTCAATGCAGGACCAAGTTCCTTCCGCAGAGAATCCCAGGCGTTGTAGTTCTTTCTCACGGAGTGGTGAAAGCAGTTATTGCCAGGCAAGATCAAATGCATTTTTGGTGGCGGAGAAAGGAGTCGGGGTGTGACTCAGATCGCGGTCTCTCATTGCAGAATGGCAAACCATGCAGGATTGCTGATTGCTATCCCCTTCTTGGGACACAAGCGCATACGTAAGGCCGTGAACCGACCATGTGACAACTCGATAGCCTTGAATCATGCGGTAATGGAAACTTACTTTTTTGAAACCGACCTGCACCCCTCCTGAAGCGACGGCAACCGAATCAGGCGTTACCATCAGGCCTGCGGGCCCGGCGGGTATCTGGTAGGCGATGTAAGCCCCCGCCTGGCCGCCGATTCGCACCAGTCGCGCGCCCTCAAGCCGGTAGGGCCGCTCTTCGCCAGGAACCGCGGGGGACGCCGGCAAGGCCAGGGGAAACTGCGACTTCGATTTGAACCATTCATTCAATGTCTGCTGCGAGTCTGAGCGAATATCGAGCGCAAGCTGCCCCTGAGAATGTTGCCGGTGAGTATTAACAGCAAATTCGGCGAACTGCGGTCCCGACAGTAGTGCTGACGATGATGGCGCTGGTGATGACGACGGTTTAGTAGCTAGAACGACAATTAAGATCAGCGTTAAGGCTGGTGCGAGTATCTTCCAGGCCAGAAGCTGCCGCCACACGGGTACGGGCCGAGGCTGGTACGAAACTGTTTGCGGTATCGCGTTCACTGTAGGCCGCGATGGAGCCTGCAACTGTGCAAGGAGCTTTTCTTCCTCATGCGTTGGGTCGTCGTCCACCGAAGTAGCAGCTCGAAGCAAGGGACCACAGTGATCGCAAAGCGCGGCGTGCATGATCAACTGCTTTGATTTCAGCTGGGGCCACAGTCCAGCAGCCACCTCATGCCAGTCAAAGTCATCGTCGGGACAATCAGCGCTCGGCAACGCGGGATCGGAAACGACAGCATTCGACAAACGCTCGACCGTCATTCGGTACTCGGAGACCTTTCTGCTGCATTCCTCGCAGGACTCGACGTGAAGCTCAGCCTCGCGCACTGCGTCTAGAGAAAGCGGGGGCCCGCTCCGCGAGTCCAAGGAAGAGGCCACGAGAGCGTTGAGCTCATCGCTATCAATATGGCGATTCAATGGACGCCCTTTACCCCGAAGTCCCATACAAACTAGATACGAGATCCTGAGAGAATTTGCTTTCCAGTCGAGCCTCACCCTCATCGAAAACCGGCCCAATCCCGAGAACTTGTACGCGAATGCAATGTTTTGCCCGTTCAATGACGCTTCCAACTCCCTTGGCACTCAATCCAATAGCCGGCAACGAGGCGATTTCCTTGGCGCTCATTCCTTGGCGAAAGTAGAGCCAGAAAATCATGCGATCGCGCTCCTGATCGGGCCCCGTCAAACCACGCTTCAGGTGCTCATCGATCTCATTCAAAAAGACTATGAAGGCAATTTTCTCTTGGCTCCCATCGGCACCATTTCCCGCCTCTGGATCCACATCACTTGTGGAAACATGCGTCTGGTCGCCGCCGGATGATTGGCTGCGACGATGCTTGAAATGATCGTGCGTCGCGTTGGCCGCAGTTTTCTTTACGTATCCAAGGATGGCCTCGGGATATTGAATCGCAAAGTTTCGCAGCAGGCGGCAACCGTCCTCCCAGAGCTTGAGATATGTTGTTTGTACAAGGTCCTCGACCAGCGGACGGGAGGGCTCGCCCCACAGCGAGGCGGTGCGCATGACGGTCAGGCTGATGGGCCTTCCAACTCGCGAAATGAACTCCTCCCATGCTTCGTCATCAGAAGGGCCGGCGCAGAGGCAGACCACGTCCTTCAGCGACAAGGACGAGTAACGCGTCGGCCTAGGTGCCATCGCCATTTCGTTGTTCCTGGATTAAAGTCCCAGACGCCGTCGGAGCGAAATCACACTATCGCGAAGGTCCGAACGTCCGCCCACTTACCGATTTGATGATCGTCGGTGCTTGTGACTTGTAAAAATTTAGTCATTGCTGTGGGCATGCATCCTTTCCGTCAAATTGGCGACCTTTGTTGAGAATCGGCCCACGCGCAAATTTCGTGGTTACTGACTTGCCCACTATGGATTCAAAAGTGAATTACCGCTTGTTCGCTCGTCCGTTTTCCTTGCTCGCGCGTCGGTTTCGCGCGTTGGCCCGCTACCTCGGTCCTTTAAACCCGGGCGGCCCTGGTGCCACCAATAGAAGTTGCGGTTTAATTCCGGTCCCGGGCACCAGAATCGCGGAACTCACCTTACACTGGTCAGCTCTTGATACCTGACTCGGCTGTGTCCTAGAATGCTCACCCTAGAATTATTAGACTTATGAGCGAGCCGCTGATGATTGACCGATCCGATTCGTATCCGCTTCAGGAAGTGCTGGTGCTGAGCGGACCGCTGACTGCCAGTAACGGCCCAACTTTTGAGAACGCAATGCGCCGCGAGGACCCCGCCGACACAGTCATTCTCGACCTCAGTGACGTTCCTTACATCGACTCTGCCGGACTGGGGATGCTAGTTACTGCTTACGTCACTCGCCAGAAGTCTGGGCGCAAGATGGTCCTGAGCGGGATCAATCAGCGTGTGCAAAAGTTATTTGACATCACGCGAGTGGCGAGTTTGTTTTTGATTTTCTCGAGTCCCGAGGAGGCGATTGCGGCGCTGAGGGGCGCGGCGGAAGCGTAGCTATTGCAGCTTGGCGTATTCGGCTTTGGCTTGCTTGAGAATTGGGATGTCGGGATCGGCTTCTTTCCATGTGGCAAGAAAATCCTGATACGCAGTTCGCGATTTGGCGGTGTCACCTGTAAGAGCGTAAGCGCGCGCCTGGCCAATTCTGGAAAGGCCATAGATTGGATTGGCTGGATCAACCCCGCGATGATCGAGAATCTTTTGGTATTCGGCTGCAGCTTTTTGCCCGTCATGAGCTTTCAAGTAGGCCTCGCCACGGACGTAATTAGCCCAGTAGCTGCACGAATTCGGTCCCATCCCTAGTTCGTACGGGCGAGCGCTCTCCAGAACTTCAACTGCCTTGGCGGGGTTGTTGCGTCGCATTTCACTGATCGCGCGCGAGATTGGAATCCACACGGAGTTGAGCGTCGTGTCGCTCGGAAATTCTTTGGCGAGATCGGCAAACATCTTGTCGGCCGCGTTCGAATCTCCGACTCGTGCGAGGAGAAGAGCGGCACCCCAGCGTGTGTCCCGGTCTTTGGCCATAGCCAGGGCGTTGGCAACCGCCGGCCGTGCGCTCGTTTCTTTGCCGAGTTCTGTGTCAAGCTGGGCTCCCAAGAGGACGAGCGATGCGGCAAACTCCTTCAGACCAGAACGCTCTGAGAGATCAATCGCCTGGCTCAGGGTTTGTTTAGCCTTTTGCGTTCTTCCCTCAGAGTACTCTGACTGCATTTTGAACATGAGCAGGATGGCTTTTACTGCGTCACCATTGCCACCGGCGAGGGCCCTTCGCATGCCGGCATCGTCGTGCTGAATAAACGCAAGCAGGAACCGGGCAAATTGTCCCGCACTCAGAATTAGGCCTTGTGCGTCTGCTTTATCAAGTACCGCTTTCGCTTCGTCGAAGCGATTCAAACCCATGTAAGCATCAGCCAGATTTTGGTAGGCAAATCCGTCCTTCGGATCGAGACGCGAGGCTTCGGTGGCAGCCGCCAACGCTTTCTCGTATTGGCCGAGACCTTCATAGCGCAAGGCCAGATTGTCTAATGGAACATCGTCGCGTGGATATGTCGCGATCCACTGCTGATAGGTTTCAATCGTCTTGTTTGAGTCGCGCTCCAGCTCATCGTAGTAGTGAGCAGTAATATAAAAGCGCTCGCGCTCGCTGGCACGATCCTTGAGATCGAATGCTTTCCTCAGATTTTGTTCGCTGAGCGTGCCTTGTGTGAGGTTGGAATAAACGACGCCCAAAGTGGCATAGGCCATGGCGAAGTTAGGATCGAGTTCAATAGCGCGTTTGAGGTGCGAAACCGCTCCATCGTCATCGAGCTTCTGATGCGCAGCCTGTCCGAGACTGAAGGCTTGCAATGCTTCAAGCGATGACGTTGTCGCCTGCTCCAGCGGAGTGGCAAACTTCTGCAGAGACGCTACCGACTCCCCCAGTTTGCCGCGGAGATTCGAGGCAGCGCTGTCGAGCGTCGTGAGCACGGCTTCTTTGCTCTCGGCTTCTGACTGCTCGCGCGCGATGGAGTCGCCATTCTGAACATTGACCGCATTGAGATCAATTACGTAATGGCTGCCCAGGCTAGCAATAGAGCCGGTGAGCATCGCTTTGATTCCTTCGCGCAGGCAGATTTCGTGCGCTACGTCCTTACTTAGGCGTTCATCTGCTGAGCGGCCCATGAATTTCAGAGCTTCTCGAATGCGCGACTCTGGGGTGACGTTGAGATAAGGAGATTGCTCGAGTTGCACGGCCAGGGCTTGCTTGAGAGTGCCATCGAAGACAGAGTCGCCGGTGGTGTTTACAAAATCGGCCAGGAGGATGGAGTCTTTTGCGGTGAGCCGGGCTGAGTGAGAGCGCGCCACGTATAAGAGACCACTAAGAACTGCGATCACAGCCACGGCGCCTGCGATAATGATCGTGCCGAGCTTTGCTCGGCTAGGGTGGACCTGGAGGGCCGCCCTTACACTGTCCGTTGGATTTTCGTGTGAGGCGGACACTGTCTTCGATGGGGTAGAACCAGACTGTGTCCGCGAAATTGTTCCCGAACTAATCAACGGCGAGTCAAGCGGCGCGGAGCTGTCCTCCGCCGGACGGGCGAGAGCGCCCGTCCCCACACGGTCCGTCCCCACATGGTCTGTGCTCGTTGCGAGAGCTAAACGTCCAGTATCGGTATCGCGCTTTAAGCGCATCAGCTCCGATTTCATTTCCGAGGCATGCTGGTAGCGAAGGTCACGATCTTTTTCAAGCGCGCGATTGATGATGTCTTCGAACTTCGGCGGCAGGTCGGGATTCAATCGAATCGGAGAAACCGGGGCGCGATTCAGAATCGCTTCAAAGATGACTCCCGAGGTTTCACCCCGATACGGCAACGCACCGGTCACCATTTCGTAAAGCACGACGCCGAATGAGAACAGATCCGTGCGCGAGTCCAGTTCCTTGCCGCGCACCTGCTCTGGAGACATGTAAGCGATCGTGCCCACTGCGGTGCCGGGGCTCGTCAGATGCGCTTCGGCGGAATCAATGGTGGCCTCGAAGGCACCGGCGGGCTGCAGTTCGCGATCGCCGTATTTAACCTTGGCAAGTCCGAAATCGAGAACTTTGGCGTGTCCGCGCTTGGTCACAAAAATATTCGCCGGCTTGACGTCACGATGGACAATGCCTTGGGAATGAGCGGCGTCGAGGGCCTCAGCAATTTCAATTCCCACGCCCAGCACGGTTTCGAGCTCCAGCGGGCGACCGGCGATCATGTGCTTCAACGTGACCCCATCCAGATATTCCATGACGATGTAGGCTTCACCGTCCTGCTCGCCGATATCGTGGATGGTGCAAATATTGGGATGGTTCAGGGCAGAAGCAGCCTGGGCTTCGCGACGAAAACGGGCGAGCGATTGGGGGTCGCGAGCGACTTCTTTAGGAAGGAATTTGAGCGCAACAAAACGGTGGAGGCGCGTGTCTTCGGCCTTGTACACCACGCCCATGCCGCCGCCACCCAGCTTTTCGACTATTTTGTAATGGGAAACGCTCTGGCCGATCACTGGCGGAATCTTACGTGGCAGGAGAGGTTGAGTCAATGAAAGGCGAGCCTGCAGGGCCGCCTCTACACGGTCAGGACTTCGTCTTCTTCCTCAACTCCGCGTTGCTTGCGCAACTCGGTCTGAAACTCATCCGCTGGAAGGTGTGCGCCGGTTTGAAAAAGCGACAACAGTGGATCATCGTTATTGCTGACGTGTTCGGAAGAGAAGCTGGCATTATTGTCAATCGTGTCTGGGCGGACCTGAAGATTGGGAAGGGCGGTGGTGTTCACCAGGGTCTGGATGAATTCCTGGACGCGGCTCTGCTGCGAAGACGTGCGTTGCATGAATTCCACGCCCATTCCGGTACTGGAGTGCATGACGCGGACAATTCCTTCAATCTGGAGCTCAAGTTGACGCACCTTCATCATTAACTGAAGACGTGTGCGGACCGGAAAGGGCGACTCAGTCTGCAGATAGCATGCGCCCAGACTCAGGTCGGTGAGCTTGCAGGTTACGGGAGGTTCCTCGGCGTCGCTGCCCATCAGTTGGCGTCCAATCCAGCGCTTCAACTGCTCGGCGGTCTCCGCTGGAACATCATGGAAGCGGATCCCCTGGATGTGGTTCCCTTCCCAGGCGACTTCAGCGCGGCATCCGATTTGTGAATCAATTTCTGGTAGCGAAAAATGTATTTGAAACGAGGGAGGGAGCTTGGAGCTGCCGGCCTTGATTGCCATTCCGTTTTCAGCTAAGTCAACGCTTACTGTGTGAATGCTTCCCAACCCTCCGCCGGAAACGAGTTCGACCTGCAGTTCAACCGGAACGCGGGCGTGACGGCGTCGTTCACGTTTCATAAGTGCCCGAACCGAACGAAAACTGGCCTTGGTTCGCTCCAGCGAAATCGGCTTGAACAGAACGAAGTGGGCTCCAAACTCAGAAGCGCCCTTGAGTGCAGCCTGGTTATCTATGATGGCAACCGCGATGGCACGCTTGTTTGCCGGGGCGGAGCGGGTCGCTTTGAGGACTCGGGAAGCGATTTCGGGAATGGTACAGTCGATGATGACGGCTTCAAAGCGCTGGCGGGTAATTTTTTGAACTGCCGCATCAGCATCAATGCAGTGCTCAACGCCAATTTCAAGTTCGCTCAGAACGCGCCGAAGGACTCGCACAACCTTGTCGTCGTCGCATAACAGCAGAGCTTGTAAGCCAGGCCCCATCTCAACCTTTCCAGAATGAACCGAGGATAAGACGAATCTACCAGCTAAACGACTGTGCTTCACAGACTTGGGATGGGAGGTGGTTACTCTAGTAACCTAGCGATTTGTTAAATGCCAAAATCGGAACTAAGCCCAATGCTCTCAGCAGCTTGTCCATTTCGTCCCTAAATCGTTATTGACTTTGGGGTGGTCTGAAGTAGAATCAAGCGTTTTCAATTAACCTTAACCTTATCCTTATCCTTCTTGTAACCGGCCCGGGTAGTTCTCTTTATCATTTCAGCTGCGAGAGCTTAGGAATCGGAATCCTTAACAAAGTCAGTGGAATCTAAGTTATTGAAGACATAATTCAAGCAACGAGGGCATATTTTCATGGCAAAAAGACGTGGCAATCCTAACTGGGGTAAGCCCGAACCGATCGGCCCGATTGTGCCGACGGTGACAGAGTTCGAGCAAGTGGTTAAGGAGTACAAGCTCACTCCCGACCAGTACCTGCGTTCTACACGGCTGCGGGAGTGGGCACGCCGGAATAAGAACTCGAAGTACATTCCTGAGCCATTGCTTGAAGCTTGGGGATTCGAGATCGAGTCCACGCTGTAAGGAGATCTGAGTTTCCGCGGAGGCCGTCCAGAAATGGATGGCCTTTTGAATTTATATCGGTTCGGTGGAAAAGCACTTAACCGCAGAGCCCGCAGAGATTTATGGAGTTCGCCGAGAAAACTGCGAGGCTAGCGCATTGGATCCGGTTCGTTCATCTTCCGCAACCTTGGTGAATCTGACAGAGTAGATTAGTCCAGGTCGAAATCGCGGATTGGCCTGCCCGTATCGGGCGATTCCTTCGCTTTACGCAAAGCTTCCTGAAATTTCTTCTCAAGCAAGTCGGAGGCGTGCTTCTGCGCCTCGACGGACTGGCGGAAGATGGAGTCGCGGCGGTTGTCCTGCTCTTTCATTGCTCGGGCAGCTTCCTCCATGTCATTAAACATTTTGGGTTTGACGGGAGCGACGTGGGATATGACTGCCTCGACTTCGGGGTCCACCTTGAGCACCGCGCTGCAACATGGACAAGTCAGATCGAAGGACTTCTTTTGCTTTGCTGGGGCCATCTTGGAAAATGATACCCCAAAATCTGCTAGCGTGAATCCAGCCGGATGGGCAAGACATGGAAGAGGAATAATAGCTCCCATCCGAGCATGAGAACCGAAACCCCGGCTACGAGGACCGCGAGCATTTCGCCAAAGGTCATGCGGCTGCGTCCCGGCTCGAAGCGCCTCGCGACCAGTCCAAGAATATTGAGCGTAGCAAAACCGAAGACAGCTCCCCAGAGCAGGTTATACATTCTGCTGCCCGCCAGAACTACCTGCGCCGCTACGATGCCAGATTTCATTGTCCTAGGAAGTAATAGGGGCGTCCCGCCCATATTTCCAAAGCTCATCGTTTGAAGCGTCAACAGGCGTTAGCGCTTTCAACACTGCACCCCAAGATACACTGAATCCATGCCGACCAAGGCCGTCTTTTTTGATGTGGGGAATACGCTGTTATTCCTGAATCACGCAGCCGTGCTGAGGCGTCTGTATGACCGGCAATTGTTTCCGTCGGCCGATCTCTTGCTGGAAATTGAACGCTTGACCAAAGTCAAATTCGATTTGCAACAGCCAGACGCCACGGTTGATCACGGGTTCTGGCACATCTACTACTCGCTTTTGTTGGAGCGGCTTGGTTTTGCGGACGACGCGGTCCGTGATGAGCTTGTTTTGCTCACGCGCATGTCGGCAAACTGGTGCCAAGTACGCCCGCACACTCGCGAGGTGCTATTGCGGCTTGGAGAGAACTATCGGCTTGGAGTAATTTCCAACGCGGATGGAAAAATCGCGGATGTGCTTGAGCGGTGCGGAATTGCTGACTGCTTTGAGAGCATCACCGACTCGGGAATCGTCGGCAAAGAAAAGCCGCATCTTGCGATCTTTGAAGCAGCACTACGGAGCGTTGGAGTTTCGGCATCAGAGAGCCTCTACACCGGGGACATCTATTCGGTTGATTACCTCGGAGCCACAAACTCCGGGATGCAATGTGTGTTGTTCGATGTCTCGGGTGCGTACCGTGATGTGGGAGTTGCACGGGTGGAATCGCTGGAGGAACTAGCGACGAAGCTCGGTGAATCCCATGGCCCGGGCCGTTCATAGGGCGTCATTGCGCAGCCTCCTGGCCTATGCGTTGTTTGTTGTGCTGGCCAATTGCTAAATAAGTTGATATGCCCGTCTTCGAAGCGCAAAGAAAACACGCTGATCTGCACTTGGACTCCGCTCACATTCTCTAATTCCATGCGTCCAAGATCGAGTGAGAAGTTATATGCAAAATCTTTCGCCGATGCGCTGGTTTGTGATTTCGCTTCCCGTGCTCGTGGTGGCGCACGAGCTTCTGAGTTTCCTGGTCCCTGAAATGTTGCGTCTGCTACTGCCTTATCCGCTGAAGGTAATCCTCGGACTGCATTGATTGTTTCAACCGCCCAGGGCTTGATTGCGGCAACTGCCTTTAAAACTTTTATCGCAGAGCATTTTCTACGGCTTTGCGAAGCGAAGCTGCCGAATCTTCGGAGAAGGCCCTGAACGTGATTCGCCCGTTTCGATCGACCACAAATGTTGTTGGGTAGCCTTCCACGTAGTACTTCGCGGAGACATCTGGCTCGGCACCGAGGAGAAGACGAAAAGTGTAAGACTCTTTCTTTGCAAATTCGCTGACTTCATCAGAATCTTCACCAACGTCTAGTCCGAGAATCGTCAGCCCTTGGCTGGAGAGGTCTTGATGCATCTTTTGAAGATGAGGCATCAGGGCCCGGCAAGGGGGACACCATGTTGCCCAAAAATCAAGCACGACAACTTTGCCGCGCAAATCCCACAGGTGTATTGGATGTCCGGAGATATCTTGCAGGGTGAAATCGGGGGCTTCGGATCCAACAATTGCGATTGCAGTCTCTTGCTGGGCCCTCACAGAAGACACGGCGAGAGCGGATTGAGGCGGTGCAAAGCTAAACAGCGTCGCCTCGACTGGTTGGTTCCACTTCGACATGGAATAGAAGGCGATTCGAGTCACGTCTCCTGCGTACGTGATCGCTTTATGCACGACAAAACTCTGCTCATCAATGCGGTAGGCGACAAATTGGGGATGTGGCGGGGCGTCTGCGGGCCAGCGATTTCGTTTCACCATCACGACATAGACCGGCACTGGCTTGCCATCCACGACGAAGAGTTCTTCGCGAGCCAGAGTCGCGTCGGTCACGTGCTGATCAATACTCTCAAACTCACTGATCGGAGTAAGGGTTTGAGCAGTGATCTCACTTCTGGTGTATTGGCTCGAATCCTGGCTAGTCACCCATTGGATTTTGCCGTCTCCAATGGTTGTTACCCCTTTTGGATTTGCATCCACTATTCGATACTTCCCGGGCCTCTGTCCTGACTCGGTGAGGCGCTGCTCCGAGACTTTCTGCCCACGAACCGTGTCCAGAGTGAGGGAGCACTCGTAGCTGTTCAAACCACGATAAGTTGCCGCCGCGCGGTGCAGAATTTCGATGGCCGAAAGATCGTCAGCGAAACTGGTGCGCGAAGCCAGCAACATAATCGAAAACAAGGCAATGCTTATGGCGTAGCTTAGGAGACTCTCTTTGGCGTTTATTTGATATTGCCAGCGGCAAGGCTCACCCATGGACGCGCCTTTCTGAAATTGGAATTGAGAATGCGTTCCTCATTGTAGTCGTCACCACAAATGCAGCCGAACTCGCTGCCCATGGAAATGAGATATTCTGCTGCCAAAGCCATGTTCCAGCCAATGAATGGTAGCCCCGTGGAGCCGGACGAACTCTGGATGGAAGAATCGCTTCGTGCTGCACGGCGTGCACTGGATGCCGGTGAAGTACCAGTCGGCGCTGTAATCGTTCATCAGGGAAAGATTGTTGGCCGCGGATTCAATCGCAATCTTTTGGATTCTGATCCCACGGCGCATGCTGAGGTGGTGGCGCTTCGCGAGGCCGGAGCAGCGGTCGGCAATTATCGTTTAAGCGATTGCGAACTGTTCGCGACGATTGAGCCTTGTGCAATGTGTGCGGGGGCCATGGTGCATGCGCGTATTCGCCGCCTCGTCTATGGCGCGGACGATCCCAAGGCGGGCGCCGTGGGATCGGCGCTCCACGTGTTGAACCATCCGGCGCTGAATCATCGAATGGAAGTTCGCGGCGGAGTCTTGGCTGGCCGCTGCGCGGAAATTCTGCAGGAATTCTTCAGAAGTAGGCGGTGAGGGGTGGGTGAAGTGGGCGGGTGAAGGCACCCGCCCTTACGTAAGTCTTGCCGATTATTGCTTCTTGTTCTTCTTCTTTGCTGGCGCTTTCTTGGTCGCGCCTTCCCTTCCACCGATGAGCGTTAGCGAATCGGCTGCGTTGAACGGGAACTGACGCACCGAAGTCTGGCCGGTGGTGCTGAGTGTAACGTCCACTCGGCGGTTGCTGGCCAGAATGATCGTGCGCATGTTCTTCACAATTCTGCCGCGCTCTTCAGTAGTGAGATCGGGATTCTGCTCCACAGAACTCTTCACTTCATCGGAGCTCAGGTTGTGTTGAGCGCCGAAGGCTTTGACCTCAATGTGGTCCTCAGGAACGCCATGCGAGACCAGGAAGGCCTTGGTAATGTTGACGCGTCGTTCAGAGAGCGCCTGATTGTAGGACGCTGAGCCACGGGGATCGGCGTGACCTTCAAGGATCAAATGCGCGTCAGGCTTAGCCTCCAGATATTTCTGGAGATCGCTGGCGAGTGAGGCCAGAGTTCGCTGCTGACTCGGCAGCAAGCCGCTGTTCGGCTTGGTTGGAGCCGGCTGCGCAGTTGGGAAATAAACGCTATGCAGTGCAAGCCGCGCTTCTAGCCGCTGAACTTCCGGAGAAGGCTGAGGCGGTGGAGGGGGCGCTTCGACGGTCACTTGCGTCGAGGCTGACGTGTTTAGGCCACGTGAATCCGAGCAACTAGCATTCACGGTGATCGCTCCAGGTTGTGCCCCTTCTGTGTTGAGTGTGGCAGAGTTGCCGGTTCCGGAAATCGCGCCGGAACTTGCAGTCCAATTGGCGACGTTCACGGGAACGTTGTCAGGACTGCTGCACGCAGCAGTCAGCGAAACGCTTGTACCGGCCTGAGCTGAGCCAGGACTGGCGGACAATGACAAGGTAGGCGGATTTTTCGGCGGCTCCTTTACTGTGAACTTCGCAGAACAACTGGTCTCGCCACCATGCTTCACTTTGGGATCAGTAATCTTTGCAGTGGCCGTGTAATCACCGCCAGCGGCGCCGTTCGTATCAATCGAGGCCGAGTTGCCTTTACCAGCGATCTTGCCTCCGGTGCTCGACCAATCGTAGGTAAGAGTGTGCTTGGGATTTGCGTTATTGACAGTGGCGGTGGCCGTGACGGGCTCTCCAACCATCACTTCCGTTGGCTGAACGGAACAGGCCGCAGTCATCGGCTCGGGCTTTTTGCCGCCGTAGCTGAAAACTAAACCTGTGCGGAGTCGCGCGCCATTCAGGTTAGGACGACGCAGATCGGGGTTGGTGGCGGGTACGACATCGGAATAATGAAGGGCAGCCCACACGTAGTCAGCTTCGAACGCCCGCCAGTAGATCCCATGCCACAGCTGTATGTCCATGCCGCCGCCGAGGATGGCGCCTAGGGAGTTACGAGAATCCAGAGATCCAGCCTTGAGCTGATTCAAGCCCAGCATTGCATGCGCAAAAAAGTTGACGCCTTCATTTCTCCACATGACCCGAGGACCGATAGACAGAGTGGTCTCGTGGCCGATGTCATGCCAGTTTCCGCCCGCGTCGACTGAGAGTCCCCAAATCTTGCTGAAATTGTAGGTCCCGGTCGCGCCCAGACCTTTCGCCATTGTCGGCAGCTTCACACCGGGGGATGGACTCGCCGGTGAAGTGGGCACGGTTGCGCCCGGGTTGAGCCATTGATAGCCAACAAAAACATCTACTTTTGGGGTTTCTTCATCCTGTGCAAAAGCGGCGCTTGAAACGGTTAGTAGGTTCAAAATCAGCAGACAGGGAAATGCATTTTTTAGGCGGAACATAGTAGTCCTCCGGTGCAAGACATTGACGCACCATACTGGTTGGTGGCAGTCTTGCGAGTTGAAGACACTGCTCCCAACTCAATAGAAAAAAATATTAATGGGGAGTTCGAGTTGAATAAATACTCTTTTTGCAGAACCCTTTGCAACTACAAAAAGGGCACGAACCTGGGAAAACAAGAGCATAGTTACAAGAAGTGTCGGCTCGACCAGGACAAAGAAGCCACCTGATAAAATGGCTGGAGACGGAGCGGAACGGCTTCCGCCCGACTAACTTTCCGATTGTCCGACGCGGAGAGGTGCGTGAGTGGTTGAAACGATCCGCCTCGAAAGCGGACATACCTTAACGGGTATCGTGGGTTCAAATCCCACCCTCTCCGCCATTCAAACCTGAGGTCCCTCGACCGCGCTTGAGATTTCGACACGCGGCCCAGCCATCCCGTCCGACAAGATGATTTCGAGATTTCGGACGGCGACACTATTCCCGCCAGCTAATCGGGTTTTGTCAACTAGATGTAATTTTTCAAATAGAGGCGAGAAGCAGGCGCCGGCACAAATCACTGGCCGGCCCCTGCTCGATATAGGTGGGGAAATTGAGGGCACCTTTCATATGCAAGCGAGAATAGGCGGCGGCAGCTGAACGAACAATCCCGCCAAGCATGTAATTTGCTGCAGGACTCTCATGTAGCGTGGAAACTTTTTGCACAAACGTTACTCCCGGCAAATCCACACTCGCCCGTAAATCCAGGAACACCAGTCTCGCATTGAATGTTGCGCCATTCACGGAACTTTTTTCCATTCTCCGTGAAAAAAACTCACGCTCCTCTCGAAAAGGCACGTGCATTGCCGATTTCGAGGCAACTTATTGCACTTCTAGCGCTACAGCAAAGCATTACGTCGGATACAGACCTCACCGGATAGACCATTTGCGTCCGCGATTTTACTCTCGTCACAGTTCTTTGAAGCCTCTTCGTTGGAAACGCACCAAACGCGATTGAAAGGAGACCGCAAGTGACCACCGAGGCCAATACCACCGCACGACTCGACTCTGATCTCCACCTGGTTAAGCGAGCACAAGAAGGCGATGCTGAAGCGTTCGCTTCACTATTTCACGCACACAAAGCAAGAATCCATTCCGTCTGCCTGCGAATGACAAACAACACCGCAGAGGCAGAGGACCTGACCCAAGATGCATTCCTGCAAGTATTCCGAAAGCTGGCAACGTTTCGCGGTGACTCTGCGCTTTCAACATGGCTCTACCGCATTGCTGTAAACACAGTGCTCATGCACTTCCGAAAAAAAGCTCTGCGTCAGATTTCATTGGACGAGCCTTACAACCAGGATGCGAAGGTGGTGCGCCGCGAATACGGCAGCCGCGATGATCGCCTGACCGGCTGCGTGGACCGAATCGCACTTGCGCGCGCCATCAAAGAGCTCCCTGATGGTTACCGCACAATATTCTTGTTGCATGAAGTAGAAGGTTACGAGCACCAGGAAATCGCAGAGTTGCTGGACTGCTCGGTGGGAAATTCGAAATCACAATTGCACAAAGCCAAACTCCGGATCCGGGAACTCCTGGGCCAGGGGCGGCAGGAAAATGGGAGCCCACGCGCGCTTCGCACCCAGTCGCGAAGAAACTCGGCCCAATGGAAACAGGACGACATGCAGGCCGATGTAACGTCGAGGCCGGCGTTCTTCCCTGGATTCTCGCAATTCACCGCATCGGGAGCCTGAGTCAAGTGGTCAGGCGAGAGCACATTTGTCTGCGCGCTGAACGATGCGGCGGACTGGAACGCGGGGACTAGAGTGCACATCGGAGCGATAGTAAGCCTGGCGGAGGACCGCCAGGGGGATGAGACTTCTTACGGGCGTAAGTACCCGCGCAATGGACGTGGATTTCTGCCGGGTAGCTCACGTGCCCGCCTGGATATTCTGGGACGGAGCCTGTTAGAGCGCGCGATTGCAAAATTGCGGCAGCTCCCTTCGGTATCAGTCCGCACAATCCCGGAGAGTCCAGCTTCGACCAGCCTTCTGCCCGCTCGATCCGCTAAATCCAGTAACTTCATCACAGCATGGGAAAGCGCGGTAGCCCAGCACGTGCAAGAGGGTGCGAGCCAGTTGTTATTGTTGCGCGTGGGTTGCTACTCCGATCTTGACTACGAGGAGTTACTGCGCTTCCATGTGCAACGTGGCGCTGCACTCACCCAGGCCTATGGCACTGCGGGTGCCCTCGATCTAGCGGTTGTGGAGGCAGATTGTCTGCGCGGTACGGAAACACCCTATCGAAAGGTGTTGAGCGCATTCATACCCGAACAGGAGCGCTTTTTCTTCGACGGCTATGTCAATCCACTGAAGGAACCGCAGGATTTACGCCAGCTTATAGAAGATGGTCTTGCAGGGAGATGTTCTCTGCAGCCGATTGGGAATGAAGTCTCTGCAGGAGTTTGGATGGGCGCTGCAGCGCGGGTGGACCCGTCCGTGTCAATCAATGGACCGACGTTTATTGGCGCTGGCTCGCGCATCGCGGAATCTTGCACAATAAAAGGATCAAGTTCAATCGAAAGGGACTGTGAGGTTGATTGCGGAACAACTGTGGACCAATCCTGCATCCTGCAGGGTGTTTACGTCGGAGTGGCATTGAATTTGCGACGCTCAATCGTCACCCAGAAGAGACTGTTCCATCTTGACCGCAATGTGGAGGTGGAGATTGATGATGACCGCCTTCTCGGCACAACGAAAGTTGCGCCAATCCAGCGCTCCGCGGCGTTTGGCGGAGGCCATACAGAGTGAGTAGTTCATTATGCGTCAACCTGTGACCCAGATTTGGCATCTTTATAGAAGCGCAAGCGCCATGAGCAAGTCACGCCGTGCCTGGATTTTAAGTCCTCGCAAGTTTTGATGGACCCAGAGGGGAAGGTGACATGGATATACCGTCCGCAATCATGATCAAACTGCCAGAAGTTTTCGGCGTAAAGGAAGCACGGAAACTCAGGCGGGAACTGAAAAACAAGTTGGCAAGTGAGAGACCCTGTGTGGTTGTGGACTTGTCGCGAGTAAAGAAAATCGATTTGACTGGTCTCGAGGGACTGTTGCGCTGCATGGAAGAAGTGGCAAGACAGGATGGATCGCTCGAACTTGGAGGAATTTCACCTGAGGCGGGCGCCATGCTGGAGCTGACACGCATGAATCAGCTGTTCCAGAAGTTCCCGACGCAGCAGGCAGAGGCCAGCAGCACTGTCCTTGTTCCGGAGCCGGTTGCGAATACCGAGCCAGCGCCATCAGGACAAGCTGCGCAACCACAGCCGGTTGCGGCGTAGAGTTTGTGCGACGCGGAGGATAAATGCATCGAACTTTGTCGCGAGCCGTAAGCTTCGGCCTGGCGCTGGTCATCAGCGGTGTAGGTGTGGGTGCCTCGGCGCAGGATGGGAGCGCTCAAGGTCAGCCTGCGGTTTCCGCCTCAAACTCGAGTGCGCCGGCAGTTGAGTTACCGGATAGTCCAGGCGCGGTAAACTCGAACCCAAATAGCACGCCACAGGCTAGCTCGAGTGCGACCAGTTCACAGAGCGCGCCACCATCGCAGCCAAGCGGAACCGCGGTCGCTCCACCAGTTCAGGTCAGTGGTGGAGCCGCTTCGAAGCCGGCCGGGGTCGCAATCGCGCCGCCCAAGCAACGGCGAACCCGGTCATGGCTGATCAAATTCGGCTTTATCGCTGGCGCGGGCGCTGCTTTGGGGACTGTGGCCGCCCTTTCAGCAGCCAGTCCCGGCCGCGTACCAGGCAGTACAGGACACTGAACATTGAACTTGCAATTTCCCACTTCGCGTATCTTGAGGCATTTTTTTGAAATCATTTGTAATCACGTTTTCAGGAATTGACGGCGCCGGTAAGACTACACAGATAGAGAAATTGAGCAGCTACCTGGCGCAAGCCGGAATTCCGGTCCACAACTTGACATTGTGGGACAACGTCGCATTATTCCAAGAGGCCCGTTCAAAATTTAGCCGCACAGTTTTGCAGAGTGAGCTGGGCACCGGCGCACTTGGGCGTCCCGTAGACCGCCGAGACAAGAACGTGCAGGCTGGTCCTTTGCTTCTCGGACGATCTATCTTGTACGTGCTGGATATGATCAGCCTTCGTCGTACGCTGCGAAAATTGCGCGCTGAAATCGGCGGGGTAATTATCTTCGACCGCTACATCTACGATCAACTCGCGGCACTCCCCATGGACCACTGGCTCACACGCGCCTATGCAAAGAGCCTGCTGCGCTTTACACCGAAGCCTGACCTTGCTTACGTTCTTGACGCCAAGCCCGAAGAGGCGCGCGCTCGAAAACCGGAGTATCCCCTGGAGTTCATGCGCCTGTACCGCAAGTCCTACCTCGAGCTGAGTCGGCTGGCAGGACTTCGTCTCGTTTCTGATGGCACTCCCGAAGAAGTGCATTTTGCCATTCTTGGTCACTTCAGTAAGTTTGTTCCCTCGCAAGATCCACAACCAGAGGTTGATTCGGAAGTATTAGCGTAGGACCAGTATCACCATCGTAGCGAGCCCCAGGCATGCCTATGCGCAAGGTGCCATGAGTATGTCCGTATCGCAGTGCGTTTTTGATCAAAGTGCGACCAACGCCTTTCGGCTCACAAACATCCAAGTACCGCGTTCCCAATCCCAGGACCCTTCGATGATTGACTCTTCACGGTTCAAGTTAGGCTTAGCGATTCCAACACTGAATGAAGCAGGCAATGTCGGCACGTTGCTCGACGGCCTGCACGATGCAATGTCCTCGGAGCCCATTGATTACGAGCTCATTGTCGTTGACGACGACAGCAAAGACGGTACCGCCGACATAGCGCGCCAATACGGCAGACGCGATCGCCGAATTCGCGTTCTTACTCGCCAGGGCAAGCGTGGCCTGGCAGGCGCGGTGATGTATGGCTGGGCGCAAACCGATGCGAATCTGCTGGGCGTGATTGATGCCGACCTGCAGCATCCACCGGAAGTGTTGCCGAGATTGCTGGAGCCGGTGATGAACGGAAATGATCTGGCTATTGCGAGCCGCTACATCGCCACTGAGAACAATGGATTAGACAATTGGAATTGGCTGCGCGCACTTATCTCGCGATGTGGAACGCTAGCGACAGCGCCGCTGCAAAAAAAGCACATGCGCATCCGAGATCCGCTCTCGGGGTTCTTCGTAGTGCGGCGCGAGTGCATTGAAGGACTTGAGTTGCAGCCCGAAGGCTTCAAAATTCTTCTTGAAATTCTGGTGCGCGGACGCGTGCAGCGACCGACGGAGGTTCCATTTCAGTTCGGCATCCGCCATGCTGGAAAGAGCAAGGCCGACTTCAAGGTTGCGCTGGCATATTTCAACCTGTTAGGAAAACTGTCTCGTCACGCACTCTTCGGGTCAGGCCAACGATGAAAATATGCCTGGTGACATCGTTCCCGCCGAGTCGTGATGCGCTGAACGAATATGGCTTTCACATTGCCTCCGAGCTGCGGCGTCTCCCGGAAATCGAACTCACCATTCTCGGTGATGATCATTCCTCGCAACACGCTGAACTCGACGGCTTCAATGTGATTCGCTGCTGGAAGTTCAACAGCCTGCGAAATCCGTGGAGACTGCTCGAAGCGATCGGCCGTGAGCGCCCCGATGTGGTTTGGTTCAACTTGGGTTTTGCCAGCTTCGGCGGAAAAGCGATCGCGGCATTTACAGGCATTACCATCCCCTTTTTCACGCGCCTGAAGGGACCGTATACACACGTCACACTCCATCAACTGATGGAAACCGTGGACCTGAAGGACGCAGGAGTACGTTTTCCATCGCTCTACCGAGCTGGCGGGTTTATCGCGACGCAAATTCTTCTGTTCGCGGATTCCGTGTCGGTGACAATGCCTGCGTACCGGACTGTGCTGGTTGAGAAATACGGTCGCGGCTCGGTTTACGTACGCCGCCATGGCAGCTTCGCTTCACGTCCTGAGTACCCGGACTTCGCGCAGCGTGGCAATCCCGAACACCGCATCCTGGCGTTCGGGAAATGGGGGACCTATAAAAGGCTGGAACCGATCTTGCAGGCTTTCGACATGGTCATCAAAGAAGTTCCCCAGGCGCGTTTGGTAATTGCGGGCACAGACCATCCCAAAACACCGGGATATCTGCAGTCAATTCAGAAAAAAATCGGATCCCGTACAGACATACACTTTGCCGGATACGTAGAGGAAGAGGACATTCCGCAATTATTCCAACGTTCCACATTGACGGTGCTTCCTTATACTTCCTCGGCGGGATCGAGCGGAATTGCTCACTTGGCGTGCACCTACGGAGTTCCGATCATTTCGTCCGACATTGCAGATTGCAAGCGACTGGCGGAAGAGGAGGGACTGGCGATTGATTTCTTCCCTGCCGGCGATGTGTCTCAACTCGCCCGGCATGTCGTGGACCTGTTGCAACACCGCGACCGTCAAGTAGAAATGGCATTGCAAAATATGTCAGCCGCGCTGCGCATGAGCATGCCCGAAATTATCCGGCAATATCTCCGCACCTTCGAACTACGCAAAGAGCTCGAAGATATGCGCTCTCTTTCCTCAGTACGAAAATTGCCGCGCTGGCTCCCGTTGCGCGATGCGCTTGTCAGAAGAAGTACGCGAAAAGTGTTTCGACGCCCGCCCAGCGTTCGAGCCGCTGCGCCCGTACGAGCTCAATTTGTTGAAGAGCCTTCGGCCGCATCGGAGCAGTTAAAGACAGGGACGGACTGAAGATTCTGGAGCACTCACCTCTGTAAATCAACCGCCGCTATGAGAGGAACGACGTAGGCTTTCAATCTTACCGTCGTGGATCCTTGCTCTTGTCGCGCTTCTCCTTTATTGTGGCGGGCGTGGAACGGTATTTTCAACGGGAGCATTATCTACGGGCGGACGCGGCACGTTGGGCTTGGCGGATGGGGCAGGTTGCTCTGGATGGGGTGTGGTAACAGGCGTATTGTCACGGCGCCTCAACGTGATCGGCTCTTGGCGGCGACGCTTTGCGTCTGCCACGGCCTGCAGATTGGCGTCTGTGGCCTCGGCATTGCTACCGGCAACCGAACTCACGGCCTCTCCAACCATCTCGTGATGGCTGGCCATACTGACCGGAGAACCGGAATCGTTCCCATGGCGCGCCGCATTGTAGAACTCGTTGGCCGTTTCCTGATCTTTGCGGGCCTCGGCTAGATAGCCCATGTTGTTCAACGAAAACGCGCTGTAGGGATCGAGCTTGTAGGCCTGCGCAAAGTAGTCAAGGCCTTTGTCTGGCTGATTGTGATTCAGTGCGGCGACGCCCTCTGCATTCAGACGGGCGGCATGTTCTTGCGGCGTCAACTCTGCAGAGAGGCGAGCTCGCACTAACGCCGCGTTGTTGCTAGCGATTTCGCTGATCGGCTTGCCTCGCCAGTGCGGATCGAGTGCAACCACGACTGGATCCGAGGAATGGGCGGAAGACGCGTCACCGTAGTACCGAAGCGCCGACTCCAAATCTCCCTGGCCTTCCATGGCAAAACCGAGGTTGTTCAATGTGAATGGATTTCGCGGCGCAAGTTTTAGGGTCTCGCGCAGCACGTCTTCGGCTTCTTGGTTCCGCCCTTGGCCGAGAAGTGTCATGGCCTGCAGGTTGCCGCGATTGACCCGCAACTCCAGATTGCCGTAGGCGCTGGTCACCTGGCTCAACTTTTGCCCTTCGAGGTGGCGCGATGTGGCAGCGACGATTGTGGTTTCCGAATTGTTCTCTTTCGCTGCCAATTCGTAGTAACGCTGCGCCCGGTCCACCTTCCCTTGCAACTCAGAAACGTAGCCTAGGTTATTCAGAGTGAACGGATCGTCGGGATCGACCAGGTAAGCGCGATAAAAGAGCCTTTCTGCTCTTTCAAGACGATGTTGCTTCAACGCCTTAACGCCATCCTGGTTGAGTTTTTGAACTGGCGTTGGTTCGCTGTGCTTGGGAAGAGTAATTCGCAAAGCCTGAGCGTGCGCCCAGGGGGTGGCAAGCAACGAGGTGATTAGGTACAGGATCGCCAGGCGCACGTTCATAAGTTAAAGCTTTGTAATTGCTGATCTTGGATGCTAACTATGGTGTCCGCGTTGATGGGGATCCTAAGAAACTACGGGCGACCCCGGCGGCTCCTTTAGGCATCTAACACCCCGCACAAAGAACTTATGCGATTTCCGCCACCGTTTCTCTACCAAGGGATTTTGTTTGGCGTCGCTGCGGCGTCGGCGCTTGCGCAAAGCCAGGCGGCGCGGCCTGAGCCACCCAATCCAGAACCGGTCATTCCGGCTGCTGTGTTTCCGGGAATTACTCCCAACGCACCAGCAGCACCGGCAGCCCCGGTGCGCCCGCAAGGACACGACCCTCTCCTCGATCTGCCTCCTCTGCCTCCGGCACAAGTGACGCTCATCGGCGGGACAGTCACTAGCCTGGATGAAGTCATGAACCAAATGGCGTTTTTGCCGTTCGGTACGAAGAAACAGATGCGAGTGCACTTCGATACTCGGACCCGTTTCTTCCGGGATGGCGCTCCGATTTCAGAACGGGAGATCCGCCAGGGACAGCGTGTTTATCTCGACACCATGCTCAACGGAGATCGGGTCTTCGCAAAGACGATCTGGATCCGGAGCGCCGTCGAGGAAGGCAACAGCCGGGGACAGGTGTTGCGCGTTGACCCCGACCGCCGCGAATTGACAGTCCGTGACGAACTCTCGGACCAGGCCGTTAAGATGCAAATTTCTCCTTCGACCGTGGTTCGACGCGGAAATCAGCAGGTTTCACTGAATGACGTCGCGATTGGCGCGTTAGTGTCCCTCAGTTTTGGAGCTCAACGAGAGGTTCGTGAGATCAGCTTGCTGGCCACGCCGGGCAGCGTGTTTACGTTTGCCGGGCAAGTCACGTACCTGGACCTTTCGCGCAAGTTGATAGCTATCGCCAACCGCAGCGACAGCAAGACCTATGACATCTATATGGACGCAATTGCTCCCAACGTTTTGCGGCAGCTTCGCGATGGCGTCAATGTGAACGTGTCAGCCGTGTTCGATGGGACGCAGTACGCGGCGAGGTCGGTGGATTTTCAATCGGCTAATACTTCGAAATAATCGCTGAGCGTCAGCGCATCAACCTGCATTTTCTTGCGAGGGCGCACTGATACTCTTCACTCGCTCCAGAATTGCCGACATCATCTTGCGATGCTTGAAGTGGTAGGAAAAGCCATTCCTGGCGTAGCGGAACAAGGTGGAAGCATTCGTTTGGTACCAGCAACACTGCTCCATTCGAGGAGAGAATCCGCACAGAAAACGAAAGCGTTGATGCACCGTTTCCGCCGAAACCAGCGCGGCTGCAGTCATGCGGTGGTTGCCCTCAATAATGGTCAGCGGCGACTTGTCATCTATTGCGATCAGTATGACCGAGCTGAATTGCACGTTCTCAGCGACCTCAATACTAAGAGAACGCAGCTTGGTGATAAAGCTATCCTGCGATTGGGAGAGAATGCGGGAGCGGATGCGAGCTGCCACATCGAGCAGCAAAAATCCCCTGCTCCCATAGCGTAGCCACTGGTTACGGGCAAAGACACGTGTCCTTTCGATGTCGTGGACGGAAAGCTCCACTTCCCACCACTCTGTGTCGCGAGGAAGCTCACGCCATAGGCGTCCACGGCGTCGATACAGCAAGGCGCGCCGGAACTCGTTCTCGCGCTGGTCCTCCAAATTGGGATGAGCGACTACCGCGGCGAAGGGCTGGCGGTAAGTCAAAAATTCATGGTGCTGATGAAACTCGCCGCGGAGGAATTCGGCAATGACTTCATCCTCCCCAATTTTTCTGATTTTCCTGAGTCCCGCTTCCGCCGTCCCGGCGCCGGCTCTAGACGAAGATGCCCTCGAAAAAGGAACCGCGACGGCCAGCAGCAAAATCATCATGAGAACAAGCTGGACCACGATCACTTGCTGCAGGTTTGCGTGGAACAAATAAATTCCGATAATGATGCCCACGCTAAAAACCAACTGCAACCAGCTAACGTTGCCGATCTTGCGTGATATTTCATACGTCATCAATACGACTGCGAGAGAGTAGATTCCGGTGGTGATGACGTAGAGCACCAGCAGAGAGGAGTAGCCGCGTCCGCCCACCGGAAATCCGCTGCCGAGGAGAAGATGCCAGATGGCAGTTGGAGCCAGCCACGCACCCAGTGCAAAGATGACGCCAACAAAAGAAACGAGCGTCAGGGCGGTACTCAAAACTGCCTTGCGGCCGGTTTCATCCGACCTGACCTGCGCGGACAGCGGAAACATACTGCTGATCACCGACCAAGACAGTATGTACACCAGTCTCCCAATCAGAGCCACCGCCGCGTAGGTGCCGGCCTGAGTCGCATTGAAGAAGTGCTTGACCAGCAGAATATCGAGATTATTGATGATGACCTGACCAATGAAGAAAATTATGGCCTGAATGCCTTCATCGAAGCCGGTCTGCAGGACAGGTTGAACCTTAGTCTGGACAATGCGTGGGTGCCGTGCTGGCGCCGCGACAACATACGCCGCAACGAGAGACGCCGTCATTGCGCCCACCACACCAGTCACACCGAAGCCGGCGGACATCATCACTATTGCCCCAAGCAACTTGATCACAACTTCGAGAGCAAGATTGAGAGCCAATGCACGAAAGGCACAGCTTCCCTGCAGTAGGCCCCGCCGCACGCCCAATGGGATGTAAAACACCGTGCCAACTGCCAGTAGGCGCAAAAACACCGTAGTGGGAAGATTGAGGTAACGGCTGATTTCGGGGCTGGCGACAGCGAGGAACAAACCGACGGTCGCGCCATAAATCCAGGCGCGCCGATGGAGATGATGATAAATCGCAAGCTGTTCGACTTCCGAACTGCTGCGCGCGACAAACTTCGAGCAAACCAGCTGAAAGGAAAGCGTGACAGACGAGAGAAGCATCAGCAGCGTGTACGTCACGCTCGCGTGACCGAATTGTCCTGCACCGAGCTTGTGGGCAATGGCGAAGTTGTAGATAAGATTCATGCCGCCGACGAAGACCGAGCCCAGCAACATGATGGCGCTACCGCCGACGACGCGCGCCCTCAGGTGTTCCCCTGCGGATGCCTTGGTTGGTGGATCCGTGACGGTCGTGGCCATGGCTTTGATTGAGATCTCAATTTCCCAAGCGCAGTTCGGTCAACACCAATGCCTACGCCATCGTTCAGTAAAGATTAATCCGTATGATGGGGAGAATTGTGTTTCGGTTGTTACCGCTAAAGTTGTAGAAGGTCTGCTGCTGAATGCCAAATGAAATGCGAAGAGGATAAGTTACCGGTACCTCACCAATTCCGTCGTTCAGCGGCCTTTGAAAACCTTTGATGTAAGAGACCATGACTTCATTATTGACGTTGTCATAAACGTTCAGGCCCTCGCCCCGTGACCAAGTACCCGCCGCATGCACAGCCCAATGTGACGTTAGAGGACGATAGTCAACGCGATATCCCGGACGTAGCGCCTGGGCCATGGCAAAGTCAGCATCCTGCACACGCCAGGCCCGCAGGTATTCGCCAAGGGCGGCGACGGTCCAGGCTGACCCAATTTTTCGCTGGATTCCGACATACATATCGGTGTTGAAATACTCGCGAATCAACGGGCGAAAGAGAATGTCGCGGCCTTGGTACCCCGTCAGGAGCGACGTCTTGCTCCACGGCCGGCCGACCTCGAATTCGAGAGTCCCAGAGAACTCACGCGAGTGCAGGCGCTCTTCCGTGAATGGCCCAGTCTCGTGAATCAGGCTGCCGTTGAGGGATACCCAATTTGCAAAAGAGCCGGTGTAAAGATAAAGAAATTGCCGGAAGAGGTCCTGGTTCAACTGGATGGGCGAGCTGGCATCGCGCCGGAGCGTGAACTGGACTCCGGGATTCAGGCTGATAGGTGTACCAAACAGGTGGAATACGGGATTTATTCCGCTGTTGAAACTCGTGTCATAAGTGTTGCGATACTGCACGACCACGGGGCACCCCTGTTGGGACGTTATGGTGCAGCCGGGTGGTGGCGTGGCTGTAGGACCGACAGGGCCCTGCGGGAACGAAATGCTGCCACGTGCGTTTCTCTCCTGGAATAAGCCGCTAATTGTAGGCCAACCATTGAAATGCAAACGGTACCGGGCAGTGCCGATTGTTTCGATCGAGGAGCGAGGCGGCAGAAGCTTGGAATCCGGCGCTAGGCCGCGAAGACGAAAGTCGAGCTGATAGATGTTGATGTCCTCAAGTATCGGAGCGAGGGAGAACTCCGGTTCGGCGCTCACCTTGTCCGTAATTTGGCGGCCTTCGTGCTCTGCCAGACGCATCTCGGTTTCGCGCGCGTAGTCGTTGCCAGCCATCACCTGATTGGCGCGAGCGAACATGCTCAAAGCCTGGGAGCTCTCGTGCTCTTGCTGATAGAGGTTTCCCATGGCAAGCAGATAGTCGTAGTCCTGCGCGGTGTCGGGATTGTTGCCCACTGTCTTGAGCAGCGAAGCGGCAGCCCGCGTGTTGCCGAGCGCTATTTCAGTGTTCGCAAGCCCGAGGTTGACCATTTCCTGATCTGCACCCTCTCTTTGTGCGCGCTCAAAGAACCGCCTTGAGAGGTCATACTCGTTGATGGAAACGAAGATCCTACCCGCATCGATCAAATTTTCAGGCGTGACTGCGTTGGCTTCTCCTACGCGCGATTCCGCCATCGCGAAGGCGACCTGGTCCTTGGCATCGGTTCGCCGGCCTGACTGGACAAACAAACGTGCCAAGGCAAGGCGTACTTCGACGCGATCAGAACCGGGAGCATCCAGTGCGCGGGCATAACGCTGCATTGCGGCCTTCTGGTCGCCCAGAATCAGCAGCGCCTCTCCAGTGGCCATCAGGATTCTCGCGTCATTCCCATTCTTTTCTGCACTGGCAATTGCCTTATAGGCGTCGTCTCTGTCCTTGAGCTGCGCGTAATCGCGGGCCATCGCGGCATAGAGCAATGAGGGTTCCGGCGCAATGCCGACGCCTTGTTTGAGAACTTCCACAGAATCGGCATAGCGGTGCAAACGATAGAGGGCTTCGGCGAGTGCCAGATAGACCCGTGGATCGTTCGGCGCCAGCTTCAATGCCGCTCGATATTCGCGTTCCGCGTCATGGAACATCATCTGCTGGCGATAGCCTTCAGCGCGCGCGAGATGAATGGCGGCTGACTCCTGCATTAAGCCAGCCGCCAAATCGGCTTCGTGGATGGCGGGCTTTGCGCGATGTAGTTGCAAGTCGGCGAACGCAAGACCCAAATGGGCCTCGCCGTAGTTGCCACGAATCTTTAAAGCCGCCTCAAAATCGGCTACGGCTTTGCTGGCTTCACGGAGGTCGTTCCTCACAAAACCGCGGTTCATGTAGGCGGTGGCGTCGTTCGGTTCAATCTCGAGCGAACGGGTGAAGTCAGCTTCCGCCTGCTTGGACTGGCCTTGATGCGCATGCACGTACCCGGCGACCAGTGGCAGGTCTTTGTCCTTGGGCATCAACGGTTCGAAACGCTGCACGATTTTCATGGCGTCGTCGTGCCGATTCAGATACAGCAGGTCGTACGCGAGATATACGGGAGCTTCGGGATCCTTGGGCAGCTTCTCGATCACCTTGTAGCCGAGGTCGGCGGCCGCCTGATAGTCCTTGGTGAAAGTCAGATAGCGCTGGCGCTCACGCATGACCTGCGGCGTGTCGTTGATCACCGGATCCGCAGCGGCCCTCTCGACCCAGGTTTTGGCGGTATCCAGCTTGTGCGCTTCAATGGCAGAATTTATGGCTGCGGCAATGATCAACGCATGTTTCGGCGCAAGCTCAAATGCTTTTTCGTAGCTGGCTTGGGCGCGATCGAATTGCTTGTTTGCCGTGTACAGGTCGCCCAGAGCAAAATGCGGGACGAAGTCGTTGGGATAGAGTTTAGCCAGCTTCAGGAAATATTTTTCAGCGGAAGCTGGGTCGTGAAGATCGCGCGATAAGTAGCCCATTGCCGTCAACGCTGCATGGTTGTTCGGATCGGTCTGGAGTGAGGCTTTGTAGAGCTCCATAGCTTCCTGCTGACGCCCAGTCTTCCACAATAAATTCGCGTAGTTCAGCCGGATGTTGATGCTTTTGGGGGCCAGCGACATTGCCTCTTTGAAATCTTTTTCGGCTGATGCCGGATCGTTGAAGCCCGCTTCGATCAAAGCGCGGAGGCGAAGATATTCCGGACGAGTCTGCTGGTCTGGGCTGGGAATTTTGTTCAGCGAAGCCCTCGCGGCGGCGAGTTCGGATTCGGCCTCGTTTGTCTTTTCGGTCCTGCGATAAATCTCTGACAGGCTCAGGTGCAGACCCACCGGGTAAAGCGGGCCTTCGCGGACAGTCTCAGGCAAGTTCTGAATTGCGCTTTGATATTCGTGGATCGCATCTTCGTTGCGTTCTTCCATCGTGTACATCTGTGCGCGAATCGCATGCAGGCGGTAGTTGTTGGGATTCGCGCCTTCCGCGCGTTTGAGAAAGTTTTCTGCCTTATCGAAAGCGGCTACGTTTACCAGCGCCTGGGCCGCGCTCATCTGCAATTCGGTATCTTTCGGAAGCCGGTTGGCTGCCTTCGTGTAAGTATCTGCAGCCTCCTTTTTCTTGCCAGCAAGGCCGTAGGTGTAAGCGAGTTCGGGTAGGGCTTGTGGATTCTTGCTGACTGCCTTCTGGAGAGTCGCGATGGATTCGTCAAATTTCCCGGCATCCCTATAAAACGCAGCAACGGCACGCAAAACGTTTGGATCGTTCGGCGCGCGGTTCTGCGCGCGATCGAGATATTGCTTGGAAGCGTCCGGCTGGTTCGTCTTCTGGTACGCACGCGCAATTAACAGATCAGTGCGTGCGCTGGCCTGAACTGCATCCGCGCGCTTCAGAAGACCGAGCGCCGTGTTTGGATCGGTCTGGAGAGCCAGTTCGCCCGAGAGCTGCAGATCAGTGGCACTCTTGGGATTGGCGGCCAAGACTTGCTTAAGGAGATCCTGCGCCTCGTTGTTGCGGCCCATCTTAGCGTAAGTTTGCGCCTCGCCTGACAACCCCTGGATGGAATTGGGCTTCCGCTGCAAACCCTTTTGATAGCCCTGGAGTGATAGGTTGTAATCGCCGCCCAGGCGCGCGGCGTATCCAAGCAAGAACCATAAGTCGGCGTTCTGCGGCGCTGCGTTCGCGGCGCGGTTCGCTGAGATAATGGCGGCTTTATAGTCTCCCTTAGACAAGGCCTGCTGCACGGCCCGGGCCTCGCGGGCGGTTTCAATTCCGGAGCCCCAGCCAATGCCGTTTCCCTCGCCTTTTTTTGTGGTCTTTGTGGGCGCGCTCGACTTCTGTTTCGCTTTTTGTGATTTTTTCGCGGCTGGCTGGTTCACTTCGAACGTCTGCCCCATCAGACAAGGGGCTGCCAGCAAACAAAACAGAGCCGTCGTTGCAATGAAATGCTTCGTTCCGCGCATGGGTGCGATGAACCGGCGGCGTCTCCAGCATTACTCCCGAATTCTGATGCCGCGCTGTCATCGCTTCTGATGCGATCTAAGGTGTCATGGTTGGATTCCAAACGATCCACATGTCGTGCAAATCCGCTGGCAACAGTAGCTTGGCAGAACCTTCTGCAAAGTAACTGGCAGTCTGGCAGCAAACCTTAGGGCGGCTAAGTGAATCCAAACGCCACTCAAATGCTCATGGGGAGGGAAGACACACTCGTGAACAGCAGCTATTTTTCCCGGCCCATTCCACTGCGGCTGATTCTCTTGCTGACTTTAGCGGTTCATGGTCCGTTGCTGGCTATGCAACTGCCAATAACGAACTCCTACGACGCCAACTTCCACGTATTCTTTGCGTCGCACTATGCACACCATTGGTTTGATCCGTGGAATCCGAAATGGTTCGCGGGCTTTTCGCAGACGACCTATCCGCCTCTAGCACACCAGTGGATCGCCCTGCTCTCGTACATCTTTGGACTGCACATGGCGTATCTGCTCGTACAGTTGACCGGGGTGCTGCTGACGCCAGTTGGCGTGTACAGATTTGCACAGCTCTGGGTGAGCGAGCGGGCCGCCAGCTATGCGGCATTATTCAGCGTTTTTGTCGGAGCTATGGTCTTCCTGGTTTATTTTGCCGGGCAGTTGCCAACAACCTTGTCCGCTCCGCTCTATTTGCTCGCACTGCCGTATTTCTACGACTGGTCACGGACGGCGGATTTTCGTGGACTAGTGAAAGGCGTGGTACTGGTACTGGCCGCAGGCGCAGTTCACCACGTAACCCTGATTTTTGGTTCGCTGCTCTTTGCGATACCTGTGCTCTGGCTGGCGGTAGTTGATCGAGGAGAAGAACGAAATGCGGGCGCGGTGACTATACGTGCGCTGATCTTTGGTGGATTATGCGGTGCCGGCCTGGCCATTGTTCTGCTTCCCTATTGGATTTCGATTATTCGGCATCCGATTGAGCAGATGCCGATTCCGCACGCCAGCCGGTCGAATCTGCTGCTCAATCTGACCTACCTGACGAACTATTTCTTCGTTCCCTATGGAATGCTGATTGTCGCGCTTCCGTTTGTGGCGTCATTTGCGGCGGCCCGGCGAAGGCTTCGTCCATTGCTGCTGGGATTTTGGATCACGTTCATTTTTGGGCTGGGCGGGACGACTCCGCTTCCGAAGTTCCTGTTGGGACGTTATTTTGACATTTTGACGTTTGAACGATTCACTCTTTGGGCCGCGTTTATGGTGTTGCCGCTCGTGGGCGCACTTGCCGAACAAGTCATTGAACGCCATGGCCGCAGGGCGGTAATCGGATTCGCCAGCGCTGCATTGATCACGCTGCTGTTGCCGATGGGCTGGATGGCGGTGACGCCGTTCTCGCCTAATGCCAACATCAACGTGGACGCCGTTGACGCGTTCCTGAGTCGGGACGGGCACGACCGCTACCGATATCTCACGTTAGGTTTCGGCAACGCCCTGCCGAAGGTGTCTACTTACACCGATGCCAACAGCGTTGACGGCGAGTACAACTCCGCTCGCCTGCTGCCGGAATTTACACATTACGGAACGGCGCAGTTGACCAGTGCCAAATATTTTGGCACTGCTGGAATGGAGGCGCTGCGAATGATGTTGCGTCATGCCAGCCACTATGGGTTGAAATACATTTTCATTCGCGATCCATATTACGAGCCGCTGATCAGCTTCGCCGGCTGGCGGAAGGTCGAAAGTTACGATTCCGGGACGATCACAGTCTGGTCGAAGGAAGATGTGCCTCCTGCACGGCCGATTCCTTCTGACGCGATGCCTACGGCACTCGAAGGACTGCTTTGGGGCACACTTCCACTCGCAAGCAGCATTCTGGCGATTCTTTTCGCATTTCTGATTCCTGATCGCGCCCGCGTGCGCTCGGAAATACTGCTTCCATTCCCCGAGCGTGAACTGCAAGGCGCGTACGTCCGCGAGGCCCGCTCATGAAACGCGTCCTGCCATTGTTCCTTGCAGTGATCACGGTAGTTCTGGCAATCATGGCGTGGTTTCAATCCGGCGGTGTGGAACGACGTGCGCTCCAGTCAGCCGGCACGCCCGAACAAGCGGCGAGGCTGATGCTGTCGCAAATCCAGTCACACAACTTCGAAGGCGCCTACAACCGGCTTGCAAACCGCAATGACGTCGATAAGAACAGCTTCATTCATGAGTTCACCGGCACCTATGGCAGCCTGCTCACCATTTCCGCGCTCGAGGGTTTCGACATTGGAGTGTTGCATGCCTCGGAAGAGCAAGCGACAGTGCGCGCCAGACTGCACTACTCGACTGGCGTAGGCCCGCTCGATGACACGCGTGACTTGACTGTGGAACGAACAGGCGATACGTGGAGAGTGGTGTGGCCAGTTGACGCTAGCGCCAAGCTGCCGCCGCAGGTGATTCCGGTGAACTACCTGCGTTGGGACGTGATCAGCCGTGGTTCGGGCGATGACTGGGGCGTGCAGAACGTTGATAGCCCTCAAGTCCGAATTGTTTCTATGAATGCAATTCAGCGACCCGATAGTGTTGTGCTAGTTGGAGAAGTGGTGAATGAAGATTCGGTGCCGGCCTATGTAAACGTCGGCGCCACGCTTCTAGGCTCAAACGATGAGGAACTCGCGCAGGAGAGCAGCTTTGACAAGATTGCGCATACATTGCTGCCTCGGCAAGTGTCTCCCTACCGCATTGACTTCCCCAACATGCGGCTCGACCAAATCAAGAACGTGCGCATGGATGCGAAGGCACTTCTGATCGCAGCCAGCGCCGATCCGGTGATCGCGATAGACCAACAAAGAATTGAGACCGACCGGCTGGGCAAGAAGGTTTTGAGCGGGAAACTGACAAACCAGAGTGGGCAGATCGTGAGCATCCCGCACGTGATTGCCGCGTACTACGACAATAATGGCAAGGTCATCTGGGTATCAGATGGGTATGTGGCGCAGGCCCTACTGCCGCAGACACCGGTGCCGTTTGCCGTAGATCTGCCGCCGGACGTTGCGAAGAATGTACAAACCTATCGCGTGATTGTGAACCATTTCGAGCTGACCACGTAATCATGCGAAACGCGTTTCCAACTTTTATCGTCCTGTTTGCCGCGCTGGCCGGCGCTGCGGAGATTCATCCGCCTGCTCAGGTCACGGCTGGCAACTCGATCACGATACCTAGCAGCGGTTCGGGAGAGGCGACGTTCTACTTGATAGGGCCCGCGATCGCCAGCAAGCGGCAAGTTCACGCCGGCGGGGATATCACGGTTGACTCAGAGCAATTGGAACACGCCGGCGTTTACACCGCCGTCCTCTGCGCATCTGACGGGTGCACGTCTGCTAAGTTTGTCGTGAATCCGGCGGCGCCCAACCGGTTGAGCTTTCTTGTACATCCATCGCGAGTTCCGGTTGACAGCCCGAACCGAATCAGCGCGGTAGCATTTGTTCAAGACAATTTCCATAACTTCGTGCTCAAGCCCGAACCCGTAAAGTTCAGCGTGCTTCCGAAAGACGGCAAAGAGATCTCGGCTACTCGAAATTCTGAAAATGGTGTGGCTTGGGTGCGGCTCAGTTCCGCGAAGAAAGAGGGCCCGGCGCGCTTGGGCGCCTCGATCGGACGCGCCAATGAAGTCCGCATAGTACAACAGGTTGCGGCGGACGCATGCAATTTGCGCATTAAGGCCAGCCGCGGCAAGAAGAACTTCGTAATTGAAACCGATCCGGTAAGGGACTGCTCCGGCAATTCTGTTCCCGACGGCACGGTTGTTAGCTTCACGAAAACGGATGGA
>Ga0137366_10000135_pt1 | contig 39151 bp, 36 predicted proteins | sample SagtaG_8_FD_104938 | JGI IMG/M metagenome (GOLD analysis project Ga0137366, IMG submission 104938) | Vadose zone soil microbial communities from Sagehorn Ranch, Mendocino, California, USA - Sage1_L_60_16 metaG | ecosystem: Environmental > Terrestrial > Soil > Vadose zone | place: USA...
ATCAAACGGTGCTGGAGGTAGCTATGGAAGCCGGCTTCACTTCAGCCAGCCGTTTCTATGCCACGTTTCAGAAAATCACTGGCCAGTCTCCCCGTGCCTATCGTTCGTCTCTCCTGCCTTAGTACAGGCTATTGCAAGGGCATTGCCTAGCTGATGCCAGCGGTGAGGTCTTGCTCCATCCATCGTGCCCAACCATTCTGAGCGCGTTTCGTAGCAACCTGGCAGTTGAGTACATCGCGCACAGTCTTGGGCCGTCGGTCAGGTGACAGATGAAGAAAGAATGATACTTATGCATATTGCTTGCCAGTAATGGCACGGAAGAATATCCTCAACAACTTGCGGCTCATGCTTCAGCCCTATGTGTATTCCTGCCCTGGTTGCTGTTGTTCGACATCCCTGACTTCCGAGCAGGCTTCTTACAATTCATCGGTATCATGAACTCATTTCACGATGCTCTCCCGATTTGACAGAAGAGGGATCACACCTTGATGAATATGCGTAAGTCGGTTTTCGAGTAAGTTCCATAGCATGACGACTTGGCATTCTTCGTCAGAAAGAATGCTAAAAAGTGTGGGATTTTGCTGTCAGATCTGCTGTTTGGAGCGGCTTTCCATCTCGTTGGTTAGCTCTGTTTCTAGATGTAGTGCAGGATGAGCGAATGCGAGAGCTTTTTGAGATCGTATAGAAGCATTATAGCATAGCCATGATGCGCTCAGACTTACAGGCGAGCCCAATATTCCGCGGCTTCGTCTGCATTCTGTTCCAGGTCCGGTGAAGCTCCAACAATACTCTCGTCATCTAGATGATCACCATCCTCTTGATCAGCCATAGGACTTGCACCATTGCTTCCTGTAAAGCTTACTGGTGTCAATCCCACTATACTCCCACCATTGTTGCTTGTCGACGTTGTCGCAATCGATGCACTTGGACCTGGAGATAAGATTCCCCGGGCCATCATCTCGTAATACTCCGTGAGACGAAGGGCAATTAACTTGCCTGGTTGATCAATCATATGATACTTTAATGCGTCTTGCCAGAGTGCATCCAGTGCAAAAGAGTTCTTAAGCAGACCAACATGAAAGGTCAGGTACTTCTCTACATCCTGTGACATATGACCCTCTCTCTATAGTGACACGTTGACTTTTTTGCCATTCGCCTGGACTTTCTGAATAAGAAGACGACCAGCCAGCATACTGTAGCCAAATGCATTGGCATGGATGGGATCGTCTGGACGGGAGAGATGAGGGATGCGTTGCTTCAAAAGGTTGTGGAAATAATAGACGCCACCACCGATGTGCAGAACTGGTTTAAAACTCGCCGCCACAGCATCGCGATCACTCTGTCGCCAGGCCGAAGCAATGAATGAGACAAGTTCACTCCCCACCTGCGTCACGGCTTCCGTTACCAACCGATCTAATTCTTGCATGCTGATCGGTTTCCCGTACACGGTAATATCAGGATAGCTGAGGCGGCCATGTGAGGCATAGGCGTACATGATTTCACGGGCCTCGAGCAGAGAGAGCGAGCGATTATACTTGCTCTCAAAGGTATCCATGAACATTTGTGTAGCCGATTCCACCCCTAAGGGCTTACCTTTACAGTATTCGGTGACAGGGACCTGGCCACGAGCCACATACAGGCCTATTGTTCGACCTCCAATGTCAATCACGGCACTTTCTGTCGTCTTGCCCACCGATTTATCGCCATAAGCGATGAGTGCCCCCGCTCCCTCCATCACCACCGTTGCGACTTCGACCGTCACATGCCGGAAGGTTTTTCCATGATCCACTGTAAAGATGTGCGTTCCCTCTAATGCTGTTTTGATCGTATTGCGCAGAGCTCTGTTCTTGATATAGGTTTCAGCCGGAAGTCCTGTGACAACATAGAGTCCAAACTCAGTATCAGGGATCAAGGATGCGGCCACTGTCAGCAGACCACGCAGACTGTGTTTGCTCGCGTAGCGTTGAATATCGCCACGCCCATGGTACACATCAACCGCCTGCTGTAACGCCAGCTCACCAACGGCATAAGCCATGGCTTCTCCCTGAAACTGGATGACATGGGTATCGGAGTGATCCACGTCGACACCGAGATTGCGCATAGCATTCATATCAGCCCTGGCAAACGCAGTAGGAATGCTGCACGAAGAGCTTCTTCCATCACTAAGGGTGGTGACCCCCCCGATCTGAGCATTGCCAAAATCATGTCCGTAAGGATACCATTTCATAAGTGAATTCTTTCCCCCGATCAACTAATTTGTATACATTACATACACCTCCTACTGAAACGAACGAGAACACTATTTGTATCTCAAGCTCCTCCTGGCCAGTACTTTTCATCACCTTTGCCAGAAGATAGTATCGGGCGGGGAGTAACTTATCTTAGTGCTCACCCGCCCTACTTTTATCTACTGTCCAATTCCTAATATGAAGTTCAACGCAACTGGTATATTTCTTCAAACGTGCTGGTCAGGTAACGGGTAAAGTAGCCGGGGTTGGGAGTTACTCCAGTGACGCGTTGCATCAGGGTAGCCGACTGATAGAGGGCGCCAAAAACCTACATGTTTTGGGGCAGCCATTCCAGTATGAACGCTGTATCGCCGCTTGCCAATCGCTCATAGAAATCTGAGAACTGCTGGCGACGTGTAGCGTGAATTTGCGCGCTATAAAGGTTTCCCAGCGTATAACTTGTGAAGTAGCCAAAGCCAGAAGACCAGTGAATAACTTGCAACACACCTTCCGAGCCGGTTGACGGGAAACCTGAGACACATGGAGGAGATGAGAACGATTGGGGCATGCGTGTCTGCAAACAAGAACACCATGAGTCACCCCAAATCGACGTATTCAAAGAAGCTAACCTTGAGAAATGGTCTCCAGTCATCTCCTATTTTCCCTCATCCAATGCAATGCCCAATATCTCCGCCAGCTCAGCCGTTATTTTAACCAGGTAATGGGTGATTTCGGGCCGCATCAGACCAGATGCGCATCCTGGTTCTCGACACCAAAAATCGTGTGGTGGAAAACATCAGTCGTTACCAGGGGACGGTCAATAGCTCTGTGTTACGCGCCGCTGAAGTCTATCGACCCGCCGTCATACGCAACTGTCCTGCCGTCATCATTTGCCATAATCACCCCAGCGGTGATCCCACCACTCCTTCGCTAGAAGACATCGCAGTAACACAACAACTTGTCACGGCAGGTCAACACCTCGACATTGAATCGGTTGACCATCTCGTAATTGCCAACCAGCGTTTCGTCAGCTTGAAGGAACGCTTGCGCTGGTAGTCATAGAAGAAGTGGTAAGAAAACTTCCACAATTTCGAATGTCGAATGTATAGTGAATACCAACAAGCAAATGCAAAAGAGTGTGGATTCGGCGTTATTGAAGATAACCAGGCAATTGATCATGCGTAGGTAACACTATGCCTACTTATCATACATTTGTCATTGAATATGGGATAATATAAGAAAGGGCACGTTTTTTCTTAAACTCGGAGGAAAGTTGTAATGACCGAGCTGACACCATCTCAAACGAAGAATTTGAGAAAAAAGCTACAAAAACAAGAACGGCGCATATTTGCACGCCTGAAAGCGGCACAGAGAGCTCAGGCGAAAGCATTAGAGCGCTACCATCGCGCGGAGGAACGTTTACAGAAACGCATGGCCCGAGTACAGCTCATCAAAGGACGTTTGACACTTGTGCGGCAACAAATAGATGATCTGAAGGTAAATCCTGCTATGCCCTCGGTTGAAATCGAAATCCCTGCATGGGCACAATTCATCCCTCCCTCATCCGCCGATGAAGATACATCCAGCAACACTATCGAATCAACCAACTCTGCCAGAGAAGCGCGTGCCGCAGCCGAAGCAGTAGAGGAAAATACTCGCATGGCCGCAGCTCGCACAACAGAAATAAACGAGACAACCAATGTTAACCTGGAAACAGCAGAAGTAGTTGAGATCGAGGCAGAGGAAGAAATCGTGGAAGCTATCACTGCTGTAACAATTGCAGAGATTACTGCTGAGCGCGCAGCTGCTGCTGAGGCCTTGGCTCAAGCAAGTAGCGCTCACACAAGGGAGGCCCGCAGGCAAGCACAACTGGCAGAGGAAGCATTAGGTGAGATCCGTGTCGCGATTCGAAACGATCTCTTGACTGGTGAGGAAGCTGAACACGCATTGAAAGAGGCAGAGCGCGAAGTCACAAAGTCACAGGCTTCCCTTGCAGATGCTGAGGCAACCGAAGAGCAGGCACTCACTGCGGCGATGAACGCTGAAGCGGAGGCAGAAGTTGCCGAGGGCATGGCCTACGCCGCTGTTGAGCGCAGCACCCCATTGCTTGAAGAAGCACAAGAACAGGACAGCCTCGAAGAAGCAACCGGGGAAATCCACCAGTCTTACTCAGCTCAAGAAGCTGTCGATAATGAGTCTGGCATCATACCAAAGATTCCACATGTGCATACACAGGAGATGGAGTGAACGCCACCCATGTCTTTGAGAAAGGCACATATCGATCAAGCAAACACGAGTATGAAGAAGATATAGCTCGTCGCTGGTGGGTACTACCCCTCAACATCAACCTACCCTTAACCAACGGTGAAAGCTGTCAACTGATTTTTGCGGGGCGTCCAGGTGGTTCTCCTGGGCCAGATATTCGCGATGCCGTCTTGAGCTTTACAAGTTACCACTCAGGAACGGACTATGATCGTGCAAATAGTCAGGTTGAACATACTATAGGAGATGTCGAAATTCATATTCGTGCCACAGATTGGTTCGCACACCAACACCATACCGATGCGCGTTATAACAACGTCGTGCTGCACATTGTGCTGATTTGTGACAACAGTCGGCCAACACTGCGTCAGGATGGAACCATCATCCCAACTTGTTCACTCAATGATGTATCCCCAACAGCTCGTAATTATCAATCTGAGCAGTGGCCCTGCCATCACGTAATAGCGAAGTTACACGAAGCAGAGCGGACTCGCTTATTCGCCCTGGCCGGTACACTACGCTTCGAAATGAAAGCACAGGTATTTTTCGAACTACTAAGTGATGCTCGGCCATCTGACTTCTTCAGTGCATACGATGTGTGCCTGATTCCGGCACTCTGCGAAGCATTAGGTTTTGGGCGTGATCGTGCATTTTTTCGTGCCGCAGGTCTTCACTTGATTGGTGCAGTCAAAACTATTCCAGACCCACTTGGACGCGCCCCCCAACCTTCTCCTTTAGACTCCAACCGTCTGCACATACTGCGTATACTCGTAGAACAATGGCGCACCACAGGCGCGTGGGAAACATTTAGTCAAGCTTTAGTACCTGCCCGAATCGCTCCAACTGCCCCTATCGAAGCGGTTCCGATTGGAGATGATTCTGGCCATTCATCGGGTATCCCCACCCAGGGCGACGCAAGCGTCCCCACATCACACCACACCACTCCCGCCCCTACGAGGCAATCGGCGGGATTGCCTCAACTACGTAATATCTTCCATGGACTAGGCACTGCACGAACCGATATACTTATTTGCAACATTGTATTACCCTTTGCCGCGGCAGTCGCTCAACAAGATAACTACCCCGTCCTTGGTGAATACGCTCGAAACCTCTATAGCGCCTACCCTGGCCTCTCCTCAAACCAGATTACTCGCGCGATGTGCAAACAGCTGCTATTGAAGAGTGAGCCGAAAGGTGCATGTCAACAGCAAGGGTTACACTTCATCTATGCGCAAACGTGCCGTGAAAAACGATGCAATGAATGTCTCATCGGAAAGCTGGAAGTGTGAAAATGGTACAAGAACAAAATTCCGGAGAACGACTCTCCCGCTTTCTAGCACATGCTGGCATAGCTTCACGACGTCATGTTGAAGAACTGATTGCTGCCGGTCGTGTGCAGGTGAATGGTGTCACCGTGGCGACGCAGGGAACGCGCATAAATCCTGATACTGATATAGTGTTGGTGGACAACAAACCTGTGCGTACTGCTTCCAAACGTGTATATCTGATGCTGCACAAACCCATTGGATACGTCTCTACTGCGTATGACCCCCAAGGTCGACCTACAGTGCTAGATCTGCTTCCTGCTGAATTACGCGCTTTGCGTGTGTATCCTGTTGGGCGCCTGGATATCGACACTGCTGGTTTGCTCTTGCTGACAAACGATGGAGACTTCGCCCTGCATTTAACCCATCCTCGCTACTCAATACAGAAGCACTATCAAGCGTTGGTTCAGGGATGTCCATCTGAAAGCTCACTAATAGCGCTACGTAGTGGTGTAACGATCACTGAAGATAGAGGGCGAAGGCATAAAACTGCACCTGCGCAGGTAAGTCTTTTACGGAAAACAGGGACTGATTGCTGGCTTTCACTCACCATTCACGAGGGCCGCAAGCGCCAGGTACGGTGTATGCTGGCAGCGATCGGCTATCCTGTTCTAGAACTGTCACGTGTAGGTATAGGACCTTTGGCATTAGGAGACATGCCTGTAGGAAAATGGCGCCATCTCACTAACGAGGAAGTAAAATCGTTACAAGACTATACCCATACTTCGCAGACAGTATGATATAATCCTTCTCAGTATCGTCACCCATTGACGCATGGAGGGATCATGCAGCGGCCAAGGCATATCGCTATCGACGGACCCGCGGGATCAGGCAAAAGCACGGTAGGTGAACAATTAGCGCAGCGCTTAGGCTATCTCTACATAGATACCGGAGCCATGTATCGAGCGGTCGCCTGGCTCGCGCTCCAAAGGTGTGTAGACGCCGCCGATGGGCCTGCCCTGGCCAGTTTGGCGCAGCATGCTGGGATCATCATCACTCATCCCCAAATTGACGATGGTCGCCAATATACTGTAATGGTGCACGGGCAAGATGTCACCTGGGATATTCGCAACGCAGAGGTCACGCGAGTTGTTTCAACTGTATCAGCACATACGGAGGTACGCGCCATTTTGATTGCTCAACAGCGTGAAATGGCTCAACAACATGATGGAACAGTCATGGTTGGCCGTGATATAGGTGCTGTAGTCTTGCCCGATGCTGATTTAAAAATCTATCTGACAGCGAGTTTGCAAGAACGCGCTCGCCGTCGTTATTCTGAGCTAGTTGAACGTCTGGGCGAACATAATCCAACGCTTCCCAAGATGGAAGAAGTGCTGGCAGATATTCAACGTAGAGACGAGATTGACCATGATAACATGCGGCCAGCGGAAGATGCCATTGTAATTGTTACCGACAACCTGAGCGTCCCACAGGTGCTCGAGGTCATCTGCAGCTATCTGGAGGAGCCTGTATGACGCAAAATATCAATGCCACCTCATCTTCGGACAATCCAGAACAGCCACCACTACCAGTTCAAGCAGAGAAGTCCGCGAAGCTCGCAAAAACAAAACCTCAGAAAAATCTGTATGAGCCATACATGATACCAATGATCCTCTGGCAATTGATACGTGGAGTTGTCCGCCTCATCGTTGCAATCATGTTAGATGTTCGCCTGATTGGACGTCAGAATGTACCAAAAACAGGTCCATTGATTATCGCATCTAACCATCTTTCCTGGGCTGATATCCCGCTCATTCCAGCATTTCTCAAGCGCAAAGTGGTATATATGGCAAAGGAGGAGACGTTCCAGGGCAAGATGGGTTGGCTCGTGCGTTTCTTAGGCGCATTTCCGGTAAAACGCGGCGAGGCCGACCGGCAATCGCTCCGTGCAGCTGAAGAACAATTGAAGGCTGGCCGTATACTCATCATCTTTCCAGAAGGCACACGCAGCAAGGTACATAGATTGGGACAGGCACATGCAGGCCTGGGTATGATCGCTCTTCGTTCAGGCATTCCAGTCGTACCCGTGGCGATCAATGGAAGTGAAAAAGCATTCAAGAAGTTTCGTCCTCGTATAACCATCATTTTCGGCGAACCAATGATCTTGACTCCAAAAGGTAAGAAAATTACCCGCGAAGATATTGACGAAGCCACAGAGCAAGTCATGCTACGCATTGCCTCCATGTTACCCCCTGAATATCGAGGAGTATACGCAGAGAAGTTACCAGCGCCAGAAGCTGTAAAGGAAATATAAAACATTTGACAATGCTCACAACAACCGACAATATATTCCATCTACGGGATAGGCGAGTACTGGGTTATGCGGAATATGGCGATCCTACTGGTACACCGGTCTTCTTTTTCCATGGCTTGCCTGGTTCTCGACGACAACGCCATCCTGACGACTCGATTGCCATCGAGCTTGGTGCGCATATCATTACCATTGATCGACCCGGGTATGGCTTCTCCGACTTTCAGCCAGGACGTACGTTGCTAGATTGGCCTGATGATGTGGCTCAACTTGCCGATGCACTGAATATTCAGCGATTTGCGGCCATCGGTCTGTCAGGAGGTGGTCCTTATCTTCTATCTTGTGCCTACAAGATGCCTGAACGCATCACCTCGGCAACTGTAATAAGTGGTATGGGTCCAGTTGATAGCCCGGAGGGAATGAAAGGCATGATGGTATCTATGCGCCTGGGACTCGGTATTGCTCCAAGAGTGCCATGGGGCTTTGTGCGTCTTGCGCTAGATCCAGTGGTAAAGATGATCAGTCGAAATCCATTAGGAGTCAAAAAGCTGGTGCCATCTTCAGCGCCAGAAGCCGACAAAAAGGCGTTTGCCAGGCCGGATATTCAAGAAGTAGATCGTCAGGATCTGTACGAGGCATATCGCAATGGTGCACAGGGCGCTTTTTGGGAAGTAGTCTTACTTGCAACTCCCTGGGGCTTCCGCCTCGAAGACATACATAAAAAGATCTACTTATGGCATGGTGAGGAGGATACAACCGTACCCCAACATATGGGAAGATATGTAGCGCGCACCCTCTCAGATTGCAAGTCTAAATTCTATCCTGGCGAGGGTCACACGCTGATGTACAATTACTGGCGGGAGATACTGACGGTAGCTCTAGCTTAAACAAAATGAAAACCATCACTCTTGTTTACGCCGGGCAAATCAGGAAGAATGGACAGCTTGGGCACTTAACTACGTCTGGTTTTGGTGGAAACTCATGTCTCTCTATGCCCAAAATCGCTTGCTCTAGCTCTTTGTAAAGGCTTTGCTCCTTCTTATTAGTCAACGTAAGTGGGTAGGTTTCGCCTGTACTCATATTGTGCACTTGTAACTCAATGGTGCGTCCCGGCTGGTGCTGGCGCGAGGCATGGACATACAACATTTCGCGTGCCGTCGCAGTAGGTTTTTCCTTGCGTTTGCCGAAACGTGTTCGCACAAACTTGATTGGCTCACCATTCTGCGCAGGAGCTTCGACACGATCGACTGCAACCTCGATGGATTTACCGGCAATATCCACTGTGAAGTTCTGATGTAGTTGCCAGTTTGTATTCCCACTTGTGAGCAACTTACGCCGGATCAATTCGCTAACCTCGTGCCCATGTCGTTCATATAAAGTAGCAAAAGGTAATGTATCCCCTTTCTCTTGTTGCCAACGTTGTAAATACAGTTCCTCGGTCTCCTTTGCTGTTAGCAACTCCCCATCCCAGTTCTCTATGACCTTATTTTCTTCGAGCTTTTGCTTTAACGCTGCCACTGTATCATGTGTCGCCCTATAGAATGCAACGTATGCCGATTTTTCGCCATGAAAGCCATAGATCGTACTGTACATGTACTGACGAGGACAGCGTTGGTATGTTTCAAGAGCCGATAGCGTCAGTTTTTCTGGTTTCGTTGCTTCGATAAAGTCATCACTCGGCTGCGATGAAAAGGGAGCAAGCCAGGTTGGTTCATTTGTGGTATGCTCATCAACGGCGGATTCAGTTCCAGCAGTGATCGGGCCAGCGGAATCGTTCCTGGCAAGGGGTGACCGGGCGGGGTTAAACCCCGTCCCAACATTTTCGTCGGGTTCAACACCAGTTTCATTATCCTGCCATACAACATGTCTAATGCGTTCCTCGGGTAGACCCATTAACAAAGCATCAATGTATGCTGAGCGTTTGTAATTTTTCTTGCCGTAGCGTTCGGCATAGCTCAGCACAAGGTGGTCACGAGCGCGTGTTGCGCCGACGTAGAAGAGACAGGCTTCGCCTGTTTCGTGTGCGGCGTCACCTTCACTTCCGGCTGGTAACATGCCAATGGGAGGCTCGACAGGTTTAATACGTCTCTGGATGGGGAAACGCTGTTTCACAATGCCTGGCAGGTAGACAATGGGGAATTCCAGTCCCTTACTGGCATGAACAGTCATGACGCGAATGACGTTGGGAGTTTCTTCGTCGTTGCCCTCTGTATTTTCATGACGATGCCCCCCATCATAGCGCAGGGTTAAGAGCACACTCAGGTAAGCCAGGAAACCTCTGGCTTGCTCTTGAATACCAGGTGATTTTATTGGCTCTATGGCCTCGCCCAGGACTGTTGTTTCTTGTGCCTGCTGATCACGCAGCATTTGCTGCTGCCAATCATATTTGTGGGCAAGTTGTAAAATTCCAGCGTAATCGTCGAGAATAGCTTGTGTTTGCGCATTTCCAGCAGAAGTCAGCAGGCCCCATACTAGCGAAGTCTCGATGAAGAGGTAATCAGCCAGTAGTGACCAGATGTTGTGTACGTTCTGGGGGAGATTCAGGTTTCTGAGGATGTTTGAAAGCCGTGTGAGCGAGCGACATCTATCTCCACTGATCGTGATTGGAGCCTCATTGTGCTGGATCAACGAAATGGGAAGGGCCCCTTGCTCTCGCGCTGCTTGTAGTAGCGCCTCGATGTCATGCTGAGTAAGTGCATGGTCTGGTTGTCGCGCCGCCCGCAAAAGTCCCATACCACTTGAGTTGGCCAGCAATATAACAATCGAGAGCAGGTTTTTGATGTGTTCTTGCTCTAACATACCTCCGCGCTCGATTACAGGGAGATTCGCGCTAACGAGCGCATGTGAGATTTTACGTGCTTGCGCTCGTGTCCGGCAAAGTATAACGATATCGCGAAAATTATAGTCCTCGGCCAGTTTGCGCCGTATATCGCTTATCAAGCCGTTCAATTCGCTGGTTTCGTCAGAGGCAACCGCAAGGGTGATATACGAATCTTTTGAAGTAGAACGAGCTGTCTGAAGTGTGTCCAGTATATTGTTGGAATCCAGTTGTTGACTGCGAAATGCATCAGCAAAGCTTACAATATCGGGTCGAGAGCGATAGTTGCGACTGAGCGGTAGCACGACTGCACCTACATAGTCGTTGCGGAAGTTGGCGATGTTTGCCGGTGAAGCGCCCCTAAAGCCGTAGATAGCCTGATTCGCGTCACCCACTACCCAGACATGGCGTGTATCTCCAGCAAGTTCGCGTAACAGTACGCCACTGGCCCGATTCATATCTTGAAACTCGTCTACAAGAATATGCTGGTACTTCTGCTGTAGCTGCTGGCGTACCTCCGGATGTTCTTGCAACAGTTGGACAGTTAGCATGATCAGGCCACCAAAATCGGTATTTTTCTGTCGCTCCAGGGCTGCTTGATAAAGCGCGTAGATGTTAGCTATTTCCAGAACCTTTTCTGCTCGTTCGATCTCTTCGTCACTTGAAGCCTGTTGCAACATGCGCAGAGCCAGCCATTCATATTCCAGCGGTGATACCAGCTCATCTTTGGCTCGTGAGATTCCATTCAAGATGGCAGGAAAGTGATAGGTTGGCGTGTTCAAATTCTGATAATGACGTAACGGCAGTTCGTTGGCTAAGCGCAGCAGGAGAAAATAGCCCTCCGCGTCATCTACAAAGGTGAAATCCTGGCGCAAACCGACGAGGTTTCCATAGCTACGCAACTGTTCAGCGCAAAAGGCATGAAAAGTGCTGACCGTAGGAAAGGCGACCTGTTTATCTAGCACACTTTGCAGGCGTTCCTGCATCTCCTCTGCTGCCTTGCGTGAGAAGGTCAATGCGAGTATATTTTCGGGCGCTATGCCCTGTGTGTGTATCAGGTATTCAACACGACCAATGAGTGTGCTTGTTTTGCCACTGCCAGGTCCTGCTACGATTAATGCGGGGGTAGGCGCTTCGATAGCGGCTCGTTGGAACTCGTCGTATTGTTTATTGAGTGAGAGAATGGTTTCAGTGGACGAGTGAGTATTGTCAGAGCTATCACCTGTGTGGCCATCGACTTCAGAACGAACACCCTCATCCCACGAGCGACCATGAAGGTCACCCGTACGATTTACATTGGCCTCGCTGGGTGTAAGGAGTACTGAAAGGCGGTTAAGCAGGGCGGATTTGGAAACGCCGAATATACAAGCTAGTTCGCTGGCAGGAGCTTCTGCAGTCAAATAGAGGGCGCACACTCTTTCTAGGGGCATTAGTAGCTCAGCCGCAAAGAAATTCGCAGTCAATTCGCGCTGGCTGCGAGGATCATAGGATATGCCAATTCCAAGTAGTTCTTCTGCTTGATCCTGGAAGACCAGATCTGTCACATCTTCACGTACTTCATGCTCCTTGCATGGGTCTTCATACAATGCACCCTGATCAAGTACAGATACTGATTGGGCTAGACGAAACGAAATGTGCTGATGGCCTAGCTGACGATGTAGTACCGCGTGTCCTATTTCATGGGCCAGAGTGAAGCGGTGTATTCCTTCGGGAAGATAACGACGGAGCCATACCAGGTTTTCTCCTGCGTCCAGAAAGCCATAGGTACCCTCTGGATGGTCGTCTGGATGAAATGTCGTGATCTTCAGGTCAAGCCAGGCTGCCAGGTCATCCAGGGGCGTTCTGTCATCAATCCACCATGGATGGCTTTCTCTGAAGCGCTGTAGCAGTTGATGTGCTGTTTCGGCTGCCAGCGCTTTTATTTTATTTTCCATAAGAATTCCTGTGAAATAGAGATGTATTTGTGGTTTCATAATTAGTATACAGCAGTCTGCCAAATGATGAAAACCTCTCAGCCACAACCGCCAGTACCCACACCACACTCTTGAGTGGAGAAAATCTGATATAATTTGGTAAGCTGAAAATGTGCTATTGTGCAGAAACGGAGAAAGTGCCATGGAAGCTACCGAAATTCTTGAAAAGGCCAGGGCTGGTGGCGAATTACCCAATGGCTGGGTTGTCCTGCCGCTTTTGCGCAATAAAGTAAGATTAGCTATTCTTGGATGGATTGCTGGTGTCATTGTGGGATTTGGATTTTTCGCATTGATGATTCCTATCATGATCCCTCACAATTATCTTTATGGTTTCATCCCCGCTCTTATTTCAACCGTGATCTTAGGCGTGGTGCTTTTTATTGGTATAGGGAGTATCTGGCAAATCATTGTTGATATACGCCGTTTATTAGAGGCTGACAGGCACATTATCGTCATCACCCCAGATGAATTTGTAATGCAAGATGGGGAAGATATAAGACATGTGCCGCTGATGTATGTACGCTATATCACAGCGCGCGGCATAGTTCCTCCTGACCGGACTGCTCCCAAGGAGGCAGTAGTCAGCAATATGCCACATGTAGGCGAGAATCTTTCCGGGCTTATGTTTGGGCGCGGCCTCATTCCGACTGTGTCGAAATGGCGTGCGCGCCGAAGAGCCAAACACACTCCTTCAACGCTTGCCTTCATCGATAGCCGTACTGATACCGAGGTGATAATCAAGGACTACAACTTGTATGGTGATCCTGCTACAATTGCTACCCTGATGAAGGAATATGCCTCCAGTGTACAGCGAATCTCTTGATGCAAAGGTCATTGCTCATGCTGCTTGCAATCGATATTAGTAATACCAACATCAAAATTGGCCTGTATAATAGCGAAACAATGAGTCATCACTGGGTCGTCTCTACCGCGCGCCAGCGTACGGCAGACGAGTATGCAATGGTACTACATGACCTGCTTCGTTATGCGGATCATCGATTTGCGGATATCGATGATATCATTCTATCGAGTGTTGTTCCACCTCTCACACCAGTCTTTCAAGAATTGGCGCTGCGCTACTGCAACAAAGAGGCCATTGTGTTAGATTATACCCTGGACATGAGGCTACAGTTCCTGGTTGACAACCCGTGGGAGATAGGCGCTGACCGTATCGCATCGGCGCTAGCTGCATTCCATTTCTACGGCGGACCAGCAATCATCATCGCCTTTAGCACTGCTACTACCTTCGACGTTATTTCATCGGAGGGAGATTTTCTAGGCGGAGCAATAGCGCCCGGCCTGGTGATCTCCGCCGAGGCATTGAGCAGCGCCGCTTCCCGCCTTTACCGCGTAGATTTAACACCTCCAAGCCATGCCCTGGGCAAAAACACGATTGAGAACATGCAATCGGGCATCATTTTCGGGCATGTCGGACTCGTACAGGGTTTGATAGAGCGACTGAACAAAGAGATCCCAGGAATAAACGAGCAGACCAGGGTCAAGGTTATCGCCCACGGTGGTCTGGCGCCATTGATGGCTCCGATCATACCTGAGATTCAGTACGTTAACCAGTATTTACCGTTGGAGGGCTTGAGGTTAGCTTATACGCGGCTGCGGGGAGAGAAATATCCCACCTGATAAAGAACGTTTTCTAGATCACAACTCGTGTTGCTCGAATTACCCCGTATTTGTCCTTCTTGCCTTCAGCGAATATCACCGCCCCTTCCTGCAACTCTTGAATCGATAGGGGAGAAACATGCTCGCCTGAAGGCCTGAGGATAGTCACACTTTCGTCAACATATAAAGCAACAGGTGTGGTATCACCTGTCATCCGATGAGGGACCGTCCCTGCAATAATATACGTATGTTGTTTCTGCGGCTGAGAAGCAACTCCCTTCACAGTTACTTGATGTCCATTGGCCAAAAGAGTTGAGATCAGTTCCCGAGATTCGTGCTGCACCTCCTCAACAGATCTATGATTCTGCTGAACAGCACCTGCATCTTTCTGCTCGTGTAAAGTGACTTGTGACTTCTCTTTTGCTGTCACTTTTTCAAATAATGCACCGTCATATGTGCCGGGGATTGCCACCTGTACGGCGTGTGGCATAGCATCAAAACGATAGGTGACCATCACTTGCTCTGCACTTCCAGCACTTTCGAGAGCTTCACGATCCGTCTTGTTCAGGTAGTCTTTAAGGCTTGCCGGGCTTCCATCCAGTTGCAAGTCAATGGAAGCCGGGATGCTGATGGTTATGCTGGCTCCATGAAAGGTTTCGGTTGTTACGTGATCAGGCCTGCGACGGAACAAAAGCGAGGCTATCTGTTCCAAAGTCGTCAGGGTATTGCCTGCTGTAAGGACACACACTTCAAGGAGTCCACTATCGAGATAGGCGTTTGGCGTCATCTGTACGACCTTGGCGTAGCGGCGCGTATTGCCTACAATCACTTGCCAGGCTTCGCCTTTCCAAATTTTTTCGTCTTCGTATTTAGTTCCTTCTACCCGCATCTCTACAGGGAAAGGATGTTGCCTGGTAAATTCTTTGGCTGCCGAGAGGCCAACAGCCAGAGGGCCAACCCGGTACTTCAGGTCCTTGGAGACATGCTCCATAATGGCGGCATCGATGCCCAGGCCAGCCCACAACAAGAAGTGATGCATGGCTCTGGTTGTTTCCTTTGTCTGCTTGCCTTTCTTGGGCGCAATAAATTGTGCCCCTACATGATCATCCTGGATTGTACCAGGAAATGAGAGCCCTAGCACCTCGATATGTCCGATATCAATCTTGTGAGCCTGGCTGTTGCAAAGGGTTAGAGCTGCTTGCACAGGGTCATCAGGCACACCAATTTCAGCCGCCCAGACATTGGTAGTACCACCAGGAATGACGCCAATGATGCTCGAATGCTTTTTGGCTGTCATTAGTCCATTGAGGACTTGATGCAGCGTTCCATCGCCTCCATAGGCTATGACCAGATCGTAGTTTGCTTTCGCTGCCCTGGCTGCCAATTCCATGCTGTGCCCGCCATACTCTTTAATGGCAATCTCGGTACTCCAACCAGCTGCCGATAGCACGGCGATCAGATCAGCAATTTTTGTCACATTATGCCCCGCGTGTGGATTAATCACCACACAAGCTTTTTTAAGCTTCATAGTATTTCTCCTGATCGATTGACAACATTAATGGAGATTGACAAAATCATCGGGTAATGGATGTAGGGGCGCAATGCATTGCGTCCGCATGGGAAGGCAATCCTCGTCGCAGGGCGCAATGCATTGCGCCCCTACAAAATTGACGATTATATCCTGATATGCATCGTTCATACGCGCAATATCCTCCCTCAACTACCAGGAACATCGTCAGCGACGACCCTACTCACTCCAAGCAGCGGCAATCCCAAGTCACGCACCTTCACCAACACGCCGTGCAGCGCAGCCTGATCGACATTGATCCCACAGAGAATGGCCTCACCTTGATCAACATTCGTGATGGTAAAACCATCAAACCATTCATTCCATTGCTGGCCGAGATGTCCCTTAACGCGAATAAGGTATTGTTCTTGTGCCATGAGCATGTTATCCTTTTCATTATTCACACTGCTTTTTCGTAGGCATGGACCGGTTTAGGAGTCCGGTAACATCACGTGCTTCGCCTTAATAACGCCGCGTTTACCTTTCTTGCCATGCACGATAACCACTGCTCCATCCTGTACCTTCCCTATATGAACATGAGAAAGACGCTCACCAGTATACGAGAGGACAAGCGTGTTCTCATCGATGCGCACAGCAACGGGCCTGGATTCACCTGTACGTTGATTGACCATACTGCCCGCAAAAATACTCGTTTGTCTCTTATCCTGCATTGTTGCAACGCCAGTTAGTTTAACCTTGTATCCATGCTCAATTAGCATCTTGACAAGATTAGTGTATTCGCACTGTAATTTCTCATGCGGCTTGTCGTCTTGATCAACAGTTCCCTTCTCCATTCGCTGTTGAGTCTCGGTATAGCTCTCTTCTTGCCGGCCCGCATGCTCAAACAGAGTATTGTCATAGGTACGTGGAATCGCTGTTCGCAGTGCGTGTGGAATAGCATCAAAGCGATAGGTTATCATAACATGTTCCCTGTGTTGCTCCTGGCGGAGCGCTTCACGGTCTGACTTGTTCAGGTAGTCTTCCAGTTGGACAGAGCTTCCATCGAGATGTATATGGATAGAGGCAGGCAGAGTAATCAAGTAGTGCGTAGCAAGAAAGTGTTTGGCAGTGACTGTATCAGTCTTATGTCTGAACAACAGCGAGGTAATTTGCTGAAGTGTCGTAATGGTGTTACCCGTCGTAATTACACAGAGTTCTATTTTGCCGTCATCGAGATAGACGTCAGGTGTAAGTTCTATGGCATTTGCGTAGCGACGAGTATTGCCCAGGATTACCTGGTAAGCTTCTCCACTCCATACTATGGGTTGATCCTGCCCATCTTCAACGATCGTTACCTCGATGGGAAAAGAATGTTGCTCCGGTAAAGATTCAGCAACGGCAATATCAAATGCGAGGGGACCAACCCGTTGTTTCAGGGCTTTAGAAGTGTGGTTGATGACTGAGGCGTCAATACCCAGGCCAGCCGTGAGTAAAAAGTAGTTTTCGCGACTTGATGGTTGTTTTGCTTTGCTTTTCTGTACCTTCTGTCCATTTCGCTGCTGATTCTCCTGGGTCTGATTAGGAAACAATATTTCTTGAACCTGGAGTCGACCAAGATCTACTGTATGAACGTTGCTCTCGATCAGAGCAAGTGTTGCCTTGACAGGATTAACGGGCACGTTCGTCTCAGACGCCCATTGATTAGCGGTTCCTCCAGGGATGACACCAATGGCTTTCCGTCGTCCTTTCCCTTTGGCAGCCATAACTCCATTGACCACATGATTTATCGTTCCATCCCCGCCGTAAGCGATGACCAGGTCATAATCTTGTTCGGCCGCCATGGTTGCCAATTCAATTGCATGACCAACATAGTGTTTCACAGCGATGTCGGTTTTCCAACCCGCCGCTGATAGTATAGCGAGCACATCAGAGATTCTTGTAAAGTTGTGCCCAGCTCGCGGATTGATGATCAAATAAGCCTTTTTACAACGTAACGGGCTTCCAGTTGAATACTTTCCTGCGGATTTGTCTGAGAATTGCTCCTGCAATTCCTGTTCACGTACAAAGGCAGGATTGGAACGCCCATCATCGTGCTCAACTGGTTGAAAGGAGAGTGCAGGCTCTAAGGTTTGATGTGGCAGAGCAGTCTGTTCGGCCGAATCTGCTACAACTTGAGTCAGTGGAGAGTCTGTTCTGGCTTTGCTCAGGTCGTGTGTATCTGACTCTTTTACAGATTCGGATACAGTATTCCCATCAGAGTCAGGTCTGTACCGCATTTGTTCCAGGAATGTAGTTATCAGCCGGTTGAGCCTGTGCAGAGTATGATGGGAGGATGTAGCAAGCATAATTATTGCCTTTCTATAGAGACCTTACCTGTAATCATCCTTACTGGCCTGCGTAATAAGATCATTCTGGGGGACACGTATGCCTTCGGCAAAGAAAGCGTTGATCTCAGCGCCAAATAAGAGAATAAGTGTGAAGAGGTAGAAGTAAAGTAACATAATGAGTATGAAACCTAAATCTCCGATATAGAAGCTCAAGGAGCTTGACGTATAAAAATGAGAGAGGAGAAAGCTCAGTTGTAAGACTCCTGTTGCTATAAGCGTCCCACGCCAGCTAGTGCGAATATGGAGACCAATCGTCCGCAATCTGATATGTCGAGAAGGAACCAGCACGTAGATGGCTTGAAACAGAATCAATGTGAGGATGATGCTCCCCACGATGCTAGCAATTTGATAAATGAGATTGCTATCTGGAATGTTGCCAGGTGGAAAAACGTGTGCTAGAGAGAGTATCAAGGTAGGTGCGGTCGCAGCCAAAATGATGATCGGCTCAAGCACGACAAACAGGGCGAGCATGCCGAGCGCCACGATATGTCGACGTAGAAATGGACGTGGTGGGAGGTGATAGATCACATCAAAACACGCTTCCATCAGGGAAAAGAGATTTGAACCAAGCAAGACAGCAAGCAATAACGTGCCTAATTTTGCAAGAGGAGATGCTTGCGAGAATATGACTAAAGCTCTGCTGAACACCTGTGTTACCTGTGTTGAGAGTGGTGATGGAAAGAACTCTTCAAGACGCACGGTAAATAAAAGCTGCATCTGCGTATTCATTGTCCCCAGAAAAGCACTATAAATGGGCAGGAGAATGTAAGCAAGGGATACGAGGGTCATGAGAAAGCTAAACGCGAGCGCCTGTGCCAGGTGGACAATCCAATCTTCCTTGCATTTGAGGAGCAACTGCTCAGAGGGCTTCATTTTCTTTTCAACACTTCGCACTGTTTCAAAAGATTTCTCGTGCATAGTATCTCTAGATTGCTGCGGTTCCTGGATTGTCAGAGCGCTTCTCCTTGCATACCACTGTGTCAGCCTATCGAGTGCCCAGCGGTACAGGATGATGAGCAGGACCAGCCAGAGCGCACCCTCCAGGTAGCCACCTGAGGCATCAGAGAACCAGTGAGATCCCTCATACACCCGTGAATAACCAACCAGGAGAATATTCAGGACAGCATAGAGCTGGAACGGGATCAAGGTCCAGCGATAACGCCACTGGCTGATCGGTTTGGTAAAGCTCAAATAGAGCAGAAACCCAAAGTAGACGACATCATTCTCCACATGACCCGAGGGGAAACTAGGAATTCCTTGCTCAGGCATAAACACATGCATGAGCGGCGAACTTGGACGAGGACGTGCCGCGATAATGCCGAAGATCCTATTGAGGCCAGCCATTAAGGGTATGCCGAGGGAAATAAAGATGGCGGTCACAAACCAGGGGATGGGCGACCCACCCCTGCGCCAGACCACCACTCCGATCAGCGAGAGCACAACGAACCATGCAATAAAGCTGGCAGTTGAAGGAATGGGATTATCTACGAGACTGGCCCAAACGATAGGAGTACTCACCCAGGACGGGAGTTGCGATTGCAGTTGCTGCAAGGTGATGGTGGTTTGCAGGTCGAGAGGCCAGGGAGCAGGATGAGAATGCACGATTACCGAAGCGACTACCAACGCAAAGAAGCCAATGATCCAAAGCGTGATCGCCACATACCTGCATATCTGTGCATTTCGCTGAGTCACACTGCCAACCAGAGTGGTATCGCCCCGTGTTGGTTTTCCTTGAAGGCCAGTTGTGTCTTCCATCCTTCTCCTCCATTCAGCCTGGTTAGTTCTGCTAACAGATAATACACTGATGTAATTAGGTCATATGACGGTTTTCCATTCATCAGTACATGCATAGTATAAGGTAGAATAGCAGTGGTGTCATGCTACTTGAGTAGTATTCTGGGGATCTTCGTCCTCTACTCTCCCAATGAGACTTTAGTGGTAATACACTGTGCTGAAAGGAATGGTTCTTTGAATACTACTCAAGTAGCATGACACTGCTGACAATTTCTCATATACTAGGTGTATACTCGTAGAGGATCGCCGCGCAAAGAAACTGGCGGAGAAATCTGATACATAGAAGTTGTTTGCAGCGTAGACGTTAGAGAAAGAGACAATGTTGATTCTGGGGCAAATTGCTCTTCCGCAGACGACAATAGATATTTTTGTCATCGCCAGTGTGCTGTTGGCGATAATAGGTACACTTTTCCTGGCCTATGATCTGTTAGGTCGTGAGAATGGACCGTTACGCTGGTTCACACTAGTCATCACCTGTGGGCTGGTCAGTGCCGTTCTACTCGGAACAATATCCACGATAATTTTTAAAATATTGAAGAACGCTATCAATCTTAATTTCATTTTACAATTCCTGGTGCTTGGCGCATTGATGGGGTTTTTCACGGTCATCCTGATAGAATTACCCCCATCGAAAACCAGGCCACCGATCTTTTCGCGCATTGGGACTTTCATAGGACTTGCACTTGGGCTTTTGTTCGTACTCGTCGTCAAAATCTTAGGCGGTCCCCTGGAAGCAGCACTGGCAATTGGAGTGCCATGCGCGATCATCGTTAGTGTCTGGCAACGCATCACCTGGGAACCATCTCAGGCCGTCTCCAATCCGCGAGGGGTTTGGCAGTTCGTGGCCTGGGAAGAGCCATCTCTCTCCAATCCTAACCCGATGGGCAGTTGGAAATTTGTCGACTGGGAACCACCTCATCCTAAGCCCCATCTCTTTTCGCGTAAAAAATTTTTGTTTGGACTGGTGTTTGGATTCTTATGTTGGTTTAGCATCTCCCTTATAGTTAGTAAAGATATTCCCGTTGCAGTGCTTGAAAGTGTGCCATTCGCATTGATTAGTGGTGGCATCAGCAGCACCTGGCGGTTCATCAACTGGGAACCGCCTCATCACAAGCCCCATCTGTTTTCGCGGAAAGGGTTTTGGAACGGGTTCGTGGCTGGATTCGTGATCTGGTTCGTACTTCTTGTGGAGATGAATGATCTTTTACAAAGGTATTCAGGACCCGGAGCAGGCTTCGAAGCTATGCTCACTTTATCGGTGTTCATACTCTTTGCAGGGGCGCTTGCGCTGGCAGCTGCGGTTGCAGGGAGCATCGCACAGTACACTCTGTGGAGGGCGAACAGCCTGCCTCACCGTATATTGGGGGCCTTCGGACTGGTACTTCTTCTTTTGGCTCTCGTTTTACAAGGTGTGCAACCGATGATCGATATAACCAACGGCGTGAAGTGAACATTTAACTTATTGGAGGAAATCGATGGATGGCACAACCGATCTTCCGGGAAAACAAACCCTGGATAGTACCACTCTGGCTGGTGGTTCAAAACAACAAGAAGCGCGCGCAACACAAACACGCCGGATTGTGGCGATCACGCTTTGGATCATTGGCTTCTTTGCGTTGGTAGTCGCTTCGGTAATCGTGCATTCTCATCCTGCTCCCTGGCCTCTCGAGGTACAAACCACCACATCGATGCAGCAGCTGCAACTCTGGCCATGGTTGAGCGCTCCCATAGTTTGGGCCAGTATAGTGGATAATGTGCTTCCTTCTCTGATCAGTTACGCAGTATGGCTCGTGGGGCTATCGCTAATAGGGATCGTTGTCTGGCGCAGGGGTGGGTCTCCCATTCCCTGGTTTGTGACCGCCATCTTCATCACCTTCGGTGCAGGTCTCATGGCTGGCTTCAATGCAGTAATCGGCTTTTTTGTAGCGCGCCCTCGCCCCACTTCTCCACCCATCCATGTTTACATGCCCGAGCGTGGAATTCCTAGTTTCCCCTCGGGTCATGTGGAGAATGATGTCGTCTATTATGGTTTTCTGCTCTATTTGAGCTTTACCAAACCGGTCAGCCAGTGGCGCTATCGCTGGATCTTGATCCCGTTTCAGGTCTACGCTGTCCTGAATATTCTTTTTATCGGCTACTCACGAGTGCTGGAGGGCTCCCATTGGCTCATTGATGCCTTAGCTGGCTACCTCACTGGCGCGCTCTGCCTCCCTCTGCTCATCGTCCTGTACCGGTGGACACTAGACAAATTGAATAAATGGTATGCAAAGAGATTGCTTGAGAAATCAACACAAAACCAGCAAGCCGGATAGACAGAACAGAACACTGACAGCGCATCATCGCTAGAAGAGAAGAAAGCCATGTACAACGCAACAAATCCAGAGGGAACACACACACCAACTGCGGCGACAACCCTTAGTGGCGAGAAGAGTGAAAGTACGATAAAACGACATCCTGTCATAGCAGTTTTGTGGGGGATAGGCCTGCTCATTTTTATCGTCTCCTGCTTCATCTTCCATGCCCATCCCCAGCCGTTTCCTTTCGACCTGGCAGTCACGCAGGCCCTCACGCCACTGCAAGATGTGCGCTGGGTCAATATGATCCTGCAAATTTCCACTTTTATGAATGACACATACACGGCGATCGCTATGGTAACGGTCTTGTTTGTGGCTCTGATGCTGACAGGGGAAGTCCGCAGGCGTCGAGAAAAGTTAGCCATCCTCTGGTTTGAGTCAGCCATCTTCCTGGCAGTGTTCGTCCCTCTTTCCACCTTTCTCAATATTTTCATTGCCAACCTCGTGGGTCGCCCACGACCAAGCTCACTTACCTCCCCGATCAAGCATCATACGCAGTTGATTCTGATTCCCAGCTTTCCTTCCGGGCATGTCGAGCATTCTGTGGTCTTTTATGGGCTGCTCCTGTTCCTGAGCTTCATCAAACCGGTACGCGAGTGGCGCTATCACTGGGTACTTATTCCGTTTCAGGTGTACGCCGTGTTTGATATCCTCACCATTGGTTTTTCACGCATTGTGGCAGAAGACCATTGGATCAGCGATGTATTCGGGGGATATCTCGTAGGAACACTCGAACTATGTGTCTACATCTTCCTATTTTGGTGGATATTCGATATACTGACTAAGCGGCGTGCTAAGAGATTGTTGGAGAAATCTACACAGGAGATGAGCCATGTCAACGAACAATGAGCAACAAACAACTATCTGGTGGGCAGAGGGTGATACACCGGTACACAATGATTCTCGTGTGAGTTATCTCGTGGATGCACGCTCGACTTTGCTTACAATGTGCCGCCATTTTCTGATGGCACGCAAGTATATTTACGTCGCATGCTGGGGCATTACCCCTACGATGAAACTGGTGCGAGGAAGAGACCATCGCGCAGGACTAGATGGTAGCTCTGAACAGGAAGCACTCCTGGCTGAGTTGCGCGCAGAGGGCCTACAAGAGGCGGAGATTGACTTCTGGTGCAGCCACGAGCTGACCGTGCAAGCAGTACTCGGTCATGCTGTCAACAAAGGTGTCGAGGTAAAAGCCTTGATCTGGGCCTGCCCAGAGCTGTTTTTGCACTATAATCCTAAAGCGGCGGAGAAGCAACTCATGCAGGTAGGCGTGGCATGCATACTGGATGACAGTGCGCACGGTGTAATCCATCATCCTATTGAGTCTTTGCATCAAAAAATTGTGGTTGTGGACGGCACCCATGCCTTCGTCGGTGGTATCGATATGCTGATCGAACTCAACGGTGATTTCGACCGTTGGGATACGCATGTACACCAACTCTTCTCACCATTGCGGAGGAGCGAGGTGCATGACAGCCCGCATCCCTGGCATGATGCCCATGCTGTCATAGAAGGGCCGGCAGTGGGGGATGTGGAACTCAATTTTCGCCAGCGCTGGAATGATGTCGTTCAGCGGCACCATAGGGACAAACAGTTACTTGTTCCTGAACATCCACTCCCTCCTCCCTTCAAGAGTAAAAGCCAGGTGCAGGTGGCCCGGACTGTCCCTGGACACACCTATAGTTTCGCTCCTAAGACAGGCATCCAGGGTATCGCACAACTCTATGCACAAGCACTAAGCAATGCCCAACAATTTATCTACCTGGAGAACCAGTATTTCTGGTTACATGCCTTTTATGGTATCGACAACAACTTGCTGGGAACCGATAGCCCTGACATGGAACGCAATCTCCACAAGTTAGCGTCAGCGTTGCAGCGCGGTGTCACGGTTGTAATCGTGCTGCCAGATCATCCCAACGTTGGCCGCGCATTCACCGACGCGGGGCTGACCCATTTGCGCCATGCAGCGCCTGAAGCTGTGGAGCAGGGTCGATTACAAGCCTTCTGCCTTGCTACTTCAATAACGGTAGATGGCCATGAACACTACCGGCCTATCTATGTCCACGCGAAAGTGGCGATTATCGACGATCTCTGGTCGACAGTCGGTTCCGCTAATTTGAACAACAAGGGAATGCGCGATGACACGGAGATGAATGTCGCAACCCTAGATGCAGAACTTGCGGTGGGCTTACGCATGATGCTGTTGGCTGAGCATGTGGGGTTGATGGCTGAAGAGGACCTGCTGACTGTTTCACGTCACCTGGGAGGCCAGCGTCAAGGGCAACGTGCGGAGCAGCGAGCGGTGGTTCTGCTTCAACAGTTGCTCACGACGATGGATAATCCATTGATAGGTCTGCAGATGATGATCGAGTGCGCACAGGACAATCTACGCCGATTCAAAGAAAAACAGCCGCTGGTGGGCCACCTGCTGCCGTACTTGATGGCTGAGGAGGCAAAGCAGCATGGATTGCATTTCCGCGAAGCTCATGGATGGATAGAATTAGCCGAGTGACTATTTAGCATTCTCATCATCTCCTTATTCACTCCTCATCGATTCGGGGAAGCAGCCGGGTTATCCTTTCATTGGAGGCTTCAGATTTGCGTAACCAGAGGGAGATATGGGTCGGCTGCATCGTCTCCTGGACTACTGCTCTCAAACGCTCTGTCAAGGTGTTCAGGTCAACTTCATTGCGCAGATCGGCACTGAAGGCTTCGAGTGTGCGGACTGCATCGTACTTGCGGCGGTAGAAGCGGCGATCAATAGTGTTCTGAATGCGATGACGTAGTGGTTGGAAGAGTGCATAAATCAGCAGCGTGGAGCCAACGATAACCAGTGGGGAGTCCAGCACTTGTCCGGTCAGCCAGTGCACGAGCGATTGCAAACCAATGACACCGCCGAAGTAGACCATAGTCAGCAATACCGTCAGCGTACCATAGACAAGCGTGCGATGGATGATGACGTCGATCTCCCACAAGCGAGAGCGTAGAATCGCGAAGCCAAAGGAGAGCGGAATAAGGATGGGGACAACGTTCCCAATTGGTATGAGAATCACTTTAGCAAGTGAACTGGTTGAAAAGAATGATGGAAAGAGGCCAAAACATAAGTCAAACCCCAACTCTATCAGGTAAGTCATAGTAACGCCGAAAACGATCCACTTGGTCTGCTGGCGTTCCGTACGACTGGAGACGGCGTGGTAGCGATAGAATTGAGCGACGACGAAGCTCCCTAGAAAGCTGTACTGCACAAGAACAGTCAGGAGGGTGTTGTTCTGAGGAAAAATGTTCAGGATTAATAGCACCTCCCATCCAAGAAACAGCACACCGATCCAGGGTATCCAGCGCGGCACAAACCGACCATTTGGGAAAAGGCAGAAGACTAAGAACAGCAAGTCAAAGGCAACCAGGGCCAGGACCGACGAGGGCACCTGCCAGACTGACGGAATGATCTGTAATGAATTCACGGTGGTATTTGCGCCTTGCAACACGAGCATAAGTGAGACTAGCAAGGCCAGCCAATCGTTGGACTTGCGCCAAAAGATCATCACTGCGACGATGAACCACACCAAGGCGACGAAGATACCCAGGGCGAGGATAAACACAGCGTAGCCGACTGCATACAATTTCTGCTGGCTCGCAAAGTACACAGGTAGGCTCACAAAGAAGAGTATAAGAGCAAGGACGCTCAGGATTATCCATGTCAGGCGGAGAAAGGCAAGCCAGGGTCCCTGCAAGCGAGTGCTTCTTCTACTCCTCAGGTCAGCGTTCACGCTTGCCTGCACTGGTGCAGTTGGAGGGTTCATAGGGATACTCCTTTGCCGGTACCAGTTTTACTCAGGCCGTGTGTACCGCCGCTAGCGCCTGGGTCTCAGTATCATAGATTCCAATAGCCTCGCTCAATCGAGTGATTTCAAAAATGGTACGATAATGCTGACTAAGTCCGAAGGCCAGCAGGCGCTGCTGCTGACGGTTGACACGGATGAGCAGTGTGATCAGTAAGCCGATTCCACTACTGTTCATATATTCCAGTTTACTAAGGTTCAAAATAATAGCGTTGGTCGTAGAGGTAGACGCCTCCATGTAGGCATCCATCAGTACCTTTTCTGCAAAAGCGGAGATCTCACCCTGGATGTCGATGATACTGGCTATGGGGTTTACCTCGCGAACGATCATCATTACGCTGGGTTGTGGCATCGTTTCACTCCTTGTTTGTCGGGTGATATCGCCAGCCGTGCTAGTAAAGCGCGACGGAAATATCATGGGCATCACTCCTTCAGTAAGCAAGCGGGCTATTTTCCGATAAAGCGCTGTGTGAACGTTGCAATTAAGCTCGCCTCAATCAGCAAACCGATCACCGCCTCGAAGACAGCGAGTATCACTAGCGCATCATGTAAAAAGAGTGTGCTCTCTGGGAAAAATCCACGTCCATGAAATGAAGTCAAGCTAAAGATGAATGCTTCAAGTGGTGGTAAATGCCCAAATGCAAAGTAGGCTATTGCGAATCCAAAAATGATCGCCAGGTACCAGAAAAGGGTTCGTCCTGGCCTATAGCCATATCCAACGAGCAGGTCGAGAAACCAGGAGAAGAGATATTGTCCAAGCTTTCTTTGCCGTCTCAGAACCACACGTTGGAGCCGTTGCGCACGATAAGCATAACGCGCAGCCTCTTCGTTTAATCCCTCTCCACGCAATGCAACTGCCAGTTGCCGATTGGCCCTCACTGCTGTCCGGTACTCCTCAAGGCGCATCGTGGAATCTTTTGCCTCTCCATTACCCTTTTCTCGCCGGCGCGCCTGATATTCATCGCCTAGAATGTTCATCTGCGTCCAATCTACAACAGAAAGATCAACATCACCCCAGCGTACTCCAGCAAATAAAACAAAGCCAGACTTCTCATCACCAAGGTGGACGCCTCTCAAGTTCGTTACACTCGTAAAAAAGGCTCCACTCAGATTACTTCCCTCCAGGTGGGCCCCGTTGAGGTCAGTTCCTTCCAGGTGAGCCGCTCTGAGGCCAGCCTGTTCCAGGTGAGCTCCCTTGAGATCCGTTCGTTCCAGGTGAGCCTCGCTGAGGTCAGCCCTTGCCAGGTCAGCTTCACTGAGGTCAGCGCCCTCGAGATGGGCTGCTCTGAGGTCAGCACCTTCCAGATGAGCCTCGCTAAGATAGGCGTCCTCCAGATGTGCATTGTAAAGATAAGCATCCTGCAGGTAAGCCGCACTGAGATTTGCTCGTTCCAGGTGGACTTCTCGGAGGTCAGTTTCTTCCAGATGCGCATTGTAGAGGTCAACCCCTTTCAGAGGCAAGCCATGCAGGTCTACCTTGCGTAGATCAGCGCCTCGCAGGTCTAGCCCATTACATTTTTGCAGGAGCTGATAACCCTGCGCTGCGAATCCACGCCCATCAGCATAGGTTGCTAGCAACCACTCGACATCGGCACGATCTAGAACACTATCCTTGAAAGGATATCGCTCCCACTCTCTCTCTTTGACAGTGAGGTGCTCATCCAAATACTGCTGTCGCTCGCTGTCAATCTCAGGTTCAGTACGCCATGGCTGATCTTGCGCCTCCCAGTAAGCATGCCAGGCGCGATCATCATCTGTATTCGGTCGTTGCAATGAAGGAGGTGCTTTGCTCAAAGGCTGTATCCCTTATTGTATTGTTCATCTGGTAAAGTATAACTATTACTATTTTGTAGAGTCACGTAATCGTATTCCCTTTTCTTCTCATCTATCTAGCTTCTGCCACAAGACGAAAGTTATTTCTTAACGACGCCTAAGTTTACAGTTTAACCAGAGAGATGTCATGACCCAAAAGATGTAATGCAGAGTATTTTGAACTCGCTTACATAAGAGGGATAAGCAAGAGACGCCCTCAAGGTTTGCCAACGGTATCGATGAATGGGAGAGCCCGCGTGGTCTCTTCCAGGTAGCGTTTGGGAGGGCACAGCCACAACGACACATGTGCTGGCTGCATCGTCTCATCAACGACTGCCGTCAGCTTGGTGCATAACTGGTTCAAGTCTACCTCATCACGGATGGTTGCACTGAACGCAGCGAGCGTTTTGGCCGCATCATACTTGCGCCGGTAGAAGCGACGGTCGATCAGCGCGCGCGTGCGATCATGCAGTGGCTTGAACAGCCCCCCAATCAGAAAGGTGGAAGCGATAATCGCCAGTTGGTTTCCCCGGATGAGTGTGAGACCACTTAAAAGGGATTGGAGCGTGAACACGCTGACTTCGTAGATCACTGCCAGCAAAACCGTCAAGGTACTATAGACTAGCGTGCGGTGAATGATGATATCTATGTCATAGAGCCGATAGCGCAGAATGGCAAGGCCAATGCAGAGCGGGAAGATAAGCGAGAGTACGAGATAGGCAGGCCCACTGAGAAGCTGATAGAATGAGCCAGCTTGCCCAAGTGAAAGGAAGATAAACGATGGCACTGGTATCCCGACTATGATGATCACTGCCACACATCCACTGAAGAGTAACCACTTGCCCTGCTGGCGCTGGAGTGGACTAGAAGCAGTGCGATGGCGATAGACTTGTGCGATCACGAGCAAGACTAATGCAGCATACCATACTTGTTCATAGAAGAACTGGTTCATAAAAGAGAGCAATACCGCTACAGCCCAGCAGGGGAGAAGCCAGCCCATCCATCGTGGCACAAAGCGCCCATCAGGAAAGAGTGCGAGGACCAGCACATACAGGCTACTTCCAAGTACAAACAAAACGAGGTGCAGCATGAGCCATGCCGAGTTCATGCTATATGCTCCACCTCCGTTCAAGGTGACGGTCGCCACCACCATCAGCGCCACCAGGAGCGCCATCCAGTCATCGGACCTGCGCCAGAAAATCACAGCGCCGAGGGTGAAGCAGAGGAATGCTAAGGCTATAGTGAGCGCAAGAGTGAAAGTGGCATAGGCGCCAACGGAGAGGCCAAGCTTCTGGAGGGCTTGGGCGGAGTCAGAGGTGGGTTGGGCGGAACCACACATAGCGCCTGTGCAGACGGTCTGAAGTGCTGTATAGTTTGCTGGGAGCATGGCAAAAAAGGGCACCACGATCAGGGTGACCGCTGCTACCCATGTGACTCGCGCAAGGATGAGTCTGCGCCCACGTAAGCGCGTGTCTGGCGCTCCCGATCGATCGGAACTGCTCGTTGCCTGACCGGGTATAAATGCATTGTTGAGAGGTGTGCTCATGGTTGCCCTCTTCAAGCTGCGCATCAGGTGCTGAAATACGAGAAAAGAACGCACTACTCTTCCTGTGAGATATCAACCTTCCATTGTTCAACTCCTGCCTCTACCAAAAGGAAGTTTACAGTATAACCAGAGAGATGTCATGCTCCAAAAGATGTAGTGTAGAGTATAATGAGCTTTTAAATACTGCACTGAGTAGCTTGCAACTATTCGGGACGTTTTACATATTTTCGATGAAAATGCCTGGCCCGCTTACCCCTGGGAGCAAGCACACCTCTGCCTCTTAAATACAGATAGAGCCACAGGGACATAGCAAGCCAAATGCCGCCTATGAGGTAAGCGCCCAGTACATCGCTGGCCCAGTGATCGCCAAGGTAGATGCGTGAAGGACCGACAAGCACAAAAAACAGCGCAGAAATAATCAGCAACGCGGTACGCCACCAATGTTTTCCTCTGAAGAGGATTATACCGAATGAAAAGAGTAATCCCCAGAATGCGACATAGGACATGACGTGACCACTAGGAAAACTATTGCCACCGGCAGCCTGAATGATCTCAACTAAAGAGGCTGAGGGGCGAGGACGCGCCACAATCAACTTGATCAGGCTATTTAAAATATCACTCGTCGCAGAAACAACCACGATCATGATCGCTTCCAGACGCAGGTCTAGAATCCAAAAGAGTATGGCGGCCAGCACAACCAGTCCCGCGGAGAGGGCCATCACGTTGCCGATATAGCTGGCTGCAAGCATGGTATCACGCAGCCATGGGGATTGGTTTGCTTGAAAATCGCGTGTGATGGTAACATCAATAGCTAAGACCGGATGGTAAGCTACCCAGATGGCCAGAAATGCAAAGAGCGCAAGTAGTATAACATCTATGGTCAGTAGTATAAATCCCCATTTTCTCGTTTGATACCACGGTTTGCGAGCGGCAGCTACCTCTTCTTGGGCTTCCTCGACGATATGCTCTACATCTTCTTCGATTCGTTCGCCAAGAGGTTCCCGGGCGGGAACATTTCCTTTATTCCGCCGCTCTTTTTGACTATCATCCTGTTGTTTTTGCTGCATGCTGTTTCTCGCAATCCAGGTGGACTTATCCTTATGGACATTACTAGTATAGTTGGAATATATTTGAATTACCAGGAACGTTACTGTGCCGGACAGTACATCAAGCCGGTTATACTCTTTTAGGAGAGTGATGATATGTTAAAATAGCAGGAGCAGCAGTTCATACAGTCAGGAAAGGAGCACAATCATGACCACTCAGGAGAGCGCCCCCAGTTTTGCGCGAGACATCAAGCCGTTGTTTCGTATGCGCGACCGATTAACCATGCGTTGGGCCTTCGACCTGGGGAACTACCACGATGTCAGCACGCATGCCCAGGCCATCCTTGACCGCCTTTCAAGCGGTACAATGCCGTGCGACGGCAAATGGCCCGAGGAGCAGATCGCTCTCTTTCGCAGATGGGTCGAAGCCGGGATGCCTGCGTAGGGCTCTTCAGGCTCACCTCACCCCCCATATTTCGGTTGACAGCACGAACGAACGCGACTGAGAGGATGGCTGCTCTTGCGATCAAGTCGTCCCGGCTTGACTCGTTTTAACGTATGGTTCCAGCACCTCCGCCAGCCTGCGAAAGTTTTCCAAGATGGCCTGTACGTCTGCTTGTGGCGGCTGCTGGTCGCTCAACTTACCACAATACGCTGCCAGCTCAAGGAGTCGCTCGTGCAAGACGATCCAGGCCGCAGCATGATGTGGCAGGATGTAGCCTGTTCGATAGATCTCGAAGGTTGGCCCCGCCATCTTGCCAGGCAGGTCTGGACCGATGGGGAGGGTTGTGAGCAGCTGGCCAAGTGGCTTGATAATCATGAACATGGCCATCACAGCCGTGCTGCTGAGCGTCTGCAACTCGTCTTCCGTCTCCTGGCCATGAATAAAATAGCGCATGAGCATCTGCAGCAAGACTTTGTAGCTGGCGTTGAACATTTCGGAGATGCCGGCAGACTGTTGACTTTTAACAGTATGCGTGTGATAATGTGTGTGTTTCCTCTCTGACAACTCCTCGAGCAATAAAGACAACATGTAGCGAAAGACAAGGAGGTCAACAATGCTCTGGTACTGCCGTTTTAAATGGCTTCATCACACGACACGCCAACAGGTTGCGCAGCGGGTTATCGAACAACACCAGGCTGGAGGCGGTCGCCGCCCCGAAAGTCTCAAAGGCTGGTATAACCTCGCTGGAGGTGGAGCAGGCTTCTTACTCGTTGAAACCGATGATCCGCGCGAACTCACAGCGACGCTACAGCCTTTTATGGACGTGGTGAGCTTCGATGTTCACGCCGTCTATGCTGTGGATTATGACCAACGGATTCAGGAACTGCAGCAAATGGTTCAGCAGGGCCATTAGATGCTCATGCTGAGCAGAGTACGCAACCACAGAGAAAGGGGCTGAAATTGAAAGGGTATTACGATCTGCTCTGGCCAGCACTCACATGCTAGCAAACAGGATGAATTTCGACCCTTATCAATGTGGCTGTGTACTAAGTGGTCTTTGGTAGCACAACCCCTATCTCCACTGCCTCCTCGTGGATAATCTCTGCTTCGCTCCGTTTGCTCAGTGCTCTGCGGTAGTAGAAGATGTGCAGTAAGATAGCCATGACGAAGACCATCCCTGCCAGGATGGACGCACCGAGTTCAGAGAAAAGTTGCTCGGTGCCGATGAACACGGCCCCTGCCAGACAAAGGCTGCCAATCAGGGCATTCAGGTAGCCGAACATGAAGGTCACACTGCCAATGCGTTCGCCCAGAGGTATCGTTCTAAGACGCCAGCGGAACGCGTGCTCAATAGTAGGCATCTGCTGTTTAAATTGCTGGATGTAGAATTCCTTCATGACATTCATGCAGAGGACGCTCTCTCTATACGCTTGACGCAGGCGAATGATCGTGATAAAAAAGGTGACGCTTACTATGGCCGCAATCAATAGCAAAGTCACTACTATGAATTGGGGAATGGCGTGTGCACCGTTGCTGAATTGATAGATCGCTGCCAGCCCGGATGCCAGAACGCCGAGCAGCAGGTAGTAGAAACTAGTGATACGCGCTCGATCCTCCATTGCCTGATAGGCGGTGAGACTCGCGTAGTTAAACTCTGCGAGCAGCATATTCTCTGCTTTGAGCGATACATCAAGCTTGTTGTTGGAGTCGTTATCTTGTTCAGTGGAGTCGCTATTCTGATAGGATGTGGATCGTGGAAAGGGCATGTTTGTTGCATCGCGAGCCATCGAAGTTCCCTCCCTTAGTGATACTCTTCAATATGAAGCTAACATGTCTTCTCGCGCTTTGCCAGGATGATAAATATTTCCCTGCTCAGTATAGCATGTTTTGTGAGGGGCTGAAATGCAGTTGTCTATTTACTCTACCGGGTTTAGCCATCTCCTTCCTGCTTATATGATATACTTTTCTCGGGATAACTTTTAATGTAACGTCGTTCAACCTAGAGAAAATTTAGTATGTCTCGTTCAACCAATCGCACACTCACTTGCCCTTGCGGTGAGGTGTTTTACAGTCCGATTTATGAGTACGTCAACGTTGCCACAGACCCGCAATTGCAATACACTGTGTTGGCTGGCCTGTTAAATGTCTCTTCCTGTCCGTCATGCGGGCGACGTTCAGCCACCTCACGACCATTTATCTACTCTGATTCTGCCCATAATCTGCTTGCCTATGTTCACCCGCGCAATGATGTACCTGAAGAAGCTCAACTATTGATTTTGGATAAATTGAGCAATGTGTATACATCTATTGTTGGTGATACCGAACAGCACTCTGACCAGGAGAATGGCGGAGTTAACAATGGCTCCAAATCGGCTATATCGCTGGCGAACCAGGAGCAAGAGATTCCTCCATTGCAGGTTGTCTTTGGCGCAGATCAATTGCATGGGCTTATCAATGCTGTGTTAAGCCAGGAAGAGCGCCTTGGCAGAATTGCATTGAATACACACAGCCGTGACAGCGCCGAACGCGGACAACTGATGCATATAGCGCGTAAGCTGGCTCAGGAGATGCAATGCCAGATCGAAGTGGAAGACCTGTCAGATGAATATACTGTCTGGCTTTTCGGTTCGCGTCGCCAGATTGGAGCCATTATGCGAGAATTGGCTGCGCGGGAATAGATCAGACCGGGGAGGATGATACTGTGATTACGATTGGGGTGCTTACTATCAGCGACAGCGGGGCTAAAGGTGCACGGCAGGATACTAGCGGCGAAAAGATCCGTGAAATGGTCACGCAACTACCAGAAGCTGTCATTAGCGCAGGCGCAATTATCCCTGATGAACGCGAACTGATTGAGGCAACACTGTGCGAATGGAGCGATGACAAACATCTTAATCTCATTTTCACAACGGGTGGTACAGGATTGGCTCCACGTGATATCACGCCAGAGGCGACAAAGGCTGTCATCGACCGCGAGGCTCCTGGCATCGCTGAAGCTATGCGTGCCATAAGTCTCCAACATACGCCGTTCGGTATGCTTTCCAGAGGTATCGCAGGCATGCGCGGTCGTACTCTCATTCTCAATCTTCCCGGCAGTCCCAAAGCGGTGAAAGAGTGCCTGGAGTATGTTCTGCCTGTGTTGCCCCATGCTATCAATCTTCTTGTCGAGGGACCTCGAGAACACTAAATGATGTCTATTGAGATCCCCATTTTCATATATCATGGCCATGATGACAATGTATTTACTGTTGCATGGTCGCCCGATAGTACCTCAATAGCTTCAGGATCAAGAGACAAGACCATACACATCTGGAATGTACAGACAGGAAAGGTTAGTTGCATACATCGGGGACATTCTTCATACCTGCTCTCAGTAGCCTGGTCGCCTGATGGTGCATACATTGCTAGTGGTGATACCGGGGGAATTATACAGGTGTGGGAGGCCAACACAGGTAGAAACATTGTCTCCTATCATGGTCACACCAGATTCGTGCGTAGCATCGCCTGGTCGCCTGACAACTCACACATCGCATCTGGTGCGGACTTTGGCGATAGCACGGTGCAGATATGGGCGGCATTTAGCGGAAACCGGGTGTATACTCACAAGCAGCAATATAGAATATTTGGCGTTTCCTGGTCACCTGATGGTAAGCGTATCGCTTCTGGCAGCTTTGATGGATCGGTACAAACCTGGGACGCATTTACAGGCAACGAGGTTGTTAGTTACCGTGTTCATTCCAGCCCAGTCTACGCTACCACATGGTCTCCAGATGGTGCTTATATCGCCTCTGGAGGAGAGGATAAGACAATACAGTTGTGGGAAGCCAATACGGGGAAGAGCATTTGTATGTATAAAGGTCATAACGAATCGGTGAAGTCATTAGCATGGTCACCTGATAGCAAGTATATTGCTTCAGGAAGTGATGATAAAACAGTGCAGATATGGGAGGCTGTTTCTGGTAAGATTATCACGACATATATAGGTCATACTAGATGGGTGCGAACTGTCGCCTGGTCGTATGATGGACAGTACATAGCTTCAGCGAGTGACGAGACAGTGCATGTATGGCAGCCATGTTAATTTACTCGTCTTTCAAACCTTTTTTCAATTCCTTGACAAAACCAATAATTCCCTCGACCCATGTCATGTCAGGTTCACGTTTGATCTGCTGCTGTCGACGTTGGTATGCTGCCTGTGCTTCTGCGCGTTGCTTCTTCTCCCTACGTTGCGTATCATACATAGCGCGCTTTCCCGGGTCGCGCAACACTTCGTAGGCTTCGTTAAGGCATTTGATATGAGTGTCTAGTGCATCCTGGTTTAGGTCAGGATGATGTAAACGAGCAAGACGACGATATGACTTTTTGATTTCAGCATTTGTCGCAGAAGATGAGACTTCGAGAATAGCGTAATAATCCAGCATTATACACCCGTACTTCCGAATCCACCTCTCCCTTGACCCATTTCATCCACCTCATCCCAACGTACACGCGTTACAGGAAGAAAAATCCCCTGGGCGATACGTTCTCCACGCGTGACCATAACCGCTTCCTCTCGAAAATTAAAGACCTGTACCTTCAACTCATCACCCTCACCACAATAGTCTTGATCAATGATGCCAACGCCATTTGGAATAAGCAACCCTTTTCTGAGAGGCGTGCTACTTCTTAATGTCAGCAACAGCATGTAGCCTGCAGGTATCTGTACAATTACATTACTGGGAATAAGCTCCACTGTTCGAGGAGCGATCTCTGTTTCTTCACGACAGAGCAAATCAAAACCCACCGAACCTGCTGTAGCATAGGTGGGCAACGGTAATTCAGTGTCAATGCGTTTGATTGCGACCTGCAAGAGTTGCGCAGAAATATCCATGTCTGCTATTCTAGAAGAGACACCACGCAACGTCAAGTGATAGCTGACGACTCTCCATCCTCTGGGGGGAAATACCCTTCCCGTAGAGGCGAGAGTAGTCCTTGCAGCACTGCTGACTGCATAGCAGTAGACGCGCAGCGTCGTTGTAGTGCTGGCTAGAGAACAGAGTGAGGAGTGGCTGGGTGGGCCTTTATGGTCGCCCGCCGTCCCCGAGGAAGTAATGCAACAGTTGAGCACACGCTCGAGACTCTTTGTTACAAGCATTCTATTATGCCTGGCACTGGGCGCAACAATATTCTGTGCTGTGCAGACAATTCAGGCAATACAGCGTTTTCAGCAAACTCGCACTCTTGCCGCGCAAGGTGATGTAAGTACCATCCAACCCTGGATGACCATCCGCTATGTCTCTCGTTTCTATTCTGTTCCCGAAAGTTATCTGATCGAACACTTAAACATCACAGATTCCAGGCCAGTATCCCGTGTTCCCCTTCGCACTCTAGCTGTTCGCTATAATCGATCACTTGACGGGCTTATCAGGGATCTTCAAACAGCTATCAAGGCGTATCGAAAACAAAATCCTCATAGTCATTCCTTCACCAACCTGCGCCCCAATACGTTGCTTGCATTGGAAAGGAGCATGACATGAGCAATCTCCTTTCTCTTTTACTCACTTTCCTTCAGACCTATGGTTATCTTGCGCTCTGGATCACAGTTTTTGTGGCAGCCGTTGGTATACCAATTCCCATCACCCTATTATTACTTGCCGCGGGAGCATTTGCAGCGCTTGGCGATTTCAATCTTGTACTCCTTTTTACAATCTCTTTTAGCGCTCTGGTCTGTGGGGATAATACTGGTTATTGGATTGGCCGCATTTGGGGCAGTAAAGCGTTGAACTGGATCGAGCGTTCAAAAAGGTGGAATCGTCTTATTCCACCTCAGAGAATTGCACAATCCCGCCAGTATTTCAGGCATCGTGGTGGGTGCGCGATTTTTTTAAGCCGTTTTCTCTTCTCAGCATTAGGTGGTATCATTAACTTGCTTTCCGGTTCAGAACTCTATCCTTATCCATACTTTCTTCTTCTTGACACCCCTGGAGAGGCATTGGGTGCAATTATTCCTCTTATGCTTGGTTATGTCTTTGGAGCGAGTTGGGAAGCCATAGGAGATGTGCTTGGATATTCCTCATTTTTAATTTTGAGTCTCTTCATAGTCATCTTATTAGTGACGCGTTTGATAAAAAATGCGCGAACCTTGAAACGAGTAAATGCAACAAACATCAGCCAGGCAGAAGTTACTGAGAGTAACCTTGAGGGAGCCTCTATTATTGCGACTGCTGAGATTTCAACCAAATCATCTGGCAATTTGCCACTTTTGTGAGACTGAAACGTATTAGTTAGTAGGAGTATCGATGTAGGCGCCAGAGACAAAAAAGTATACTATGCTTACTCTCATCGCGGATATGAAGCGCATCCATAGTCGTATCGGTTGATGAAAGGAGGTATTTGCGTTATAATTAGAGTATCGAAGGAATATTTTCTGTTCTTTCTGTGTTTACTCTAGAGGATAGAGAGACAGAATTGTGTGCGTCTATAACTTCCTCCCAACTCGGTACTCAGATACAGTGTCCAAATCTAAGGTTTACTTTCCCTGAGTATAGGATCGAACCGACAGAGGAGATTGCTATCTTGCTGCTTAAGATGCTACTGTTCATGGAGGGCGCAAAATGATTGAATTAGAGAATGCCACGACAAGAACCCCACTTGCTCTGGATAATGCAGACACAGTAAATACCGATCTTACCAAGCAATGCGGTGAAATTGTCGATCGGTTGCTAACAAAAGATCTTGAATATAACGAGGAAGACGTAGAAAACGTTGGCAAGGACGAACAAGAGTTTGAAGAAGATATCGCAAACTTGGACACAACTCCTCTTGAATTAGAAGAATTGGCAGATACACATGAAGATCTCACTCAATCGCCGACCTCACCAGACCTCGAAAATCCCTCTGTACTGGCTTTGCCAAAAATCGTAGCGGATGATGTTCCCCCTATCAGGCGTGTTCCAGTGCGCCGACGTCGTTCCGAAGATCAAGATGAGAATTCTGTTAATTCGACCGATGCTGGTGAATCAGATGCGGTGATGACGTATCTTCGTGAGATTGGGCGCGTGCCCATGATTACACATGAACGCGAAATTGAGCTTGCGCAACGCATTGAAATGGGTGACCGCGAGGCAATGAAACAGTTCATTCTGGCGAATCTACGCCTGGTAGTGAGCATTGCCAAGCGCTACGTTGGACGTGGCCTTACCCTGCTTGATCTCATCCAGGAGGGGAATATTGGCTTGATTCGCGCTGTACAGCGCTATGATTGGCGGCGTGGTCATAGGTTCTCCACCCATGCTACGTGGTGGATCCGTCAGGCAATTAGTCGAGCCGTTGCTGATAAAGGTCGAACTATTCGTCTTCCAGTCTATGTAAACACCGCATTAAACCGCATCCGCAGAGAACGTCAGCGCCTTTTGCAGGAGCTTGGTCGTGAACCTACAGAGGAGGAGTTGGCAGAAGCAACAGGCTTGGATCCTATTCGCATGGTTGAATTACAAGCGGCTCCCGGCGCTCCGATCTCGTTAGAGTTACCTGTTGGCGAGGACGAGGAGCAAGAATTGGGAGATGTACTTGCCGATACAGAGTCTGCGTCACCTGAGGATGTAGCTACAACTCAGACTTTAAAGGATGAAGTTCAGCATGTGCTCGAATCCGTATTAACTCCTCGTGAGCGCCTTGTTTTACAGTTACGCTTTGGCCTTGGCAATAGTCAGGCACATCCATTGGAACAAGTGGGGCGTGAATTAGGCATTACACGCGAGCGTGTGCGACAAATTGAGGCAGGAGCGCTGGCTAAATTACGCCAGCCACCTGTATTAGAGCGACTACGCAGCTAATACAAATAACATGAGTCATCCCGAAATTTCGAGATGAGTTTGTAGGAGAGGCAAAGGTGGGGAGGAAGAGAAGAGCAGAAGGGATCAGCCGCAACAGGAAAGCGGTTGATCCCTTCATGATGTCGGGAAG
>Ga0137366_10000139_pt1 | contig 38914 bp, 28 predicted proteins | sample SagtaG_8_FD_104938 | JGI IMG/M metagenome (GOLD analysis project Ga0137366, IMG submission 104938) | Vadose zone soil microbial communities from Sagehorn Ranch, Mendocino, California, USA - Sage1_L_60_16 metaG | ecosystem: Environmental > Terrestrial > Soil > Vadose zone | place: USA...
CCGGGTCGGGCCGCGCAAGGCCAAGCGGTATCTGCTGGTCGCGGCCACGAAGCTGTATACCTGGTACCTGCTCGGCGATCGGAGCCTGGCCACGTTCAAGGCGTTCGTGCTGGGCGAGCTGCGCGGGGTCGTGGTGCACGACCGGTACCAGAACTACGACTCGCCCGAGGTGGGCGAGCTGGTCCACCAACTGTGTACAGCCCATCTCCTGCGGGATCTCGACGACGCCGCCGAGTGCTACCCACCGCGCACTGGCCAGCCCAGATCGCCGACGCGCTGCGCGGCCTGATCCACGCCGCGAACACCGCCCGCGAGCAGGGCCTCGACGCCGTCCCTCCACGCGTCGCTCGGCCGCTGATCCGCCTCTACCGCCACGGCGTACGGGTCGGGCTGTCCGAGGTTCGACCCGCCCCCGGCGCGAACGCCAAGCAACCACCCGGCCGGCTGCTGCTAGAAGTCCTGCGCGACCGCGAACCCGACGTGCCGCGCTTCGTCACCGACCTGCACGTGCCGGCCACGAACAACCAGGCCGAACGAGATGTGCGCCCGGCCAAGACCCAGCAGAAGATCTCCGGACGCCTGCAGTCCGAACAGGCCACCACCCACCGCTACCGCATCGCCGGATACGTCTCGACAGCCGCCAAACACGGCGTCGACCAACTTGCAGCAATCCGCGACGCCCTCCTCGCCACCCCCTGGATACCGCCAGACCCGGCACCCACCTAACCGGCCACAGCCGCTAGACGCCCCCAGCCGCCACATGCAGCATCACCACACGACACAACAACGAGCGGCCTCAGGTGGCTGCCGAGACCTGAATGTTTACTGCCCATCGTGACCAGGAACCCGGCGACCATGAACCCATAGATGTCGGTGATCCACAACTGCTGAAGGCTGCCGGCGCCTAGGGCTGCGCTCAGGTGCGGCAGGGCCAGCAGCATCACGAACACGTCGATGGACACCAGCAGGGTGGGCAAGGCCAGCACCGCCAGCCCAACCCACTCCCGCCGCCCGGCCCGCAAACCAGCCCCAGCCGGCGCCGTGTCGTTCATGAGAAGATCCTTTTGCGGGTATGGCCGCTACGGCCATGTACGCGCCCGTCCCTGCGGCGTCCACCGCACCGGCGAGAACCTTCGATGGCGCCATGAATCCGCATCGAGCGACCGTAGGCCGACCCAATGAAGGAGCACTGAACCAGGGCTGAACCGCCCGGGCCACAACCTGGTCGACGTCCATCAGGTCCTGCTCCATCCGCTTGCGCGGGGAAGCGGAGCGCGTTGCCGCCTCGCGGTCAGGCCCAGGCCTGTTCGGCGGCCAGCTCCGCGGCGGCGTCGAGGAAGCGGTCGACGGCCGGCGCCTGGTCCTCCTTCAGCCAGACAGCGGTGATGCTCAGCGGCGGGGGTTGTGGCGGGGTGATCTCGAGCAGCCGCACGCCGCGCGGGAGCTGCTCGCGCAGCGATCTGACGACGAAGCCGACCCCGCGGCGCTGCGCGATGTATCCCCAGACGGTGGACCCGGCGCCGTGCTCGTCGAGCCGGGGCTCGAAGCCGGCCCCGCGGCAGGCGCCGACCACGGCGTGGTAGTAGCCGGGGGCCATCTCCCGCGGCCACAGCTCGAAGCACTCGTCGCGCAAGCTGCCGAGGGCGACGGCGGGGTCCATCGACCGCGGGTGCCCTTCGCCGACGGCCAGCTGCAGCGGCTCCAGCCGGATCAGCTGCTGGCACACCACGTCCGCCGGATAGCTCGTCGCCGGCGCGAGGGCGACGTCGCACCGCTCGTCGCGCAAAAGCTGCAGGATGTCCTCGGCGAAGACTTCCCGAGCCTCGACCTTCAACTGCGGATGGCGTTCGCCCAGCCGCGCGAGCAGCGCCGGCACGGTGTGATAGGCCGTGGTCAGCGTGTAGGCCAGGCGCAGGGCGCCGACCTCGCCCCGGCCCGCCGCCTGCACCCGGCGGACGGCGCGGTCGGTGGCCGACAGCAGCCGCCGGCTGTCGGTGAGGAAGACCGTACCCGCGGGGGTGAGCTCGACCCGCCGCGAACTACGTTTGAGCAGTCTGACGCCGAGGGTCGCCTCCAGCGCCTTGACTCGCCGAGGAATTCTTGTGTGGCGTTCTGGCGCGTTCCCTCGGCGAGTCGGTTTCGGTGTGAGAACCTCACTGATATCGCCTGGAAAGACCGTTGCCTATGCGACACGCCGAGCAGTCACCAGAATATGATCAAGCCGGTCTTGAATAAGGTTCCTTGTACCGGAACTGAATCGACTGTTTGTGCCACGCCGCCCCGTTGTCGATGTGCGACGACAACGTGATCCCGTCCGGATCGGGGTAGGCCTCCCGGACATCTCTTGGCCGAGCCGCCGGGAGGGCCGCATGCGGTGCTTGGAGGCACCGGTGCTCACCGCAGGCAAGGTCGTGGTGGACATCGAGCGGCGGCTTTCGGCGGAGCGGCTGGCCTCGCCGGGGTGTGGCGAGGGGCTCGCCCCGTGGGGGCATACACGTATGCGGCGGATGGCTCGATGCGGGTTCTCCAGCGTCGAAGGTTGAGCAGCTCGGTCTGCATCCCTCCCGAGAAGGACGCGATCATCGCGTTATCGAATCAGTCACCGATCGACCCAAGGAGGGGGCTCGGTCTCCAGCTCGGCGATCCGCTCCGCGCCGCGACCAGCTCGGCCTGATCGCTGCTGGTCGTGCCCGGTAGCCGGCCGGTTTGATCAGGTGCTGCCGCCGCCCAACGTGGATCGTCTGATCGCTGATCTGTAGATCGGCAGCGACCTGCGCGACCGGCCGGCCGGCAGCGACCAGATCCAGGAACTGCTGCAACCACTCACTCCGGCGGGTAGCGACGCGGCATGACGGGCCTCCACGGGGTGACTGGACGGAAGATCATCCAGCAACCCGACCCCGGAGAACCGAGTGCCATCGCAGCCTCCACGAAACAGCGGCGGTTCAGACTGGCTGCTCGCCCGACGCAAACGCTGGCGAGTCTGGTCGACGGGATGATGTTCTGCGACCCACTGCGCCTGCTGACCACGCGACGGTCGGCGCTGCGCTGGTAACCCGACGACGTCTGGCGCCACGTGCTCGCGGCCGGCTGGCCGCGTGTCGCTCAGGAGGAGAGCGGCCGCCGCAGTGCCCTGGCGCGAGTGGATTCCTAGTCAAGGACGCGAGCAGCTCGCCGACGCGGTTCGGATGGTCGCCAGCGGCGACACGCTGCTCGCGCCGGCCATCATCCGGCGGCTGGTCGAGCAGCACGTGTGCCGGCCGCCACCCGGCACCGGCAAGCCCATGGTCCCCCATGCGCTAGCCGACGGGCGAGGCAGGTACCGCAGTGGCGCCGTCGCAACCGCCGGACGACAAGATCCGACTCCGCCCGATTCTTTTCTCGGGCACGGCGATGACCGGCCGGCCTGCCGAGTTCCTCGTCCTGGGTGGTCCGATTCGTAACTGTAGGTAACCCACGGCACTGCTGCTCCAGGTCAGCACCGACACTCCACGATGGATTGTCACGGCGGTGCTCGCCGGCGGCGGGCTGGGGCTGACCATCCAACCGCTGCTGATGGCCACGCTCGCCGACCTCTCGCCGGCTCAGCTCGCCGACGCCAACACGACGTTCAACGTCGGCCACCCCCTCGGCGGCTCGATCGGGGTAACCCCTGCTCGCCACCGTCTTCTCGCTGCGGGTCACCAAGCACGTGTCCGCGCTGCTCGGGCCCGAGCGTCCGGCCGCGGCGGGGCAGCCGGCGGTCTCGCGGCCGCTGCGCCGGCACACCGCCAAGGCTGACTGCGGCGACCGCAGGTGCGTATGGAGCGCCGCATCGCCGCGCGTTAGCATCGCTGCCGTGCGGCGGCCTCTCTCATCGCCCGCGGCCGGAGATTCCTTGCTTGTACGGATAGAGCTGCTGGGTCCGGTTCGGGCCTGGGTCGGCGATGCCGAGGTGCGTGTGGGCCCGGCTCGGCAGCGTGCGGTGTTGGCGGTGCTGGCGGTCAGCGCCGGGGTGCCGGTCGGTGATGCGGCTGTGCTGGACGGGGTGTGGGGGGATGGGCCGCCGGACTCCGGGATCAGCGTGGTTCAGCAGTATGTGTCGCGGCTGCGGAGGGTCCTCGGGCCGGGATCCATCGTGCGACGGTCGGCTGGCTACTGTCTGGTGGCCGACGGTTTGAGCATCGACCTGGTCGAGTTCGAGGAGTCGATCCGGCAGGCGCAGCGGGCGAGGCGCGCCGGGGACCTGGACCGGGCGGAGGAGCGATACTCGGCGGCGCTGTCACTGTGGCGGAGCGAACCGCTGGCCGGAGTTCCCGGGCCGGCGGCGGAGCTGCGGCGGCACAGCGTGGTGCAGGTTCGGCTGGCGGCGGTGGAGGAACTGGCCGAGGTGCGGTTGGCCCGGGGCGAGGCCGCTGCGGTGGTGGCCGAGCTGACGGCGCTGTCGGCGGAGCATCCGCAGCGGGAGCGGCTGGCCGGCCTGCTGATGCTGGCCTTGTACCGGTGCGGGCGGCAGGCCGACGCGCTGGCCCTGTTCCGCGACACCCGGCGCACGCTGGTGGACGGGCTGGGTATCGAGCCGGGCCGGGAAATGCAGGACCTGCATGCGGCGATCCTGCGGGGCGACCCGACGCTGCTGCCCGACGCGACCGCTGACCTCAGCGGTCCTCGTTCGGCGCGAGTGACTCCGGCCCAGCTGCCGGCGGACGTGTACGGCTTCGCTGGCCGCGGCGACCAACTCGCCCGCCTCGACGCCCTGCTGGCCGGCGCGGCGGCCGAGGCGCCGACCGCAGTGGTGATCTCCGCCGTCTCCGGCGCGGCGGGGGTGGGCAAGACCGCGCTTGCGGTGCACTGGGCGCACCGGGTGCGGGAGCAGTTCCCCGACGGGCAGTTGTATGTGAACCTTCGCGGGTTCGACCCGGGCGGGCAGACGGTGACCCCCGCCGAGCCCGTCCGCGGGTTCCTCGACGCCCTGGGCGTGCCGCCGCAGCGGATCCCGCCCAGCCCGGATGCCCAGACTGCCCTCTACCGCAGCCTGCTCGCCGATAAGCGGGTGCTCGTGCTTGTGGACAACGCCCGCGACGCCGACCAGGCCCGCCCGCTGCTGCCCGGCACCCCGCCCGCGATGGCCGTGGTCACCAGCCGCAACCAGCTCACCAGCCTGGTCGCCGCCGACGGCGCCCACCCGCTGACCCTCGACCTGCTCACCTCCACCGAGGCGTGGCAGCTGCTGGCCAACCGGCTCGGCCCCGACCGGGTGACCGCAGAACCGCAGGCCACCGAGAAGATCATCACCGCCTGCGCCCGGCTGCCGCTGGCCCTGGCGATCGCCGCCGCCCGCGCCGCCACCCACCCCGGCTTCCCCCTTGCCACCCTCGCGGCCGAACTCGCCGAAGCCGGCGGGCCGCTGGATGCGCTGGCCGGCGGCGACCCGGCCAGCGAGGTGCGGGCGGTGTTCTCCTGGTCCTACACCGCGCTCACCCCGGTCGCCGCCCGCCTGTTCCGGCTGCTCGGGCTGCATCCCGGCCCCGACATCACCGCTCCGGCGGCGGCCAGCCTCGCCGGTCTCCCGCTGCGGCAGACCCGGCCACCGCTGGCTGAACTCACCCGCGCCAGCCTGCTCGCCGAGCACGCCGCCGGCCGGTACACCTTCCACGACCTGCTCCGCGCCTACGCCGCCGACCTCGCCCACAGCATCGACCCCGACGACCAGCGCCGCGCCGCGGTCGGCCGCATGCTCGACCACTACCTGCACACCGCCTACACCACCGACCGGCTCCTGCACCCGGGCCGCGATCCGATCACCCTGACCCCGCCCGCACCCGGCGTCACTCCCGAGCAGCCCGCCGACGACCAAGCGATGGCCTGGCTCACCGCCGAACACCCCGTCCTGCTCGCAGCCGTCGGCCACGCCGCCCGCAACGGATTCGACACTCACACCTGGCAGCTGGCCTGGGGCCTCTACACGTTCCTTGACCGGCGCGGCCACTGGCATGACCTCATCACCGCCTGGCGGACCGCCCTCGACGCCGCAGACCGGCTCGCTGACCCGCCCGCGCAGGCCCTCGCCCACCGCCTCCTCGCCCGCGCCCACACCCGACTGGGCCGTTACCAGGACGCCTACACACACCACCACGCCGCCCTTGACCTGTACGCCAAGATCGGCGACCGCACCGGCCAGGCCCACACGCACCGCCACCTCGCCTACGTGTGGGAGCGGCAGGGCCGGCCCCGTCAGGCCCTCGGCCACGCCCGGCAGGCGCTCACCCTGTACCGGGCCGCCGGCCACCGCCGCGGACACGCGCTCACGCTCAACGCGGTCGGCTGGCATCACGCCCTCCTCGGCAACCACCAGCAGGCCCTCACCCACTGCCGGCAGGCCCTCGCCCTGTTCCAGGACCTCGGCGACCGGCAGGGGGAGGCCGAGACCTGGGACAGCCTCGGCTACGCGCACCACCACCTCGGCAACCACCATGAAGCCATCGACTGCTACCGGCGCGCCCTCGACCTGTTCCGGAACCTCGGCAGCCGCTACTACCAGACCACGGCCCTCATCCACCTCGGCGACACATACCACGCCGCCGGCAACTTGGACGCCGCCCGCACCGCCTGGCGGCGTGCCCTGACCATCCTGATCGACCTCGACCATCCCGACGCCGAGGGCGTCCGCGCCAGGCTCCACGACCTCGACCAGTCGGGCCCCCCGGCCGGCGAACTCGCCCTCCAGAACGCCAAACCCGGCTCCCCCGGCTGACGGCCAGACGAAGACCGATCCCCCGGCTTCGGCGATGAGGGTCTCGGGGTCCTCGACCTCGCGTTCGACCGCATCCGGCGGGTGTTCCCGCTCTCACCCCACCCCGGCGGTCATCGTTGATCGCGGTGAAGTGCAGGGCCAGCAGGCCGGCCAGCGGCACGTTCGCCGACCGGTCGGTCGGACCGCCGCCGACCAGGATGACGGCGGTTCTTCGCCGGTCGATTGGGGGATGCCTACCCGTTGCAGGCGTACGACGGCCGCGGAGCCACACTACGTCGCGATCACACCGACGGCGGTGGTCAGCAGCGCCGCCGCGAGAAGCACCGCGCCCACGGTGGTCAGGGTGTTCCCGGCCGACCACCGTCCTGGCTTGCCGATGCCCATGTGGACGAACATCCCGCCGGACTGCGCCAGGATCCCGACCAGGAGCAGCGTCCCCACGATCCACTGTCCGCTCCGGCCCAGACCAGTCCGGGTGACCAGATCCAGCACGACCAGCGCGAGCACTAGCAACACCCCGGCATGGGCGTGCCCGGCCCGGAAGTACGCGATCTGGAACTCGGTCAACCGCCTGGCGGTCAGCAGCCGCAGCAGGGAGAACCCGCCGAACATCACCGTCGGCAGCGAGATCAGGGCGATCGCGGTGAAGACCTGGACTGGGCCGTTCAATGAAGACCTCCGACGATTCGGTGTTCCGTGTGGGGCTCCGGTCCGCCGCGTCAACCGCCGGACAGTCGCTGTACGACCGGACTGAAGCCTGCCATGTCCTGATCGGACACCACGAAATAGGACAGGCCGTACCGCTCCCGCCGGGCGTGGAGTTGCTCCGCGATGCGGTCCGGCTCCCCGGCCACCATCGAGGGCAGGTCCAGCACGCGCTCGGCCGGCAGGCCTGCCCAGCCGCGCCTGGCGGCCAACCGCTCGGCCGCGGCATGGTGATCCTCGGCGACCACCACGGAGACGATCGTGCTGAGTTCCAGGTCGGGGAACCGGTCGCCGGCCGCCTCGCGCACCCACTCGATCTTCTGCGCCATGGTCTCCGGCGACCGCTCGGAGAGTTCCTGGGAGATCGTCCCATTCGGCAGCGCCTTCGGCAGGATGCCGACGATATCGGCTTCCCGGCCGGCGATGCCCAGCATCCGCCGGCTGCCGGCGCCGACGAGAATCGGCGGGTGCGGGCGCTGCGCCGGCCGCGGAAAGGTCTCCATGTCCGTCACCGTGTAGTGGGTCCCGGAGAAAGTGACCGCATCCCCGGCGAACAGTCGCTTGAGGACCTGCACGGATTCCTCCAACCGACCGACTCGCACGGCCGCCGGGTCAAACGGCAAGCCGGCCCGGTCGTACTCCTCGCGCAGCCACCCGGCCCCGATGCCCAACTCGAACCGGCCGCCGGACAGCACGTCCAGGGTCGCCGCCTCCTGGGCCAGCAGCACCGGGTGCCGGTAGTCGTTGTCAAGCACCAGCGTGCCCACCCGCAGCATGCTGGTGGCCCTCGCTGCCGCCGTCAGCGCCACCAGCGGCGCCAGTTGGTCGCCGAACGGCTCGCGCTGGAAGTGGTCGCGCAGCAGCAGGGTGGAGTAACCGAGGTCCTCCGCCCGACCTGCTTCGGCGACTACCTGCTCGGCAGAGCGGATCGACTCACCCACCACACCGAACCGGAACCGCCTGCCGCCGCCTGCCACATCCGCCTCCTCCTTGGTCGAACCCCGCCGTCATCGTGACAGCCGCCGGCGCGCGGTTCCGGCGGATTCCGGACCAGAACTGCGCCACCGGCCGGTCGCCACTGGCTGCGCCTGGCGCTGGCGGGTGGTGACCGGCGGCTGAGACCGAACTCTACGAACGGCAGCTTGCACGGGTCTGAATGAACGCTGAACCAGGGGCCGTCCTCGCTGAACAGCGCAGCGGTCGGATGAGACGCAGTGTCGCCGCGACCAGGTCACCGTGTCGATCACTGCCGTAGCGGGTTCGCAGCCGCCTGCTCGTCTTCACGACGAGCACGTCGGAGAAGCCGTCCAGGGTCGCCCGCGCAGTCGCAAGTCGACACCCGGCAGCACCTCGGCGTGGATGGCTGTGTCTCCGCTCAGCGACGGTACTGGCAGGGTGGCCGGCCAGGTCAGCGACACCGACCGGTCACCCCGGACCATCGAGACCAACGGCCCGGCACCGCCACCGGATGTGCGCCCGCCTGTCTCGCTACGAGATCGCCTACATGAGTGCTGTCAGGCGAGGGTGTCCCGACGGACGGCGAATCGCCGCAGGCTGCTCGATCCCTACCGGCTGCGGCCGGTCGACAGCCAGCGGGCAAAGACCTCGATGTGTTCGGCCGGCCAGGCCCGGTCACACGGCATGGTGCCGGCCCGCAACCGGTCCAGGATGGCCGCACCGTGGGCGGTCACGTCGTCGTAGGACCACAGGTCGAACGCGAACGACATCGACTGCCGGTCACGGCGGCGGAACAGCGGCTTGATGTGCGCGTCGAAGCCGACCGGCTGGTTCGGGCCGGGCAGCGGTGGCGCGGCGTCCGGTTCGACGGCAGCGTCGGCCCGCATCGCGGGGACCCGGGCATCAGGGGTCGCGTCGCAGACCCACCGCCAGCGCGGCATCGGCATGCTCGCCGGTGGCGCGCTCCCGGGCTGGCTGTTCTCCACGGCGAGATGGGAGCCCCACTCGAGGTAGGCGACAAAGGCCGCACGGAACTCCGCGTCCTGCGGGAGGCCGGCGTCCTCGGCGCTTCGCACCATCAGGGCCGTCCAGCGGGAGCGCTGCTGCTCGGTCAGGCCCTTGCCCAGGTGCCGGGAGAGCATCCGCTGATAGCCGCCGTACCTGCTGGAGTAGAACCCCGGGCCGCCGAAGACCTCGCCGAGCCAGCAGGCGACCCGCCGCGGATGGTCCGGGTTCATCGCCGCGAACATCGGCGCGAGCAGCGGATCCTCCGGCACGTACTTGCCGTAGAAGATGGTGGTCATCCGCAGCAGCGCGGGCAGGCCGCCGGCCCACTCGAACCGCGTCGGCGTCCGGGCCGGGTCGGGCTTGGGATCGGCGAAGCCAACGTAGTGGTGCATGCCCGAGCAGAACGGCTTGTTACGCGAGCGACCGCACCGACAGAGACTGTAGTGCTCGCTGGAGCTGCCGGTGTTGCGGACGACGTCGGTGCCGTCGCTGTTGTACAGCGCGACTCCGCCGGTCACCCGGTACGGCCCGTCCTTGGAGATCTCTATCTGCGCTGGACGGTCCTGGTCGACCTGCTCGCGCGCCTCCGGCCCCTGCAGGCTGTAGCTCAGCGCGCCAGACGGCCAGGCTCGCACGGCGCGGAGGATGTCGTCCGCCCGGCCGCCGCTTGGCGTGACGAAAGGCTCTGCGCCGGCATGGAAGACCCCGGCCAGCCGGTCGGTGCAGAAGCCGGAGTGCGCGCAGATGCCGCGGTTGTCGAGTACGGTGACCACCGTGCCGACGTAGCTGTCCCGTCGGTCGGGTGCCCGGGCCGGATCCTTGGCGGTGGTGAAGTCGATCAGCGCGTGGGTGCCGTCACAGAAGGGCATGCGCCCCGACTGTCCACATCGGCAGAACGCCATCGCCGGCCGGGTCCGGATGTCGCGGCCGAGATGGTCGACGACGCCGGGGCCGCCGGTCGTCACGTACGGGCCGTCCGCGACCAGTCGGATTGCCGGGAGGGAGGCGGCCGGGCCGCCGGCTAGTCCGGCAATACCTCCCCGCGACGCATCGCCGAGCGCGAGATCGTGCAGCCCCGCGGCCGCCTCGCCGACCTCGGCCGGCACCCCGTACCGGCCGCTGACAGCGGTCGCCGCCACCGCCAGCGCCTCCAACCGCTCCTCACTCTCGCCGGCGCCTGCCCGGTCCGGCCCGGGTCCGGCGTCCGGCAGCCCCAACGGCGGCAGCACCCCCAACTCGGCGAGTGCATCGCACAGCGGCCGCAGAACCGTCGACCACAGCCCGAGCACCACCGCCCACTCCTCGACCGCCTCCTCCTCCCGCGGCAGCGAGCCGAGGCGGCCCAGCAGTTCAGCCTGGACGCCCCCCGTCAGCCGAGCCAACCCGGCCGCAACGGGCGGGGAGCCGGAGTCCGCGGCGACCAGCCGACGAACGCCGACGAACACCGGCGCGCGGGCTGCCCGCAACGCCGGCCAGTCGACCGGGCCGGTGGCCGCGGCCGGAACGCCGGCAATCTCGTTCCGGGACGGGTGTCGGGCCAGCCACCCGAGCAGCCCGTCCGAGACCGCCTGCACCGGCGGGACGTCAGCGGCGGCCCAAGTCCCGGAGGCCGCACCGGCCAGGTACTGCAGGCCGGCGCTGACCAGCATCCGCTTGATCGCCCGCAGCTCCGATGACGAGCCCGGCCGAAGCGAGCCCGCCGCCACCGCACACAGGCACGCCCCGTGGTACGCAAGTCCGGCGGTCGCCGCAGCGGGCTCCTCGGCCGAGGCTGGGGCTACGCCACAGTGCCCGAAGTCACGGTGCCCGAACACGTCCGGTCTCCTCTCGGTCGAACGCGCGCGACCGGTGCCGCCCACCGCCGCGGAGTAGCCCATGGCACCCCGCCGGCATCGATCGTACGGACGCCGGCTCGACCGGATCTGAAAGAACGCTGAATCGGTAATCTGTCGGGCATCCGTCCGTCTTGGTCGCACCCCGCCGGTCGGCGTCTGGGCGTCGTGGGCGCTGCCGAAGATCCACCGGATAGGCGCTAGACGGTCAGCCGCGGCCGTGGCGGCAGGATGGCAGTCGGCTGGCAACGGTGGGCACCGACGCCGTACGCTCGCTCCCCCACGGGTCGAACCGGGTCTGCGGCGGCGTCGCTAGAGTGTCCAGGGTGGAGCTAACTCGCCGCTGCCAGATGGGGTTGCCGAGTCGCTGCATGATCTGCAGGGATTCCTGCAGGCAGCGGTGGGCCAGCGGCTGGTCGCCGCGGCGGAGGTGCAGATGGCCGTAGGCGTAGAGGGCTTGCCCGCGTATCCGGGGCATCTGCAACTGTTCGCACAGCACCAGGCATCGGTCGAGGTAGCCGGCGCCGCGGTCGTCGTCGACGCGGAGGCTGCCGAGGTCGCGGAGCACGCAGGCTTGCCCGTGTGTGTCGCCGAATTGCTCGACGACGGTGAGGCATTCCAGCAGGATTTCCTGGGCGGCGTGGTCGTCGCCGGCGGCTCGGTGGCAGGCGGCGACGCGGGTCAGCGCCTGGGCCAGGCAGCGCGGCTTCTGCATCCGCTGGCACAGCCGCTGGGCGCGGAGGGCGGACTGCAGCGCGCCGGCGGAGTCGCCGGCGGCGAGTCGCAGCGAGCTCTGGATGCCGAGCGCGTCGGCGGTGGCGACCTCGTCGCCCAGGCCTTCGGCGATCCGCAGGGCCTCGGCGACCAGGTCCGTCCCGGCCTGCGTGTCACCGTTCAGCGAAGCCCGCAGTGCCAGGTCCTTGAGGGCCCGGGCTTGTCCGCGGTCGTCGCCGATGTCGCGGAACACGCGGAGCGCGGCCTCCAACTCCGTCCCACCCTGCCGGCCTTCGGTCCGCTCGGACTCCAGCTTGCCGATGGCCAGCAGCGTGATGCCTTCGCCGAGCCGGTCGCCGGTCCGCCGGGCGCAGTCCACCGCGACGGGGCCGGCGCCGGTCCACAGCTCCCGTCGGCTGTGCAGCATTGTGAACGACGCGGTCTTGTTCATGATGCGCCAGGTGTAGGAGTCGAGTCCGGTCCGGGCGGCCTGGTGCACCGGGCTGGTGAGGTTCGTGGATTCTGCCTCGAACCAGGCGTCCGCGTTGCTGGCGAGCCAGCGGAAAAGCGCCGGCTCGCACTGCGCTACTCGGGACGGCGCCGCAGCGAGGTACGAGTCGGTGCTCAGCGGCAATGCCGCGTCGGCGATCGTGGCCAGCGCCAGGTACCGGTCCAGCAGCCGGGTAAGCGCCGCGCGGCCCACCTGCGGGTCGAGATGTGCGGCCGCCTGCTCCCTGGCGTAGAGCCGGACCAGGTCATGGAACCGCACCTGAAACTCGTCGGTCGGGCTCCATCCGGCCACGTCGACCAGGTGACTCTCGACCAGCGCGTCGACCAGTTCCGCCGCTTGGGTGTGCGTGGTGCCCAGTATCGCGGCTGCGGCGGCGACGTCGAAGGTGGGCAGTTCGGCGAGGCTGAGCGTCATGAACGCCTCGCGCTGCGCCGGGGTCAGCAGGTCGGCGGTCAACGCGATGCTGCGGCGTACCGCGCGGTCGGCGCAGACCAGCTCGTCCAGCCGGCGGCTCTCGTCGGCCAGCAGCGCAGCCAGGTGCCGCAACGACCAATGCGGACGGGCGGTCAGCTTGCCGGCCGCGATGTGGACAGCCAGCGGCAGCCCGGCGCAGGCGGCGACGATGTCGGCCGCGGGCGCCGGCTCGGCGTCGACCCGCTCGGCGCCCACGACGTTGCGCAGCATCCGCAGCCCGTCGGCCGGGTCGAAGGACTGGAGGTGGAGGTGTCGGGCGCCGTCGATGCCGACCAGCGGCGTACGGCTGGTGATCAGCACCGCGCAACCCGGGCTGCCCGGCAGCAGCGCCCGGACATGCTCCTCGTCCCGGGCGTCGTCGGCCACGATCAGTATCCGCTGGCCGGCCAGCCAGGTCCGGAACAGCGCGGCCCGCTGCTGGAAGGACTCCGGCAACTCGGCCAGCGACAGGCCGACCGACCGCAGGAGATACTCCAGCGCGCTGGCCGGGCTGGTCGGACTCACGCTGCCGCCGTGCAGATCCAGGTACAGCTGCCCGTCCGGGAACTCCGCCCGGACCTGGTGGGCGACGTGCACCGCCAACGCGGTCTTGCCCACCCCGGGGCGACCGGCGATCACGCCCACCGGTACGTACGCACCGCCGCCGGCGGCCAGCAGACCGGCCAGGCTGGCTGACTCCGCCTCCCGGCCGGTGAAATCGGCGATGTCCCGCGGTAGCTGCGCCGGCGTGTGGACCGGCGCGGCCAGGACCGGCGTGGCGGCGCCACCCACGGCCAGGCTGCCCAGCCCGAGCGGCTGGCCGATATCGGACTGGCCGATCTCGGGTTCGCCATCCCCTGCTCCGGCCTCGGCGGCGCGCAGCAGCCGCAGGTGCAGTTGCCGCAGGCCAGCCCCGGGTTGCACACCGAGTTCGTCGTCCAGCAGCCGGCGGGTCTGCTCGTAGAGCCTCAGCGCATCACTCTGCCGGCCGCCGCGGTACAGGGCGAGCATGAGCAGCTCGACGAGCTGCTCATGCAGCGGGTCCTCACAGACCATGGCCTGCAGTTCCGGGACGATCGCCCGATGCCGGCCCAGCCGCAGCTCCAGCTCCAGCCGATCCTGGCGGACCGACAGCCGCCGCTCCTGCAACCGGCGCCGTTCGATGTCGAGCAGCGGGCCGGGCAACCCGGCAAACGGCTCACCGCGCCAACACCGCAACGCCTCGTCCAACATGTCCCTCGCCTGCCGGACGTTGCCCCCCGCGCCCGCCCCGGCGGCCCGCGTGACGTGGCCCTCGAAGGCCCTGACATCCAATGCCATCGACGGCAGGGACAGCGTGTAGCGGCCATCGACGGTGCTGAGCACACCATGCCGATGCCACTTCGGCGAGTCGGGCTGAATCGCGCGGCGCAGCCGATACATATACGTGTGCACAAGCTGGGTGGCGCTGGCGGGACAGGACGGGCCCCAGACCGCGTCGAGCAACGCCTCCGCGCTGACCGGCGTGTTCGCGCGCAACGAGAGGACCGCGAGCAGCGCCTTCTGCCGCGGCGTCCCGAGTTCGACCCGGCGACCGTCGGCCGCCCACGCCTCAATCGGCCCGAGCACCGCCACTCCCGCCAGCGACATCAGCTGGAGACAACCCGCGCGGTGGTCAACCCCTGACCACCGCGGTCCGCCGCGGCCGGCGGCCGCGAGGCGGCCTCGGCTTCGCCGATCAAGGTCGCCAACTCGCTCTGCTCGGCGTCGCTGAGAACCTCGAGCTGGCCAGCGAACGTCGTGTTCGTGTCCTGCTCGGCGGCGTTCCACCGGTCAGCCAGATCGGGGATGGCTAGGGCGCGCCGCCGGAGCTGATCGATCTCCTGCGGTCGCCACGCGGTCTGGAGCAGCCGGGCCGGGCCGCCGCCGGGGTCGGCGAACACAGCCACCGGAACGTCAAGGCCATGACTACGAAGCGCGGCAAAATGCAGCCCGCCACGCAGCTCCCGCAACACCGCCAGGGCCAATGCCGCCCTTGCCGCGACACCGTCCGGGCGAGGCTGCGCACGCCACCCGGCGAACAACGGCAGCGCCGAAGGCTCAGCGCCGTCGATCGCACGCTCGGCCAACACCGCCATCCGGTCCATCCCAGCCACTGCGGACAGGTGCCGCTCCCCCCACTGGAAACACGCCCGGCGGTAGGCCTCGACCGCGACCGCGGCCGGAAGCGCGGCGGACTCGCGCCAGGTCAGCTCGATCACCCAGGCCGGGAAGATCGCTATCACCGAGGCTGCCACCTGGCTGGACACCTCACCGAGGACACCGACACGACCGCGGAAATACAACCCCCCTGCCTTCATACCGAAAGGCTTCGCGGCTGTCGCCATTTCCTCGCCAGTCATGAACCGGCCACCGGCCTCCACCAGCGCGGGACGGCCACGCCACGAGACGGCTAGCGCGTCAGCTGACACTGCTTCGCTCCCTACTCTTCCCGCTCGGGTTCCGGGCCGCAGCTCAGCTGGTCTCCCACGGGCGTCTGTCAGCGAGTTTGGCCCAGCTGTCCCTGGGGCCCCCGAGGTCGGACCGTCCGACCGCGACGTGGCGTGGTCCGGTGATGGGCGTTCTCACCTGCACTCTTTCTGATGGAGCGAGTCGTGAAGCCGATTCGGCAACCTATGACATCACCGCCGGTCGCGGCGGCCCAGGAATTTCCCCGGCAGTTGACCGGCAGTTCACGTTACGAAAGGACATCGACTGCACCGACTGGCCCACCAGGGCGGCGCCCGGACCTGGGTGATCGCGGGGCCGGGTCGGACTGGTCGACGGTAGCGAGGGCGGCGCGGACCTGGGCGGCCTCGGGGGTGTCCATGTCGGCGTAGCGGGCTAGCGCCTGCTGCCAGTGGGCGCGGGCCTGGGTGGTGTCGCCGAGTGTGCGGTGGGCGTGGGCAAGGCCGTCGTGGGCGCGGGCCTGCTGGTAACGCTCGCCGATGTCGGTGGCGAGGGCCAACGCGGAGGTGTGCTGGTCGAGTGCCTGCTTCGGGCGGCCGGCGGCCTGTGCGGTCTCGCCGAGGCTGTTCAGCGCGTCGGCCTCGCCGGCCCGGTCACCGGCCTGCCGGAACAGGTCCAGCGCCTGCCGGTGGTGTTCGGCGGCCTGCTCGTGCCGGCCCTGCCGCGCGTGGGCGTCGCCGAGGCCGCCCAGCGCGTCGGCCTCACCGTCCCGATTGCCCGTCTGCCGGGACAAGTCCAGCGCCTGCCGGTGGTGTTCGGCGGCCTGCTGGTACCGGCCCTGCCGGGCGTGGGCATCGCCGAGGCCGCCCAGCGCGTCGGCCTCGCCGGCCCGGTCACCGGCCTGCCGGAACAGGTCCAGCGCCTGCTGGTGGTGTTCGGCCGCCTGCTCGTACCGGCCCTGCCGCCAGTGGACGCAGCCGAGGTTGGCCAGCGCGCCGGCTTCGCCGGTCTGATCGCCGGTCTCCCGGTGCAGGTCCAGGGCCTGCTGGTGGTGTTCGGCGGCCTGCTGATACCGGCCCTGCGCCCAGTGGACGTTGCCCAGGTTGGTCAGCGCGCGGGCTTGGCCGTGCCGATCGCCGGTCTGCCGGAACACGGCGAGGGCCTGCTCGAGGTGGTCAGTGGCCGGCCCGTGCCGGCCCTGCCGCCAGTAGGCGACGCCGAGGTGGCTCAGTGCGGTGGCCTCGCCGGTGTGGTCGCCGGTGTGGTGGGCGGCGTGGTGGGCGTGGCCGTGGACGGCCAGCGCGTCGGTGTGGTGCCCGCCAGCGTCGAGGTAGCGGTACAGGGTGGTGGCCAGGGCAACGGTGTGGGCCGGCCAGCCGTGGGCGGCGGTGTAGGCGCAGGCGGAGGCGAGCACGGCTCGCTCCGCGTCGAGCCAGGCCAGCGCCTCCGTTTCGGAGGTGAACACGGGCGGGGGCGTTGCGGCCGGTTGGACGCGGGGCCGGCGGTGTGCCTCGGCCGGGTACCAGGCGTCCATCGCCGCCGCGGCGGCGGCCAGGTAGTAGTCGAACAGGCGATCGAGTGCCGCCCGCCGCTCCTCCTCGGTGTCGTGGGTGGTAGCGAGGTGGATGGCGTAAGCGCGGAGCAGGTCGTGCACGCCGTACCGGCCGGCTCCGGTGGGTTGGGTCAGGTGCGCGCGGGCGAGAGTATCGAGTAGTCGCCGGGCGTGGACGGGGATGGTGTTGGCGAGGGCGGCGGCGGCGTAGGGGTCGAGGTCTGAACCGTGGTGCAGGCCGAGAAGCCGGAACAGCCGGGCGGCGTCGGCCGGGAGGTGCTGGACGGACCAGGAAAACACCGCGGTCACAGCGGCGCGGGGGTCGCCGGCGGCGTCGAGCGCGTCGAGGCGCTGCCGCCGGTCGGCCAGCTCAGTAACGAGCTGGGTGAGGGGTTCGCCGCGGCGGACGGCAAACTCGGCGGCGACCCGTAGCGCCAGCGGCAGCCGGGCGCATTGTACGGCCAGGGCGGCGGCGGCGTCCGGTTCGGCGTCGACCTGGGTCGGGCCGATCAGGTGGCGCAGCAGCGCGACGGCGTCGGGCAGCGGGAGCAGGTCGAGGTCGAGGCGGTGGGCGCCGTGCACGGCGACCAGCCCGGCCAGGGCATCCCGGCTGGTCACGACCACCATGGCAGCGGGCGTGCCGGGCAGCAGCGGCCGGACCTGCTCGACGGTGGATGCGTTGTCCAGCACGATGAGGACGCGGCGGCCGGCCAGCTCGGTGGGTAACGGGCAGCGCGCTCGTCGAGCTCGAAGGGAATGTCCTCACCCGCCACGCCGAGCCCGCGCAGGAACCGGGCCAGGGCGTCGCCAGGGGACATGGGCAGGTCCGGGTCGTAGCCGCGTAGGTTCACATACAACTGGCCGTCGCCGAACCCGGCAGAGACGCGGTGTGCCCAGCGCACGGCCAGCGCTGTCTTGCCGACCCCAGCGGTGCCGGATACCGCGGAGATCACCACCGCCGTCGACCCATCCCCCTCCGGCGCGGAAGCCGTCTGCCCGGCCGGGTCGCCGCCGGGCACCAGGGCGTCGAGCTCGAACAGCTCGGCGGTACGTCCGGTGAAGGCGTACACGTCGGCTGGAAGCTGCGCCGGCACCACCCGGGCCGCGGCCGCGGCGGTCACCCGGGCAGGCTCCGGCCCGTCCAGCCTGGCGTCGGCAGCAGCACGGCCGGTGAACTCAGCGATATCGACAGGCAGCTGCCGCGGCGCGGGCCGCGCGGGCTCGCCGGCGCCGACACCGGCGCGCAGCTCGACCTGTTCGTCATCGGTCAAGCCGAGCGCCGAGGCCAGCAGACGCAACGACTCCGGCCGCGCCCGGCCCACCCGGCCAGCCTCCAGATTACGGATAGCCCGCACCGACAACGTCGAGCGCGCAGCCAACTCCTCCTGCGTCAACCCTGCGCGCTCCCGCCACCTCCGAAGCAGCACAAACGCACAGTAGCGAGGTCGGTGCCGGCGGGCACGCTCCGGACACGTCCAGTTTGAGCGGCTCCGTGGCGTCGGGGCGATGCACCACGGATTCGACACGGAGCGCCGCGGTTCGGTCATCCTGTCCTGGTGAGTTCGGGCTGGCCGGTGGATGACTCTGAGCGTGAGGCGGAGGTCCTGACCGCGCTCGGTGACGACCTGTCGAACGCGCAGATCGCGAGCCGCCTGCACATCTCTGTCCGCACCGTGTCGAGGTCGGCCTGGCGTTCCTGCTCGCGACGCTCGCGACCGAGCGTACGAACGGCCTGCTCGCCGACGGCGATCCGACCGCCTCGGCGCTCAACTCCGGCTACCACCTCGCCTACCTCATCGGGGCCGCCCTCGCGGTGGTCGCCACCGCGGTCGCGCTGACCGTGCTGCACTCGCCGGCCCGGGCCACCGCCTACGAGCACGCCGACCATCAGGCAGCGCCGGTCGGGGCCAAGCCGGCCTACTCCGAGGCCAGCTAGTCAGCATGGAAGGGCCGGTGCCAGGGCCGGTCGCATGATCTCCGCGCTGTCGCGCAGCCGAATTCATCTCCCGTTCAGAACCGTTTGAGTGGCCTCTTCTACGTTCGCGCCGTCCATTGTGCTGGTCTCGGTGATCGCCTGGGCGGCGGCCGGCCGGCGAGTTGGATCGCGGCCGGCGGGCGGGTGGCCGTCCCCGCCGAATCAGTAACGAGGATGAGGCGTTCATCGTCGGCGACGGCCACCGCCCCGCCCAGGCACCTGGGGACGCCATGGACCAGTCCGGGTACGACGACAGGCATGAGGTGACGAGTGAGACGGGCGATTCGCGTGCTGGCGGTCGCGGCGGTGACATCAATCATGGCGTTGTCGGCTGGTCCGGCCGGTGCGCTTCCGCTGCCGGACACGAGCGCGGACGGCGAATGGTGGTTCGTCGCCTGGGACGTCGCGAAGATCTGGGCCGCGGGCGCCCAGGGGCAGGGCGTCCGGGTCCCGTGCTCGACACCGGGGTGAACCCGGCGGTCGCTGGCCTGCGCAGCGTGCTCGGCCCCGGCATCGACATCACTACGGGCAGCGCTGACGGGCGCACCGACCGGGACGAGGACGGCGCCGGGCACGGCACCCGGATGACGGCATTCATCGCCGGTCGGGGCGGGCTCGGCGGCGAGGTCGGGGTGGCGCCGCGGGCCAACACCCTACCGCTGACCGTCAGCACCGGCAGCGGCGACCCGGCGACGCTGTTCGCCAACGGGATCCGGTGGGCCGCCGACCACGGCGCGAAGGTGGTCAACCTGTCCCAGGCGCGCCCGCGCCGTACTGCCCGCAGGGCGTGCAGGAGGCGGTGGCGTACGCGATCCGCAAGGGCGCCGTGATCGTCGCGTCCGCCGGCAACGACGGGGACGGGGCGAACCTGTCGCAGTACCCGGCGAACTGCAGGGGCGTGCTGTCGGTGGGCGCCATCGACCTGGGCCGGCACGCTTGGCCGAAGACGCAACGCCAGCCGTACCTCGATGTGGCCGCACCGGGCGTGCACATGCGCGCGATCGACGACAAGAGCGACCGCGGGTACTCCAACGGGACCAGCGACGCGGCCGCGCTGGTCTCCGGCGCGGTCGCGCTCGTGTGGTCGAAGTTCCCGCGGCTGTCCAACCGGCAGGCGGTGGCCCGCGTCCTAGCCACCCTGAAGGACGACGCGGACCGGCCGGGACGTGACGACGCAACCGGCGGCGGGATCATCCGGCCGTACAACGCGATCACCCAGAACATCCCGGCCAGCGCGCCGAACCCGGTGTTCGACGGGCTGGGCGCGCTCCCCTCGCCGAGCAGCCCACCGACGACCGACCGGCCGACCCCGACGCGGCCCGGTGCACGTCCGGGCCGGCCGCGTGCCGGGCCAGCGCAGGTAGCGACGACGACAGCGGCATGAGTCCGGCGCTGTGGGTGGGCGCACTCGGTGCCGTACTGGTCGGCGGGGGCGGCGTGCTGGCCGGGGCGCTGGCGTCGTCGCGGCGGCCCCGTACCACTCCGCAGCAAGGCCAGCTCGGGCAGCCGTGGCCGCCCGAGCAGGGCCAGGGTTGGCCGCCACCGCGGTAATTAGCGGACCACCCGGTAGGTCAGGTGGGTGACGCCTGGGGCGTCGACGGCGCGGACGAGGTCGAACTCGGTGCCCGGGTCGAGGTCGTCCAGCAGCCGGACGCCGCGGCCGAGCGCGATCGGCACCAGGTGGACGCTGATCTCGTCGAGCAGGCCGGCACGGAGGCACTGTTGGACGACCTGCGCGCCCATGACGCTGACGTCCTTGCCTCCGGCGGCCGCCCGCGCCTGCTCGACGGCGTCCTCGATGCCGCTGGTGACGAATGTGTACGGCGGGTCGCCGGCCGGCACCGCGTCGGGCGCTTGGTGGGTCACGACGAACAGCGGCGTGCCCGGCAGCGGTCCGGTCCCGCCCCACGCATCGGACACGTCGTAGGTGCGGCGGCCGGTGATGTTCGCGCCGACCCGGCCGGCGTACTCGTCGAAGACCGCCGCGCTGACCGCCGACAGCCGGAACTGCGGGTAGTACTGGCTCGGCGTGTCACCGTCGCCGAACCAGGCGAACAATCGGTCGCCGCCGACACCGAGCGGCTGCTGCGGGCTGTCGTCGGCGCCGGCGATGAACCCGTCCAGGGATGTCGACAGCGCGGTGGTGATCAGCGTCATTGGCGTTCTCCTTCTCGCGGTGGGTGTCGTCGGGCTGTGCGGCGGCCGTGCAGGGTCAGCTGGACGGGCGCTGTGGCCGCGGTGGGGTGAATCGGGTGAACGCGGGGGGCATCGGCCCTTCGTTGAGCGGGAACGAGCCCAGGTCGGTCACCAGTTGGTAGGTGGGGCCGAACGCGGCGGCCGCCGCGTTCAGTCGGCGCGGGCTGAGGCCGGGCCACCGACCGGTGTCGATCCGGTGGACCAGGGCCTGCAGGCTGAGGATCTCCTCGGCGGCGCTGGTCGAGCAGTGCTGGCCCCGCTCGACGAAGAGCTGGCGCAGCCGGCTCGGGTCGCCGTGCCGGCGGACCTGCTGGGCGAACCAGCGTTCCTGGTCGGTGACCGCGCCGCCGTCGCCGGTGCTGTGCAGGGTGATGACCGGCACCGGTGTGGTGCCCCGTGGGATGCCGAAGCGGCGCAGGTAGGCGACCGCGGCCGGGTCGGCGCTGATCCGCGGTGCGGCGGCCAGCTGGTCGAGGTCGGCGCCCAGGTCGAGCCCGGCCGCCCGGTATGCCTGGTGTACTAGTTGCTTGTGCTGGTGGCTGGACCGGGCGAGCTGGCGGCGGTAGTCGATCCCGACGTTGAACGACGGGTTGCCGCCGGCCTTGCTCTCCAGGTCCGCCCGGGCGACCGGACCGAGCCCGAAGATGTACGCGTTCTGGATCCAGGCGGCCTGCTGGCGGATCTGCTCGGTGAGGTCGACCGGCCGCGGCTGCAGCGCGGAGTACCAGCCCTGGACGTTGTTGAACGCGGCGGTCAGGGCCAGCCGGGCCCGGCCCTGCGGGGTCGTCACCGCCCGCTGGACCGCCTGCGCCAGCGCCAGGGTGCTGCCGGCCGGGTCACGGGGGTGCACCAGGTCGATGTCCTGCCCGGGCGCGAGCAGCGTCTTCACCGCGAAGTTGATGTCCAGGATCGCGTTCCAGGTCCCGCCCGGGTCGGGCGCGGCGCACACCGTCGCCACCCCGGCGAACCGGCCCGGATTGCGCTCGGCCAGCAGGTGCGCGATCGCACCGCCCTGCGACTGACCGAGCGCCACCGTCCGCTGCGGCTGGCCGACGTGCTCAGCGAACCAGTCCAGCAGCGCGATCTGGTCGTGCAGCCCCTGCTCGACCAGGTAGCCGGTGCGGCCGGTGAACTCCGACGCGGCCAGCGCGTAACCATGCTCCAGCAGCCACGCCGCGGTCTCCGGCCGGTTCGTCACCGGGATCCCGGGCACCTGGAAGCCCGGCGGGTAGTAGCCGTGGCTGTACAGCACCAGCGTGCCGTTCCAGTGCTCCGGCGTCTCCACCCGGAACGCCGCACCGTCGATCGTGCCGGCGTAGGTGTGCCGCCCCTCCGCGGCCGCGGTCGCGGTCGACCCCGCGGCGCCGGCCGCCGGCCAGCTCGCCGGCAAGCCCACCAGGAGCACCGCGAACGCAACGATCCCTAGCCCTCTGCGCATGTACCTTCTCCACTTCGTCCGGGACCCGTCCTCGGTTAGACAGCCCTCCTGCGCGGAACTCATCGCGTGGGTGGCGCGGAACGGCGGGCCGACCCACAGCCACGGCGAGGCCGACCACGGCCACCACCAGGCCGCCGGTACTCGCAGCGCCCGAGATGCCGGACCCTGCCGGCAGTAACCAACTCGTTCACCGCCCCGACGGTCCCCTCCACCGGGACCTTGGGTAGATCCGAGCCAGGTAGTACAGGCCGACGTGCTCCATCCCAGGCGGCTCTATGATCCGTCGATGGCGGTCCGCACGTAGTCGGGGCTGCCGTCCACGTAGGTACTCCGGCCGCGCCCGGCGCACTTGGCCGGCCTCCAGGTTGCGTATGGCCCGCACCGACAACGTCGAGCGCGCGGCCAACTCCTCCTGCGTCAACCCTGCGCGCTCCCGCCACCTCCGCAACAGCGCATGTCGGACGTGTGTTCGAGGACTAGCGTCCGCGCTAGGGACGCGTCTGGCGGCCGGGGCCAGGGCCGGTCTAGGCTCGCCGATGGATGCGCCGATCCAGTCCAGGTACGCCGGGTTGCCCTGCATGATCGGCAACGCGACGACGCACGGCAAGGCGTACGAGTGCGCGGTAGTCGTCCGATCGACGATCGCTGGGACCAGCGAGGCGCGAGTGTGCAGCGCGACCCGTGCCTCGCCCTTGTCGTGAACTGCGTCCTCCCACCGGTAGATGGTGCGCATCGATGCGAGGTGGCCAGCGGCGCAGAGGTGACCATCCACGAGGCGACGTACGAATGACACGAGCCACGCCCCGTCAGGCGCGGTGATCACTATCCCGCACACGTCATCCGTGCTCACGCCGGCACCGTCGTCCCGCCCCCGCACGCTCGGTGACGAGGCGGGGCGTGCTCCTCCTTGTGGGTCATCGCAACCGGCGGATGACAGGGCGAGCGTCACCAGTCCCAACCACTCCCGTCGCCCGGCTCTAGCTGGTGCTTCGCCAGCAGGCACGTTTCCTGATCCTCTCCTTTCACTGCCGCCTTGTGCGCCAGCCGCTGGCGCGCGATACCGGCGGGTTCAGACCGGCAGCACGCCACTACCGGCGGGCGCCACCAGTTCGCGTGGCTCGCCGGAGGCCGATCCTACGAACGGCGGCTTGCATGGATCTGAATGAACTCTGAACACCGTTCGGCCGTCGGCGTGCGCTCCAACTCGCCGTGTACCGTGCCAATACTCGTGTTGCGGGTGTGGGTGCCCGGAACTCGGTCACCCGCTACGCGACCTGCGCGTACTCGTGGAGGAGCCCGCCGAGCCGGCGGGAGATCCGGATGACCGGGGCGTGGCCAGGTCGTCAGTGGCGTCGGTGCGCTGGCCGGTGCGCGGCCGAGTTCGGCATGATGTGGCCGTGCCTGACCGGCGTCTCCCGGGACCGGGCGGGATGGGTCTGTCCGGACGTGACTAGCGTGCCGTCGCATCCTGATCCGGCGGCCGCATTCGAGCGCGCTGGGCTTCTGATTGAGCTGCGCCGACCCGAGATGGCGGTGCGGCTGCTGAGGGACGTGCTGCCGGCACATACGGATCGGCCGGACCTTTGGGGTCAACTCGCGGTGGCGCTGCTGGCCGCCGACCGACCGCAGGAGGCGCTGGCCGCGGCCGAAGAACGGCTGCGGCTGGCGCCGGACGACGAGTGGGGGCACCGGCTGCGCGGCGCCGCTTTGACCCAGCTTGGCCGGCATCAGGAGGCCATCCAGGCCGCAGCCGATAGCGTTCGGCTGGGCCCGCTGGACTGGCACACACACCTCGCGCTGGCGCTGGCCCTGGCCGCCGCGGGGCAGTGGAAGCCGGCCTGGCCGGTCGCGTTGCATGCGGTTCGGCTTGCACCGCAGGAGTCCGAGGCGCACTCGGCGGTCGGCCTGGTAGCGATCGGGCGCGGCGATTGGCGGCGGGCGGAGGCCGCCTACCGGCACGTGCTGTCCATCGACCCGGGCGACGCCCTCGCCCGCAGCAACCTGGCCCTGGTCGCACTCGGCCGTGGCCGGGCTGCACAGGCCGTGGACGGATCGGCCGACGCCGTGGCCGCTGATCCCGGTGCCGACCTGCCGCGCCGCAATCTGCAGCTGGCGGCCCGGATCCGGATGCTGCGGCTGCTCTCGCTGCCGGGGCTCGCCGCAGGACTCGGCTGGCTCGCTGTGTCGGGCCCGGTCGCCACGATGGTCGCAGCGGCACTCATCGCCGGTGCCCTGGCCGTGGTCGCGGGCGCCGCAGCCTGGACATGGCGGTCGCTGCCGCGGCCGGTCCGCGCCTACCTGGGCATGAAGCTGCGCACCGATCGGGACCTCCTGTCCGTGGTCGGGTTCGGCGTCGCCGGTCTGCTGGCGTTGAGCGCCGCGGCCGCCCTGCTGCCGGCCGGGCACCCGACGGTGGCGAAGGCCGCCGCTGCCGCGGCCGGCGTCTTCACCGTCGCCGCCTACGTCAACGCCATCGAGCGACAACCCCGGCCGCCCCGGCAGTCCGGCTCCGACCAACACCGCTGAGCGGCACCCTCAACCACTCGTCGGAGATCCACCGCTGGTCCGCGTCGTCTCAGACCGCGGCCGGGTAGCGGATCGGCCTGTGGGATGCCAACCGAGGATCGCAGCTTTGACCAGCGGCGATGTTGACCGGCGTGATCGTCTGCCGTACCGGTGCGCAGGTACCGACCCGCGGTGTCGGGCCTTGTGTCCGTCGGCGCAGGGGTCCCGAGCGCCTGGCGCGACGGCGGTGGCGCGCCGGGTTGGTGGTGCCGTGGGCCGACCGCAGCGCGCCAGCAGGGGGGGCCAGGACGAGCGCGGGTGAGGACGACGAAGTCGGCGACGGTGGTGGATCAGCTTCCAGGCAAGCCCAGGCTGGCGCGGCCGTACGGGGTTCAGGCTGCCCGTATATACTCGTGGACGAGCCCACCCAGGACGTCGATGCGGTGAACTTGATCTGGCCACACGGGTTCACGCGCCGCCGCGGTGAGGGGTGTCGGCAGCGGTACGGCGAGGTTGAGGCCGCGATGCGGCCTGGCGGTGTTGTAATGCGCCAGGTAGGCGGTCAGCACGCGGCGCAGGTGCCGGCGGCTGCCGATCAGCAGCCAATCCAGACATTCGGTTCGGACGGTCTTCACCCATCGCTCGGCATAGGCATTCGCCTTGGCCGCTCGCGGCGGGATCTTCAACACTTCGAGTCCGGCGGCGATGAACACCGCGTCGAACGGCCGGGTGAACGTGGCGTCCCGGTCGCGGATCAGAAACCGGAACTGCCGCGCCTGCTCGCCGAGGTCCATCAGCAGGTTCCGCGCCTGCTGGGCCACCCATTCGCCGGTCGGGTGCGCCGTGATCCCGGCCAAATGCACCCTGCGCTTGTTCACCTCGATGAAGAACAGAACGTACAGCCGGGCCAGCCCGACGGTCTCCACGGTGAAGAAGTCGGTCGCCAGCATTCCCGCAGCCTGGGCGCGCAGGAACTGCGTCCAACTCGGCCCGCCCCGCCGCGGCGCCGGACCCAGCTGACGCCGACGTAGGATCCGACGCACGGAGGTCGCCGACACCACGACGCCCAGCTTGCGGCACTCCCCCACGATTCGTAGGTACCCCCACCGGCGGTTCTCGGTCGCCAGCCGGACCACCACGTCGACCACCTGCGGGTCCAGGCAGCGGCCACCCCGGCCGGTCGCCGGGTACGTCCAGCGGCGGGCCACCAACTCCCGGTGCCACCGCAATAGCGTCGCGGGCGTGACCAGGAACGCTGTCCACCGCTGCCGTGGCAGCAGCCGCGCCAGCCCGCGAGGGTCAGCCGGTCGCACGGCGTGTACCGCGGCCGGGCGACCTGCCGGCGCAGCACCGCCACCTGGTGGCGCAGTACCGCAATCTCGATGTCCTTCGTATCCGGCGCGGGACCGAGCCCGGCCAGGCCCAACAGCCGCCGGACGATCATGAACCCGAGCGTGCGCACCACCACGAACCGCGATCATGCCAGACCACATCACCGCTGCTCACAGCCCCAACCCTGACCTGGCACCCCTTACCCTCAGCGCCGCCGCGCTAGAGCTTGCCCAGGAGCTGGAAAGCGACAAGCACGGCAAGACCGGAGTCCTGAGCCTCGACAACGCGGGCCTCGGTACCCTCCAACGCCCGATCGCTGACCTGCCTGGTGTGAATACCGACAACGGTTTGTCCCCACGAGAGATCGCCAAGCAGCTTGATCGCAGCGACGAGCCCAACATCCGCGACGCGCTTGACCGCATGCAGGCGCGCGGGGTCGTGGAGCTCGTGCCGGGTGCGACGTTCAAGCGCTATCGGCTCACGGAGCCCTATCGCTGACTGGTCGACCCCCGCCCGCCCAACCCGGCCGGTCACGCCGAGGACGCCTCATCCTCGGCCGACCGCAGCCGTCCTCGTTGTGCCGCGCGTGCCGCAGGGGCGAACACCCTCGCACAGGCCCACGAGCCAGACGCCCGGCCCATCAGCCGGGGCCCGCGGGCCCCAGCAGCTGCCACGTCGGAAACACGGTCGGCATGGCTAAGCTCGTCGCCCGCGTCGGCGCCGCGGCGGGTCGCCGTAGCGGGTCGCCGTTGCGGTATGCCCTCCTCCCTGGGATGGCATCATCGTGAGGTCCCGGACATCCCGGCGGTTGCCTGGCGAGCAGACCACCCGGCCGTGAGGTTCAGCCCGGACCCATCTGATTCTCCCAGCAGCTTTCCACCATCGGCGCCTTGTGGGCACCGGCGGCCATGGCGTCCCTGCCGAAGCCCCCTGCGGTTCCAAGGGCCGAAGAAGACCCGGCAGCCAGCGCCGACCATGGCTGTTGAAGCGGCTGTCTGAGACGTCGAACAACAGTCGAACCATGAAGGGCCGGTCGCATTGGTTGGCGGTCGAATACTGGAGTCGATACTGCCACAAGTACCAGTTTCCCGGAGTCCACGGTTCAGGCCGGGGAGCAGCGAAGACAACTCTGTGGTCTGGGGGCAAGCCGGCCGTGTCGTTTGTGGCAGTGAGGTGTTCGGTCTCTGGCTTACCGAGTTGACGCAGGTCGAAGCAGTCAGGGGCCACGAAGTTGATGAGTGTGTCACCGCCTGCCTTGTCGCCGGTGTTCTGGATGGCGGCTTCCACAAGGAACGGTTGTGCCGGATCGATCTCGGGGACGTGGTCCGGTGGCCAGATGGTCAGCTTCGTTGGGTCACCGTCCGGGGAGAATTTCCACAGGAATCTTGCCTCTGGCCGACGCCGCCGCTCCAGGGCCCACGGCAAGAAGAGGATGATCGCCGTTGTAGCCGCAATGACGGAGAGGGCGTATAGGAGCCAGTCCCACCCGTCTCGCTCCACGGTTACGGGGAGCGCCTGCAGGATCATTAAACTTGGTTGGGCCACGCTCGCATTATGCCTGTCGCGGTGCTGACGATCCGCTGGTGGCCGGCCAGCAGCAGGCCCCGCACAAAGCCGGGGCCTGGGCTGGTCGGGCGCCGGGCCAGCGGTCGTCGTGGTCGGGAGCCCGTTCCCGGTCTTGCTAGCGCGGCGGTCGCTGGGGCGGGTCGGCCGGCTGCCGCGGCCGCGGGATCTCCTGCCTCATCTCGCGTCTTGGGCTGCCGCGGTCCTTCCCGCACGGTCCCCGCAAGGGACGACGTCGTCCTCCGGGTGCTCCTGGCCAGCGCAGAACCCGCGAGCGTGACGCGAGGCCACTGGCGCGGCGGCTCGTGGCACCCTGAAAAAGCGGAAGGTCGGCGGTTCGACCCCGCCCCTGCCCACTCATCTGGCTAGCCGCTGGCCTGCGGTTCCGTGTCGGGCACCGGCCCTGGGCAGACCTTCCAACGCTGTGGAGCGCTCACGGGTTGCTCACGACCGTCTCGGACCAATGGGCGGCAGGCGCCACCTACCCGGCGGTACCGGCCGGCTCGGCGGCTCGGCAAATCGACCTCCTCGTACTCGTGGGTGCTCGTGATCGGACTCGATGCATGGCTGGGGCACAACAGGTCGTCGACCAGCTCGGCTGCGATGCTGTGTGTCATGGCCGAGTCCGGTGTGCCCCCGCGGCGGGTGTTGTTGAGTCATACGTCGGAGTTGCGGCGTTCTCCGGCGGACCGGTCGTTTGTGGCGGCGGCGGAGTCGGCGGTGGCCCGGGCCGGCGACGCGGTCGCGGACATGGCGTATTTGACGGCCGGGGACCAGACCCCGGCGCAGGTGTGCCGGGAGGCGGTTGAGGCAGCGGACGTGTATGTGTTGCTCGCGGGGTTCCGGTACGGGTCGCCGGTGCGGGATCGGCCGGAGGTCTCCTACGCGGAGTTGGAGTTCGAGGCGGCGACCGAGGCGGGGATGCCGCGGCTGGTGTTCCTGCTCGGTGAGGACGCGCAGGGGCCGCGGGACCTGTTGGTCGACCGGGTGCACGGGGATCGGCAGGAGGCGTTCCGGGCCCGGATCACCGACAGCGGGCTGACCACCGCGACGTTTCGCACCGCCGAGGGTCTGGAGACGCTGCTGCTGCAGGCGCTGACTCGGCTGCCCCGGGCCCGTACGAAGGATGTTCCGGTGGGCCGGGTGTGGAGCATTCCGGCCCGGCCGGTGCTGTTCACCGGGCGGGAGGAGCTGTTGGCCGACCTGCGGGCGGCGCTGCGCTCCGGGCAGCCGGCGGTGCTGCGGGCGGTGCACGGCATGGGCGGGGTGGGCAAGACCACCAACGCGATCGAGTACGCCCACCGGCACGGGGAGGAGTACGACGTGGCCTGGTGGGTGCCGGCCGAGGACCCGACACTGATCTCGGGCCGGCTCGCCGACCTGGCCCGCGCCCTTCACCTGGCCAGCGCCGCCGACGGGTCGGAGGCGGCGGCGGCCCGGCTGCTCGGCGAGCTGCGGCGGCGGGAGCGGTGGCTGCTGGTCTTCGACAACGCCGAGAACCCGCAGGCGGTGACCCGGTTCCTGCCCGGCGCCGGCGGCCACGTGATCATCACCTCGCGGAACCCGGACTGGCAGGGAATGGCGACCGGGCTCGGCGTGCAGCAGTTCACCCGGGCCGAGTCCACCGGGCTGCTGCGCTCCCGGCTCCCCGACCTGGCCGAGGCGGACGCGGATCGGCTGGCCGGCCAGTTGGGTGACCTGCCGCTGGCCGTCGATCAGGCTGCGGCGCTGCTGGCCGACACCGGCATGACCGTGCAGGCCTACCTCGACCTGCTGGCCGAACAGGCCGAACGCCTGCTGGACCATGGCCAGGTCGGGGGCTATCCGGTGTCGCTGGCCGCGTCCTGGGCGGTCGCGTTCGACCGGGCCACCGTCGACGATCCCGCCGCCCTCCAGCTGCTCAGCCTGGTCGCCTGGCTCGCCCCGGAACCGGTACCCCTGAGTCTCATCACCCAGCAGCCGCGACAGCTACCCGACCCGCTCGCCGAAACCGTCGTCGACCCTCTCACCGTGGCCGGCCTGACCGCGGCGCTGCGTCGCCGTGGAATGGTCCGCACCACCCCCGACAGCCTCCAGCTGCATCGGGTTCCGGCCGCCCTGCTCCGCGCTCGCCCGGCCGGCGATGACCCAGACTCGGACAGGGGCGGCTGGCCGGCCACCGCTGTCCGAGTGCTCCGCCAGGCGGCGCCGGCGGATCCGTGGAACAACCCGGCGGTATGGCCGGCCTGGCGGCGGCTGCTTCCGCACGTCCTGGCCGCCACCGACCCCACCCGCAACCTCGACCCTGTCGTCGACGACGTGGCCTGGCTGCTGGACCGCGCAGCCACCTACCTGACAGCCCGCGGTGAGCCCCGCGCCGCACGGCCACTGTCCCAACGGGTCTACCAACTCGACCGGAGCCGGCTCGGTGACGACCACCCCGACACCCTGCGCCGCGCCCACAACCTCGCCGTCGACCTATCGCAGCTGGGCGAGCACGAGCAGGCCCGCCGGCTGGACGAAAACAGCCTCACCCAGCACCGGCGGATCCTCGGCGAGGACCACCCCGACACCCTGCTCTCGGCCAGCAACCTCGCCGGCGACCTGTTGCAGCTGGGCGAGCACGAGCAGGCCCGCCGGCTGGACCAGGACACCCTCACCCGCTACCGCCGGGCCTTCGGCGAGGACCACCCCGACACCCTGCTCTCGGCCACCAACCTCGCCGGCGACCTGCGGCGGCTGGGCGAGCACGAGCAGGCCCGCCGGCTGGACCAAGACACCCTCACCCGCTACCGCCGGGTCCTCGGCGAGGACCACCCCGACACCCTGACCTCGGCCAACAACCTCGCCGGCGACCTGCGGCGGCTGGGCGAGCACAAGCAGACCCGCCAGCTCGACCGGGACACCCTCACCCGCTACCGCCGGGTCCTGGGCGAGGACCACCCCGACACCCTGTACTCGGCCAGCAACCTCGCCGGCGACCTGCGGCAGCTGGGCGAGCACGAGCAGGCCCGCCAGCTCGACCGGGACACCCTCACCCGCCGCCGCCGGGTCCTCGGCCAGGACCACCCCGACACCCTGACCTCGGCCAACAACCTCGCCAGCGACCTGCGGCAGCTGGGCGAGCAGGATGCCGCTGCCGCGCTTGAGGCGGATGTAGCCCGACGCCGGCGCCACGGTCCGGAGCCCGCCGACCACTCGTCATGATCGCCCGCATCCAGGTCCAGCCTGGTCAGCCACCTGCGACACCCGCTCTAGGAGGCCGGGCGTCTGTCCGATCTGTGCCTTCTCTGATGTCCTTGACCGGCTGAATAGGGGTCTACGGCGACGTGGAACAGCCCAGCAGCACCGTGGTTCATCCCACGTAACCTTCCACGACGGGCCCGCCGCCCGGCCGCCGGCCGCCGAGCTAGACGCGCAGGCCCCTGGATAGCCTCGCAGCCCGGCCCCGGTCGACGGGCTGTCCCACGACCTGTGGTTCAACGACGACGCCGAGGAGTACGACTCGGCCAAGCGGGTGCTCGCCGGCCGCCACCAGTTCGACGAGAAGGGCCTGCTGGACCAGTACGGTGACCAGCCGCTGGTGAACGAGGAGGGGTGACCGACCGTCCTGAGCAGTCGCAGCGACCCTCCAGCTAACCCGCCTCGCCAAATCGGTGGCCAGAGGGACCGTATTGTGGGACTCCGTGGCGTTCCCGGCGGAGTCGACCAACGTCCTAGCCTTCGGTGCCCGCGGGGATGGCACGTCCGTCGACACAGGTGCAGTGCAGGCAGCGATCGATGCCAGTGGAGTGACTCACTTCCCGGCGGGTGACTACCGGGTCGGCACGAGGGGCGCCGTACTCCGCGGGACGGCCTCAGGTGGCTACGGGCGTCCGGGCGGCGGTCAGCGGTCCCGACTCGTGCTCGACGACGGCGTCGACGACCACCTGATCTACGGGCCGAGCGGCGCCGCGCACGTCCGAATCGCCGACCTGCACCTGGACGGCAACAAGGCCGGCAACGTGTCGGGCGACCTGATTCACCTCGCCGACGCCGGTGAGGCGGAAGAGGCGCAGTGGCACATCACCGACTGCTACCTCGAGAACAGCTCGAACTACGGCCTCTACGTCGGCCTGCGGCGGCAGGCCGTCAAGATGGGCAGATCTGGCATCTACGGCAGCACCTCCACCGGCGCCGTGCTGCATGGCTCGGACTGCGAGCTGCAGACCGTCATCGTCGGGCGCTCCGGCCTCGACGGGATCGAGGCCACCGGATGGGTGACCCGCATCGTCGGCTGCGACGTGTGGGGCTCGGGACGCACCGGCATCAACCTGTACGCCGGCGTCCACGAGGTGGCCGTCATCGGCACCGGAATCGACCGCAACCAGCGGCACGGCCTCTACGTGGGCGGCGGGTGCGACGGCGTTTCGGTCCTCGGCTGCGCGTTCCACACCAACTCGCAGGAGGCCCACGACTGCTACCCGCACATCAAGCAGGACACCGACCCGCACAGCTCCGGAACGACCATGGTGGTCGGGTGCACCTTCGACCACGACGACGTCGCCACCCATCCGAACAAGCCATCGTGGGCCATCGAGGTCGCTGCCGGGCTGGTGGACGCGCGGGCGAACCGGGTCACCCCCACAGGCGCCGTGCAAGGCTACATCTCCACCGGTCCGGCCGCGACGGCATCGGCCGACTGGACCGCCCTGCCCCCGGCCGCGGGCTGGGCCACCAACCCAGGGTCGAACGCACTGCAGTACCGGATCGTGGACGATCGGCTGTGGCTGCGCGGCGTGCTGCGGACGGGCGCCGGGGTCGGCGCCGGCGCGACCGTGGCCATCCTGCCTCGCGGCGCGCGGCCGAGGACGTCGCTGCAACTCAATGTCGCCGGTGGCAGCGGGGCGACATCGGCTCTGACCCGAGTGGACATATCCGTCGCGGGGGTCGTGACCGTGGTGGCGGCGCAGCCGCCAGGTGGGATGTTGTTCTTCGACGCGCTGTCCTGGCCGCTGCTGTAGCACCATCGGAGCGCGGCCAGGCGTCGATCAGGCCGATCCGATCGCCTGCTCCAGCCAGGTCGCGAGGTACGCCATGCCGGATCGGCTGAGGTGAACGCGGCCGGAGTAGAGCGGCTCGCCGTCCGGGGGTAGCTTGCCGGCAGGATCGATCCGCACACAGGAACGCGTCCAGGTCCAGCAGCGTGACCTGGGCATGCGCCACCGCGAAGCGCGCGACGACGGCGTTGTAGCACCTGGCCGCTGTCGCGTCGGTGGTCGCGGTGACGTTGCGCACGTTCATCAGCAGGACCCGCGCCCGCGGCGCTTCCTCGGCCCACACCCGGGCCGCACGATCGAGCTGGGCGCCGTACCGGCTCCGGTAGGTGCGGTCGCACGGCGAGAGCGATCGGCCGCCCACCTGCCGCCGCTCGGCATCGACGCCCAGGTGCACGAGGATGATCTGCGGCTTGCTCTCCCGGACCGAGGTCCGCCATGACCGCTCCCAGTCCGGGCAGTGCTCGGCGGGCATCACTCCGCAGCCCGGGATGCCTCCGTCCGCCAGACCGAACCGGCCAGAGCCGCGGGTGGCGAGTGCTGTCGCCAGGTCGTCCGCGAGGGCGTCCCCCAGCGTCAGCACCACCGGCCGGCCGGGGGGCTTCATTCGCTTCTCCGTGGCTGCCGGGAGGTAGTGCGCGGCGGACACGACAAGGGCGCAGGCCGCGGCGATCGGCACCAGGCGCGAGGCCTGCCAGCGCTTACCCTGCAGCCGCGCGGCGATCCCGTAGTGCATGAACATGGCGAACAGCCAGCTCAGCCCGCCGCCCACCACCAGCAGTCCGTACGGCGCGACCTGTGGCTTCGTCGTCTTCAGCAGCCAGTAGACGGGCAGGTGGATTAGGTAGATCGGGTACGACAACCGGCCGAGCTCGGCCAACGGTCCCCAGGAGAAGCGCCGGAACAGCGGACCCCGTTGGTAGCAGAGCGCGGTGACGAGCAGCGCGGCAGCGCCGGCCACGACCGCGAGCCCGCCGTGGTAGAGCCAGGGCACGTTCCGCCAGGCTGTCCACGTTGCGAAGGCAAGCACCGCAACCGCGACGGTCCCGCTGACGAGTGCGGCCGCCAGCCCTAGTCGCCCACGGCTGGCCCGACCGTCGCGGTCGGCGCGAGCGCGGCGCGCCTGCAGCACCAGCACGGTGCCGGCCGCGGCCACGCCGGCCAGGAAGGTCGCCGCCTGCGAGTCCGTGCCCAGGTAGAGACGGTCGCCGTTGGTCCCGTCGTACCGCAGCGGCGCCACCGCGGCGGCGGCACCGACCGTGATCCAGACCAGGACCGTGACGGCGGCCAGGGACCGCCGCGAGACCCAGGACAGCAGCGCGATGAACAGCACCGATGCCAGGCAGAGCTGCTCGAGCAGGCTCACCAGCCACAGATGCCCCAGCGGGTTTATCCGTCCAGACGAGTCCCAGGCGAGCTGCTGCCACGGTGCGTGCTCGCCGACCAGGTCGTGCCAGTTGGCCTCCTGCAGCAGCGCCGCGAGGGCGTCAGCGCCGCTGCGGCGGGCCTCCTGCAGGCCGCCCAGCAGGTAGACCAGAGCCAGTGTCGACCCGAGCACCGCGGTCAGGCTGATGACCACGTACGTCAGGCGCCGCCGACAGAACTCGGTCACGCCGGCGTGCCCTGTCCGGGCCACCGCCTGCAGCACCGGCAGTGTCAGCAGGAAGCCGGAGACCACCAGGAAGAGTTCCAGTCCGAGCACGCCGGTGGGGACCATCCGCGCGTCGTAGAGCAGAACCGAGACGATGGCCGCGCCGCCCAGGCCGTGGACCGCCAGCGGCGGCCGGGCCGCCGGGCTCGGCCGCGCTGGCTGGATGGATCGGTCCGGGAGGTAGGCCCGCTCCGCCACCCGACTGTGGCCCTCCGGGCTGGTGCGCGGGCGGGGAAGCGAGTCCGGTCCGGCGGCCGACGGGCGGACCTGCGTGACTGGTCGCCCTCGACCCACGTCGCCGTGCGTCCAGGTCACCGTGAGCTGGACCCCCAGGCGGAGAAGCACGACTGGATCGCGTCCTCAGCGGGGCGTCCCACGAACGAGTCGTGCATGTCCGACCTGGGGTCTGCCCGCGCCGGGTCCACGTGGAAGTCCAGCTTCCACCAGTACAGCCCGGCCATCGCGCGCTGCCGTGCGACCTGGCAGGCCGCCGTGAACCACCGCTTCTGGACCGCCAGGTTGAGTGGCCCACCCGCCGTACCCCAGACTCCGGGGTGGTGGTAGGCGCCGTTCTCGGCCGGCGCGCCCACCTCGGACAAGATCAACCCGGGCAGCGGGCCTCCGGTTCTCTGTTCCAGCCACCGGTTCCAGCCTGCGACCAGCATGCTCACCGACGCACCGTCGCCGAGTTCGAGCGGGAAGTACGCGTCGATACCGAACCGCTCCACCGGCATGTCGATCGGCCGGTTCACATAGTTGTCCCAGTTGACCGCGTAGGCGATCTCGCCACCGAACGCCCGCTTCGACTCGCCGACCAGGCCAGCCCAGCGCGGGTCGCCTTCCAGGGAGTTCAGCTCCGTCGCGATGACGAACGTCGTGGCGTGGTTGGCGTGGGCTGCCTTCACATACGGCGCGAGGAGCCGCCGGTAGCTGGTGAACCACTCGTCGCGGCTGGCCGGCCTGATGTTCCCGCGCCAGTTGTGGATGCCCGCGGCCAGCAGGGACCGCTCGTCCAGGATCGGCCGGAGCATGCTGCGCAGACCGCTGCGGTGGAACTCGTCCAGCACGATGCCGACCCGGCGCGGCGAGGGGGTGGACGCCCCCGCATACACCTCGCTCGCCAGCGGCCCGCTGGTGAAGAACGGGAACGAAATTGCCACCGAGTTCGCGTCAAGGGTCACGATGTAATCGACGATGCGCCGGGCCTTCGCGCGTAGGACCTCCTCGGAGTCCTCCCGGTTGTCCTGCCAGTACACGTTCATCCCCAGCTGGGGACGGCCCGGCTTCCACGGGAAGGTCACTTGAGGGCCCTGGGGCGGCGGGGGCCCGGCCGGCGAGCTCGCGCCGGTTGGCGGGGCGGCCGAATCGGCCGGGGCGCCGCGGCCGGACGAGGTCCGCGGCGAACACGCGGTCAGGCCCAGCGCAAGCAGTGCGGTGAGCGCCGCCGCTCGCCGTACCGGCACGTCAAGCCGGCTTTCTGATCACGACGAAGTTCTTTTCGTCCGAGCGCAGGACGCGCAGGAATCCGAGGAATCCACCGACGCCCTCCCAGAGCGAAAACAGCGGGATCAGCAGCACGAGGCAGACCGGCTCCCACCACCGGCGTCGACAATCCGACGAGACGTTCGCATTTATCTTCAAGCCCTCCCAGTACAACCAGAAGAGGTACGCCAGGTTCAGCGCCCAGAGCGGCAGCACGAGAATGCTGAGCGGAGAGGCGTTGAACTCGTCCAGCATCGCGCCGGCGAGCAGCAGCAGCCCCATGTGCTGGAGTGGACCGATCATCCACGCGCCGACGCAATAGCCGAGGAAGAGTCGGTGACGTAGCGGGATTTCCCGGTTGAGCGCCAGCGCGAGCAGACCCCAGGCCCAGCGCTCGCGCTGCTTGACCAGATCTCGAACCGTGGCCGGAGACGCGCCGTAACAATGTCCGGCGAACCAGTCGCTGTGCCCCCGGTACAGCCGACAGAAATTGAGCGCGAGTTGGGCGTCCTCCACGATGGCCTTCGGCCCGAAGTCCCAGCCGATCGTGGCCTCCACCGAGGCGCGGATGAGGAGCAGTTCTCCGTGCAAACCTGCCAGTGGCAGGCCGCGGCCGGTGAACGCGGCGAACCGGGCGACGTCGTCGCCCGGGCGGACGGCGTCGGCCAGCCAGGTCAAACGGTTGACCGCGTTCTCCCGGGGATAGGCCAAGATGCCCTGGGCCAGGTGCTTGACCTTCAGACCGGCGCGCCGCTGGGCGTTGATGAACCGCGCGACCGAGGCTGCCGTATCGGGGCCGACACCGGTGTCGTCGTCCATGTGCAGCACCCAGACGTTCTCGTCGGCTTCACCCTCGGCCAGCCGAAGCTCGTGCGCGTAATGATTGGCCCGCGCCTTGAATCGGGTCCCGTTGGGAGTTTGGTAAGCCCTGGGCACGACGACGACCCGGACCAGCGGATTCGCTGCGGCGAGCGAGTCGATGAGCCGGCGCGCCGCACAACCCTCCTCGATGACGACGTCGACCCGCAGGTGCGGAAAGTACGCCGGCAGGAACTGGCAGTACGAGAGGACAGAACGTTGTAGCGCGGGGTACGTGTCCAGCCGGCCGATGGTCGGCACCACGACGAGCAGGATGTCCTGCCAGACCGGTTGAGGCGGCGGCCAGCGCCGCTGCCGGCGCATTCGGCGGCGGGTGAGCAGGCCTCCCGTTATCCCCACGGTCGAACTGGCGATGGGCAGGGTCCAGAAGACCGTCGTGACCCAGCCGACTGGTCCAGTGTCCGAATCGTAGGTCCACCACGTCACCGCCAGGACGATGGCGAACGTCAGGAGGAACGGAGAGGCCGCGGGCTGCCACGCCGCCTGGCGTCGCATCATGCGGGCGGCGCGCCGGGACAGTGGGACGTCGGCGCCATACGCAACTGTCGTCATTACATCCCAACTCGTCAGAGTAGCAAGCTTTCTACCACAGGCCCATCGGCCAGGAGACATGCCGGCAGAGTCGTGACAGTTTGCGCACACTCGGACGTGAACGGTTATGAAGGCTACCGGGAGGATGAACCACACCGGCGGAACCCTCGACAAGGCGGTGAGCGTTCACCCGCCGAACCCTTACCTAGACTCGAACACAGCTTCGAGCAGTTGAGGGAGCCGTCGTGCCAGAGCCGATCCCCATCGTCCGCGAGGCCGACCCTCCGCGGATCGGCGCGGCGACCCGAGCAGTGTTGGCCGAAGTGACCCGGCCCCGGCCATCCGGCCGGTGGGGTCGGGCACCTGGCGCCCGTCGTCGCCACCAGCGCGGTCGGCGCCGCCGACGACTTCGGTCGAGCACGCGGATCGTGGTTCACGCCGACGGACTGCGGTGGGACGAGCTATACGCCCTCGCCGAGGTGGTCGCGTCGGCTCTCGACGTCGAGCACCACGGCGGTGCCGGCAGCTGGCGGAGCGCAGCGTGTCGGGGTGGTCGTCGCCGAGGATCCTGCGTTAGCGGGCGAGCGTGTCCTCGCCCAGCCGGCGGGCCTGCTCGTACTCGCCCCAGCCTGTGCAGGTCGACGGCGAAGTTTCCGGCCGAAAGCAGGGTGTAGGGGTGGTCGTCGCCGTAGATCCGGCGGTAGCTGGTGAGGGTGTCCTGGTCTAGTAGCGGTGGCCGGCGACACGGTTGGCCGAGTCTCGACCACCGGCACGGGAGGCGGTTCGGCGGTCGGCACATGCAGCCAAGAGGCTCCCGCCCGCAAAGGTCGCGGCGACGACCGATGTCCGTCGCCGCGGGTCCGCGTCCGACGCGACCTTCAGTCGTTCAGGGTGTTGCCGTCAGGACCTGGACGCCATCATGAGCACGAACGGCAGGCCTTCCGTTGTAGGCGAGAGCGTCGAGCAGAGGCACCGCGTACGCCTCGTCAAGCAGCTCCTTGATCTCGCCACGGGTCGCCCAACGGAAGTCGGTGACCTCCTCATTGAGTCGGAGGCGACCGGGGACCCATCGACAACGGAAGACGAGCGCCACGATGCCTCGGGGCAAGTTCTTGTAGACCCCAGTCAAGGTCTCGCCATCGATGCTCAGACCTGTCTCCTCATGGACCTCGCGACGCAACCCATCCAAGATTGCTTCGTCGGGCTCCAGCACGCCGCCCGGCGGCTCCCAGTGCCCGTTGTCCCGCCGCCGGACGACGAGGACGCGGTCGTCCCGCACGACCGCTGCAGCCACGCTCACCGAGTGCATGGCCGGCCCTCCCCGGCGCTCTCCCACGAGGTCACCCCTGTAGTCGACTGAACAAGTGACTGTCAGACTAGCTAGCTGGATGAACGCGCACCTGCGGTCCAGCACGGTCAGGGCCCTGTTGGCGTCGCATCGCGCCGCCAGCGCCA
>Ga0137366_10000145_pt1 | contig 38471 bp, 37 predicted proteins | sample SagtaG_8_FD_104938 | JGI IMG/M metagenome (GOLD analysis project Ga0137366, IMG submission 104938) | Vadose zone soil microbial communities from Sagehorn Ranch, Mendocino, California, USA - Sage1_L_60_16 metaG | ecosystem: Environmental > Terrestrial > Soil > Vadose zone | place: USA...
CAACAACAGCCAGACCACCGTAACCCCTACTCAAGCCGCCTCCGATGGCAGCTTCAGCGTCTCGGTACCGATAATAGGTGGAACTACTGTCCTCAACACTGTGGCTGTGAATTCAACGGGTGCCACTGCTCATGATCAGCGGTCTATTTTCTTCGACTTTACGCCTGGCACGACCGTCCTTGATGTGACCGATCCGACGGGAGATGACAACGGACCGGGCAACTACGCTTACCCGACAGCCAGCGACTTCCACGCAGGGGCTTTCGATATCACAGAATTCAAGGTTATCATCAGTCCTGATGGTTTGACCACCACCTTTAAGTTGCAGACGCGCGACCTGTCACCAACATTTGGCAGCCCACTTGGTGCTCAACTGGCGGATGTGTATGTACATGATCCGAATGCTGCTGCCGCTGATACCTCGACGGCGGCCTCCTTCCCGCAGCGCAACTACTCCATTGGATCAACTTCGGCGTGGAGCAGGCTCCTGGAGGTGCAAGGGTTCGGGCAGCGCTACATCGACGCGCATGGCAGTACTGTTGGAACCATAAATATCAGCGCCAATGCTATCTCGCGCTTCATCACCTTCAGTGTGCCAACAACGAGCCTGGGCGGAACACCCGGAACGGGTTGGGGCTTTACGGTGGTGCTGACGGGCCAGGATGGCTTTAGCCCCGACCAGGCGCGTGGTTTTGCTCCAACACCACAACCATTCCTGTTTGGTGTATGCGCTTCGCCAAGCCCTGATCCGCATTGTACCGTGGATCCGAGCACGGTGCCGAAGGCGATGGATATAATAACTCCAGCGGGAGTCAGTCAGTCTAATGAACTCGATTACACTATACATAACCCTGTAGTGTTACAAGATGTGACTATTCCATAGGAGTTGGTGAATAAGATGAACGGCAGCAGATGGTTGGAGCCATCTGCTGCCGTTCATCTTATTCATATCAATCTGTATAGCAAGCATGCAACAACAGCTGTTTCGTCCCGATCCTGGACGCTGTACCATACAGTCTCTTGCAAGATGAAGGAATGAGAGATAGGTAATAGAGGCAGTAATAGTTGGTGAAAGAGAAAGGTGAGTTGCTCTCTCAAACAGAATATTTGCTGAGAGGTTTTTTTCTTGATTGAGAATCTAAGAAGGCAGTTCTTTTAAAGAGTAATAAGCAAAGAAAATAGCCAGAGACAAATAAGTTGACATACCCGATGACAAATACCCCCCTCAGGATAAGGTCTGGATTAGCCAGGTGATACAAGAAGCCATAGCCATGAATAACTCCGCCGAGGGTATTCCACACGTAGAAAAGAAATTCCACGACTAAGAACATGACCATGAGCCAATACCCTATGACCGTACGTTTGAAAAGGAGGAAAGAGGCGAGGAGAAATACCGCAAAAACGATGAGCAGCAGAAATCCTCCCTTTACCTGGGCAAGCAGGTTGTTGGGATTATAATAGAGGTGAAGATAATAAGGGATCTGAGCAAGGAAATTGGCTAAGATCAGTAAGAAAAGTATGATTACTTGAACTCTGATACTTTTGACTCCCATGTATTCCTCCTGATTGAATGTTCGTTGAAAACCTCTTTCTTTTTAAACGTGCTAACCAGGTTCAGGTTGCAGATTCAAGGCTAGTCTATATCTTTTGGGGATGAGTTTGATTACTTGACGGGTGTTGCTGGTTGTTGTAGCCATGAGCAAGAGGGCCGATAAATCGGCGGTGTGCACGATAAATCGGCACCTACTGTAGGGATTACCCACATCGTCACCCAGGCATTGATGCCTGGGTGACGATGTGGGTAATCCCTACACCTACGGCTGATCGGATTAGTTTGTTCATCTACATTATCGCGTTCCTAGGGTAAGAACTGGTTAGTGTATAAGACGTTGAGGTTCATGCTGTGCACTGGTTTGTTGTTAGCGTCGAGGACGCCTCCTGAATCCATGATGAATTGTGGATAGGCATGCCAGGCGGCTGCATCTTGCAAACCCCATTTGCGACCAGGATCGGCATAACGGGGACTGAGATAAGCCTGGCTGGCGAAGACTAATCCTGGGTCGGGAAACGTGCCTGCTGGTACGTCTGGCGAATTCAGGAGCATCTGGGCTGCCTGTCGGGGGTGGGTACGCGCATAATCATAGCCACACGAAGTTGCCAGCATAAATTTGCGCAGTAGGTCTGATTTCTGCTTGATTTCCGTCGGGCTGGTGATGAGATTGGGTGTGTAGTAGTCTGGGATGCCGTAGCTTGTGATAGGGAAGATGTTGAGTTTTACGCCCTGGCGCTGCGCCTGGATGACTTCCCAGCCCTGATAGACCCAGACGAAGTTGATGCGATGGGACTCTAAGGCTTGCATTGCATCGACGCTGAGTGTGATATTGCGAAACTGGCCTGTGCCGCCGTCATCCTTGATGACTTGACCCACTACGGCTGATTCGTAGGGTGAACCGAAACCTCCGTAGGTTTTGCCGTCCAGGTCGCGTGGGCGCGTGAGACCAGAGTCTGCGAGTGTGACGAGCGCAGAGGTGTTGCGCTGGATGATAGCGGCTATTGAGACTACGGGTTGTCCGACTGCGGCGTCTGCTACAATGCCTTCGGTGAAGCCCACTCCAACATCTGCTTTGCCTGTGCTTACTAACACATCCGGCGTTACGCTGGCGGAATACGGTAACAGGTGCAGGTCGATGCCTTCGGCGCGGTACCAGTTTTGGGCTAGTGCGACGTAGATGCCTGTGTGGTTTGTGTTGGGTGTCCAGTCTAAGGCAAGGCTCATAGGTGTCAACTGCTGTGGGGTTGATTTGCCTAATGTGGCGCATTGTGATTCTGTTGTTGCTATAGGATGCTGGGTAGTTTGTACGCTTGAGCTGACGGCATGTTGCTGCCATAGAAAGGCTCCTACGACGATAATGATCAGGAGTACCGGTATGCCGATACTTAACCAGAGACGTGTTCGAGAATTCATAAGGTTCCTCCAATGGGTTTTCTTTGACTCGCCGCCTGCGGCGGCGAGCAGGAATTAGGAGAATCTGGGACGCGCTTATGCATCCCCCAGATGCGCGGCCCCAGACCCCGGCAAAGGACTTCGTCCTCTGCACTCCTATTTTCTTTGCTACTTGTGGCAGCGAGATAAGGAAATGGAGCTTTTCGGGCACTCCCCGACAAAGGACTTCGTCCTCTGCACTCCTATTACCAACGTGTCTTTGAACCGTGATACCACGGTAAGGCTAAACGTTCGATTAGTGAGACAAGGCCGAATAGTAGTAGACTGAGTATGGTTGTGACGAGTATGGCGGCAAAGACGTTGATGGTTGCAAATGAGTTTGCCGCTTTTTGCATGTAAATGCCAAGCCCTTTCTCCGCGCCCACATACTCACCAAAGATGGCTCCTATGACGCTATAGGCGGCGGCGATACGCAGACCTGAGAAAAACGCGGGCATGGCTCCTGGTAGACGGACTAAGCGGAGAATCTGCCAGCGCGTAGCTCGCATGCTGTGTAATAGCTTGATCAATTCTGGTTCGGCTGATGCCAGGCCATCGACGGTGGCAACGGCTATCGGGAAGAAACAGTAGAGCGTGACAACTATCAGTTTTGGGCGAATATCGTAGCCAATCCAGATGAGTAGCAGTGGAGCAAGCGCGATGATTGGAATGGTTTGTGATGTGATGAGCAAGGGATAGACTGCTCGTCGCATCCAATTCGAGATATCGAGTGTGATTGCTAAAAGCAGGCCAAGTAGCGCTGCTAGCGTCAGACCCAGGACTGTCTCCAGCAAGGTTTGTAGCGTGTTGTCGTAGATGATACTCCAGTTGTTCATCAAAGCCTGGACAATGGCTATTGGTGATGGTAATACCTGTACACTTACGTGGCCCGCGCGCACATATAGTTCCCAGAGTGCCAATAGAGCTAGCGTGAGCACAATGGCCGGACCATAGCCAGCCAATCTACGAAGTGTCATATACTTTGCTCCTTCATGAGAATTGACATTAATGCTTGCTCCAGTTGTACGGATTGGGCTAATGCGAGATGCTCTGGTTGGCGCGGTCGAGGTAGATCAACATCGACTATGCGCAAGACTCGCGCTGGCCGGGCGCTCAGCACGTAGATACGGTCAGATAAGAGAATTGCTTCTCGCACGTCATGGGTGATAAAGAGGACACTCGAGTGAAACTCGTGCCAGAGATTCAGCAGCCACATCTGGCATGCGAGGCGGGTGAGGGCGTCCAGCGCGCCAAATGGCTCGTCCAGGAGGAGAAAGGATTTGTTGAAGAGGACGGTGCGCAAGAGCGCTACACGCTGTCGCATGCCTCCCGAGAGGGTCGATGGATAATTTTGGGCAAATTCTGCCAGTTCAAAGTGTTTGAGCAGTTCGTGTGCTTCACGCCTGGCTTTTTCTCGTGAGACACGTTGGACATCCCGGCCAAGCATGACATTTTCTTCAACAGTTCTCCATGGGAGTAGCAGTGGCTGCTGTGGCATGTAGCCAGTTTTGCCAGCACGTACGATGCCCGCATCTCCGTCGATGGCAATTATACCGGATGTTGGCCCCTCGACACCTGCGATGATGTTAAAAAGGGTGCTCTTTCCACAGCCACTAGGCCCGATGACTGAGACAAATTCGCCCGTTGCAACGGTCAGGTCAATTGTTGCAAGTGCTTCCAGGCTTTGGCGTCCCGAACCAAACGTTTTCGTGACATTTTGTACAAGCAATTTTGGTGAATCCACGCTCTGCCCTCTTTTTGAGCATATAAAAGGCCGCAACCTTGATGTGGAGGGTTGCGGCCTGAATCGCTTGTGTGTTTCTGGCCCGCTGTGCCGCTTCCCTCCGCTGGTATTAACCAGATCAGGTTCCTGCAATATTGAGTACCTGTTTGAATACAGCGAGGTCGGCGGCATACAGTATGGAGTCCGTCCCACGCTGGCATTATCCAGCAGGTAAAACCGGTCGGCGGTCACGGCCGCCCTCTCAGCCTTTTAGCTCCCGGCGAACAATATTGATGTTTAAGGTGCTACATGCTTACTATAAAATATAGCACATAGACTTGCAATTACGCTACTTGCGGGATGCACGTATAGAAGCCCAAGCTGTAGCCCGTTTAAGAAACGTATCAAAACTTATCCCGCCAGCTTTGAGAGTTTGTAGTAGTACGTAGAATTCATACATGCTACCTTGGACATCTTTTGTGTTTGGTTCTTCAAGGGAATCGGCTTGTTTGTGAGTATCAGCGTTTTCGTCCATAGTTTGTCTCCCCAAAGCCAAATAACTTATTCTTTAAAGTCCAGTGAGAACGAGTTGTCGAGGCCGTTATAGGTCAGTACGCCATGCTGGAGAATATCACGACCGATCTTGCATTTTACGCGTGTATCTGAATGCAGCTTAAAGGGTACTTCAATAACGCTCACCTCAGACACGCACCATTTCGGCAGCCCCAGCCATATCCGGTACTGATAGCTATCGAATGAGCGTAGTGATACTGTGGTGACCTTCACTGTCTCGTCAGGCATAGCCGAGACTGGTAGCAACCCCTTCCTGGATAAAGGTATACGGTGCAGCAGTGTCGATGACCGCTAGAGTGTCCATTGGCGGTAAAAGTAACGCCACTTCCCCAAGTACATATTCGTACAGTTTCACGGCGACAAGTGGCCCATACTGTGCAAGATTGTGTGTCATATTACCCCTCCAATAAGGCTATAGCACTCGCATACGGCCGTATATCGCCGCCACAATCGCGTCAGCTACAGCCGGTTTGTCTCTGGGCATGGCAGTCAATCATATCGTCAGCAAGTATAGTCAGGAGTACGGCGCCGCCTCTGTGAGTGACGCCCGGACGGTTGACTACAGCCCACGAATAACGTATGCGGCAGTTCTAGCGGTTTGCCATTCGCCAGGAACCAGCGCTCAAGATACCCGTTATACCAGCAAGGGGTTGTGAGGGCATCATCCGGTATCTGAGGCGTTATAGCTATCTATGCCAACTCCTTAGCGCGCAGCCCGTACTGGTAGGTCAACGAAACATCTACTGACACGTACACAATGGGTCATGACAATGCGTAGTTCTACAGATGTGTTGTGGCTCTCCATAGGGTATACTTTGAGCAATGGAGGCTTCTTTCTGGGGAATATCGCTCAGACGAAGGAGTGGGCAACGAACTCATGCTGTCTTGCGTAATCAGCCTAAGCACAAAGCCAGCAATCACACTTCGACGGGAAGCTCTTTTCCAGAGGCGAAGTCAGCCAGACGTGCTTGTTAAGTCATACAAGATAGCTCTCAGAAAGGAAAGAACAAAGGTATGGCAACGTACGCGGATGGAACACTGTTAAAAGCCAGCGGTCCCGAAATTGATCGGATGGAGGGTGGTCAGCGCAGGTGGATACCCGATCCCCCGACCTTCAATTGTATGGGGTTGAACTGGGGTGCCGTCAAAACAATCTCGGACAGTGAGTGGAGTCAGATCCCGAAAGGAGCACCCTATCCATCACGAGCAGACGGGACCTTGTTGCAGGGCAGCGGTCCGCAAGTCTACGTCATGACGACATGCCAGCGGCACTGGATTCCCGATCCCGATACCTTCAATGCCCTTGGGTACAATTGGAGTGCCATTCAGCGCGTCGCGGACGCTGACTTGACCGCCATTCCAGAGGGAGCACAGCTGCCATCGAAGGTGCAACAACCGACAATCCCCAATCTTGCACCACAGCTAGCACAACTGCAACAACAACAAGATCAGTTGTCTCAGCAAATAGCTGCTCTCGAGCAGCAAATTCAGCAATCACAGCTCCAGGCACAGCAGCCAATGAGTGCAGATCAGGCCCAGCAACTGATGAGTCAGCAGCAGCAAGCCATGCAAACGCTTCAGCAACTGATGAGCCAGCAGCAGCAACAAACTGAGATGATATCCAATGTGATGTCGCAGATAAATCAGACACAGCAGGCTATCATCAGCAAAATGTAGTGAGTTGCTATGGGCATTGCTGACCCGGTCAGGAAGCACAGCGGTCGCCTGCTGCCTGGCGGTTAGCAACGCTGTATAACCAATCATCTAACGGTGAGATGTGTGCGAAAGCCTTGGCACACAGTCCGCCGCTATGTAGTCTCCTAGGTCTGCATGGGGTCAAATGGCTTTGTCTGTTCTGCGGGCAACAGCAGGTGCTCCGTACACACGGCACGATATCGATCGTTCGGACGCAACCCTTCGGGCAGAAGGTCAGGTAAGGTCTCCATGTCAAATGCTCTGTCGTCACGTACATCATAGATTTGACTATTGCGGGCTGCACGTCCGCATTTTGGATCACGTTCACCATTGATTGGATATTCACACCTGGCCGTACAAGCTATAACTTTTGCGCCATATCTGTGGGCATCTGCCACCAAGCCAAACTGATTGCCGCTTGCTCCTTGGTCAAGTCCTGCCGCATACACTCGCTCAATACCAGCCAAAGCCCATCGTCCCATCATTTCACGATAGAGACCTGAGATCGGACGCCGCTGATGATCAAAGCCAAACATGAACCACTCTTCCAGGAAAACAGTCTTGATACCGCGCAGCACAAGCTCTTCAACCGGAATATCACCAAGCGATTCTATGGTTGTACAGTTTGGGGTAAGAGCCGCGTGTGCACTCACTACATAACCACGAGGAGCTATCACCACGTCTCGAACGTCCACTCCCGGCCTATAGGCCTCATACGGAATACCGAGGTGAGCAAACTCGCCCATCTTGCCATAGAGTCGCGTCGTTTTACCCGCACCCATAGGCCCAGCATACAGTGTTACTTCCGGCAATACCCTTGTCATTGCTAATGAGTCTAGCCTTTCATGTTTGTCTTACCAAGTGTCACATGAACAATCATAAGAAAATGCAGCCCTACCGATATTGCGACCCGTTAGGCTGCATCTTGCTCCGTTCTTACACAGAGTTACTCATCAATACCCGTAAGCGTAATATACCACCTGCGTAAAGTGTTTAGCTCAAAAGTCGCCTGCCAGTCATCGCAGACCTGTTTATGATGCAGGGGCTAGACCGCTCGCATTACATAGACCCTAATCGATAGCCGTTCACTCTGCTCACCCTTTTCCCCTCTTCAAAGTGACCCATGCAAAGCGTGTAGAATCAAGCTCAGCATGCACCAATACTGTCCTGCTACAGAGCCTCGGGCAGGGTTCAATCGTCTTGCGCTTGCTCGATACCCAGGACGTGAGGAATGTATCGATCCATTCGGCAGGAAGAAATGGGACATCTGAGTGGCTCGAGACAGCGTCTGAGATGCTCCGTTTTTCCTTTAGCGAGGCAAGCTCTCAATCACATGGATGGCATGCTCAAAAGCTGCGGTCGATACGTGTAGATCACCAGAGAAGGGATGATTGATCATCACAATCATCCAAATGCTCGTGGCGATCAGAGCAGTGAGCAAGGCCGTGACTAAGGCGTGGAGTTGGACATTTTCCATGTGTAAGATCAGGCAGAAGGAGATGGTCACCAGTTCCCCAAGCACCAGCCCAAACCAAAGGGCAATGGGCAAGGCTGCTGCATTGGACTGAAGACGTAGAGCGCGCTGGGTACTCAAGTTGTCCAAACTTTCCGTGGTATAAGCGTCTACTTGACTTGGGGGAAGGCTTCGGTAGGTACTCCAGATGCTATTGATCGAAGCTTCGGCACCTGCACTCTCTTCCTGCTCCAGGGTTGGTTCGTCCATGGTTCTCCATTCCTCATTGATCACAAACTGAGCATAGGCACGAAGGTGGTCGTAGACCTGACCGCGTTCCGGTTCAGGAAACGAGGAGGCAGTACGGGCGACCGTAATCAGCGCTGTGCCTTCTTGAGACACGGCACTCTCGGCTCCCAGATACTGCTCCCAGACGATGATGACCGTAAACGCCAGCAGCACTGCGTAGAGGACGCCAACCGTCGCGAAAATGAAGCCAACGACCTCATTATGCCTGTCATCCTTTGGCGCAGTAGTGACGCGACGCAATAGCACTGTTGCTAACCAGACCAACCCGACTGAGCCACCAACAATGAGAAGAAACAGTAGCCAAGACGGAATGGCGTAGAGAAATGCTTCCATCAGAATGAGCCTCCTGCGTTGTTCCAATAGTTCATACTGTCACCCATCTCTTAGCACCCAGATGCTATGAACAGACGTGGTGAAACCTTCCAAGAACTTTCTTCATCTTGTAATACATATACGATCCCTGACGCGAAAGCAATATCCCTGCCTGAGAGTGCATATGCAAGAAAAGAGGTATCAGGCAGTGGTGAGGTGCTATCCATGCTAACCCCTTAGCACACCCCCCGCCTGCCAACCCCCTTAGCACCGCGCCGCCGCTGCTGCTGCTAAGGAGCTTAGGAGGGGTTGACTGTGCTGAGGGGTTAGCATACAATGGTAGAGGTAATTCACTCTCAGGGAAGGGGGCACATGGAACCAGAACACGTTAATAACGCACTTACCGCTGAGACGGGCAGACGCGGCGGCCTGACACGAGCGGAGCGGCAAAGCGCTGAGGAACGCAGCGCACTAGCTAGACACGCTGCGCGGTCACGTTGGCACCCCCGCGAGGCCCAGGCTGAGCGAGAACGGGCGCAAGAAATCACTTACCTCATCAAACAGGCGTTAAAAGACGGCAGGCAACTACCCCTCGTCTGATACTGGCCTATAATCCGCTCAAAATCCTCTTGCAATGAGGCTGATAAATTGTGCGAACCTATAGCTCAACTCATCTAGCCCCTTGTCTGAGTTATTAAATAACACAGCTTCTGACGAACTCATATAGCCCTTGGCCTTCACCTACACCCACCGCCCAGGTTTTCTTCAAACTTCTCTTTCTCATAAAATCGTTGGTATTTTGAATATCTCGGTAGAGCCGTTCCCGAGTATCTGTTTGATTAAAAATAAATCTCACCTTTATGGATGCAGCACGATAGAGAGGTCCCCATCCGCCAGCTATCATATCTTCAATCGTGTCAACAAAGGCAAGCCAAAGGACTACTAAAAGGTCGAGTTCAGCAAATATTCCCGTTTCGATTTTCTCCTTGACCTCATCGATTGCATATTGTGTTGCTAATATACGAAAGCTATGGTTATTCAGAATGCGTGGTCCATATTGGTGGAAATTGTCTCCTAAGGCACGATAGAGAATAAATCCCACAAACTCGGTAAAAAGAAGTGACATGCCACTCAAGGCTTGATTGAGCAGAAACTTCGTATCTTGGCTCAGTCGAGCGTCAAGCTCTGCTCTACTTATCATGCTATTTTCTTCAATTCCCAGTCGCTCACGAGCCTCTTGTCGGTTTTGCGAAGCTGACAAAGCCATCTCTGTTGCGAACTTTTGCGTCAAGTAAGCGACTAGCATGAGATGAGCTTGAGGAGATTGATCGACTGCTTCCTCACGAGCGCGCTTGATATCAAAATCATAATCCACAGCGTGTCGTCGAGTTTGTTTTTTAAAGATTAAGGGGTAAAATCGTCCAAATATCTCTTTCTTTTCATTCACTGCTTCAGATGCAAATCCAATGAAAGCCAACCAAGCCTGCGCAAGACTTTCGTTGTCAACGCGTCGATCTCTCCGGCTATTAATAAATCGAAAGTCTTTCGGACGTTTGTTTAAATCGGGTCTCCATCGTCTGGGATCGCTGACGAAAGCATCCCAAGCACCCTCTTTGGCCTCGTAAAACCATTCCAACTCACTTGCAAATATTCGTGTGTAAATGAGCTGTTCGAGATTGTTAGAGACGAGATTGCGGGCTTTCATCGGATTTTGATTATTTGTTGCTTTCACCACCCGCGTGATATCTTCTACCGAACTCTTGACGAGGAGACGTACAAGAACAGTGCAGTTCTTCACAAAGTCGTCTTTTTCTCGTTCATCGAGTTGTTGATACGCTGTATGTAGGGCGACAACTGTTTGTAATCCATTGACTATTCCAGGATGATGCACAATAAATTCTGCCCGTTGTGAGGATGGCTTTGTAAAGGAATCACAAGTAATAGTCACACCATTGTTTAGGAAGCGAAATTCTTTGCGGGAACGTCGTAGCGAGACAGACTCACGAATAGCATGATTGACCCGAGAGTTTTTTATATTCGCACGCACATTTGGCTCAAACAGTTGATAACCCAGGGCGTCATAGGCATTGACCAGATCAATTGCCGAACAATAGAAGACTGCGTTAGCATTGTCATTGATATAGCCTTCATTCCCTGGACGTAAGTTAATACGATCATATCTTCGCTTCTGATTATCAAACCAGTCTCGGTTCTCTTCGCGCCACTTTTCATCGATGATTTGATCGATGGTATGAAGCACAGTGTGAAGTTGGACCGAGACTCCATCTACCACAATGGGTTGCGTGTTTGACGCTTGAAGAGCCTGAAATTCGGCAAAGGCTTGTGGTGTAAGTCTATCTCCTAGGATTATCAGATGCAAGGTAATGGGCAATTCAATTGAGCCATCTTCATACTGACGAGTACGAATTGCCGAGTCTCTTTGTTGTAGTAGCTGCTTGAGCTTCTTACTTTGTACATTTATTGCTTTCTCATGTAATAAAAAGGTTTTAGCACGTTCAAGGTCATGGACTCCCTGTCCATCAAATGACCCCAAATTTAAAAATGCCTCTTTGCGCAATTCATGAGTTTTGAATTGGAAAATATCAATAGCTGAATCCGTAACTTGCCATGCATCAACACCCCGATCACTTCCATCAATAAAGGTAACATCATCTAAATCGTATCTGAGCCATTGAAGTAAAACCCGCGTTGCCGCTATTTGAAACGTTTGACTTTCTCTGCTCATATATTCACGGATATCTTCAGTTAGCTTATCGATATAAGACTGTCGGTGAGTTGTCTGTGAAAGAAGCTGCATCTAAAACCTCGCTCAATGCTAAAAGGTACAAACCAAGCTTGCAGAAGCAATGGCTCAAATTGCACCCTGCTCGTTAATACGCATAAAGTACCTGATAACCGTATCTATTTTTATGATATTGTGATGTGAGATATTGTTTATTATCTAGCGGATGAGAAAAACAGCAAAGGGTATATCTGTAATGATTTGGTTAAGATCCGGTTACATTTTTACCAATTTGGTTGTGCTCTAAAACTCTAATAGATACTTCTTTTTGAAGCAAAACCTCAGAACAACTACTCAAACACATCACTCGCCAGCCAGCACTCACATAGACAAAGTGCTAACGTTCTGATATAATAGCCACGAACTTTAAGGTAGGGGTGGCAGCCTCGGTGCTGATCTACTGAACGGCCAAGCGGTCAATTAACTGTTGTACATAATACTTATCTAGTATTGTGCTGAGTAAAGTTGCAATCAAAAAGTATGGCGAGCAAAGACTTTAAGGACTTAATGGAGCTGCTTTTCAATAAAAAACAGCGAATTGAGAAATTCACAATCAACTTTAATGGTAATGGCACCGAACAGACTCATATCAGTTTTATAGGCTCGGCAGACACCTTTTCGTCAAAAGAATCTGATGTTGTCACCTATGCTTTACACCTACGTAAAACAATAGACTCTGAAGGTAACTACGAGCTAGTTGCGTTTAAAGACATAGAACAATACTACAGAGATATTGATTTCCTCATGGATGCGGAACAGTCTAAGTTAAATCAAGCTTATCGTGATCTTGCAGAGGCTCGTTATACCTTTGATTTTGACCCTGACATGCTTATTGAAGAGTTCTTGCTCTCTAGCAACCGCAAATCAAAAAAGTTTTCAAAGTTAAAATCAGAACACTTCCATATCGCCGCTCATTGCATGAACGAGGCCAGACATGCTTTACAGCAATATGAACTACTGAAGTCAAAGACACCAGGGTTTGAAACCTATCATCATACGATTGAAAAAGTATACATGAAGGCGTTCCGAAGCAACCCAAATTTTGTAAAAAATTATATTCAGCACAAAACGACGAACGACTTCAACTTAGTAAATTATGTGACACAAGTCAGAGCCATTACACAGCACATAGATTTAGTAAAGACTATCTTTCCTAAAAATGGGATGCCGGGCAATCAAGGTATCCTGCTTTTGTTAGATACCTATAGAAAATGCGCTGAAGCCTGCGTTAAACCACTAAACTTATTGCGAATTGGACAGGAGATAGCGAGCGGCGATCCTTGTCCGGAAAGAACGAAAAGTGCTGAAGAAGATAGAGCCATCCTTCAGCCTGTCTTGGGTTCAATAGTGGACTGTTACGACCCAAGGATTAGAAACTCTGAGTCGCATTTGAGCACAGAAGTAGATGCCACCAATGGACAAGTTCTCTGTTACAAAGATGACAAAGGACATCGTGAGTTCTTAGTTAAGTACTCCTACGCTGAACTTGTCAATATGACCAATATGATACAACATTATCTTTTTCCCGCTTTAGCCTTTACTGCTTATATGGAGTGGCGGACTATGCTTCTGATAATTACGACTCGCTCTCGCGAGTATAAGCTAGCATTATTGAAGATAGATAACTGAGCGTATAGTAAGGAGTGTTCACCTCTAGATAATACTACGAACTAAAGTATTAATGCCCATCCCAAAAACGGCCCAGCCTGTTGAAAAAGTCACTTACTCGCTGAGCTTCTTCAGAAAGACAGCATTGCTTGCACAGGGGTCAAAACTTCGTAACGCTTTCGTAACGATTACAAGACGAACCTATGGTAAAATGAACGTAGTGATAGGAACTAACGAGGGAGAAAGCCTTCTTTTTTCAAAAAAAGATGCTTGAGAAGGCGCTTTGCCTTTCACGAGAATCTGCGGAACATCCTTGAGCATTCAGAAAACAGAAAGTGCAAGCATGAACGTTCGGCAAACACCTGAACCAATAACAGAGAGCCGTGAACAGCAAAGCGTTGCACGAGTGCTTGGACGTTGGATTTTGCTTGCTCGAGCTCTCTGGATCACACTATTAGTCCTCACCCTGGCTATCTTCTTCGCTAGTCTCCCTATGTACCTGGCACAGCTGCAAACGCCGTGTACTGAGGTAGCATGCGAATACCAGCAACTCACTCACTCGCAATCGGAGATGCTCGAAAGTGTGGGCCTATCAATAACCAGTTATGCAGCAATCACGATCGTACTCGCGTTTGTCTCGATACTCATGTGTTTAGTAGTCAGCACGCTCATCATCTGGCGCAGGCCCGGTGACCGGATGGCGTTCTTCGTTGCGCTCATGCTGATTACGTTAGGCCCCATCAACGAGTTCGGTACTGTGCCATTGAGCAGCTCCTCGCCCTGGCTGGTGCCAAACCTATGCATGAGTTTGCTTGCCTGGGCTTTGCTCGTGCTTGTCTTCCTGCTGTTCCCCAGCGGACGGTTCGTGCCTCGTTGGACTCGCTGGACTTTCCTGGTACTTCTGGCATTGCAGATCCCTCTCACTTTGTTACCTGTCGCGCCTTTGCTCCCGAACAACCCGGCGAGCCAGTTTGGGTGGTTTGTTACTGTAGGTGAGTTCGTGCTCATTGCAGCGGTCCAATTCTACCGCTTTCGGCGCGTGTCTAGCCCACCAGAGCGCCAGCAGACCAAATGGGTGATTTTCGGTCTTGCTGTGCCCATCACCATCCATGTCATCGCGACAGCGCTGGATTTGTTTTTCCCAACCCTCGCCGAACGCAGTGTCCTGTATCTTTTTGTGTTCAATGAGCTTGGCTTCTTGATACCACTCTGTATCTCATTCTCGTTTGGTTTCGCTATGCTGCGTTCCCGGCTGTGGGATATTGACATCATCATCAATCGTACCCTGGTCTATGGCACGCTAACGCTCATCCTTGCCCTCATCTACTTTGGCCTTATCTTCGCCCTACAATTCATGTTCCAGGGATTTTTCAAGCAGAATAACGCTGTGATCATTGTGGCCTCGACACTTGCTATCGCGGCACTTTTCCAGCCCTTGCGCCATCGCATTCAGAACATGATTGATCGCCGCTTCTACCGGCGCAAGTATGATGCAGCGAAGATCGTTGAGGCGTTCAGCGCTACGTTACGCAATGAGGTGGATTTGCACCAGTTGCGCGAGCACCTGCTCATGGTGGTGCAGGACACGATGCAACCGAGTCATGTCTCGCTGTGGTTACGTGAGACTACCAGCAAGCCCTCCCGTTCTGATCCTCTACAACCCTGAGAGCGTTCGCGCGTCAAGGAGATTGCCTTCTATGATGGGTACCAAGGAGCGGCGCTTCGCCCCGCTCATCAATGTTTCAGTCGAACAGTTAGTGCCACAGGATCACTTCTACCGGCATCTGGAAAAATCACTTGATCTGTCGTTTGTGCGTGAGTTCGTTCAACAGACCTATGCAGGTGGAGGTCGCCCTTCCATTGATCCAGTGGTCTTCTTCAAACTCCAATTGGTGATGTTCTTTGAGGGTATTCGCTCCGAACGCCAACTCATGCGCCATGCCGCTGATCGGCTGAGCGTGTTGTGGTACCTGGGCTATGACTTGGGCGAGCCACTGCCCGACCATTCCAGTCTGACCCGTATTCGTGAGCGCTATGGGGTCGACATCTTTCGCCGCTTCTTCGACGCGATCGTGGAGCAGTGCCAGCAAGAGAAGCTGGTCTGGGGGAAAGAACTCTACATTGATAGCACCCAGGTCAACGCGAATGCTGACCTAGACTCGCTGACGCCTCGCTTTGCGGTCGAGGCGCGAGCAGCCATGCAGGCCCATCTGGCCGCTCTGTTCGCTGAGGAAGACGCAGAGAGTGAACAGCAGGAAGTCTCAGCAGACAGTGCTGATATGCCAGCGAACGATGCCACTGCCCCTGTCGCTCTCAGACCCGCACCTCTCCCACTCCCAATCGTCCTCCCCGAAACAGAGCATGAGGAACTCGCTACACAGAATGCGGGACGGCACGACTGGATCGCACAAGAAGGTCGGCAACAACGGGAGGTGCATGGCCTCTATCAGCGCAGGTCGGACTTCAAAGTCAGCACCACTGATCCTGATGCGACTCCCATGCGTCTCAAGAGTGGAGGCACGCATTTGGGCTATCATACTCACTACGTCGTCGATGGTGGGAAAGCCAGGATCATTCTGCAAGTGTTGGTGACGCCCTCTGAAGTGATGGATAACCAGCCTATGCGCGATCTCATCTTTCGCACCCGCTTTCGTTGGAAACTGCATCCGTGCTTTGTGACCGGTGATACCAAGTATGGCACCATCGAGAACATCAAAGCCCTGTAAGACGCCGGCATCCGGGCCTATGTGCCCTTGCCGGACTGGGAACACCAGCGACCCTATTTCGGGCCGGCGCAGTTTCGCTATGACGCCGAGCATGACCACTATATCTGCCCCAACGGGCAACTGCTGCACTTGACTCGCATGGAGTATACCGCGCAGAAGGCCGAGTACAGTGCCGACCCTGCCACCTGTAATGCCTGTCCGCTCAAGGCGCAATGTACCCCCAGTGATCACGGTCGTCTGGTGCATCGCTCTTTCCACGCCGCCTACCTTGAACGCATCAGGGGCTACCATCAGACCCACGCCTATCAGAAGGCCATGCGCAAACGCAAAGTCTGGGTGGAACCCTTATTTGCCGAAGTCAAAGACTGGCATGGCCTCCGCCGCTTTCGCTTGCGGCTGCTCTGGCGCGTCAACATCGAAGCCTTGCGGATCGGGGCTGGCCAAAATCTCAAACGCTTGCTCAAAAAGCGAGGATGGGGACGGCGTCCGTTTCCAGTAGAGGCCCTCTGTGCCTTCTTTTTGGCGGCTTTTGGGTGGTTGACTCGTCCTTTTTTGGCACAGGGGTCTGTTCCTTGCTGATTGGTTGAGCTTACCTACTGGTCAGAACGCCATGCATCTCCGTTTGCTGATGAGCTTGTGAAAGGACTTTTTCAACAGGCTGCTCCGTTTATGGGACAGTTTACATTCACTCAATATCCTGAATAGCCGACGGAGTAGGAAGTTGTGCCAATAGTCGTATCAAAAACAACGTCCCACTGCTTGATATACCTCATGCGTTTCGGTACACTTAAAAGCGTTATGGTGATGTCAAGGCAAAAGCGGGAACAAAGGCAACGGTACTTGAAAGCCAGAGTAGCGATGGCGTTATATAGCGAGTACGGCAGGGTGCCGAAAGAGAGCGAGATTGACGAGGTGTACCATTTAACGCGCGTCCTATACAAGGCGGTACTTGGCACACACATTTTACGGAAGCAACAAAAGCATACTGGACAACTGCCGCTGTTTTAGCCAACCATGAACAGCCTTCTACCAACACTACAGGGCAAGGACTTTGCCAACGTATGCGCGGACCATACGCAGCGTGTACAACTCCTTTCGGGTAAATTCTGGAACGGTGATATAGACATGTGGCACTACCGCAAGCTGTCACGTGAGCTTACCCAACAACTCGTGAACGAATTAGCAGCGCTTCTTAATAGGGCCGTAGGCTAGAGGCTCTCGCTATGTTTATAGGCTATGCCCGCGTCTCAACGCAAGACCAGACCCTCGATTTGCAAACAGATGCACTCAAGCAAGCTGGTTGTGAAAAGCTATTTACCGATACGATCAGCGGCGGGAAGTCTGAACGCCCAGGCCTACAAGACGCCATGAACCATCTTAGAGCTGGTGATACTTTGGTAGTCTGGCGCTTGGACCGGCTCGGGCGTACACTCAAGCACCTCATTGCTACCATCACCGACCTGAGCGATAGAGGCATCGGATTCAAAAGCTTGCAGGAAAACATGGATACCACTACGTCTGGCGGCAAGCTCATATTTCACATATTTGGTGCCTTAGCAGAATTTGAACGGGAAGTAATCAGGGAGCGAACCAATGCAGGGTTGCAAGCTGCTAGAGCCAGGGGCAGGTTAGGCGGAAGACCGAAGATACAAACGAACGATCCAAAGAAAATAGCTCTTGCCAAGCAACTTTACGATGACGGGAAAATGCCCGTTAAGGAAATATATGACACGCTACATATAGGGAGAAGTACCTTATACCGATATGTGGGAGAGCAGAAAGAATGAAGATCGTCACTTGGAATTGTAATATGTCATTCGGGCGTAAACGAGACCTTATAATGGCACTAAACACCGACATTCTCATACTCCAAGAAGTTTCTAAAAAGGATGTCGAGGAAACTAAGGCCGATTTTAAGCACTGGGTTGGGACTAACCCTCACAAAGGTTTGGCGATTATTGTTTTTGGCGAACATGAATACAGAGTGAGTGATCTATATACAGATGATTTGCCGTGGTTTATTCCGCTAGAGATTGCCGACCTTGACTTACACATTCTCGGGGTGTGGGCCCATGTTAAAAACCCGCAGTTGCGCTATGTTCGCGTAACCCATGCTGCAATCGAACAGTATCAATCATTTCTTACTAGTGCGCCGACAATACTAGCTGGCGACTTTAATAGCAATACTATCTGGGATACGTTGCATGCAGAACGTTCTCATACCCCGCTCGTTGCTAAACTCAATGCCCTTGGGCTAAAGAGCGTCTACCATGAAGTACATGATGAAGAGCAAGGCAAGGAGTTGCTAAATACGCAGTATATGTACAGGCATCGAGACAAAGGCTACCATATAGATTACATATTTATACCGAACCAATTTGTCGGTGAAACCACGTTACGGATCGGCGAACCCGATGAATGGTTACTTGTTAGTGATCATATGCCACTTATAGCAGAAATAAGTCAGCACTGAAAAAGTGTCGATTTGGGCACTTTTTTGTTTATTAAGATAACCATTACGGTAACACCGTGGCTGGCCATTATGTTCCGCGTTAAACACTTATTGATAAATTCTCCTGGGGCTTTGAATTACGTTTCCTGACATTCAGTCCTATATTGTTTAAGATAAACAACCCTAGCAAAAAATGCAGAAATGGAATGATATAATTTGCCTAACGAGAATTTACATTGAAATCTACACTCAAACTAACTAAAAAACAGGTGGATATGCTATGACAGAGCATCAGGTAGTCATTGTAGGTGCCGGCCCGACTGGACTTATGTTGGCTGGCGAACTGAAGCTGGCGGGAATTGATGTCGTCATCATCGAACGTCGTGCCAATCAGCACGTCGACGGATCACGTGCCAGAGGTCTTCACTCCCGCGCTGTAGAAGTATTAGATCAGCGTGGCATCGCAGATCGATTTATCTCAGAGGGGCAACAGCACCCGAGTGTGGGATTTGGCGGGATTAGCTTGGATATTAGCGACTTTCCTACTCGCCATAACTATTTACTGGCGCTATTGCAGAGCAAATTCGAGCCTATCCTCGCTGACTGGGTTGGCGAACTCGGCGTTCCAATCATTCGCAGCCGCGAAGTAACGAGTTTCACTCAGGACGACAGCGGCGTCACTATTGAAGTTTCGGACGGTCAGTCTTTACGGGCAGACTATCTGGTTGGCTGCGACGGAGGACGCAGTCTGATTCGCAAGATAGCCGGTATCGATTTCCCAGGATTGGATGCCTCAATTAGCTATATAATCGCTGAAGTAAAGATGGACAAGGAGCCAGAGTTCGGCACACGCCCTGAAGGTGGCGGCATTGGCAAAGCGGCAGACGGCGAGTCGATAGGGGTCGTAGTGGGCGAAAAGGTCGTTAAGCATGCCGATGAACCCAGCATGGACGAACTTCGCGAAGCACTGATCTCCACATACGGGACAGACTTTGGGCTTCGCAGCATCAACTGGATCTCGCGTTTCAGCGACGCGACTCGACAGGCGGCGTCTTACCGCAACGGACGCGTACTACTCGCAGGCGACGCTGCACACATACATCCGCCGCAAGGTGGCCAAGGTCTTGGTACTAGCATACAAGATGCCGTAAATCTGGGATGGAAATTAGCACAGGTGGTCAACAAAACGTCGCCCGAAAGCCTTCTGGATAGCTATTATGCTGAACGCTATCCGGTTAGCGCTCGGGTATTGCAGAACACGAGAGCGCAAATCGTACTGAGCAAACCCGACGGCCAACATGCGGCTCTTCGCGAGATCATGGCTGAACTACTGGGCATGGACGAGCCGCGCAAATATATAGTCGGCATGCTCTCCGGTTTAGATATTCACTACGATCTTGGAGAGGGGCATCCACTACTCGGACGACGCATGCCCGACCTTGATCTGCAGATCGCAGACGGTCCTACGCGCGTATTCAGCCTATTACATGATGCCAAGGCCGTACTTCTTAATCTTGGTGAAGCCGATGGCTTTGATATTTCTGCTTGGTCAATTAGGGTTCGATTGGTCACCGCTACGTACGAAGGTACTTGGGAACTCCCAGTTCTTGGCGAGGTCACCAGTCCTTCAGCCGTGTTAATCCGACCCGACGGGTATGTCGCCTGGACAGGACACGTCGCAGATCCAGAGTTACCCCAGGTGCTTACAACCTGGTTCGGTGTAGCCACTCCGGCCTAGAAGTCGGAATTCACGACAAAAAAGACCCTCGCGGGTCATGATTCGAAAAACTGGTGCACCCAAAGAGACTTCTATGCTAAATACATATTAACATATAGTGTAACTTCAGCCAAGGTTTGGCTGGGGAGGCTGGATTTGAACTCTCGTAAATCTATAGCCGAATCTCAACTTACTCTTTCAACATATAGAGAGAAGCGCTCTGTATCGGTAAATAAAGGATTGAACCTGAACGGGTTATCTTTATGACAATTGCTCGCTTAGAGGCCCATGGAGGTGGTCACTTTTCGCTGTTACAATTAGTCGTAAATGGATGCCCAACCTAAGTTAGGTGAGCCAGTCGACTACATAGATGAAACGCCTAAACGTCATAATTTATTAAAAAAACTTGGCGTTACCTTTGCTGCATTCATAATTTTAATAGTATTCGCAGCTAGCTTAACATCTCTTGAGTGGTGACTGGTCTGTTTGGCCTTTAATCTCAAGCGCTTCCATACCTTATTCTGGGCATAATAGGGGGACGATGGCCTCCTTCCAGATCATTGGGCCACCATCTGCGTCCCTCTTCTGCCAACAATGGAACAGAAGTAGGTGACCTCTGCCTGTACCATCAAGGACACGTCTCCCTGGGAGTGCGGCTGGTTGGACTACCACTCCGGTCTCTCCGACAAGCTGCTCGAAGTACAGCTGGGATCATGACTTCAGGTCGCGGCTGCTGCATCCTCGGCGTCAAGACGTGCCAACGCTGCATTGAGCACCTGGTATTCGGCCTCTTCGATTGCGGTGTTGGCGAATTCGACTGCCTTAGTCGCATGGGCTTCGGCTCGCTCGGCCCGTTTCTCCGCCCGGTCCGCCTTCAGATTCGCCTTGTCCTCGTCTGAATCCTTGCGAACCTTGGCAATGAGGGACTTCCAGTTGTCCTGAACCTGGCCCCACCACTGAGTGATTTCGTCCTTGGTGTCTTTGGTAGACGCCTTCATATCGTCGGATGCCTGCGTGGCAGCAGCTTCGGCGGCAGCAACCCGCTGCTCCAGCGCCGCTTTATCTTTGGCCTTCGCCGCGTTCGCGTTGGCTTCTGCCACACTGGCCTTCTCCGACAAGCCCTTCAGCTGAGCCGATGCCTTGTCCAGTTGTTCCGAAATACTCATGTCACATTTCTCTCTTTCGTAGTCCGCATCTGGTCACATTACCTATGCACAAAAAGTACTTGCCAGAGCAGGTGGAGCATCGATGGTCTATCGACGCGATACATACTTGCTGCGAACCGCTCTACGCTTCGTTGATACGTTACCTTTGTTCTACATATACTTGCACTCCCCTAGGGAGATGCATATTGCACCCGAAAATCAGTTCAGGTACCAGGGGTGAGGACACCTTTCTATTATAACATAGTTCCTTGACGAGTCGCTACTGCCCGAGACGAACGGCAGATATTTGGAGATAAGAGGAAGAGGTAATACCTTATACGGATTTGCATCCCTTCGTATAACATTGCTTTGGCTTCTGTGAGCTTATTTTTCAGCAAAAGATTATATGTTTGACCGCAGATTCGTATCAAGTGATGTATCCGGTTAAAATATGTCGCAAAAGAAAAAGTACCTGATCGACAGCAATATTCCTAGTCCCTCCGGCGGCAGGTGGAACGAGCGCACGGTCAGGATGATTATTGAACGCGCCGCCGATCTGTACAGGGGAATCGCCTATGCGTATAAATACGAGTTCACCAAAGAATACAGGAATGGCAAGCTCACGACCGTGAAGCCCGTGCGGCCGGTTGGGGAACGGCTGCTGTTGCCGGAAGGCACCGTGCCCCGGATTATAGACGATGAGACCGCACGGCTTGCATTGGCGGCGGCGGGTATTAATACACAGGAAAGCGCAAGGAATAATCCAAATACGGAGGAAGTGCTGTTACGCGCTGGGTATATCCGCTGCGGTCGCTGCGGCAATTTGATGTCCATGCGCCGTCACAAAAAGAGCGATGGCGTGTATCTCATTTATCGTTGCCCTGGTCTTGCCCGTGCAGCACGCACCTGTGAACATATTGAGATTTCCGCGCCGAAGATCGATGCCATAGTGTGGAAGTATCTCTGCGGGGTCATTAAAGGACTGGAGATTATTGAGGAAGCGGTGAGCCACGCGCTGGAGGCCGATGCCTTTACCTCACCGGAGCGGCGGCCGAGAAAGTCATTGCAGAGTGCCAGGCGCTGATTACCCAGTATCGTGAGGACTTAAAGACGACGGGCTTAAGCAATTCGGCTCGGCTGGTATTGCTGGAAGATTTGAGCAAACAGACTGAGTTGTTGGACGCACTGGAAAGTGAGTTAGTCGCTATACGGTCAGGGAGGCTTAGCTACGAACGGGTTATGCAGGAATACCAGACATTTATTGGTTGGTGCCAGGATTTTAAGCGCAACGGACGGGAGACAGCCAGCTACCAGGAAAAACGGAATGCGTTGCGCTTCTTAGGTGTCAGTGTGTATATCTATAAAGAGGACGCACCAGAAGGTAGGTATAAGATACGCTTATCGCCGCCGGACTTGATGCGGTCGCTCAGAGTTGTCCCGAACATTGCAGGAACATTATCCAGGGATCAGGTTCATAGGGTCGGTATGCCGCCCGTTGCGGTTACCCCTCAGCCGAATGGCTCCCCTAGCAGCTAGATCATGCTGTTATGTGGTTGGGTGAATGTGCTTTTTTGTTTACTTTACATATTATAGTGGATAAGTGGTACTTTTGGGAAGGTAGTTCATTCATTAGTATGCAGATGAGAAAGAGGCTGTGCCTCTTTCTCATCTGCATACTAATGAATATTACTATTTTTTCTTTTTAGGAGGATTCGGTGGTAGACATAGGCGTCGAGCATGGCACGGAGGATTCCTACTATTGCAAGTAGGGCTAGGATGACGAGAAAGGCAAGCATGGGTGGCCTAAAATGGGCGTAGAACGGAATGTAGTTGGATGGCAATAACCCCCACAGGGCTGCAAGAAGGTATGCGCCTATAAACATGAACATGCCTGCCATGGCACTACTGCGTAGGAGTACGGGAAATGTCATCTTCTCTGAAAGCCATACTGCCATCATTGCTCCTGGCGTCGGAGCTCCGATAAGCACAATGATGAGCACAACAAACATGCGCAACAGGAGTGAGGTGCCAAATGCAATCGAGAGGGGAGTTGCTAGTACTATGATGAGGATGATTGTTGAAGGAAGTAGTCCGGTTAAGGCCCCTACGAGCGCTGAACGCCACAAAATAGGCGCTCTTTCGAACTGTTCGTGTGCAGCATCTACCCGGCTTAGCTGACGAATAGTGTAGATGTTGCTGAGTAAGAGTATGAGATAGGTAACTATTGGCAAGTATAGATCATTGTTGCGAACGGCAGCGCCAAAACTGATGAAAAAACCTCCTGACACGGGCGCTATGAGAGCAACTATCAAACAGCGATAGAAATTCTTGCGTATAGTGTGGCTGCGGGTCACAGCCACAAAGCCAATAGTAGCCAATGCCAGTAGATTGATGCCAGTGCCCAGAAGGACACCTAATATTGCAAGGGATGCGGCTCCTGATTTGGCAGGAGTGTTGAGCAGAATGAGTATTAGAAATTGTAACGGCAAGGCAATCAAGGCTACTCCGTAGAAGAAAAGCCGATGCCCCTGGTGATAGGTTGTAGTGGCTGCTACAGGCGGTGGGTTTGGTTCAGAGGGCGCAATAAATTGGGCCCCTACAGGCTGGGGAGGCCATTGCCAGGGACCTCCGTCCTGTTGCCAGGGCATAGCTACAGGAGGGATTGCCTCCAGACCCGCCGGGCTAGTTGGTGGCAATGCTCCACCTGTATAAGCTGCAGGGGCCATTGCTGCTTGAGCTACAGGCGCTTGCCAGGATCGATCTGAGACTGTCTGGTCATCATGATTGGCATCGCCTGGCAAGCGCATTCCTGCCGCTATAGCCAGGGCAGGGGTTATCGCTGCATTCAGGTCGTCAGCCATTTCAATTGCATTTTGATAGCGGTCTTTGGGATTCTTTGCGAGCGCCTTTTTTACAACAAATTCGATTGAAGGTGAGAGGTCGGGTCGAATATTTCTGATGGAGGGTACTGGCTCGCTGAGTTGCTTCGACATGACGGCAAAAGGATTTGGGCCGGTAAAGGGTACATGGAGTGTCAGTAGTTCAAAGAGAATGATGCCAAGTGAATAGATGTCTGAGCGCGGATCGAGTTCAGCCGCGCTGACCTGTTCTGGTGAGGCATACTCGGCGGTGCCAAGAAAACTTCCCACTGTGGTCAGGGAGGGCATTGCGATCAAACGAACGATACCAAAATCGCTCAATAGCAGACGACCGTCCTGGTGAAAGAGTAGATTGCCTGGTTTGATATCACGATGTATGACGCCGAGACTGTGAGCATAGCTGAGGGCGTCCGCGACTTGACTTATATAGCTGGCAATGGTACTAAGTTCAAATTGGCGTGCCTGGCGTTTAAATTCATCTATGCGTTCGCGCAGCGTACCGCCTCGTAGATATGGCATAACAAGGTAGGCGAGGCGCTGGCCATCCACAAGCGCTTCTTCGTATTCGTAAATGGGTAGTATGTTGTTGTGTTCGAGTTTGGCAATGGTGTCGGCCTCGCGGCGAAAACGTTCTAAAACGATGCGCTGCTGCTCGGGGTCTAAGCCTGATATGGGAATCAAGACTTTTACTGCGACTGTGCGTGTTGGGCGGGATTGCTGTGCGAGGTAGACTGCTCCCATGCCGCCTTGTCCTATGATGCGTTGGATGGTACAGTTTCCAAGCGTTGTGCCTAAGAGTTCTTTTGCGTTCATATTTTTTTATAATTCCATTTGAGCAAAGTATCACTTTTGACTCCCCGCCTGCGGCGGGGAGTCAAAAGGGGGATTTTGTGAGGGCACCTCACACTCCGGCAAAGGGCTTTGCCCTCTGCACTCCCTTCTCATTTCTAACTCCATAAATCTGCTTGATTCGACTCCTGTATAATACGCTTTTTTGCGATTGTCTTTTGAGCTCGTACTGACTTCTTTGATGGAGTTTCTACTTGCGGTAGTGATGTTTCTTCTCCATCTAAGAGTGATATGGTTGCTTCGAAAATTGAGATGCGACTGATATGCACTTCCGGCCAGAGGCTGATCAATGCCTCTATACTAGCATCTTCGCAGGTAGCCAGGATGGGCCAACGAGATCTGCTTTCATCTAGTACCCAGCTTAAAGGTAATGATTTCTTGCGCTTTTTCTCACCACCTTCTACTGCACTCTTCTCACCCTCTTTCAAAGAGTCTTCTAACCATTCTACGAATGAACCTCTTAGTTGTTCTAACGAATCAACCTGGTAAAAGCCAATTCCTGGGGTGAATGCGATACCTTCGCCAATGATGCGTTCAGCAGCCAGTATGAGTTCTGAGCGCCGGTAACAGTGCAGAAGGCTGTAGCAGGCGCGTTCAGGTAGCAGGCTTTCGCTTTCTATGCGCTTACGTACATCTTTTACATCAATCTGTGACAGTCGTGCGGTTACATCATCATAGTGCGAGCGCAAGACGTTCAGTAGTTCCGTTGCTGACAGTTGGTCACGATATATGACTATAGGAAAATCGTTTGCAATGCTGGCAAAAGCTTCGCTTGCTTCCCTGGGAATGGCTAATGCTAGATCGTTACGGTCTTTGAGAAGGTGTAATTTTGCAATTTTACGTTCGCGGTATGCAGGTGTCCAGTAACCAAGTATCTCTACATACAGTCGTAGATTATCGCGAGTAAGCGCGAAGTCAGGAATGAATATGCCGTGTGATATGGTTGAGGCTGCTGTTTCCGTCGAAGGTTGGACTAATAAAAGCGGCTCCGGCTCCCGTTCCAGTTGCCATCCATCAGCTCCGTCGCTATTGGCAAGTGAGTGGAAGGCTTCTGCAAAAGACTGTTCAATGCTGCTATCATATATAGATGAAGTGACGTGGTAGGATTGCGATACTTCGCGTACGTGCTGGTTATGTGTTTGTTCGTCGGAGGATGTGGAAGGAAAGGTCAAAGGTGCTTGCGTTTCGATTGTGTTGGTTTCAACTGGTGAGGGGAGCAGATTGAGTAACTTAGCATCCATGACGAAACGGTAAGCGCGTTGGAGAAAATGTATGGTTGCCTCGGCCTGGAGGATAGCGGTAGCAGGCAGGGTTGTTAAAGAAGCTGGGCCGGGGCGACGCGGCTGAACGGGAGTTGAATAGCCAAGGAGTATGCGACAAAGTCGTGCGAGGCGTAAGCCATATTGTTGTGGGGCGCCTGTCATTTCTTGCGGGCCGTATAGTGTGAGATGCAATATTGATGGCGACTTCTGGCCAGCTATTGAGTCGGAGTCATAAGCGAGGTCATAGTATACACCGAGATTACGGGAAAGATAGCAAAGTCGTTTGATAACGGCTCCTATACCTGTCGTAGTTTTGTTGGTGGCACCATCTTGCATCTTGATAAAGGTGGTGCAATCTATTACAAAATGTACATCTGAGGCATTGAATAATGCTGCCTCAAAGACCCACTGGTTATAGAGTGACGCAACTTCTTCTGCACCTGGCGCATGCGAAGTATCACGTACGAGCACTGCTTCTACGTCACTGTCGAGGGTGAGCAAATACTCCAGATCAGGGACGGCTAGAGCAGGTGTGCCTTGCTGATCCATACCACAATAGATTCCAGCGAATTCTTCTAACGCAGCGCCGCGTGTTTGTGCATCTAGAAAGCCCTCAAAGCGCTCATTGACGAAGTTGAAGAGCGCAAGTCGCAATTGCACAGGAGATATAATGTTTGCTTCCTGGAAGCGTTCAAGAATGTCGTTTCCTAACTGGTTTACGACTATCTGCCAATCCCGCTGTTGCCAGTTATACCAGGCGCTAAGTGTAGTGATGAGACAGTGCGCAAGTCGATAATCGCCAATGCACGCTCGGGCATCTTCAATGGAGAAATCGCGTTGGGGATGGCCAACTAATTGTTCATGATAGGACACAAGACGCTCTATTTCTCCACGAAGTTCGCCAGAGCGCAAGAAATGTAGGGAGACGGAGAGTATATCACCGCGTCGATGCACTTGTTTCTTTATATCTTGCAGGCTGAAACGCACAAGTAGTTGCTCCTTATGAGACCGACAACAACATGTATTATACAGGAGATTTGGGTTCAACGCATAGGCTATTTTCTGGCTAGTCAAGGCGGGGGCAAGCTAGATAGGGCGGGGGCAAGCCCCGCCCCTACTATACTCGAATTTTGCCCCAATTCAGTCGTAGGGGCATTGTCCTGTGCATTACTCTATCTACTTTCTGCGTTTTGCTATCTCTTCTTCGGTCGTGCCAGTGGTGATCAACTCGTATAATAAAGCCTGGCCGACTTTGGGGCGCAGAATTCGACCAAGGCGCTGGATGTACTCACGTCTGGTGCTATTGCCACTCACAATAATTGCTACACGACAGTCTGGAACATCGACACCCTCGTTGAGTACGCGACCTGTAACCAGTTTGGTGTACTGCCCGGCACGGAAACGTTCAAGAATGGTGCGGCGTTCTTCAGCGGGAGTTTTATAGGTGATACTGGGCAGGCAGAAGCGACGACTGATCTCATCAACTACCTGGTTATACTCAGAGAAGAGAATTACCTGGTCACTAGAATGCATGCGCAATAAACGCTCAATCTCGACGTATTTAGCCGGAGTATTCATAGCTATGTTGCGCGCCTCACGCCAGGCGAGCATGGCTTTACGCGCTTCAGAATCCCGCGCGCTGAGGAAGATGATCTTTTGCTGAAATTCTTCTGGTGAACGTATAACAATGCGCCTGCGTTGTAAGAAAGAGCGGTAAATGCGCCTTTGCTCGATATAGCGGGTCTCATCTTCGCTGGAGAGAGCGATATCAATGGGTATTTCCTGGTATTGCGCCAGGTATTGTCCTTCCGTTAATTCGGCAGGTGAACGCCTGTAAACCTCCGGTCCAATCAATAACTCCAGGTCTGCATGTGCCATGTCACTGCGCTCTGGAGTGGCGCTGAGGCCAAGACGGAGAGGTGTAAAGGCACTCTCGGCTATCAAACGATAACCTGGCGCGGGCAGATGGTGACATTCATCAAAAATAAGCAGGCCGAAACGTCTCAGCTCGCGTGGATAGAGGGCGGCAGAGTCGTAGGTAATGATGGTGATGGGTTTCAACTCTTTTTCGCCCCCACCAAAGACGCCCATCTCATCTGCGTTAATGGATAGAGAGGAGGCTAGAGCGGAACGCCATTGCTGCAGGAGGTCTAGAGTTGGTACGATTGCTAATGTCCAAAGATGGGTTTCGTGAATAGCCATAGCTGCTACAAAGGTTTTTCCAGCACCGGTGGGCAGAACTACAACTCCTGCGCTACCCGCGGCAAGCCAGCGTGTCAGCGCTTCATTTTGGTAGGGACGTGGTTCGATGCTTAAGGCAGTCTCGAGAGGTAACTCTGGATGTTCTTCGAATGCGACGGTAAAGGGTATCTGTTGTTTACGCAAGGCGCTTTTGACACTGGTAAAGTGTATGGGCTGGGTACGCAGAAAATGGTGGCGTTTGTCACGTCCCATGCTTTTACGTACTGTGAATGGGAGATGAGATCCGAAGAGCGCCTGAAGCAACTCTGATGTTGAGAGATACAACGATTCTTCAGTCGGGATAATGATGAGGTCACGACCTCGAAGATCAAGAGTAGTCATGTCAATTCGATTATTCACCTGACCCGACGAATAGTGAGAGCTGATCTGGCCGTGAAGGCTCATCATCCTTTACCTGATGCAATGTGGCGCTTTTCTGAATTAGAGGAGACAGGACATCTGCCAATTGCTCAGTCGGCCAGGGTAGGGGATGTCCACCTAGCTCAATCAATGCTTTATTCCCTGGTAAGGCGGATGAAGATGCTGTATCACGTACATATAAAGGCCGATTCTGACGCAAAGCACCGGTCGCGCCTGCCCATGTTCCACCCTGCACATCTGATTCTGCAACTATGACTATTTGCGCCAAACCCGTCACTACCTTGTTGCGCTCCATGGCACGGCTGACAACCCATTGAGCATCTGGATGAAACTGGCTCAATAAGAGCACCTTACCAGTTTCAATTTTTGCCAGTAATGCTCGCCATTGCACACCACTAAGTTTGCGTACCCCATGCGGCAGCACCACGGTTGTGCATCCTTCAGTACTGGTTGCGCCTTCGTACGCAGTACGGTCAACGCCTCGCGCATTACCACTTATGACGTTTGCGCCTTGCTCTGCTAAATAGGAAGAAACGGCACGGGTAAATGCCAGGCTCTCCTCTCCTGCTTTACGTGAGCCAATGATCGCGATGGTCTGACGTTCAAGAATACACAGGTCCCCGGCATAGAAAAGAACAGGCGGAGCTTGATCATGTTTGAGTGAGGATTTGAGCAGGCGCGGATAATTGTCATCGAGCAGCGTCAGGAGGTGAATGTGATCATGGTTTAACTGCTCTACCAGAAAGGCCTGTCCGACAAGTTTTGCCCTGGCTTGCTCGAGTTTCTCCATTATAGGAGCACTAAGATGGCATGTATCGCTCCATACCTGTGAGTCGACGGCAAAGAATTCCTGGAGGGTTCGGCCCAGTTGCTGGCACCAGGTCACGACGATCTCATTGATGACACGGGTAGTGAGGCTACTTTCATATGTGAGCAGTAGCCAGCATGCCTGTTCTTGTAAATTTTCTGACATCATTTTCTCCTTATTGGTCATCCGAGTGGGCAGTGCGTGTAATTGTTAGATTTTCAGGGCGACCGCGAAGGTCGCTTACAGCGGTAGGTTTTTGTGCGGCCACATGCCCAGCCATGTCACGTTCGTTGTCCGCGTAGGGGCGGGGGCTATGCTGGGTGGAGTGGGGACGCTTGCGTCGCCCTGGGCGGAAGGGTGACTCGTCTGTATGCGGAGGTTCGGGCACGCTGGGCGACGCAAGCGTCCCCACTCCACCCAACACCACCCCCGCCCCTACGCGGACGAGACCCTTCCCAAACCACCTCATGAAAATCCAACCTCTTAGTAGCGCGAGAATCGCCCCTACTATAGCATTGATTATCTCTAATGTATAGCGGATATGTACCATTTAGTTTCTGCCTTGACCATTCTTTCTGAGAGCTTGATATATGGAAAGTTTGAGTTTTGCCAGTCTGCATTATCGAACTTCTTAGGTGCATGAAACCCTGCCAAGGGAGTGCGTTAGATATCTGAAGGTCCCATTTGCCAGCCAGTCGCCTGTGCCCAATCTTCCGCTGCATCGATTACGATGTCACAGAGTGGGTCTTTGATATCGTAATAGAAATCGACATCGTCTGGATGCCGCTGGGACAAACTGGTCTTGATCTGCGCGTAGGCTGCGCTGGCTACTGGATGGGCGCGCAAGTAATCGCGAAAAAGGAGAGGATAGCGCTGATTGAGCCGTCCCAGAGCGCGGACATGCAGATGAGTGGGACGCTGATTGGCTGGTGGTCGGAACATGAGTTTCTCCCAGTCTGTCTCCGGTCCCTGGTAGAGAGGTGGCAAGTGGTCGCTGGAAGTATGCGGGATCAGCGTGTAGCCGAGCGAACTAAGGGCGCTCACCAGTTGAGGAGTGCAGGAGAAATCCTTGAGAGTAACCTGCACATCGATGACGTCCTTTGCTGCCAGCCCTGGCACGGAAGTCGATCCAATATGGTCAATGCGCAACGCCAGCTCTCCTAAGGCCGTACGAAGCGGTTGTGCAACTGCGATGAACGCTTCTGGCCAACTTGTATCATATGCGACGATAGTAATCATGGAGCACCTCGAAAGAATGTTTTGGGGTGAATGGGCTAAGAAATAAAGCCAGAGAATATTATCACATATTGAGGTAGCAACGGGAGATATCGGGACAAATCTGTCGTTGAGATACGAAAACGTTCTTTGAGTAGTTTTTCAGGTGCGTTGCTCTGCCACATAACCTCCGGTACCATTGGATAACTCCGACAATGCCGTATAAATGGATTATATAGAAACTCGCCTAAATGGCACATTGCATTGTAGTTGGCTCTGTATGAGTTGTCAATCACTTAATCTCAGCGTATGATCTGGAGAAAGCATTTAGCTATTGGAAGGAGTATATGCGAACTCGCCGTCTTAGCCCTGTACAGGAGGAAGAAAATGAATAGATATGAACAACGCCGACGGAAGCTATTACAGAACAAAGAGGTTGCTGCCGGGTATAAAGAAATGGCGGCTGAGCTAGAACTTATGCACGCCATTGATGACATACGCAAACAGCTAGACATGAGCCAGGAACAGCTAGCTACACGTATGGGGAAGAAACGAGAAGCAGTTTCCCGCCTGCTCTCTGCTGACGATATCAATCCCACGCTGAATACTCTCATAGAACTTCTCTCAGCGCTGAATTTGACTGCGGATATCACGCTTCGTCAGGCTCGAGAAGGAGAAGGCCTATTAAGGTAGCAACGGAACTTCCGCAGTCTCAATAACATGTCTACCCCATTAGCATCATACCGCCATCACTCTGGTTTCAAACGAACGAGCATGACACCGAACCAGAGTACCCAGACGGAAAAGAGTAGGATCGCAAGAGTGGTGATGAGCGACTGACCTGTGACTGGAGCAAAGGCAACTTCGGTTGCACTTACACTGAGGAGAACGGCGAGCGCCAGTGCCATGTAGGCGAATGCAACCCATATGCCCGGCCAGAGCTTTAGTCCACTTCGTGCTATGACAGCGCCGAAAAATAAACACGATAGAGCCAATAAACCGCCACCAACAGTGTAGGTGAGGATGGCAAGAAAGCCGGTCAAAGGCGCCACGTTTTCAAGGTTGACGGCTTTTGAAGGAAGAGAAGCTGCGCTCAAGATGAGGTAAAGAGTACTCGCCAGGGTACCCAGTGCAAAGCAAAGTAGGCCAAAGAGTCCGCCCCATGCTGCCAGTACAGCAAAGCCTTTGCCACGCCACGCAAATGCGGGCATGCCGTCTTCTTGATCGTTGTCAGGTTGATCTTTCGCTTCATCCTGTAATACATCCTCTTTATCTTCTTTCTCCTGGTCGTCTGCCTCACGTCCGAGTATTTCTTGGGCTACTATGATACGAAACAAGGTAAAAGGCATGCTAATAATGAAGGTAAAACCTGCGAAGAGTAAGGCTCGATAGCCGAGAAACTGGAGGCTATGTGTGTTTATCCAATGTAGGGCCAAGCTCTGAGTGGCAAGGGCATTGCTATAGCCTGAAGGTATGAGAATAAGGAACTGGTAGAGCGGTATGCCTACTAATAATAGGAATGCACCGATGGTACAGTAGAGGCCATTTCTTTGTAGTTTTGCTAAGAAGGTTCTTTTCATGATGATATCATCCATTAAGTCTGCTTATTCATAGAGTATCATAGGCCGCAATAGATTCATGTGCTCCTGACAAAAAATCCCTCAGCGGTGATTTTGATCGTTGAGGAATCCAAAAGTATGGGTTTAGAGTGGTGAACATGGAGTTGGCTTGTCTAGGTAGAATCTCCTATAAAAAAGCCAAATTGGTGGAGAAAGGGATCTTTTGTAGTACACTTTGCCGTGGGATATTACATTCAGAAAAACAGTCCATGATATTTTGATCTGTCTCTATCTCTCAAAGAACAGAGACAGATCAAAATATCATGGTCTTCCTTCCCAACCAACTCTCTACAACCGGGATCAAACCGAGTGGTGGTCGCAGTGGTCCAAGGGAGAGGGAACGTCGATGGCGGGATTTCCGTCGAAGAAGCCGACGGGCTTGAGGTAAAAGCCCAGCATATCCACCGGCATGACTGGCCAGTCCTCTGGCCGAACAACGTGATTGGAGCCAAAGGTATACCAGGTGACGACATTGGTTGCCACCAGGGGGCGGTTCTGCTGTACATAGGCTGGCAATCCATCTCCCCCACGCTGCTGGTTCGGGTAGTCTCCAGCTGCGTACCGCTCTTGCGGGTTGTAGGCGGTCACCTTCCAGTGGGCGGGCATAGTAGTTGTCTTCCGGCCCCTGGCTCACGGTGGCTTGCAGGCGAATGAGCCGCCCCCGGTCCGCCGCGTCCTCCGGACCCCAATTCCCGGCGGGCCAGGGAAAGAGGACGACGGAGCCAGGGTCAGTGATGCCTCATTTTGCAAGCGCCTGCTGGAAGGCGCTATCATCGTACGCCGCCTGCATGGCGGCGAAGACCTCTGGGTAGGTGAGTGCGGGTTGGACATCGCCCCGCTCTCGCCACAGGGTGACCTCTCCTTCGGGCAGGGAGACCAGCGCCTCGATCGTGAGCCGCCGCTCGTGATCGCGGATGACTACGTCCACCGAGCGCCGCACGGGTTGCCCCGGCGCCCAGGCTAGCACGGTCCTTTTATCCGGCTCATGTGGGCTATAAGCCATGATACGCATCATGGGCGTGATTCGCCCGGAGCCTCGCAAAATAGTTGTCGTTTGGCTGATCTCCTCAGCCGAAAGCGGGTTAAGTGGATGCGACGTGTCAGTGCCAGTCGCGCCATTAGTGCTCATGTCGATACACTCCTCAAGATATAGACCCTGAGTCCTCACCTCGCTCCCAATCGCGAGAGCACAAATCGCTCTCAGTTCGGCCGTGTCAGGGTCCCTGACTGCTGACGAAAAGATACAATCATATTAGCATATCTGTACGATACCAAATGGAAGGCTTTCCTCTGCTTGCACTTGGGGAGGCACACTGCAAAACGTTGTCATAACGCGCCCATGATGGACCGGCCAGGGTTCGCCCAGAAATGCCGCGTATCGAATGTGTATTAAGTTGGGCTTTCCGTCAAGACCCGCCTCACGAAGAAAAACCTTAACTTTGGACACAATACTAGCTAATATTTCCTATGAAGCGGTAATCTCTCGCGCATCGAGTGTATATGCTGTATACTCTCTTGGGTGCTCAAATCGTACCGCATAATTCTAAGCACGTTTTGCACATCTGCTCATATCGTATTGATTCATCTTTGAAGAGCGATCAGCCGATCGAAACTCCTGTTCGCGATGTACCACGCTATAATTATGGCAAGGACGATGACGTGAAGACACGACTGCAGGATACAAGAAGCTCAAATCATAGATAGAAGAGTAGAGTAAAGAGAGGTATACTATGCAAGTTCAACAGAAATACCAGTTAACGGAGGATGTAGACGGGCAACAAAAAGGGAAAAAAGAAGCCCTTCTATCGGAAACGTACGTGGTGAAGGCCATGCCAGCTGTGCTAGGCAAACGCGACATGACAATCACCGCCATCATGGCGCTCTTCCTACTCACCAACGCGGTTACTGGTGCCGCCGGGGGACCGGTTTCGCTAGTGTACCTGTTTTTGGGGGCAATTGTCTTCTTCGCCCCCTGCATTGTAGCCGCTATCCAACTGGGCGTCCTGCTCCCCAATGAGGGGTCGCTCTTCAACTGGACAACCCGGTCTATCAACCGTTTCATGGGGTTCTTTACTGGCCTGTGTTTCTGGCTAACCGGGGTGCTGGCGGTGACGACCGCGGGCAGCGCCTTTGTCACGACACTTCAGGGGCTTAATGCCAACTGGTTCGCCCAGCCCTGGCAGCAAGGGGTTGTGATTCTCTTACTGGCAGCTCTGGTAGCATGGATTGGTGTACAGAGAATGCGCCTGATCCAGAACTTCATCAACCTGGCTTTTCTCTTTACTATGTCGGCGGTACTGCTGGTGGGTGCGGCGGGGGTGGTCTGGGTGCTCACAGGGCATTCCTCCGCGACGAACTTCGCCGATCGGGCAAGTTGGATCCCCGTTCCTGACACGTTCTTCCTCTTCGCGTTAATCACCTTAAGTTATATAGGAGCCAGTGGTCCCTTGAATCTGGCAGGAGAATTACGCGGCAGGGGCACAAAAGAGATCACGAACACTATTCGACAGCACCTCCTGGTGGGCGCCCCGGTCGTTGTGATTCTGTATGCTATCGTGACCACAAGTGTGCTCGTGGTCCGGGGATCAAGCGTTGGGCCATTCGACGGGTTCGCTGCTGTGCAACAGGTCTTCGGAAAACCCGTGGCAGACGTCGCAGTGATCTTTTACCTCGTATATCTGATCGCGGCTATGCTCTTCTATACTTATGCCTCTGCGAGGCTGGTTATGGTGGCCGGCATCGACAAGTTCATCCCGGTACGCTTCGCACGACTGAACAAGTATCGTGCCCCGAGCGTCGCCACTATCTTCCACGCTCTGGCTGTGGCACTCGTGGTCATCGTCGTCTACGTGGTTGGTCCCGCCCTGGTAACTTTAGGCGGGAGCGCTGCTACCACGACCGCCGAATTTTTCACAGTCGTGGCAGCAGCATGCACGCTCATCTGGACCATCGCCACGGTTTTTTTCTTCGTGGACCTGGTCTTTCTCTACCGGCGGGACCCGCACACCTTCCGCGCCAGGCGCCAGTTTCCTCTATGGGTCATTTGGCTCAGCGTGCTGGTGGGAGGAGCAGCATGCCTGGCGACCGTGATCGGGATTCTCGTGTACCCTTGGATCCCACTCATCGGCAGCGGACAGTGGTGGTTACTCGTTGGGGGTCTCACGTTAATATTACTTGTGATCGCGATACTCGCAAGCATGATCGCAAGCGGCGAGGCGAGCTTCGAAGATATGTCGGAGGCATCGTAAGCCAGGCGTGTGGGACGAGTGTCACATTGCTTGCTCTTGTCGCTTTCTGCGTGTTTTCTATCTGATGAAAGGTATTGAGCATTTCGCTCATCTTGACAGTTGAGTTCGAACCCAGTAGACTGGAATTATGCAGTTCATGCTGGGATTGTAATTTATTCATTTCTTCTACTGCAGGACAGAGTTCTCTATTATGCGATCATATTGAAGATACCTGTTGCCAATTCCCAGGCAGCTGAAGAAGAGATCATCTTTACTTCCTGGAACTTTATCGATTGAGTGGGTGTAGCGTGGATCAAGCGAACCTCTGGCTCGCATACAATGCGGCTTGCCTCATGTAATGACATAGCAAGCCGTGAGTCGTATACTCTTTATTAACGTCCTAATTCAATCCGATTTGAAAGGTAGGTTCTCATGGAATCGAAACCATCGTCGTCAACTCCTTCACAGGACGGAACGCAGGTGCAACGACTTGGGCACCGCAATCTTACCACCTGGGATGCCATTGCTCAGAGTCTCTCTATTGGGCCAATTTTCTCCAGCGCTTTCGTCGCGTTCCTGATTGCGGGCGCAGCTGGGGGCGCAGCTCCCCTCTCGACCTTGATCGGGGCTATAGGAGTACTGGCACTGGGCTGGCTCATTACCTTATACGCTCGACGAGGTGGGGGGGCAGGAGCCATTTACGATTATCTTCGGCGCATGAGCCCCGCATTCGGACTGTTCGCGGCGGGGATTTATTTCTTCGGCACACTCACCCTGGATTCGGCCGGCTTTTTGGTGGTTGGTTTATTGGGAGCGCAGATTTTCGCGACCTATTTGCACATCACTCTTCCATTCTGGATCTTCGGCCTAGTGGCGCTCGTGCTCATCGTCATAGTCAACAGCCGGGGCATCAAACTCACCACCCGCTTGCAGCTCGTAGTGAGCGCTGTGTCGGCCATCCCGTTGCTCATTCTGGCCTTCGCGATCATCGCGCAGGGTGGTGCCAACGGGAACACGCTGGCAGTCTTCAACCCGGCTAGCGCGCCTGCCGTTCCCACAATCGTCCCCGCAGCCGGAGTATTACCGGGGGTTCTGTTCGCCATTACCCTGTTCATAGGCTTCGAGACGAGCGCGGTTCTAGGCGAGGAGACACGTGACCCGCGGCGGTCGATTCCGCGCGCAGTCATCTCGACCGTCATTATCACCGGGATTTTCTATCTGTTGATGATTTATGCCCAGGCCATCGGCTTCGGCCTTAACAACTCTGCGCAGTGGGCGACCGATCCGGCGCCGCTCGATACGCTGGCAACCAAATACGTCGGAGCGTGGTTGGCCGTCCTGGTGGATATCGCGGTGCTCTTCGATGCACTGGTGGTGATGTCTGCCTTCATGGCCACCACCTCGCGTGGCATGTTTGCCCTTGCGCGGCATGAACTCTTGCCCTCCCCACTGGCGCGCATCAGTGAGCGCTTTCGGACGCCAATCGGGGGTATCGTCAGCGTGTCGGTGGTTGCCCTGTTGGTCCTGGTCATCGTTACGCTCGCCACGGCGAGCGTGGTGACGAATGTGCTCACCGTCTTCGGCATCATGAGCACGATCGGCTCTATTCTGATCGAGTTAATCTACGTCGCATTATGCGTATTTGGAGTTCGCCTGGTTCTGGAAGAGCCGACGAAGTGGTGGAGCTGGCTCTTCCTGTTAGTGGCCATCGTCACTCCCATTCTGGGCATCTACGGCAGCGTCGTGCCATTTCCGACCTGGCCACAAAGCCTGGGTATCTATATCGTAATCGCGGTGGTCGCTCTTTCCCTGATCTGGACGCTAGTGAACCGCTTTGTGTTTCCTGTCCGCCTGGGGAAGGCCTCCGAGCCCCACCCCTGGGAGGCAGAGGAACTAGAACCGGAAGCCGCGCCAACGTCGCCAGCGTCGTAATGCGCATATCGTTCAGAGAGTCGGTTTTCGCCTCTCTGAATCTGGCCAGCCAGCCCACTAGCGCACGCTTCTAATCTGGGCTGGCTGGCCGCTTGCACAGCGGGCAGGGGAAGACCGGTCAACGGGGCATTTCCTGGAAGGATTACTTATGGCAACAGAAGCTACACATATGAGTCACCCATTTGCTCCCTTAACTCCGGAGGAACTCGAGGAGGCCGTTGCAATTATTCGAACAAGCCAGGAAGGCTCGGCACACATTCGCTTTGTGATGGCGCGCCTGCACGAGCCACCCCCGGAAATCGCACTTTCCTACCAACCCGGCGATGGAGTTCCACGCGAGCTCTTTTTCTCCCTCCTGGACAAGACACCCGGTCAAAGCGGTGCCTACGAGGCAATCGTCAACCTGACCGAGGGCAAAGTGACCTCCTGGAAGCGCGTTGAGGGGCAGCCCTCGATCATCTTCGAGGAGTTTTTCGCAGCCGAAGATGCCATCAGGGCGGATCCTCGCTTCCAGGACGCGCTTTTGAAGCGCGGCATCACCGGGCAGGACCTGGACCGG
>Ga0137366_10000146_pt1 | contig 38265 bp, 59 predicted proteins | sample SagtaG_8_FD_104938 | JGI IMG/M metagenome (GOLD analysis project Ga0137366, IMG submission 104938) | Vadose zone soil microbial communities from Sagehorn Ranch, Mendocino, California, USA - Sage1_L_60_16 metaG | ecosystem: Environmental > Terrestrial > Soil > Vadose zone | place: USA...
CATCATGTACAGGAACGAGCCCCATCCCCACTCGACGAGCCGACGCCAGGCCAGCACGAGTAGATCACGCTGACTGCCCTGCGTGACGTAGTTCAGGCCCTTCCGGCTGGCCCGCGGCCTCACCAGCAGCTGGCCGGAGTCGCCGACCGTGTACCGGTCCCAGAGCGGGCACTGACGGCCGGACTCCAAGGTCACCACGGCCTGCGCGTTCAGTGTATCCGCGTAGGCCGAGAGCACCGGGAACAAGCGACGCCAGCTGTTCAGCGTCTCGGCCGCCTTCGCCGTGCTCACGCCGAGCGTGGACGCGATCCGGCCGATACCGGCGCCGTAGCACCAGGCCAGGAACGCCGCTTTGGCCTTCTGCCGGAGCAGGTAGCTCGTGGTGCCCGCTGTCTTGCCGTCTCCGGGCAGGAAGCCGTCCCCGAAGGTGGCCGCGGCCACCGTGCTGTTCAGGTCGCCTTCGAGCAGCACACGCAGCAGCTCGCGGTCTCCGGACAGACCGGCCATGGTCCGCGGCTCGCCCTGGCTGAAGTCGCACGAGACGAGCACATGGCCGGGCAGCGCTGTGTAGGCCGCACGCACCCGGGTGTCCTTCTTCGGAAGGTTCTGGAGCGCCGGGTCCCGGCCAGCCATGCGACCGGTGACCGTGCCGAACACACGCAGGTCGGCGTGCACCCGGCCGTCACGCGTCAGCGCGGCCAGCATGGGGTTGCAGTACGCGGCAATGAACTTGGCCGCCTTACGGACGGTCTGCAAGGCCAGGGCGAGCGCGGACACCTGCGGGTTCTCGTGGTCAACGAGCCCGGCGATGACTTCCTTATCCCACGACGCATTGCCGTCCGGATTGCTGTCCGTTGGCTTTGTCCTCTTTGGACTGGTCAGCCCCATCCGCTCGAACGCGGCCCCGACCGCCGGACCCATGCCCGACTGCTTGATCGCGTAGCCGCCGAGGTAGGACGCATTGAACGTGACCACGTCGGCGAGCTGGCCTTCGAGCCAGACCGCGTAGGGCCCGTCCACGGGTAGGCCGCGGAACATCGATTGATCGGCATCCCATTGCGTGCGTAGGTCCGCCTTGAGCACGGGGCCCTGTCCGTGCGCGGTGACGACCGGCAGCATCTTGTGCCACAGGCGGATGGTCATCAGCGGGTCGAGACCGGCGTAAGCCAGGTATACCGGATCGTGACTGCTGATGTTCGCGAAGCCCCATGCAATCGCTTTCTTCGGTGTCCGGTGGCCGACCGGCGCGAGCTCCTTCCAGCGTGCATGCATCAGCTTTTCGATCCAGGCCAGCACCGGTGACAGCTCGCGCTCGGTGGTTTCCTTCAGACCGCGCTTGTGCGGTATCCGCGGGTCGATGCCTTCCTTGGTCTCCGGCATGACGGTCCGCGGGTCGTAGTAGCCAAGCAGCGGCTGTGTATCGGCGATGTGTGGATCGATGTCGCCAAAGCGCCAGGCGAAGTCGGGCAGCCCGCGGCCGATGTAATTGATCTCTGACCGGGCGTAGTGACCGATCCATAGCGGATGCTCACGGATGGTCTGGGAGAGCAGCGCCAGGCCTGCGCGGTCCAGATCTTCGACCACCACCACCCACGTCGTCGACGGATCCGCAATCTGAACGGTGCGCAGCCGGAACGCGGCGTCCCAGGCGTCCTCGGCGTTGGTCTCACTGTCCATCCCGAGCGGCTCCGTGGTGCGCGCCGCCACCCAGGCAGACAGTGCTTCGAGCCCGGCGCCGTCGCGCACCACGATCAGCTCCGCGCCACGGTCGGCCACACACCCGGTATCGAGCCACCAGGACTCCATGCCCGGGATGACCTCGGTACCTGTCTTCGGCGCCAGGCACGCCGGCAGCGCGTCCGGGACCACGGCCAGTGCGGTGCTCACGCGCCGGGCACCGTGGCGAAGGCAGAGAACACCATCAGCACCAGCCCACCGGACATCCCGATCAGCCCGGCAACCGCGCATGGAGTGGAGTCCAGGCGGGCGGCGCCGTAACCGAGCAGACCGGCCAGCGCGACCAGCATGGCGCCGAGGATCAATAGCTGCGTGCCGATCACGCCGACCGTCCCTTCTCGACCATATAGCGGCGAGTGCCGTCCTTCGCCCGGCGGCACCACACCGCGAACAGTTCCTCGTCTTCGAGCCTGTGATACGGCACGGTGCGCGAGGTGAGGTACTTCGATCCGTCGTACCACGGCTTCCGCACCGTGCCGTCGCCAGTCGACACGGAGACCCGCTCGCCATCGGCCGGACCGCCGAACAGCTCGATGGTTTCCTTGTACGCGGTCACTTCGGGCCTACCCGGGTCCAGTCCTGCTCGACAACCTGGATCTCCTCCACGGTCAGGTGATTGCCGTCCAGCATGTACAGACCCCCGTCGCCGTTGTCCCACTCGATCGCGAGATGCGCACAGTCAGGGCTCATGAAGATAGCGGTGATCACGAAGTACCTCCATACACGCGGTCAGCCGCGATAGCGGCGTACTCAGGATTCAGCTCCACGCCACTCCAGCGACGCCCTAACAGACTGGCTACGGCAAGCGCGGTGCCACTGCCGGCAAACGGGTCCGGGACATGACCATCAGTCGGGCAGTAGTCGGTGATGATGCGTCCAGCAAGTGGTTCGGGAAACACGGCCGGATGCTTACGTCCTTTCGGATCCCGGTATCCGGACACCCCGAAGTCCCACACATCATGACCGAGCTCTCCGCCGCGTGTGACCTTTCGTGCGTACGGCTTATTGGTCAGTGACAAGTGAAGGATGGTCTCATGCGCACGCTGACAGCGGCTGCGCACCGACTCCGGGAGGGGATTAGGCTTACGCCACACGATCTCCTGCCGCCACACCCAGCCAGCGTCAATCGCGGCCAGCGCGACACGGAACGGCAGACCGACCAGCGATCCGTCCCTGACTCCGGGTACGCCGCGCTGAACAGGACGCCCGTGCGCCCGCCCCCCGGGGTCGTCACCCTCCCCGCGAACCTTGCGGTCGACGCCACCAGTACGCGCGTACTTGTCGCCGATGACCAGAAACACCGAACCATCGGCGACAAGTAGACGTCGCATCTCGTCCAGGACCTCAACCATGGCCTTGACGTACTCCGCCGGCGTGCTCTCGCTGCCGATCTCACCGAGCAGGCCATAGGTCCGGAGGCCGAAGTATGGCGGACTCGTCACGACGAGATTCACGCTGCCATCCGGTAGTGGAACATTGCGTGCATCACCGATATGGATCACGACTCGACCACCTCATGGCCGTAGCTGCACGAGTTGATAAACATGGTGTAGGCCAGCTCACTTACCAAGTCATCACGTTGACTCGGCGTCATGGCGCGCCACTCGATCTCCTCGGCGGCACTAAGTTCGTACTCGTCGGTGATCGGACCCGTTGGCGTCTTAATGTGACACAGAATCTTGATCACGGCGTCGGTCCTTTCCAGGGCACTGGCTTGACCACGTGCCGCACGTTGTGCTGGTCCACAATGGACAGCTCCATGAGGCCGCTTTCCGGCATGTACCGAAAGACCAGGTACATCGCCAGGTCCAGATCATCGGTGCGGTAACGCATGTCGATCGTCCGCGACTCCGGGTGCGCGAACACAACGGCGAACCACTCGTATTCTTCACGGTGGCCAAGACGAGCGACCCGGCGCGACCGCATGGCGATCGGTCGGCTGGGCAGTGCATCGGACACGTCGAATCGGTCGATCTCCGGCGTGGTGGTCACGAGAAGTCGCCGTGCTCATCCTCGGCGACGTCGTACGGATCGGGGTCCGCCGCGGTGGGGTTGACCATGTCGGCGAGTCCACGGTAGCGGGTACCGTCAGCCAGCTGCCCACTCACCTCGGTGAGCTCTGCTTCCGTGGCAGCCTGATCCGGCCAGAAGCTTCCCGACCGAATCGTCAATCCTCTCGGCGGCGTCGCCGGCTGGCGCTCGTACTCGGCGCGCACGGTGGCCGCCAGCTCGCCGGCGCTGGGCATGATGTTCGTGACATCGACCCCCGAGCGAACCGCGTGCGTCAGCGGATCCATGCCCGCCGGGCGTAGCGTCCGGCCGATCTGCTGATCCTTGATCAGCGGATGCGTGCCAGGCATCCGCGGGATCGTCAGAGTGACCTCGGTATCCGTGTTCGCGTGCTTCGGTTCTCGTGACTTGGACATCTGGTAATGATCGAATTCGTACGTCTCATCCATGGTGATCGGTTCGGCACTGTGACCACGGCGACCGGTCGGTGACACCCCCTGACGGGCAAAGCTCCGGAATACCTCACGCTGCCAGGGCGCGATCTTGGGCAGGCCGAGAGAGCGCAGCCAGTCGACATCGATCAGCGGCTTTCGGCGACGCTTGACGGCCTGGACGAGCACCACGATGGCGATCACCGTGGACATCAGCGCGGACCAGATGGCCAGCGCGATCAGTACGAGGTTCATGGTCAGCTTCCCTCTGAGGTGGCGGCAGGCCGTACCTCGTTCAACTCGGCCAGCAGTGCATCGAACTCCGCCTGGCTGACGTGGGTGACGTTGCGCATGCCGCGGGCAGACTCGATGCGACGCAGGTAGGTGTGCAGGTCACCGCGGTCACGCCAGCGGTACACGGTGCGCACGTGAACCCCCGCCTTCTCGATTGCTTCGATAAGCGGGATCAGGTCCCGCGGGGTGTTGTCCCGGATCGGCTCGCTCATGGGACGACCATAGCTTGGTATGGCATCCGTTGACAAGTATTGGCGTCATATGGCACCGTGTCTCCCATGACAAAGAAGAAAGAGGGCAGTCACGGCCGCGAGATCAAGGCCACACGGGGAAAGCCGGTCGGTCTGGGCGCCGGCGTGGATCACCGCAAGGTATCCGGGAAGACGGTCGGCGACGCCGCGACCGAGAAGGCGCAACACACGGGCAAGTACCACGGCGGCATGGGTGGTCGTCACGACAAGGTGACCGAGGAGACGCCCTCACCGCCGGTACCTCCCGCACACGGCGCGGGTCGACCGGGGCACACCGAGGGGAGCTGACAGGAAGTGGACAAAAAGGTGACACGCAGGCGGATCGACAGGCGGACGTGGGAGTTTTACGCGGACGGCGATGCGATCGGCGTGGCACGTCTGACGGGCACGAGGGGCGTCCGGATCGGTCCGCATCGTCAGCGCTGGATCCCTCGAGCGCGCGGTGACCGTGCCTACGTTCTGCTGCCCACCGAGGACAGCGGTATGGACGCCCAGCGCGCCATCGTGGCGTGGCAGGCCAGGCGGCAGACGTGCTGACCGCGGACGAGCATCGACGGGGCGCCGAGTGGTTCGACTGGTACCGGCGCCAGCTGATGTCCGGTGCAGTCGCCTGCCCGCCGCCGGACGTCACCGCGCGCATGGTGTACGAGCACACATGCGGCATCGGCACACTGGAGCATGTCACCCGGGCGCATGCCGAACTGGGCGCCTATCCGCAACGGGTGGCTATGATCGATCTCCCGGACCGCTTGACAACGCAGCAGGTGGGTGACTTCAGGAAGGCTTGGCTGGCTTCATTCGCCGAGGTCAAGCGTCACGCAGTGCTCGAACCGATCCTGACCGCCGTGCGCCCGCCAGCCGGCTGGCGATGGGCCGATAGCGTCGACCCCGTCCAGTGGTGGTCACCGATCGGCAGGATTGATCACCGTGGCCCGCTGGTACCGCTTCGGCGTTGCGCGGCGTCTGGCTTGATGGTCGCGCCTGCATTCGTCGTCTCGCTGCTAGTCGCCACCGCGGTGCTGCTTGTCCTCGGCTATCGCCGGTTTGGCAGGCTCTGCGTTGGTGACTGGTAAACCTCTGGCATCCGTTGACATCCTCTGCTAAGGTATGGCACATGGAAGACGCCGAACGGAGAGCCCGTATGACCGCACGCATCGTCGTGACGCTGGCCCTGGTGGTCTTCCTGACCACCGCCTACGCACTGCCCGGCGCCCGGGCCGCCGGCGCGCTCGTCATCGGATCGATGATGATCGTCGCGCTGGCTGGCTATGGCCACGAGGTCATCGAGCTGCGCGACCGTGAGGCCGCCCAGCGGAGCAGGAAGGAAGTGTCCGCGTGAAAACCTCGAGTGAGATTCGACCATTGTTGATCGTCACGAACAACATCCGCGATGCCGAGGACGAGGTACGTCGTAACCTGCGTCTCCCCCGGCATGCCGTCGACCTGGTCACGAGAGGCGAGGCACTGCGCGGACTCAATGACCGAGTGTATCGCATCATCATTGCCCCCAGTACCCGGCAGAACGGCCGGAATACCACGTCAGACACACTGAACCAACTGCGTTACCTCGAAGCATGCCGCGCAGTACATCGCGCCACTGACGAGGAAATCGACACAATCCGTCACTACTTCACGGAAGGACCCGGGGCCCGTGGCACGCGGCGTATCCAACGACCAGAACAGTGATCGGCGCTATCGCGGACGCCCGATGAGCGAGACGAGCTCGAACGTCTGCGGAGTCTGCGGGGGCCATGGCGGCGTTCACCTCCCGTCGTGCCGTCACTACGTCAGCCCGCAGGAGGCACCGCCCGTGGAAAAGGATCCCCGATGACCGTCGCCGAATTGATTGCTCGACTGTCCGAACTGGACGGCAACCTGGAAGTACAGACGGATGGGTGCTGTTGTCGGGGTCACGATATCGCCAGTATCACCAGTGTCGTTACCGATAACCCCGACTTCCCGGACATCGCCCTGATCCAGGCGGGCTGACCGGTGAGCAATCTGCCCATGCGCGACTACCAGCGTGAGGCCGCCGCGGCGCTCTGGAACGGCTGGCTGACCGGTGGTCGACGTCTCGCCGTTGTGCTGCCCACCGGGTCCGGTAAAACCGTGATCATGGCGCACCTGGCCGTCGAGCGGGCGAATGCCGGAGAGCGTGTGCTGATCCTGGTGCACCGTGACGAGCTGATCGATCAGACGGCAGCGAAGCTGCGCAAGCTGGAGCCATCCATCAACATCGGTGTGGTCAAGGCCGAGCGCAACGACACACTGGCGCGCGTGGTCATCGCGTCGATCCAGACACTGGCCCGCGCCCGCCGGCTCGATCAGCTGATCTCGCGTGGCCGGTTCGGGCTCGTGCTCGCCGACGAGATCCATCTGTCCGTGTCGGATTCGTGGGTGCGCGTGCTGAAGGCCGTGGGGTGCTGGCAGGCAGACGGACCGCGACTCGGCGGCTTCACGGCCACGTTCAGCCGCGCGGACCGGCGCGGACTCGCGGACGTCTGGGAAGACGTGGTCTATACCAAGGGAATCAAGTGGTTCATCGAACGCGGCTACCTCGTCCCGCCGGTCGCGCATGCAGTCACAACCGGTGTCGACTTCGACAACCTGAAGGTCAAGGGTGGCGACTACGACGCCGGCGACATGGACGTCAAGCTGGCCACCGACACTGCGCGTGACGCGATCATTGAGGCGTACCAGACCTTCGCGTCCGGCCGGATCGGCGTGCTGTTCGCGCCCACGGTGGACAGCGCCCGCTACTTCGCCGAGGGTCTGACGAGCGCCGGGATCCGTACCGAAGGTGTGTTCGGCGAGACCAGTCGCCCGCAGCGTGCCGAGATCTACGCCCGGCAGCGCAAGGGCGAGACGCAGTGCCTGGCGACCTGTACAGCGCTCGCAGAGGGGTGGGACGCGCCCTGGACGTCTGTCGGTATCCTCGTGCGCCCCACGCTGCATCAGGGCCTGTTCGTCCAGCAGATCGGCCGGACGCTGCGTCCGTGGCCGGACAAATCGGATGCGGTCATCCTGGACGCCGCGGGCGCGACCCGGCGACACAGCCTGCATGCCGTGATCGAGCTGAACGAAACCGAGGAGAAGACGGCCTGGAACGACACCGGGGATGAGGAAGAACCCGAGGAGCGCGGACCCAGCGATGCGCCGGAGTACCGCGGACCGGTCGGATTCGAGCAGGTGGACTTGTTCGCCGGTACCGGGGCGCGCTGGCTGACCACCGCCGGCGGCGTGCTGTTCGTGGGCATGTCCACCGGATTCATCTTCCTGCATGAGCAGGACGGCGCGTGGAGTGTCGGGTTCATGGAGAAGTACCAGCAGCGCGGCCAGTGGCTGGCCGAAGGCCTGGACGCTGAAGAGGCCATCACTGAGGGTGCCGACTACGCGATCCGCGAGGATCCCACGGTGGCCAGCTCGACGGCGTCATGGCGCAAGGGCAGGCGGGCGCCGAGTGACGCACAGATCGGCTACGCCGCAAAGCTCGGTATCTCCGCAGACGGAGAGTCGAAGGACAGTCTCTCGGACAAGATCACTATCAAGCTGGCCAGTCGTCAACTGGCCAGGTTCGCGCGAGCGAACTCACTGGAAGGGATCGGCGCATAGTGGAATTCAGGACGGCAAGACTGCGAGCCGCGGTCACGCAGGCCATGAAAGACGACGAGGCATTGCACAATGCACGGGAATCGGAACGGGAACTGGCCTACCTGAAGGCGGTCAGTGAGTGGAATGACCAACATGCGGCAGCCTGGACCGCGGTACTCCCGGAACTGAAGCTCAAACTTCGCAAGGGCCAGCCGATCACGGCGAGGGACGTGCCGAACAGCGGCAGGTACGGCAGCCACTACGCGGCATTCTTTGACACCATCAAGTCGGATAGTCGCGCGCATAAACCGGCGCCGGATCTGCACACACTGGCCAATGTGCTGGATCTGATCGAAGACGAGACGGTCACCACGTCGTCACTGCGCCATCTCGGTATCACGGCCACGACACTCCGGCGGCTCGCGGAGATCCTGCAATCGGCGGTGCCGAAGTGAAACGCGAACGCTACAGCAAGATCGTGTTCGGAAATAGCAGCCCGAGCGTGAATGACCTGCGCACTGCGCTCGACACGATCGAAGCAGACCTGAGTGCCGATGCGGAGATTACCGTGCACAGCACCGGATCCGGGCACATCTCGGCCATCGTCGGCCTGACCGTTGAGGGGGACGAATGAAGACGGTACGGCATCTGGAAGTCTACGTGGGCAATGGACATGGGTGCACGCTGACCGAGCTACGCGACGCGATGGCCATACTCGAAGGCCAGCTGGGAACGGACTGCCACATCCGTTTCCGGGGGACTGATTGGCAGACGGCCACCGTGGAGATGCCGGACGGACCGCGCATCAACATCGGCGTATTGCTCGGATCGGCTGAAGTCGAAGTGGACCGATACGGTTCGCCTGTATCCCCAAAGAACAGTGAGAAGTCATGAGCGGCCACGACTGCCCGTGTGGCTGCGGTAGCGTGATCTCGTCGACCATGCTGTCCTGCAAACCATCCTGGTTCAGGCTGCCCAAGACACTGCGTAACGAGATCTGGGCAGCCTATCGGAATCACGACGTCGACACGCACGCCGATCTGGTCCGTGAGGCCATCGACCGGATCGCGGCGGGAGGGAAGCAGCAGTGACCGCACGTATCACCTGCGCCAGTTGTGGCGGATCGGTGCACCCTGGCAAGTGCTCGAAGCCCAAGCCGACGCAGTCCCCGTCCAAGCCCCAGAAGGAAGAGAAGAAAAACAAGTGACCACAGTGGACGAACAGCAGGCCGCACTCTTCGCCGACCTGAACGCCGATCCCGGCGCCGCGAACAAGAACGAGCCGCCGCGCGACCAGTACGGCCGGTACCTCCTGCCCGACCTGCGCGGTGGCAAGGTGTCCGGACGCACCCGGGCAACCACGATCGCGAAGGCCCTGGACGATGGCTACCACCTGTCGCTCTGGGCGCAGCGGCAGGCCGTCTTCGGTCTCTCTCGCCGGCGTGATCTGCTGGCCCTGGTGGACTCCTGCCCGGACCCGTCCACACCGGACGGCAAGAATCTACTGAACGATGTCGTCGAGCGGGCGAAGGACACTGTCCAGTCCGGCGGCGGCGCCAGCTACGGCACAGCTCTGCACGCGTTCACCGAGCGCATGGTGACCGAGGGGGACGCCGCACTGGCGACCATCCCCGCCGAGTACCACGGCGACCTGATGGCCTACCGGGAGAAGCTGACCGAGTACGGCTTCCGCGAGTTCCCGAGCATGCTCGAACGGACAATCTACAACTCCGGCGTGAACTCCGCGGGTACGTTCGATCGCATCATCATGATGCCGGACGGCACGTTGGCAATCGCGGATCTGAAGACGCAGAAGACCATGGAGTTCGGCGGCCTGGCCGTCGCGATCCAGCTGGCCATCTACGCCAACGCAGACGCCGTCTACAACTTCGAGACCGGTAAGTACGACCCCATGCCGAACGTATCGAAGGACAAGGCATACGTCTTCCATCTGCCGGTCGGACAGAAGCTCTGCAAGATCTACGAAGTCGACATCCGGATCGGGTGGGTGGCCGCACTCGAAGCCGTCCGGGTGCGCGAGCTCCGTTCGATCAAGACGTTGGTACAGCCCTACGCCCCAGGTGTCCGGCCGGGCGCCGGTCTGCCGGGCTCCGGCCACCCGCAGCAGGATCCGACGATCCAAATGGGTGACCCGTTCGCCAGCCTGAACACTGCTGCCGCCGCGGACATCCCGCTGGCCGGTCTCGCCAATGACCTGCGCGCGGCCAACCCGAGCATGGATACGCCGGTCAGTGACGCCGCGATCACGGCGGTGAGCAACGGCCACGCGGTCACGGAGGCTGCGCTGGCCCTGCCCGCGTCCGGCGTCCAGCCACCGCCCAGCGGTCACCCCGCCTGGTCGTCTGCGCAGCAGGCGAACATCATGCTCAACTCGGACGGTACTGCGCAGGCGACGGCCCACAGTGGCACGCCGTCACTCGTCGCTCACGTCGATCAGGTGGCCGCCGGACGCAAGCTACTGTGGGACAACGAGACCGCCATGTCCACGCTGTCCAAGGCCGAAATGCAGGAGGTGGCTCGTCAGCACGGTGTCACTGATCTGAAGCGGTACAAGGCGAAGCTGATCGCAGACGTGCTGGCCGCACGTGCCGCCGGCGTCCTGCCCGAGCTGGACGGCCCGTCCACCGAGGCCGCCACGTCCGCCGCGGTAGAGGGTGTCGCGCAGGCATCGGAGATCGGCGGCGCGGGTGTGCCGAGCGAGCCGATCACGCCGCCGGAGCAGCCTCTCACCACGGCCACCGCAGGTGACGGCACTGTACCCGTGGCCGCGGCGGGCCAGCTCGGTACGTCGGTGCACAACCCATTCGCCACGGGCATGCCCGCAGCCGCCGAGACACCGCCGGAGGACTTCGTGGCGTCCATGCATGCCGCGGGGTCACTGGCCGAACTCGGCGCCGTGTGGGACCGGGCGGGCACTGCCGGGCAGAGCGCCGAACTCTATGCCGCGGGCGACACCCGCAAGGCGGAGCTGGCCCGAATGGGCGTACGCGGATGACGGAGGTGGACGACGGACACACGCACCTGGTAGTTGATGGCGTCACATCGGACTACTACTTGCGCGGACCGGGAACCGTCCGGGCAATGATCGAGATCTTCGACGACGTCGTCGAACACGAACTCAAGGGCGACGGCACTCCCCGATACTGCTATTGCTCGATGACTACCGGCATCCGTTGGGCCGACGTGATGTCCGCTCACCCGGACCACGATCGTGCCTTGACATCCGATGGCAACCACTGACACGCTGACAGGCAAGCAGGCAGCCCGACTTACCCGTGCCGGGCTGCCTGCGCACCACAACCGTTCTATAGCTTCGAAGTTCCACGGCGAAAGGTAAGAAAATGACGACACCCGACCCGTTCGACCAACTCAATCAGGACTCGAAGAAGGGTGCGCCGGCGATCAGCTTCGCTACGCTGTTCGGCCAGAACCACCCGCGCGCCGGTCAGCCCACCGGTTTTAAGGGTGTCGCCAAGGGCGGAACCGTGATCTCGGTGGCCAAGCAGCAGTCCACGGACCCGGACAACAAGCTCAAGTTCTGGCCGATCAAGCCGGGCCAGGCACAGGGCGATCCGGTGATGGTGTGGGTGTTCACGCTCCAGACCACCGAGAAGGACCCGGCCAATGCGTTCGACAATGGCGTCCGCTCGCTTTGGGCCGAGGAGGGCACCGAGCTGTACAAGACGATCATGGGTGCCATCCGGGAGTCTCAGATCAAGGTCGGCCCGGGCGTCGGCGTGTACGCGGCCTGGATCGGCGAGCGGCCGAGCAAGAAACCGGGCGCGCAGCCTGCCAAGCTGTTCGCAGCCAAGATCGTACCCGCGGAACAGAGCGCCTTGGCTGCCGATGCGGCAGCGTTTCAGCCGGCACAGCAGGCAGCTCCGCCCCAGGCACCCGTCCAGCAGCAAGCTGCACCCCCGCAGTACACGCCTCAGCAGCCGATCCCGGCCGCGCCTGTCCAGCCGGCAGCCGGAAACCCGTTCGCGGCGGCTGTGCCCGCACAGGCTGCCACTCAGCCCGTCCAGCAGCCGGCCCCGGCGCAGCCCGCCGGGAATCCGTTCGCGAACATCTGATAGATGATCTTCCGGCCAATCCCTCGAACGGCCGGTTGTGGGCCCGTCCGCTCCTCCCCCGACGACGGGCAGTGTCTGTAGCTCGAAGAGAAGTACGGCGAGAGCGTGCGTCATGGCGACGTAAGGTTGTGGGTTCGAGCCCCACCAGACACACAGGGAGTCGACCGGCGACCGCAGGAAATACGCGGACGGTTTCGGGTTCATGACCGGAGCGGCAGCCGTGGCCTTCACCGGTCGATCTCCACTAGAACCCAGTCACTCACCACGCCTAATATCCGGACGGCGTCGGGATAGCGCGTCCTGACATGGGTGGTGACTGGTAGGCGGGACGGCCAAGCTGAAGGGGCTTCGGGATCCTGAATGCGCAGCCGTCCCGCCGCTAGAACCACACCATGAGCGAAGGGACTCCGGGATGGTGGACACTGACCAACGGCTCGTCAGGCTGACAGAGCACGAGTGGAAGATCACAACACTGATCGCGCTCGGTCACTCGAACCGGATGATCGCGCAGGCGCAGTTCATCTCGCCGGATACACTCCGGCACCACCTGAAGAACATCCGCTACAAGTTCGGTGTCCGGACCACGCAGGAAGCCGGCCGACTGGCCCGCAAGGCAGGGATCCTGTCCACGTACGTGGCGAGCCCTGTGCTCGAGCGACCGGTGTTCCGCGAGGAGGTCGACGAGCTGGCCGCCGAGTTGTTCCGATGCATGGCCAGGGAGCCACGAGCCCGGTCGACGCGCACATGGCGGGATGTCGACGACGCCACCCGGGCGACGTATCGACGGCTGGCCACGCACTCACTGGCCTATTACCACCACATGGTGAGAGCAGACCGAGACGGCACCGCACAGGAGCATGGGACAGGCGCCGTCTCGGCCGGATTAGCCTAAGGGATCTTCGGGCTGTTCTTCGGCCCCCAGAGCACGGCCAGCGTGCCGAGCGCCAGCGTGATGAGCCCGGTCCACTTCACGTCCAGGTGGACGCCATTGGCCTCGAGCACTGTGAACACCGCGGCGGGCGTGAGCGTGCCCAGGAACGCCATCAGGGCCTTGGCGTACCGCTTGTACCACGGCGACACATCCTCCTGCCAGCCCGGAGCGGCTCCGCCGGCGGGGATGGGTTCCGGCGAGTCGCCCTCGGCCCATTCAACCGGGCTCACTGGACGGCGCCTTTCATCAGCTCGGCCACGCGGTCGGTGACGGCCTTGGCGAACTGCTCCGGATCGTCCGCCTGGACGTTGGCCAGTGCAGCGCTCACCACAGGCGTGAGCCCTGTGACGAGTGCTGCGGACAGCTCCGCGGCGGTCACGCCGGAGCCGGCGCGTACCAGCGCGATGAGTTCGGCCGTGGTCTTGGACAGACTCGACAGCGCCGCCCGAATCGAGATGTGCCCGGCGCCCGGATAGATCGGCGCCGCGGCGTCGGTCAGCTCCACGTGCACTTCACGGAGAAGCTGATCCTGATTGCTGTCCATATCGCCGTTCCCTTCTCCGCCAGGCGTGGCGCCCGGCACGTCGTTGCCTACCGAGCGGTCCAGGTCCACCGTGTCGCCGCCGCGGATCCCGCCGGACGTGAATTGATGGACATCGTAGCGACCGAGGTACTGGGCCGATCCCGGTGCCTCCGGCGTGTTCCCGTAGCGCGCGATCACGATGACCAGGTCTGGCACGTCCCACAGGTCCGGACGGATGGCCTTCGCCGATGAGCTGTTCATGTAGACCGCCGGTCGCCAACCGAGCGAGGCCAGGTGCTTCGCGGCGCGCTCGCCGAAGTACCTGGACACCGTGCCCATCTCTTCCAGGTCCAGCATGGGCGCGACGCCGCGCAGGTTCAGCCTGGTGCACTCCATGGCCAGCGTTTGGGCCTGGTGCTCCGGCGTACCACCAATGCTCTCCGGCTGGCAGTACGCGTAGCCGCCGGCCGGGATCCCGCGCGATGCAGCACCTGCCACCAGGCGTGCCTTGTTCTTCTCCCAGTCGTACGCTGCGCCACCATCGGACACCTTGATCCAGACAAAGCGGAGTCCGCGGTCCGGATCGTCGGAGTGATCGACCAGCGGCCAGCTGAAACCGGCCTGCCAGCGGGGTGAGATGTCTGCGCCTATCGCCATGGTCGAGTCCCTTCAATCGGCCGATTCAGAGTGTACGGCCTGCCCGCGTCGCGGGCGCCGGATCAGCAGTATCAGTCGCCAGACGATGGCCGCGGTCATGATCGTGAAGAGGACCATCCGGACCGTGTTGAACACACTCGGCGTGGCGCCGGGGCCCGTGGATGGATCGGCGACCGTGCGGCCGAGATAGAGCAGGTAGAACGCGGCGGTGTTGGCTGAGAACGTGAACAGGTGTGCTCGGTGCTCCTCGTGCCACCACGGCGTCCGGATCGAGTACAGGACCACAAACCAGACGCCCGCCACCGTGCCGATGATCAGCTCAATCAGGCTGATCAATACCAGAGTGCTCATGTTGGACGCTCCCTGCGTGCACGAAATGCCGCTTCCATCTGCTGGCCGAACCGATCCGCCGCGAGCCTGCGTTCGATACGGTCCGTCTTCGCCCGTAGCTGACGTACCTCCTCCTGCTCCGCCCGGGCCTCTGCTATCTGCGCGTCCAGCTCTGCCGTGTCGTAGTGCCGCCGAAGCAACCTGCGCAGCCTCTTCATGGTCCCGAGCTCCCTTCAGCCGGGGGCAGCGTCTGCGTCCTGGGTAGCGCCGAGAACGTCCGGTCTGCGATCATGTCCAGGCGATTGGTCAGCGTATGCACCTGAAGCTTCAGATCCCAGTTCGAATCACGCAGCAGCTGATTCGCTACCCGGTACTTCTCGATCTCCACGCGCTGACGGTCCGACCGTCTCAGCGCGAACGGTACGACCGCCACCAGGGTTGTGGCCACCCCCAGGCCGAGGGCAATCCACTCCGCGGGTCCCATGCTGGCTACACACCCTCGTCTCGAACGATCCAGTACACGCCGCCATCGGACCGGATCGTGCCGCCGGCGGATTGAGCCGACCAGCCGACCGTGAACGTGCCACTGGACGGCGCGACGAACTCGCCGTACACGTACTGGTGAGGCTCGAAGTTGCCCGTGACGGCGATGCTGGACGTCACGGCAGAGTCCTGGGTGCCCGCGGTGGTCACGGTGCCGCCCGACGCGTGCCGGACACGCATGGTGTAGCTGATGCCGTTGCCGGCACCCACGCCGACCATGGCCGCGTTGATCGAGAACGAGTACCGCCGCCCGGACACACAGGAGATGCTCGACGAGTCCAGGATCGTCTCCGCGGTGAACGTACCGCTCGCGCCCGATCGCGTACTGCTGGCCATCCTGCCGCGCGGCGTGCCCGAGCTGAGTCCGGCAGCCGTGATGGATGCCTGCGCGGCGGAGATTGCCGAGTCGACCGTGACTAACTTGGCTTCGACATCGAGCGCCAGGTTCTGCATATCGACCGGGACGTTCGGGCTGACCGAGCTGGCCGGGTATCGGAATGCGTATACGGGTGTGGTGCCCATTGACCCGGTCCTCTCAGTAGGGGAAAGCGAAGATAAAGGGACTACTGGCCTGTATCGATACGCCGTTGTTGTACAGCGTCAGCTTGAACTTCAGGGTGAACGTGTTGACGCCGTACCGGAACCGGGACCCTGACGTACCGAACCCATCTCTGAAGTTGTAGAGCCCGAAAGGGTTCTGAAACCACGATGGCCCGCCGTTGGCAACGTTGTTCTGTCCGGATTGGATGGTCATGCCGGGAAGCGACCCGGCCGCCATCGTGGACGCCCCCGAGACCTGCGGACCCATTTCGATGTTCGAGTTGTTGCCGCTGACCGTCGAGCCGTAGAAGATCATGCAGTTGCCGCCGGCCGGAGCGCGCACGGTGACAGACGGCGAGACGGTGGCCCCTGCGTCCAGGTCCCGCCACGTCCCTACCGCGCCGGACAGGTTGCCGCCGCCCTTGTAATCCGATGCCGGGCGAGACATCTGCGAGCCCCCCACCTGCGAGATCCGGCCCATGATCACATACTGCGTGGCACGACGCATGATCAGTACCGTATCGCCGGACTGGTAAGACGTGCCGACGCCGGCACCCATCGCGCGCAGATTGTTCAGTACGGCGCCATTGACCAGGATCTGGTTAGTGGGCGGATCGGAGAAGTCATCCCAGGAGACCACAGACCCGGTCATCATGGTGAGGTCGGAAGCACCCCTCGGCCCTGCCATGGCCTGCGCAAGCATCTGCGCCATGGCAATCGCACTAGCGTCCATCGTGGCTACCTCCTCTCACAGGAACTGTTTACGGGTGTCGATGGACATGGGGGTCTCAACGTCCAGCGGGTAGGTAATGCGGTCGATCACGTGTGTCTCGGTAACCGCCGTATCGGCATAGGTGACGTTGACGACGTCGTAGCCTTCGAGCGCCGGATTAGGGACGGTACCGAGTCCCACGCTGTAGGGGAGACCACGCTGCCGGAGGAACATCCCCGCGGCAGCGACGGCGCACTGATCGGCCGTGGTCAGAAACGCCGATTCCAGGAAGGTGGGCACGAAGCCAAAGGTACCGGTGTAGGTCGGAGACAGCGGATTGCTGTCAGTCACGATCGCCTGTACCGGTGCCGATTCGCCGATCGGCTGGCCCTGTGCCACGAACACATTGGACACACCTTCACGCGACAGCTCTCGGTTCATGGTGGACAGCACGCCGTTGCGTCCGTGGTTCAGTATGAACACCGACTTCAGCTTGGATGTATCCGGGATGGCCTTGACATAGAACTTACCATCGTATCCAAAGTACCCGTACTTGCCGTACGCCTGAAGAATGTCCTGAACGAATGCCAGTCGATCGCGGTCAAGAATGTGCTCACTGACAAGGGGAGTCTGGTAGGCCGTCAGTCCGTTGTAGAAGTTGGCCTCGTAGACACTGACAAACCCCGGTACCACGGCGCCGATCACGGCGTCCAGCACATCGCCGACGAACGCGGAACCAGGGTACTGGACCGGCACGATGTTCCGGCCGTCCCGGATACGCGCCATTCGATCGGAGCCGGTTATCTTGATCGGGCCGTCAGGGACGACCGACTGCGAGATCTTGTCGATGCGGAAGTAACCCAGGCCGACCAACTCCCGGGTACCGTTGCCGTAGATCAGGCCGCGCTCTACGTAGATCTCCTGGCCGTACGGCGTGCCTGGCTCCGTGGAGTCCTGCGGCCACGGATAGGTTGCCGTCAGATCCATTGTGGACTGAACATCAGCTGTCATGTCCGTGGTGACGTCGCCTGACTCCGGCAGCAATGTACCCCACGTCGAGGCAGGCTGGTCGGAGCTGTCGGTAGGAAGGAATAGGCCAGTGGGCTGCGTGCCGGTCTGGCCCGGCGGAACGATGCGCGCGCGAACAGCCACCTGGTGCGATCCGCGTACTGCCTTCAGAAAGCTCGTGCTGGCTCCGCGCATCTCAGGGCACCACCACTTCGTTATCGCTGACCTTATCGATCAGACTGGCATACGTCGGGTTGGCCACGATCATGTCTGCGTAGGTGGCGTAGTCGAGCACCAAGTCTGCATAGGTGTAGGTGGCCGAGAACACAGCAGAACTTGGCGCCGCGCATTCGGTCAGCGGAAGATCGATGTACCGGCGCATCGACCTCTTAGAGCCGCTGGGCTGCTTGCGGTCGACGTCACCGATCACGGCGTACATCGTCGGAATGGCACAGTCACTGTTCGGTCCCTGAAGGAACACCGGGCCGCCAAGGGCTAGCTTGTTCTTCAGGTCCAGCTCGTCGGACTTATTCGCTACCATGACCGTCAGCGTGAAGCGCTGGCCGAGTCGAACGTCTGTGGTCGCGACTTCCCGGGACCGGCCGATGATCGGGTGCAGACCCATCCGGGCAGGTTCGGTGATATCGCTGATATTGGTGATGACCAGCGGTGTGTTGAGCGACGGCCGTCCGATATTCTTCAGCCACACGTTCGTGAGTGTCGGCGTAACCGTGGCCGTCGCCTGCCCGATGTTATCGACTACCGGTAGCTGTATCCAGCTGGAGCGCGAGACCGCCGCGGCGCCGCCTGTGACGAGTACCGTGGCGCCACCGAAAGGAAGTCCGTCATTGCTCCGCGGAACCTGGTAATAGAACCAGGACATCGACGCGTCATCGCCTGCCGTCGAGCTCGTATCAGCAACCTTTGTCGCGAATGTCGGTGTAGTGGTGGACGTCATGTCGTCCTGCTTCCACAGAGCTTCCAGAAGCAGGCTCGCACCGATCTGGAAGAACCCCGCAGTTGCAATGTCCTGTGCGGCTATCGCATTGAGCAGTGTTGCCGGCGTGCCACTGACAGAGTCCTTACTATTCCGAACGCTGATCATCTGCGCGATCGTGTCGGCGTTGGCCACGCCACCTGCAAACGTGACGTTCGGCGTGGGATCGCCACCAACATGGCGCTTCGCCAGCATCGCCATGTTGCCGAACTCGAAGATCTTTACCCACGCCCCGGTGCCCCCCGTGGCGCCAGCGACGCTGCCCGCCCCCGAGTTACGGATGGTCGCCAGAATCACCTTGAGATCCCCGGCAGCCATGCCGGACGCAGGAGGTGGCGGGTTGAGCGCAGCGTTGTTGCCTGTGACTGCCGCACCAACACCGGTCACCGTGGGCAGTAGCGCTGAGTTGACGTAGCTGGCGCGGTAGGTGTTCAGCACGCCGGCGTCGAAGAAGTAGTCATCGACAAATCCGGTGCCTGCGGTGATCGTGACAGCGTCACCGCCGGACACAGTCGTCCACGTGATGCCATCCGTCGACCGTTCGACCAGGGCGCTATCCGTACCCGCAGGCGCCGCGGACATCGCCACGCGTACCCGGGACAGATCGCCCATATACGTTGCCGTGATGGTCACTGGGATATCCCCGATCCGCTACCGGCCAGGCGCCTGACCGCGATGTTGTTCCCTGCCACCTCGGCCTTGACGAGCGCCTGTACCGGCTTGCCGTCCAGCATCACCGTGACGTAGACATCCGGTGCCGCCGGGACCGTGGGCGCTGTCGCCGTGTTCCCGGCGTTGAGCATGTCCGTGAAGGCCGTGCCCGCCCCCGTGGGGATCAGCGCGGGGAGCTGGCCACCCATGGCGCTGAGATCGCTCCTGACGCCAGACCAGCCCTCGGCCAGGCCCTTACCGAGTCCAGCCATGATGAGACGGCCAGCGGGTCGCAGGAGTCGCCGGTCCTTCGCGGGCGGTCCCTTCTGCTGCGGTATCTGGGCGGAGAAGCCACCGAGCAGTGACTTGATCCCGCCCCAGGCCGCGCGCAGGCCGTCGCCGAGCGACTGCATGATCGAGCGCCCGGCGCCGAACAGTGAGACACCGCTGAACTCGCCATTGATCCAGCTGGGCAGGCCGCCCGTCTGGTTCTTGACGTCGCCGATACCCGCACGCGTGCCGTTCTGCATGCTGCCGATCGCGCTGCCCCACGATCCCGCCATGGCGCCGCCGGCCCCCGCGGCGTCACTGGCCGCGCCACGCAGCGCACCGGAGAGGTTGCCACGGATGGCCACGCCCCCGGCCTGTGATTGACCCTGCATGGCCCCGAGCTGCGTCTGCATCGTCGAGCCCATCGCCCCCCACGCCGTAGTCGTATCGGACTGCATACCGCCGAGCGCGCTACCCCAGTTCGCATGCTGTTGGCCCGCGCTGTTCTTCACAGCGTTGTCGGTGGTGGTCGTACCGTTCAGCACGTCGTTCGCCATCCGCGACCAGTCGGTGTCGGTGACCGTCTTCATGGAATCCATGCTGGTTTCCCATGCGTTCTTCATGGTGTCGGCAGCGCCGCTGAAGTTGCCCACCAGGGCCTGCCCGGCGGCAATCAGTACGGACACCCAGAAGTTCGTTGCCACCGCCAAACCGATGAACACGGGCGTCAGCAGGACCAGGCCCGCACCGAATATCTTGAACAGGCTGACAATCCCGGGCAGGGCGGGACCGAGCGACTTCACGAACTCATCGACGAACATGCCGATGGCTGTGACTACTGGCTTGAGCGACGGACCGAGCTCGTCGATGGCGGGGCCGAGGATATCCGCCAGCGTGCTGGCAACGTTGGCGAATGCCTCGCCTGCCGGCTCGATCAGTGGGCCGATCACCCTCAGCGCCGGACCAAGAACACGATTCACGGCGTCGCCGACTTTGGCCAGCGTCTCACCCAGTGAGCGGAATGCCTGCTGTCCCTCGGGCGTCTTGAGAAACGCTTTCACCGCGTCGATCGCAGGCTGGAGCACGGGCGCCACCGTGCCCGCGCCTTCCTTGATGAGACTGAAGACGTCGACGACAATCCCGCCGATATCCTTAATCACACCGAAGAAGTCCCGGAACGCACCGATACCCTTGGTGATCCACTCCCGCAGATCCCCGCTGTTCTTCAGCCCCCGGATCCAGTCGGCGAACTTCTGCCCCACACCACCGATTCCGGTGGACATGTCATTGAGCACGCCGAGACCGACATCAGCGATGTCCAGGAACCCCCGGATCACCGGAGCGATGAAGTCACCGAGCTTTCGAATCAGGGAGCCGGTCTTGTCCAGGATGCCGTTGACAACACCCATGTTGCCGCCGGTCTTCAGCATGCTGACAATCTTGCCGATCACGCTGGACACTGCCGACGCGATGCCCTGAAAGTGGCCGGTAGTCTGCGGTAGCAGCTTATTCAGGTCCCGGACTGGTGCCTTCAGTTCTTTCTCGAAGGTACCGCTGACCGATTTCTTGATCTTGTCCAGCACATCAACTGTGGGCTTGAACGCGTTGGTCAGCCCCTGGGCACCGAGCTTGAGCGTGACCATGGCTGCCGCACCCGCGGCAATCGCACCGGGAATCAGACCGAGCACGCCGGAGGCCAGCGACGCGAAGTGAAGCACGCCGACCAGTGCCGTGAGCAGCGTGCTGACCGTGCTGATGTTGTTCGCCCAGACAGCGAATGTCTTGAGCGACGTGCCAGCTATCGATCCGATATCATCACGCAGCTTTTTGAAAAGCCTGCTGCGGTTATTGGATCGATCCTCCTCTTCCTTATCCCGCTTTTTCTCGGCCTCATCAGCTTGCCTACGTAGTCGGACAATCTCGCTTTGAGCATCTCGTTCGGCCTTGACCCGTGCCTTGACCGCAGTCTCGTATTCCCGTTGCCGGGTCTTCGTGCGCCGGATGTCTTCCTGGTACGCGGCCTCTTCGAGACGGCCCTGCGCCCGGATGGCCTCCGCGGCGGCTTTCGTGCGCCGGCTGTCTTCCTGGTACGCGGCCTCTTCGAGACGGCCTTGCCGGAGCAGGTCATCTTCGTGCGCCTTGGCTCGACGCGCGTCTTCCTTGTACGCGTCGTTCTCGAGCTTGCCCCGGCGTACCAGGGCATCCTCTTCGGCCTGTAGCTGCCGGATGTAGTCGTCGTGGGCCTTCGCACGTTCGCGATCGAGCATGGCCTGACGTCGCTCAGCCGCGGCATCCCGGCGCTCCTGTTCGGCGTAGGCCGCGGCCTCTGCGCGCTCGACTTCCTTGATCAGGCTCTTGGTCTCCGCGGCAGCGCGTGCCAGGCCCTTGGCCGACCCGTCGAACTTCATGCGCAGCGTGCGCTCATTGCCCGCCATCAGGCTGCCTCCGTCCAGTCCCGGACCACCTTGTCGGCAGCACGATCGAACCACCGATTGATCGCCGGACGCTGGCTCTCCAGCAGTGGGAAGAACCAATACGCGGACTGGCCGCCATGCGGCCGGTACTGCCGCCCGGCAGACGGCCGGTACCGTGGGCGCCCATACCAGCCATACCGGCCATTGGCGCCGAACACAGAGCCGTACAGCACGCCATACGCCGGAGCTCGCCGGCGACCGACACGCTTCGAGCCACCGACCTGGACCGTGGGCGTCCGGCCACGTACGGCCCTGACCGTGGGGGCGAGCAAGCTTCCTTGCGGACCGCCGCCGGTAACCGCGTCGCCGCGAGCGACCTGCGCGATGTACTTCGAGATCTGCTCACTGGCGTTCTTGAGCTGGACCTCTGCATCCTTCGGAAGCACACTCAGTACGGCGATGGCCTCACGTGCGCCCTGAAGGTGCGAATGAACTGTGAGTGCCATCGCCGTACCTCCCGATCCGTCAGCCGCTGTACTGGATCGGGCCGCCGGCCCCGGGTGCACGACTGGCGCTTCCGCCACCGCGTGCCGCGGTCTCTGCGTGGATCTTACGTCCCTGGATCTCCATCGCGGTCCGGATGGTCTGTGGATCCTCGGCGAACCACCACGACGGCATCGTGCCCGTGAAGACAGCGAGTTCGACTATTCGCCGGATGTAGCTGTCTTCCGGGTAGGGTTTTCGTCCTCACCCCAACCGGCGTTCTCGAAGTCGACCTTGATCGCGTAGTCCGTCTGGAATTCCTCAGGCTCGATACCCCGGAGCAGACCGAGACGCTTGCAGGCGAACCACGCGATCTTGTACAGATCGGTGATACGCGGATCGTTGGCCAGCCGCCCGATCGACGCACCCGACTTCGCGTTGGTCTTTTCCCACAACATGACATCCCGGGAGTCCGCGGTGATGGGGAACGGCTCGCCGCCTTCGGGGGTGATCTCGATTTCGAACATGATGCGTCAATCCCTTCCTAGATGACGATCAGCTACCAGAGACCCGCTCGAAGTCCAGGCCGTCGCCGACCGTACCGAGGACCTGAAGTGTGATCTCCGTGATTTCCGTGGTGCGCACGTCGCCACCGACAGCCGGCGGCTTGAGCAGTACCTTACCCGTCCAGCGCACGTGTTCGAGCGCGATGTCAGGGTGGTGGTCGAGTACGAATGCCGCGGTGACATTCGGGTTGCTCCACAGGTAGTCCGAAATACCGGTGGATCGCCAGTCGGAGAAAAACGTCAGCGCAAGCGTCGGCTGATCGTCCGTCTCTTCGACAAAGCTATTGTCCTGCAACGGGTCGTCACAGTACGTGTACTGACGATCGCCCTCCTGCGTGCCGGGGTCCAGCGTCCAGCTTTTGAGCTGGCACTGAAACTCGGTCGTACCGATGGACAGTGACAGGGTCTTGAGCCTGCGCTGATGCACTGGCGTGGTCATAGCGAGACCTCCACGGTGATCGTGTAGCAAGGACTCTCCGTGGCACTGAATTGACTGTAGATCCCCGGAAAGGCTTGCGTCACAACGGCGTCCTCATAGTTCTGTTCGATGGCCGAGACCACGGGGTCCACAAAGGACAGCAACTTCGTGATCACGGTACCCACCTGGTCATTCGGCCCGACGACAAAGACACTGAACTCGGCGTTGGTCGGCTGACCGATGGCCGGGTAATGCTCCCATGTCAAAGCCGGCGGGCTGACCAGTACCCCAAGGCGTTCTACGGGCTCGCCGACGAGATAGCTCCGCAACCCATCGACAGCGCCAACGACGGATCGGAGTGTCTCCCAGGCGGCTTGCGCGGTGCTGATGCTCATGCGCTGGCCGCCTGACGGAACCGTCCGATACGGAGCTGTCGATCGATGTCGGGGTCATATGTCGTCACGCGAGCGGAGCCCATCTCGCCCATGCTGATCAGCCCGTCCGGGCTCATGCGGCGCTGATACCACCGCCGCGCAAGGGCGAGCGTGCCCAGCCAGAGCCGGTCGGTCGGTAGGCGCGTCTGATCGCCGCCCGACCAATCGATGTCTTTGCGGACGTCCTCCACAAAGGACACGGCCGAATCGAGCCGGAGCTGAAGGATGCTCTCGTCCAGATCGTCATCGACACTCATGTCGTTCGTGAGGTCCGTCAAGACCGGCGGCCACACTCGCCCTTGCGTCAGCATGATCAGCTACCCGAACCGGCGGCGGTGACCTGGAAGCACTTGGTACTACGGTGACCCTGGCGCACCAGGACCGCCGTGTACCCCCAGACACCGAGCTTGATCGTCTCGGGGCCATCCGGCTCCTCGTACCGGAACCGCATCACGGCCGATTCGAAGAACAGCGTGTCCGCCGCCCGGGCAACGACCACCTTCTGTGGGTAGGTGAGACCGGTGCCGGCGCCCGCGGTGCCGAGCAGGTCCAGGCCTTCGACCTCGGCGCTCTGCTGCGTGATGACCTGGCCCGCGGCGTTCTGGAGCGAGTAGCGGGTCATCGGAACGATCGGACGCCCCTGAAGATCCTTCAGCTTCCGGAACTTACCGAACCGCCGGATGTCACCGAAGACCAAGTCGGCCGGGGCGAACTGATTCGCCCAGACCTCAATCGACGTGTCGATGACAGCATCGATCGCGCCATCGATCTGGTCCTGGAACGCGTCCTCGTTGAGCAGCGTGACCACCGGTGCGCCCGCGGCTGCGATCATCGCTGCGCACACCTTGAGCTCAACCTTGTAGTCGTACACCGACATCAGATCCGAGTAGATCAGCGAGTCGATCGCCGGATTGTCCATGTCGATCATCTGGCGCGACACCTTCTGCGCACCGCTGGTCGGCTTGGGGGTGACCGTCTCGACGTCGCTGTCGTACGCGTCGGTGTCGGTCACAGGATCGTTTTCCGCGGCCTGCTCGCCGACCACGGCGTCCGTACCCGCGGTCTGCTTGGGCAGGGTCATCGGCCGCGGGTCGTCGCCGAGATCGATCCGCCGGACCTTCTCGGCGACCGCGCGAATCTGGCGCGGGATCTTCTCGTACTCCTCGGTCAGCCACTTGGGCGGGACCAGGCCCACGCCGGCGCTGGCGTTGGACAGCGCACGGGTGTGCTTGCCCCAGTCGGCGAGCCGGACGCCGGAGGGCGAGCTCGTGCCCTCCTCCTTCGCCTTCGCCATGTCGGAGAAGAACGAGTGCTGGCCGCCCTCGCGGACCGAGCGGTAGTGCCCCGGGTCGCGATCCTGCGTGGTGGTGTTGCCGGTCAGGTTCTCGCCCTTGTCGCCGGCGGCTGCGCGGGTCTGCGTGCCGTTCGCGTCGACGGTCGGGATGTCGGTGCCGCTGTCCGCCGAAGCCTGCCCGATGGTGCCGAGCGCGGCCGAGAGGTTGGCAACGGCGGCCGAGCGCGTCTCGAGGCTGCTCAGCTCGGTGATCTCATCACCGAGGGCTGACAGCGTCTGCGCGCTGGTCTTGATCGTGGCCAGTTCCTCGTCCGTCAAGTCGCGCTGCTCCCTGGCCGCGCGCAACTGGACTTCGCGGGTCTCGCCGAGCAGCTTGGTGTAGCGCTCCTGGCGTGCCGTGAGGTACGGATTGCCGCTGGCCTGGCCGGCGACGTCGACCGTGGTCTTATTCATGATCCCTCCCGTGTCGGGGGCGAATGGTGTCTGCTCCTGCTCACACGGGGTGTCGTCGGGCGGATCGGGGTGCTGGCTTGCGGCCAGGGTGTCGATCATGCGCGCGGCGGGGTGCCGGTCTCGAACGCAGAGTAGCACCCCACCGTGACACTCAGTGCATCCCGCCGCCGTGGTGCGCCTTGAACAACGCCCGCCCGGCGGGGGTGGCCATCATGATGTTCGTCGCCAGTCCACCCGCCTGCGTGGCTGGCACGCCTTCCTTGATCAGCGCATCGCGTAGCGTCGTCCAGGGGTGCGTTGCGTGTGCGTAGCGTGCGAAACCCTCCGGCCCCGTCCAGTACGCCCAGAGCTTCGAGCCGCGGCCCACCTGCAAGCCGGACACGTCACGCAGCTCCGGCAGGCCGAGCAACGGCACCATGGCCATGAGCTGATCGGCCTGCGCCATGCGGCTGCGATCACCGGTGTCCGCGGCGCGCTGTTCGGCGCTGATCTCGCCCACATGGCCACAGGCGATACAGGCCGCGGCACGGACATGCGCGATGACCGCTCCGGCGCCGTAGGCACCCTTGGGGACCACGGCCACCTCGGTCAGGTTCGCCTTGCGTCGCTCGACGGCGCCGGACTCCCGCCGGTACTGCGGGAACTCGGGGGCGGTGAATCCGATCGAGAGGTCACGCAGCCTGCCGTCCTTGACCTTCTCCAGGGTGGCATCACCTTCGCTGGTCTTGTCCACTCGCCCCCGCCAGAACAGCCCGGCTGCGTCGTCGTGAGCGGCCACGGTCCGTCCGATTCGCACCCCACCGTGCGGTTGGTGGTCGCGGAAGAACTCGACCCGGTGAATAGCCCGAAGCTGATGATCGAACGCTCCACGGATGAACACTTCCGTCAGACTGTCGTTGATCCGCTGCTCGCGGTCGTACGGCACCGCGATACCCTCCACGGTCCGGCCGTCGCCGTCCGAACGGACTTCGAGCTCCGGCGTGAACGTGCGGTATTCGATGTTGGTCACGGGGACCCCTTTCACTGTCCGCTCGGAAGGGCGCCGGCCACGTGGCCGGACGGGCGGGGTGTATCGAGCCGCTGTGCCTTGGCAGCGACAGGCAGGCCGGGTGACGGCGCCGCGGGGGGTGACGGCTTGAGTGCGTCCATCTCGGCCTGCTGCGTGGGTGTGAAGGCCTGCCGGTCTTCGATCTGACGAGCCTCACTCGGCGCGAGGAAGCCGGCCGTGATACCGATCTGGTGCGCCTGGTAGCGCGCCAGCGTGTCGGCCCGGAGCATCGCGTCCAGGTTCGCTTTCACCTGCGTCCCGCGTGGGAACATCAGCGAATAGACCTGCTCGAACCGGTCGAGATGGCCACCGAGAGAGAACTTAAGCAGGTTGAGTGCGTCCTGCTCGATGTTCGAGTAGACCCGACTGGACGTTTCCGCGTTGATAAAGCTGGCCGGGACACCGAAGATATTTGCAATCTCGATATCCGTGTACTTACGTGCTTCGACCAATTCCATCTCATCCGGATTCCAGCTGATCGGCTGGAACTCCATCGCCGTGTTGAGTACGGCGATGGTGCGGGCACGCTGCGACTCCAGCCAGCTTGCCTTGATATCCCTCAGCTCGTCGGGTGTGGCGTCGGGATCGGTCACATTGATCACGCCAGTCGGAACGCCGTGATGTGCGATATCAGCGGCTTGCTCTTTCTGCTGACGTGCCAGCTGAAGTGTGGCAAGGTGATGCTCCAGCACGCCCATGCCGCGCAGCGCACCGGGCGCGCACGAGCCCTTGATATGCAGAATGTCGTGCGAACCGAACTGACGGCCACCGATATCGTAGATGTAGTTCCCGTACGAGATCGGCGCAAAGTCGGTCATGTTCGCCCGGCGCACGCTGACCTGCGTCGCGCTTACCGGCAGATAGCTCGTCGGCGTGCCCGTGCTGCTATTCCGGCTGGCCACCACGGCGATACCGTTACCATGCCAGATCAGATCGAGCGCCAGCTGTGTGACGGTCACGATGCGGGTGTCCGGCGGGCATGGCTGCTCCAGCACGGGCGGGGTGGGCCTGATCTTGACCAGGACATCATCGGCACCCATGCGGAACGCGTTCCAGGGCGCACGTCCCAGGAGATCAGATAGCAGTACCGCCGCGCGCCATGCGCCCGGGATGGACATCCCGCCGTAGTACGTGGTGGCCGGAGTGATCACCGGACGGCCGTCGATGACCACCTGGAAGCCGCCGAGACCGGCGACACGATGGTGCACCTGCTCCGGCTGCTTACGGAATGCCTTACCCAGACCCATGGCCTACACCTTCCCCAGTTCGACGAGCACGCCGAACACGAACAGCAGCGTCATGCCGAGCAGTACGCCCCACCACAGACCGGCCAGGAAGCCTACGGCGACCGCGGCACCCGGTGCCCCGACCAACTGGCAGACCGTGGCCAGCAACTGGCGCCGGCTCACCCGGTCTCCTCGACGGCATAGACCGCCGCACGCACAGCCGAGTCCTTCGATTCGAGCAGCTTGCGCAGCGCCACGGTGGTCTCCGGACCATCCGGCAGCCGGACGAGCAGCTGTTCGACGAGATCCGCGTAGCTGACCACGATCCCACGCAGGTCCTCCCGCAGGTGCCCGATGCGGAATCCCTTCAGTACCTGAACGGTCCCGGGGTGCCGATCGGTATAGCGTTCGTGAAGCTCCATTGTGGTGTGTCCCTTCTTAGCTGATCGCGGCCTTGACGCGTGTCAGCGGTGGCAGCGTACGGACAGTATGGACGGCACCCGCGGCGGCGTAGCTGGCCGTGACGTGGCCGACGCCGCCACGCCGGGCAAAACGCCACTTGTCGCCACGAGACAGCTTGACCGTCCCAGAGATGTGCGCGTTCAGGAGCGGGTCATCCGAGTGAAGCAGACGACGTGAATCGACCAACTCGGCAAACTCGGCACACGCTTCATCGGTCTCAGTCCCGGTGAGCTCGATCAGTTGCTCCTCGGTCAGGAGTGGCCGCCGCTCGCCGGCCGGCGGCCTGGTCAGATTGCGGATATCCGCCGCCATAGCGACCGCCGGTCCATCGCTGAACCAGCAGAACGCACGCGGACCGACCATTTTGATGTCGTCACGCAGGTCCTTGCGGCACTCTTCGGTTGAGGACCACGAACTGATCGGCTCGACGCGGTAGACCTCGGGTGCAACTTCGACCGCGGCGTACAGCACGACGTGATCGTTGTCCGGCGCGACGTCAAGACAGAGCACCACACCTTCGCGGTGATCGGACATGGTGCCGCTGGAGTCCGCGCACGCCTTCCATGCGTCCCGGTTGAACACACCGTCCAGCGTGTCGACCTTCTGACACAGAACCTCGGTGCGGAACACGTCCGGCGGGTCTGTGCCGAGCGCCGAACGGATGGCCGCAATGCTGACCGTAATCCCCATCGCGGGGTTGGCCTGCGCCCAGGCGTCCTCATCGTCGATCTCGCAGCCTTCGACTGCTGACCATTCGAAGATGCCGATCGAGCCATCCCGAGCGTCGCCCATGTACGACACACCGCCGGAGTCCTGCCGGACGCCCGCGGCGGCGCGCAGGTGGTTGAGCACCACGCTGGCCTCATCGCCGGCATTCGAGAGTGCCCAGATCTGCCCCATGAGCCGGGCCATGATCGTCTTGGACAGAGCCGACCAGGCCAGCCAGTCGCGTTGTTCGCGGATCTCGTCCATTGTGAGGTGGTCGACGGACAGACCACGGCCGGCGCCACGCGTGCTCGCGGTGATCTTGTACCGGGCACCATTGATCAGCTTCAGGAACTCGTCGCCGTTGGTCCTGCGCAGCGTGAGGACCTCGGCGGCGAGGTCCGGCACGTCCATGGCCATGTCGTGCGCAGCGTTGAGTACTTCGCGCGCGATCGAGACATCCTGGGCGGCGCCGAGCACGAGCCGCGCGCCGTCGATGTAGAGCCGCCACAGGGCCAGCGTGCGAGAGAGACTGGTCTTCCCGTTCTGCCGTGCGACCAGGGCAAGGATAGTCCGAAACCGATAGGTGCCGTCCGGCAGCAGCTCCATGGCATGGATGACGAGCCACTCCTGCCAGGGCAGCAGTGGCTCACCGAGCACATCACGGGCAAAGTCGATGACCTCGTATCCGCGAGTGGTCTCGCGGGTGAGCGGGCGCAGCGGTGGCGTGGCCAGGCGAGGTTCAGTCCGGCCGATATTGCCTGCCTGCTGACCGGCGTGACGACCGGCTGCCGCGGCGCGGGCACTGACCAGCGTGGTACTACCCGGCTGCGCTTCCTGCGCGAGCAGCTCCGCCCGGATACGCCGGGCCATCTCGACCGCGCGATAGTCGTCCTCGGTCAAGTCCAGCTGCACACCCGGCGCCGGCTTGCGCGGCTGCATCTTGCCATGTTTATGCCGGACGGCCTGCCCGGAGCGCCGAGAGCTTGCTTGTCGACGGGACACTAGAACCACCCCCCGCGGCCTTCACCATGGCCGCGCGTGCTTTCGGCGTGGCACCGAGCTCTACCAGCAGCGCCGTCAGCTTGGGCCCGAGATCCGCCAGCGTCTGCCGGGCGGAGAGTTTGTTCCGCAGCGCCTGGACGGCCTGCAACGTGTCGATCTCGGTCTCCGGATCGTCTTCGACCAGGCGAATGATCTTCTCCGCGGTACGGCCGATCCATTCCGCGCCGTCCAGTTCTCGGGCGTACTTGACCGCTAGCTGATGCGTGGCAGCGTCGGCAGACGTCGAGTGCTCGTCCAGCGCCCCGAGCGTCGCCGCTACCGCGGTCGCCATGTTGTCGTGTTGCACCCCGCATCCTTCCCTTCCGTCGATCGCTCCGGCTCAGGCTACAGTCTGTGTTCTTGGAAGGGTCGGATCGGGGAAACACACCATGACGCATCACATCGGAATCGGCATCACCACGCACAACCGGCGAGACGTGTTCGTGACATCGCTGGCTGCCCAGCAGCGGTACCTCCCGCCAGGCGCGAAGCTCGTAGTGGTCGACGACGCCAGCACATCACCGACACCGGAGGCTGACTTCACGTTCAAGACCAACGCCGGTATCGCTCGCGCGAAGAACAAGTGTCTCGAGTTACTCGCTGACTGCGAGCACATTTTCCTTTTCGACGATGACGCATACCCACTGATCGACAGATGGTGGTTGCCCTATGTGGACTCGTCGGAGCCGCACCTGATGCGGATTTTTCACGATCTCGCCGGACGTCGGAAGATGAAAGACATTGACATCATGTTCGACGATGGCCGGCACGTCGCCTATACCGGCGCCCGCGGCGCGATGCTGTACGCCCACAGGTCGGTACTGGACATCGTCGGTGGCATGGACCCCGGTTACGGCCGATGGGGATATGAGCATGTCGACTGGTCGCGCCGGATCCACAACGCCGGGCTGACCACCTGGCCGTTTGCCGATGTCGCCGAATCAGCGCAGCTCATACGTTGCGAGGACGAGTTCGAGACCGTCGACCGCTCGGTACCCGGCTTGACACGCGAGCGCGCCGTGAAGACCAACCATGCACGATATCGACGAACGCTGGCCACGCGATCGACCGCATATCACGAATACCGCGAAGCGCGCGACGTGGTGATCACGTCACTGTTCACCAGTCAGCCCGATCCTCAGCGCGGCGTGAAGTGGGAACCGGATATCGATCGTCTGGGCACCCTGCGTGCGTCGCTGGGCGCGCAGCCGCTCGTGGTTCTGCACGATGAACTGACCGAGACGGACGACGAGGTCACGGAGTTTGTCCGGCACCGACAAGCAATCCAACCGTACTTCCAGCGCCACGTGTCCGCCTGGCAGTACCTGCGCGACCACCCCGAGGTGCGCTACGCCTGGTGTGTGGACGGTACGGACGTCGAGCTATTCCGCAGTCCGTTCCCGGACATGGTGCCGGGCCTGCTCTACCTCGGTTGTGAACCCACCACCGTGGGCGATGATTGGATGCGTCGCAACCACCGCGCCGCACACATCGCCGACTGGCTGACTGCGAACGCCGGGCGGCAGCTTCTCAACGCCGGGCTGATCGGCGGGGACCGGGAAACCGTGATGACGTTCTTGCACGAGATCATCCGTGAATACGCCGATCAGCATGCCCGGGTCTTCTATCGCGAAGATCGGCACAATCACGGCACCGGGGACATGGCCGTGCTGAACTACGTCGCGTACGAGCGGTTCAGTGAGTCGATCCGTACCGGTCCGCAGGTGTGCACGCTGTTCCGTGCCGAGCAGACCCGGCAACAGGCCGCGCCGCACACCTGGTGGCGGCACAAGTGAACGTAGAAAGGTACCCCGCGCGGGTGAGTATCGCCGTGTGCGGCCACCACAGACGCGCCGCGCAGGCACGTGAGCTCGCAGACCGCGTCGGTGGCCGGCTGGCACTGGACGACGGCACCTACGGTGAGCTGGCCAACCATGACCGGGCCTGGGCGCGGGCGCTCGAAGCTGACGCGCAGATCTGGCAGCATGCCCGTGCTACGCGGTGGAACCTGGACGCGGTCCGTGACCGGTGGTGCATCGTGCTCGAAGACGACGCCGTGGTGCCGGACGACTTCGCCGAGCAGGCCACGCGTGTACTGACCGGCGTGGCCGATGAGCGCGACACCCTGGTGTCGTTCTACCTCGGCGCCGAGCGGCCTACAGAGTGGCAGAGTCGCATCACCCGGGCGGTAGGTGTTGCCGAAGCTACCGGCGCGTCCTGGATCACCTCACGCTGGCTGCTCTGGGGCGTCGCCGTCGCGCTGCCGTCCTCGGCCGCGGCGCGCATGCTCGAACAGATCCCGGAACGGAAGTACCGGCCGTACGATGAGCGGTTGGGCGCGTGGGCGCGCCGGGCCCGGATCCCGGTGCGCTACACCTGGCCGTCGCTGGCCGACCACGCCGAGGGGCCGACGCTGATTCACCACGCGGACGGCCAGCCACGAGACGCGCCGCGCCAGGCCTGGGCGACCGGCACCCCCATACCCGGGGGTCCGGCCGTCGAGCTCTAGCGCAGCATTCGTTACGCCCAGGCTGGGGCGAACGCTGCGCGCCGATGAACTACCAGCCCTGCTTGTCCGCGCAGACCGGGCCGATACCACGCTCAATCGACTCTTCGTTGCTCAATCGCGCCGAGCAGATACAGCAGACCCCGTAGAGCTGGCCGAACTCGGCGGCCTGCTCCTCGGTGAGCCGCATGGCCGCGGTGAGCTGGCGGAGCGCGCCCGGCGCGTACGTCCAGGTGGCCACGTAGTGCATTGGCTCGTCATCAGTGGCCGGGATCAGCTCGGTGACCAGTTCCTTGGCGTACAGGTTGGCCCCGGTCTGGTTCCAGACCACCTTGAAAATCCGCGCGCCGTCAGCGGACAGACGACGGTAGAAGCCATCAGTGAGCGGCTTCACAGCTTCACGCTCGACGTGCACCCGGGCCGGCGTCGTCGGCGTGTCCAGGCACGGCCGCGGCTGCTTGGTGGTGATCATCGGCTCGATCGGCCGCGGGCTGCCGGATCCACACGCGCTGCGCAGGCTGGCCGCCGGCGTGTGGTCCAGCCACTCACTGACGGTGCTGCTCGGTGCGGTCACCTTTTCGGCCGGGCGGTGGCCATACCCCTGGGGCCATTCAGCCACCGACTTCTCGGCAGTCCGTTGCTGCTGTTCGCTCTGTAGCGACATCAGCGTGCGACGTGCGGCGTCCAGCTCCGCGGACAGGCGCTCGGGCGTGTAGTGGCGGTAGGGACGGCGCTCGCTCATGGTCTGGTCCTCTCGTCGGCTGGTGACGAGATGAACTATGCCACCGGATGCCAGAGGATGTCAACGGTTGTAGTAGAACTGTGACATAAGAACGAGGGACGCGCTGACGCGATCGGAGCACGCAGTACCTCCGCGGGCCAGCGCGTCCCTCTCGCCCGTACCTGCGCGCACGGGCTGCCTGTGGTCCGGCGGCGGGGCGGGTAGGTGGTCAAGGACTCCCGCTCCCGCCCCGCCGGGGCTTGTCCGTGCTGCCTGTGACAACGGCACGGCTATCTGTGGTCCGGCGTCAGAGACGTAGTCGGTCGAATGGCCGGATGCCTGCACTGTAGTCCGGCGCGACGATGAATAGCACCAGGCCCAGGAAGCTCATCGGACGTCGTCGACGTGCGAGTGCGGCTCGACGGCGTTGGCGGGATCGGCCGGGTCATCCTCGGCCCGATAGTCCAGCGGTACCTCCTGCGTGCACTGCGTACACACACGGACGTCCACGACGATCTGCCTGCCCTCGTCGTCCACGTCGCCGGGTGTCGCGCGCTGCGTCGGGATGGTCGTCCAGTGCGGCGGGCAGACCGGCGTGTCGTAGACACCGCTGATCGCCTGTACGCCATCGGCCGCGGGTACCTCAGTCGTCATGATCCTTGCCTCATCTCGGTTGTGGTGCATGTAACCAGGAAGCTGCCAGGCCGGCCGTGACAGCGCCATCAGCTGGGCGGCACGTACGCGGGGTTGGCCGGGTCCAGGGCGGGATCGTAGTCGTACGGAACGTCGATGCCGCATGCCTGGCACGTCTTGACCTGAATGGCAATCGGGTTCTTGTCCTCGTCCTTCTCGCCGGTCTCGCGCCACGTGCCGTTGGTCACCCAGTGCGGCGGGCAAATCGGCGTCGGCACGTCGCTGGCCACCTGCGTCTGTTCGGCGAGCCGGGCCTTGTGCGCCTCCGTGGCAGCCTGCTGCTCCGGACCATCCTGGCCTTCGGGAATCGTTCCCATGATCCACTACTCCTCAGCTTTGGGTGCCGGTCGCTGACGCGTGACGACCGGCATTATGGACTGTACAACAATGCGCCAACGGGTGTCAAAGGATGCCATTCTTTAATTGCATTCAGCAATCTGGTAATCACGCTTATCAGCTCTGACCTGCGGTTATAGGGGAGAGAGAAAGCTAATTGCTGAGATCTAGATGAGCAAGATCATCCGTAAAAAATGAATTGATTGAGTCCTGTGTGGACACACATTTATACGCGCAGATCTCGCAATTCTTTCATTCAATTGTTTGTGCATTTATCCATTTGTTTTCAATGGATGACACCAAGACCGATGAGCACTGCCACGATGGCACACACCATGCCGATGACAGCTAGGCTTGTGCCCCACCCACGCGAGGCACGCTCGGTCACTGATCCACCGACACACACCACCGCGATACCAAGCATGATGATCGCCACGTTCACGATATCTCCATGCTCATCCATTGGGTACGTCGCACAGGAGCAGGGTCACGCATACCAGGCCTACCCTCTCTGGTGTTGCATGGCTTACATGCGGCCACCATCACATTGGTATCGCACAGGTTGGCATCCGACACACCACCTTTGTGGTGCACCGTGTTGGCCTTACGCACACACCCGTCGAGCCCCATCTGACAGGTCCAGTGGTCACGGTTCAGCACGAACAGACGCGCCGCTTTGTACAGCGGGTTGTTCCGCCAGGGTACTGCCCCCGTACGCGCGGCCTCCCGCTTGTTCGCATTCCAGCCACCCGGCTGCGCGCCCATGGCTACCAGCCGCCGGCGAGCAGCACGCAGTACAGCGACGGCATCGGACACACGCAGCGGTAGCCCGCATGCCAGGGCGTCGGCGAGCTCGGGCACGGCCGATCTCGCGGCGGGACGTAGTCGGCCAGCTGCGTAAGCCGAAGCGGATCGTTCGAGGTCGGCACAAGCTTGGACCAGCGCCGTCGCCCGGACTTCTCCGTGGTGAGCTCGACAAGCCAGAACCAGCCTGCCGGCGTGACGCCGTCGACGTCGGTGGCCGGGACATTCAGTTCGAACGTGCCCGCCACGATCGTCGCCGTGAGACTCAGCTCCCCGGCAAGCACGCTGAAGTCGTCAGGCGGCACACTCAGCGCCAGTACGCCCGCGCTGGGCCAGAACGTCACGGTGCCCGTGGCCAGCGTGCCGTCCAGCTCGAACAGCTCATCCGTGACCGTGGTGCGCGTGAATGCCGCGGGAATCGCCATCAGCCGACCCTTTCGTCCTGGTCAGCCGAGGATAGGCCGTAGCCGTTCGCGTGAAGCAGGTCGATCAGGTCATCAACGACCAGGCGTACCGGCATCCGCTCGGTGATCGTGAGCGTATCGAACGAGTTGAACGGCCCACTAGCCAACTCCGCGAGATCGCCCAGCCAGAGCCAGGCCCACCACGACGTAGGCAGCCGCCCCTTACGCCGCTCAACCAGGATGCCGACCGCCCCATCGCCGCTCTCGTGCCGCATAGCCGCGGTCTCGTCCAGCAGGACTGTGGCGCGATTCTGTGTCAGATCGTCCACGAGGTACTTCAGGGACCAGATGAGCCCAGGGCACCCGCGGATGTCCCCCGGATCCGCAGAGGACCTCTCAGCCGTGCGGAAGGCCGTCCTGACGGCTCGCTCCGCATCCGGCCAGCCGCTCACACGGAGCAGACCGGCGAACATCCGCTCGCTTTGGTTGCCCCGGGCTCGTGCCGACCGGCCACGTGCCGATCGTTCCGGGTCCACCGTGCCTGCCATGTCCAGATCCCCTCGCCCGTCCAACGGACCCGAAGATTAGCAGAGGATGTCAATGGATGTCATCGGTAGTTCGTTTATCTACCTGCCAACCTGCCGGGGCTTCTGGCAAGTGGGGGGTCCTCCGGACACCCCCACCCACTTGCCCAAGACAAGACCGAGGTGGGATTTTTTACTTGCCAGTTGCTTGCATGTACCTGCCACTGCTGGTCACAGGCTTGCACGCTACCTGCCAGCCTTGCCAGTTTGATCTCCATTTACCTGCCAGATTGCTTGCCAGTCATGATCAACTAGCTTGCCAGCCTTGCCAGATTTTGCCCGGCACGGTGCCAAGCTCATCTGCTACTGTCATGCCATGACAACCAAGTCAGACATCGATAAGTGCATATCAGAGCTAGTGCAGATCAAGGCCGATCTACGCAGTGCGATGCGTCAGACAGACCGTGCCATTCAGAGACTGGCACACCCCCATCAGGGGCCCTGGTGCGCCGTCGAGCTGCCCGATGACGTCCGGCGGTACGATGGACCGGCGTCGTCCGTTCTGCACGAATTGTCGCAATTGCTCATCTGGCATGCCCAATCATCGCCGCCCGGTCAGGTAACCCGCGCCGAGTCGGCCATCCGCCTGGGCAGGGCTCGCAGCGACGGATCCGTACGACGCGCCTGGTCTGCTCTGACCGAGCTCGCCTGGATCCGGCCCGTCAATCCGTTCGCCCCCGAGGGAGCCGTCACATACTGGCGCTGGTCGGGCCCGTTGGTCACTAATGAGTAACGACCATTGACATCCATTGGCGTCCTATGACATCCTTCAGAGGTCAGCAGCACCGCTTCGAAGGGATCCGAGATGATCGAACAGACCGCAGTCCATCAGCTCTACCCGGCCAGCCGCCTCGCCGCGATGACCACGCACACCCTGAACGATGTCGCGAAGTACGTGGAGTCGGATGCCGCGAACGGCACGACCTACAGTGGGTTGACCCGCGAGGAGACCATCGCTGCTGCACAGCGCAGCCACCGCGACGTGATGGGTGAGCTCGAGTCTCGGGCCGCCCTCGAGAACACCGCCCGTGCGATAGCCACCGAAGATCTGCGGGAGATGCTGCCGGACTTCGAGCGTGTCGCCGCGCTGTGCGGCATCAGCCCGAAGCGCACTGCGCGCAACACGCAGATCGTGAAAGACGAGCTGGCCCGGCGCGACACCATCAGTTGACGCTCCGACTGGCCGGCAAGGGATGTCACGGTTATATCACAACCGTTGACATCCCTTGCCTTCCTATGGCATTCTTTAGAAGTCAGCAGGAGCAGCACAGACCACGGAGGGCACTGATGAGCGAGCCGATCCAGATCACCAAGGGCGCTACCGCCGCCGAACTGGCCGAGAGTCTCGCATCGGTCGGTGAGGAGATCCAGGCACGTGCAGAGGCACAGACCCGCGAAGACGTCGCCGACGCCCTGCGCGATCAGTTCGTCGACCGCAGTCAGAGCCACTGCACGTTCAACAACACCCCGGATGACTCGATCAGGGCGACCCTGCGGATCTCCGGCGAGACCAGCGATCGGCGATTCCAGGCCCTGGCCGACCGGTTCGACGTTGAGAGTGTGTCGGCTGATTTCCGTCTCGGTCTTCAGTTCGCCATCGCGATGATCCGGGACCCGGAGTTCGAGCTCTGACGCGCCATCCATCAGCCCCATGAAAGGAAGGCAAGCACCATGGCCAAAGACAACCTCGGTCACAAGGCCACACACGGCGAGGGCAGAGGTCGCCAGAAAGGCGAGTCACTCGGCTCACGTGAGGACCGGATGGACGGCAAGGGCGAGATCACCAGTGATTCGCTGAAGCACTACGGGTCCGAGCTGCGCGGCCCGAAGGAAACGGACAAGGAAGGGAAGTAACCATGCCGATCAAGAAACAGGGCGACATCCCGGTCAGCAAGACCGACACCAAGGCGAAGCGCCAGGGTGAGGACAAACTCAGCGAGGTACTCACCGAGTCCACGCGCGACATCCGCACCACGCCGAACCAGTCCACCGACCAGAAGAAGGACTGACCGGTGACCACCTACCCGACTGAACTTACTTGCCGATCTCGAAGATTTGGCCTTACCGGCAGCTGACCACCGCATAAACGAAGACCCCCTCC
>Ga0137366_10000148_pt1 | contig 38229 bp, 29 predicted proteins | sample SagtaG_8_FD_104938 | JGI IMG/M metagenome (GOLD analysis project Ga0137366, IMG submission 104938) | Vadose zone soil microbial communities from Sagehorn Ranch, Mendocino, California, USA - Sage1_L_60_16 metaG | ecosystem: Environmental > Terrestrial > Soil > Vadose zone | place: USA...
CCAAGAGCAGCGCACCAAGACGATCTTCAACGTCGTGCTCGGCGCGATCGCCTCCATTTCGCTCGTGGTGGGCGGCATCGGGATCATGAACATCATGCTCGCGTCGGTCCTGGAGCGGATCCGCGAGATCGGGGTGCGCCGCGCCATGGGCGCCACCCAGAAGGACATCCTCTTTCAGTTCCTGAGCGAGGCGGTGCTGATCAGCGTGGCCGGCGGCGTGGTCGGTATTCTCGTCGGCGTCGGCCTGTCGATGGGCATCGAGCGGTTCGCGGGAATCACCACGATCGTGTCATCCCTGTCGGTGTTCGTCGCCTTCGGCGTGTCGTTTACCGTGGGCCTCGCGTTCGGGATCGTGCCCGCCTACCGCGCCGCGCGACAGGATCCAGTCGTCTGCCTCCGCTACGAGTGATCTCATGAACAACCGCGTATGCATCATCCTGGCCCTCGCCCTGGGCGCGTTCGTGACACCCACGCTCGCGGTCCAGACGGCGCCTCCCGATTCCTCCAAGGCGGTCACGCTGTCGGAAGCGATCGCGCTGGCGCAGCAGCGCGGACACCAGGCCCGCGCCGCGCGCGCGGCGCGTGAATCGGGGCGCCACCGCCACCGGGCGTACCGCTCGGCGCTGCTGCCGCAGCTGTCCCTCGGAGGAACGGTGCCGGCGTACAACAAGTCGATCATTCCGGTGCTCCGGGATGACGGCAGCACCGAATTCGTGCCCCAGCAGCAGACCGACGCAAGCATGACGGTCACGCTCGCTCAGAGAATCCCGGTTACGGGCGGCGACCTGTTTGTGTCCTCGTCGCTGGCTCGGCTCAGCGTGAGCGGCCCGGCAGCCTACCAGTCGTGGTCCTCGACGCCGGTATCCGTGGGATTGCGGCAGGACATCTTCCGTCCGAACACCGCCGCGTGGAACGGTCAGGAGGACGCAGTGCGCGCCGAGCTGGACGAACGAGCATACGTCGAGGCGATGGAGGACGTAGCTCTGCAAACCACGACTCTGTTCTTCGATGTGTATGCCGCCCGCGTCGCGCTCGCGAACGCCGTCACCAACGCGGCGGTGAACGACACCTTGTACCGCCTCAACACCGGACGATTCGAGGTCGGCAAGATCGGGGAAAACGACCTGCTGCAGAGCGAGCTCGCGTTGCTCCGGTCCCGCACCGTCGTGGAATCGGCGCGGCTGGAGCACGAACGAGCGACCGATGCGCTGCGCCTCGCGCTCGATCTCCCCCCCGGGACGACGGTCGAGGTCGCGGTGACGGGGGAGGTCCCCGAGTTCGAGGCCGACACGGCGCGGGCCGTGGCCGAAGCCTTGAAGAATCGAGCTGCGGTGACGGCCGTCGCCCTCGATGACGTCCAGGCCCGACGGAGCGTCGCCGAGGCGCGGCTTCGTTCGGGCGCCGGTGCCACGGTCCAGGCCAGTTACGGATTCAACGCCACGGCGCCGGAGGCGAGCCTCGCATATCAGAACCTGCTCGAGGCTCGCCGCTTCACGCTGTCGGTACAGATTCCGCTGTGGCAGTGGGGTGCGCATCACGAAGGGGTGCGCGCGGCCGAAGCCGACCGCGAGCGCGTCACCAACCTCTCGGACGCGACGCTCGCCCAGGTTGCGCACGACGCTCGTTTCGCCGCGCTCGCACTCGCGCAGGCCCGCCGCACCGCGCTGCTCGTGGCGAAGGCGGACAGCGTCGCCGCCAAGCGGTTCGAGGTGGCGTACAATCGCTACGTGATCGGGCGCATCACGATCGACAACCTGTACATCGCGCAGACCGAAAAGGACCAGGCGCTGGTCGAATACGTCCGGGGGCTGCGCGGATACTGGACGGCGCTCTACCGCCTGCGCGGTACGACGCTCTTCGATTTCGCAGCGGGACGGCCGATTGGGGGGTGATCGTGAATCCTCGCCTTGACCGGCTCCGTACCTGTTCATTAGTTTGGTCGAAGCAGCCTCCCGAATCACATGCGAAGGGGTTTCGGACTGAAATGATTCGTCAATCCACCGTCACGCCGATGCTGCGCCGCCTCTGGTACGAGCCGGGCATGCTGTGCCTGCTCGCTCCGGTGTTCGACGCGCGCGGGCGTATTGCGTTCGGCATCGCCGGCGCCGGTGGAGGTGGAGGAGCACCCTAGAAGTCGATCGGATCGTATCTATGCCGTGATCCGGCCTTCCGGGTGCTTCATGGGACCTGGGAGGCCGTTCTGTTACCCCCGATTCGAGGATCACGGACATGAGCACGCAGCAACAACTCGACGATCACATCATCGAGCGCTACACCGCCCAGCCGACGCGGCTCCCTCCGGAGCTGCGCCGGGAGATCGAGCACGCCTGGCACGGCGCGCCGATTCAGCTGTACGCGCTCGCTGATCTCGACCAGAGCCTGGTGCTCGCGGAAACGTGGTTCGCGCTGGGCCCCAGGCACATCGCGGTCGCGAAGCGGGACAGCGAGGGCTGGGACGTGCGCAGCATCGAGCGGGCAAGCCTCGAGGCGGTCCGCGAAGCGCCCGGGTTGTCGGCCAACACGCTGACGATCCTGGGCGCACCGGGCGAGCCGGCGCTGGCATTGCTGCGCTACACGCACCGGCAGCGGCGCGCGTTCGAGAACATCCGGTTCGTGCTCGAGGAGCAGGTTCAGGGCCACACGCGCGAGCTGGCCGACGGCGAAGCGGACCGGCTGTATGCCGAGAGCGTGGCGCGGCCGATTCGCGACGCGCAGGCACTCGTGTCGGGCCGGCAGACGGCCGTGATCCGGCGCTTGCTGGGCTATCTGATGCCCTATCGCCGCGACCTGACGCTCGGCATGGCAGCGGCCACGGTCATCACGCTGGTCAGCCTGATCCCGCCGTATCTCGCGGGCTATCTGATCGACCGCGTGGTGCGCCCGGCGCAGGCGGGCACGTTGTCGCTCGGGCGCGCGGGGACGATTGCGGCGCTCGCCGTGGCCGCGATGGCGGCGGTGTACCTCGTCAAGCAGGCCGCGGCGTATGTCCGGCTGCGGTTGATGGCGATTCTTGGCGAATGGGTCGCCCGGGATCTGCGCGATCAACTGTACGAGCATATCCAGCGGCTCAGCCTGGCTTTTTTCTCGCGCAAGCGGACCGGCAGTCTGATCACCCGGGTGTCCGCCGATACCGACCGGCTCTGGGAGTTCCTGGCGTTTGGGATCGTCGATGTGTCGCTCTCGCTCGTGCAGCTCCTGGGACTGGGAACGGTACTGCTCTCGCTCGACTGGAGGCTTGGACTGGTGATGACCTTGCCGATCCCGGTGTTTTGCTGGGTGATCTATCGGCACGGCGAGAACATCAGCCGGCTGTTCATCCGGGCGTGGCGGAAGTGGTCGCGCGTGACCGACGTGTTGTCGGACACCATCCCCGGAATCCGGGTGGTGAAAGCGTTCAACCAGGAAGACCGGGAAATCGCGCGCTTCGGCGAGCGCAACGCGGACGTGACAGCGGAGTTCAACCGCATTCACGCGTCGTGGACGACGTTCTGGCCGCTGCTCGTCCTCGGCGTGCACGCGATGACGATTACGGTGTGGCTGTTCGCCGTGCCGCGGCTGCTCGGCAGTGGGGCGCAGCTCCCGGTAGGAACGTTCGTCTCGTTTCTGCTTTACACGACGATGTTCCTGGCGCCGATCGACGTGATCGGCCAGATGGCGCGCACGATCAACCGGGCAACGACGTCGGCACACCGCGTGTTCGAGGTGCTCGACACCGAGCCGGAGATCCGCGAAGTGGCGGAGCCGGTGCGGCTCGAGCCGGTGCACGGGCGCGTGACGTTCGAGCACGTGACGTTCGGCTACGACGGCGTCCGGCAGGTGCTGCGGGGCGTGAGCTTCGACGTGACGCCGGGCGAGCTGATCGGACTCGTCGGACCGTCGGGCGGCGGCAAGACGACGATCGTGAACCTGATCGCGCGCTTCTACGACGTGAGCGGGGGCGCGATTCGCATCGACGGCGTCGATCTGCGGCAGCTCGATACGGGGCACTACCGCCGCCAGATCGGCATGGTGCTCCAGGATCCGTACCTGTTTCACGGCACGGTGGTGGAGAACATCCGCTACGGGTTGCCGGAGGCGCCGCTGAGCGATGTGGTCAAGGCTGCACAGGCGGCGAATGCCCACGACTTCATCACCAAGCTGCAACACGGGTACGACACGGTGGTGGGCGAGCGGGGGCACACATTGTCGGGCGGTGAGCGCCAGCGCGTGTCGATCGCGCGGGCGATCCTGCACGATCCGCGGATCCTCATTCTGGACGAGGCGACGAGCAGCGTGGATACGGAGACGGAGCGCGAGATCCAGCAGGCGCTCGAGCGGCTCGTGGCCGGACGGACGGTCTTCGCGATCGCGCACCGCTTGTCGACATTGCGCAAGGCGTCGCGGTTGTTCGTGATCGAAGATGGACGCCTGATCGAGCACGGCACGCATGCTGAACTATTGGCACGGCCCGAAGGAACGTATCGGCGGCTATACGATCTGCAGGTGCAACTTGCGTGACTGGTTCCTGGTGTCAGGTGTCTGGTTTCTGACTCCAGACACCAGGCACCAGACACCCGACACCGGAGGTTTTCCATGGAATCGACCTTAGTCAGGCGCTCCGATGATGAGGCGGCACAGAAGCCCGCGGCCGAGCTCCGCCTCGAGTGGCGGGCCGACGGCTCGCTGTGGGCGATGCGGGGAGACGAGGAGTGCGCCGTATCGGTCCGACGCGCGTTTCCGTGGACCGAGCCCACCCGGCACCTGTCGCTCCGCGATGCCGACGAGGAGGAATTCGCGCTGGTGAAGGATCCCGCCGAGCTCGATGCACGCTCGCGCGCGGCGCTGGAGCGGGCGCTCGCGGTGGCCGGATTCGTGTTCGAGGTCACGCGCGTCCTGGAGATCGACGAGGAGGTCGAGATCCGCCGCTGGCGGGTCGAGACGAGGCAGGGCCCTCGCACGTTCCAGACCCGGCTCGATGATTGGCCGCGCACGCTGCCGCACGGTGGTCTGTTGATCCGCGACCTGGCGGGGGATCTCTATCACCTGAGCGCGCCGGGGCAGCTCGACCGCAAGAGCCGGGAGCTCCTGTGGGCGTTTGTTGACTAATGTTGGAAAGTTGGACGGTTGGAATGTTGGAAGGTGTTTCGTTCCAACCGTCCAACCGTCCAACCTACCGCTGGCATCTCGGGCAGAACGTTGTCGTGCGCAAGTCGATCTTGTGGGTCTCCACCAGCTTCCTGCCGCAATTCATGCACTTCTCGCCGCCGCGACCGTATACCCGCAGCTTGAATTGGAAGCGGCCGCGCGCGCCGGTCCCGGTGCGATAGTCGCGCAGGGTCGTGCCCGACGACGCGAGCGCGCGCTGTAATACGTCGACGATCGCCGCGTGCAGGCGGGCGAATTCGTCGAGCGACAGTCTGTCGGTGGGGGTTGCCGGATCGAGGCGCGCGTCGAACAGCGCTTCATTCGCGTAGATGTTTCCGACGCCCGCCAGGCGGTGCTGGTCCATGATCGCCTTCTTGACGGCCGTCCGCGTCCCCTTGAGCCGGTCTGCGAAGACGAACGGCGTGAACGTCTCCTCGAGTGGCTCGGGGCCGATCCTCCCGGTGTAAGCGATCCAGCCGGTTTCGTCGAGCAACCAGATCGTGCCGAGGCGACGGACATCGCGGAAGACGAACTTGCGCCCGTCGCTCAGCGTGCAAATCAGGACGACATACTTCAGCTCAGCGCGCGTCAATGGGTGCTCGTACACGAGGAACGATCCGGTCATGCGCGGCTGGATGACCATGCGGTCGCCGGACGACAGCCGAAACACCGCGTGCTTGGCGCGGCGGGTGACCTGCTCGATGGTGTTGCCGCTCAGCCCCTTGATCAGGCGCGGCTTCGACACTTCCCGCAGCACATCGGTCTTCTTCAACTCCGCACGGGCGATCCGGGACCCTTCCAGACGGGGCGCGATCTCGCGGACAATCGTCTCGACTTCAGGCAGCTCCGGCACGCCCCCCCCGCCCCCCGCCCCCCTCCTCCCGGCGGATCTCCCGCCAGGCGATGTCGCGCCGCCAGGTCTTGCCCTCGAAGGCGACGCGCTCCGCCCCGTCACGGCTCGCCTGCGCGGCGACCGCCACCGTGGGTCCGAGCCCGGTCACACTCAGCACCCGGCCGCCGGCGGTACGCAGTCTCCCCTCGTTGTCCCGGTAGGTGCCGGCGTGAAACACGATCAGGTCGTCGCCCAGGTCCTTGGGGTCCGGAAGCCGGATCGCGACGCCTTTTTCCGGATTGTCGGGATAGCCGCGCGCTGCCAGGACGGTGCTGACCGCGGCCCGCTCGACCGCCAGCACGTGTTGCGTTGCGACCGGGTTCCAGCGCCGCTGTGCGATCGCGGTGAGGTGTTCGCTGAATCCGGGCAGCAGCGCGGGCAGCAGCGCTTGGGCCTCCGGATCACCGAAGCGCGCGTTGAATTCGAGCACCGACGGCGTGTCGTCCGGCAGAATCATCAACCCGGCGTAGAGCACGCCCTCGTACGGCGTGCCTTGCGCCGCGACTTCGCGCAGCACCGGTTCGAACACCTCCGTGCGCACCCGGGCGAGCAGCGCTTCGGTGGCAATCCCCACCGGGCAGTACGCGCCCATCCCGCCGGTGTTCGGTCCCGTGTCGCCTTCACCCAGCCGCTTGTGATCCTGTGCGGGTGGCAGGATGACGATGCGCTCGCCATCCGTCAGCGCGAGCACGGACAGCTCTTCGCCCTCGAGGAACTCCTCGATGACGATCTCTTGTCCGGCGGTGCCGAGGGAGCCGGCCAGCATCGCGCGGGCCACCGCGGCCGCGTCCGCGCGCGTCTTGCAGACGACCGCGCCTTTGCCGGCCGCGAGGCCGGACGCCTTCACCACGAGCGGCTCGGCGTGGCTGCTGATGTAGTCGAGCGCCGGCGTCTCCTCGACGAAGGTCGCGCTGGCGGCGGTGGGAACACCTGCGCGGCGCATGACTTCCTTGGCGTACGCTTTCGACGACTCGAGCTGCGCTGCCGCTGCCGACGGTCCGAACACGGCGCGTCCGACCTCTCGCAGCCGATCGGTGAGCCCCTCGGCGAGTGGGGCTTCGGGACCGACGATCGTGACGTCGATGTCGTGCCGCAGGACTGCGGCGACGAGATGGTCGATTGCGGTTACGGGGATCTCGAGATTCGTGGCGAGCGTGGCGGTGCCCGGATTGCCCGGGGCGGCAAACAGCGTCAGGTCGTCGGCAAAAGCAGAGGCGGCGTCGCGATGCAGTGCCCAGCAGAGGGCATGTTCGCGGCCGCCGCCTCCGACGACCAGTACTCTCACCTCTTCTTGAATGCGTCCGAAAACGCCTGGGCGGCTCGCTTGGCGGAGTCGACCACGTCGTTCACGACGGCTTTGGCTTCCTTCATATAATGATCGCGGGCCTCGTCGATATCCTTGTCGATCGGCCGGTTCTCGGCGTCGGGGCCGCGGCGCGTGTACTCGCCGTTCAGAATCCGCTCGTATTGGCCGGCCTCGATCCAGCGCTGCAGCTCGGCGGCGCGCAGCGTGTTGAACGGATGCGTGCGCTCCAGGGTGTTGAGAATCTGGAAGATCCGGTCGAGCGGCCCCCCCGATTCCTCGTATTCCTTGGCCTGCTCGAGGAAGGCGTTGAGATCCATCTGCTTCATGTCGCCGCCGCCCGCCATCTTGAGATACATGCGCATGGCCGCGTTGGCATCCTGGGCGGCCAGGAGTCCCGCGCGGTCGGACGACAGCTCGCTCTTCCGGAACCACTCGAGGAGCGCGATCCGAATCGGCAGGAGGGCGATGCCCGCCAGAAACGGGAGTGTGGAAAAGCTGAAGTTGAGGATCAGGATGAGGATCGTGACGTAGAGCGCGTGCCCGCTCATCACGTGGCCCAGCTCGTGGCCCAGGAGCGTCCGCATCTCGTCGTCATCGAGCAGCTTGAGCGCGCCCGAGTTGATGACGATGAACGGTTTGTCCATGCCGTATGCGCCCGCGTTGACGAACGGCGTCTGGGACACGAACAGATCGGGCCGCGGCTCCCAGTCGAGCGTGGTCGTGACGTCGGTATACAGCTCGTTGAGGCGGGGGAACTGCTTGGGGCCCACGCGCACGGCGTCTGCCTGAAACAGCAGGCGGATGCCGCGCTCGCCGATGAACCCGTAGATCTTCTTCACCACCATGTCGAAGCCCGGCACCGCGCGCAGCGATTGCAGCGCCGCGCGATCGGCCGGATGTTCCCACGACACGGACGCGATCTGGGTCAGGACTTTCCGCGGACGCGCCGCCGGAAGGTTATTCGTTGGCTGAGTCATGCTCATCTCCTAATGGGATTCCCACACGTACGGTGTGGCGGACCCCGTGTTTCGTAGGGGCACGACATGTCGTGCCCCTACTGCGCCCCTACGTCAATCATCCGCCAGTGCCTGATCCAGATCCCCAATCAAATCCTCGACATCCTCGATGCCCACGGAGAGACGGACCAGGCTGTCGGTCAGACCCATGCGCCGCCGCATCTCCGGCGGCACGCTGGCATGCGTCATCGATGCCGGGTGTCCGATCAAGCTCTCGACCCCCCCCAGCGATTCGGCCAGCGCGAAGATCTTGGTGCGCTCCACGAACCGGCGGGCGAACGCGGTGTTGCCCAGCTCGATGCTGAGCATCCCGCCGAACCCTTTCATCTGACGCGCCGCGAGCTCGTGTTGCGAGTGCGATTTCAACCCCGGGTAGTACACGCGTTCGATGCGGGGGTGCTGCTCGAGCCATTCGGCGACGCGCCGGCCGTTCGCGTCGTGCTGGCGCATGCGGAGCGCGAGAGTTTTAGTGCCCCGCAGCGCGAGCCAGCAGTCGAACGGTCCCGGCACCGCGCCTGAGGAGTTCTGGATGAAGCCGATGCGCTCCGCGACATCGTCGCGCGTCGTGACGAGCATGCCGCCGACCATGTCGGAATGGCCATTCAGATACTTGGTCGTCGAGTGCAGGACGATGTCGGCGCCGAACTGCAGGGGCTGCTGGAAGAACGGCGTGGCGAACGTATTGTCGACCACGAACAGCGCGTTGGCCTTGCGTGCGATCTCGCCCGTCGCCGCGAGATCGCACAGTCGCATCATCGGATTGGTCGGCGTCTCGGCGTACACGATCTTCGTGTTCGGCGTGACGGCGGCGGCAACCGCGCGCGTGTCACCGCCGTCGACGAATGTGAACGTCAAGCCGAGCCGCGACCAGATGTGGGTCATCTGGCGATGTGACCCGCCGTAGACGTTCTCGCCGCTCACGACGTGATCACCCGCCGACAGCAGCTTCATCACGGCATCGAGCGCCGCGAGTCCCGACCCGAACGCGAAGCCGTGGAGACCGCCTTCGAGCGCGGCGACATTGCGCTCGAGCGCCTCGCGCGTGGGATTGCGGGTGCGGGCGTACTCGAAGCCCTTGTGGCGCCCCAGGCCTTCCTGGATGTAGGTGGAAGTCTGATAAATGGGGCCCATGACAGCCCCACTGAGGGGATCGCCCAAGTACCCGGCATGCACGGCGCGTGTCGCAAAGTGGCGCGATAGGTCTTGTTCAGCAACTCGCGTCATGGCCGGAACGTAAGGGCCGCTTCCCCATGGGGCAAGCGACCTGTACTTTGCCGATCCATGCCGCCGTTTTCGGGAATGCGCTGTCTCGTGGTCGACGACGAGCCCCGCCTGCGCCGCGTGCTCGTGCGACTGCTGGAGGGCGAAGGCTTCACCTGTGCCGAAGCGGGTTCGGGCGTCGAGGCATTGCGCGAGCTCGAAAAGGGAGCGGTGCCGCTCGTCATCTCCGACCTCCGCATGCCGGAGATGGACGGCGTCACGCTGCTCCGCGAGATCATCACGCGCTGGCCGGGGACGGCGGTCATCGTGGTGACGGCCGTGGCCGAGGTGGAGAGTGCTGTCGCGTGCCTGCAAATGGGCGCGCTCGACTACGTCGCCAAGCCGTTTCATCTGGACGAGGTGCGCGCCCGCGTCTCCCAGGCGCTCGACAAGCGGCGCCTCATCATCGAAAACCGCAACTACCAGCAAGGCCTCGAGGAGCGCGTCGAAGCGCAGGCGCGCCGCATTGAAGAGCTGTTTCTCGAGGGCGTGCACGCCCTGGTCTTCGCGCTCGAGGCAAAGGACGCGTACACCCGCGGTCATTCGATGCGGGTCGCCAACTACTCCGTCGAGATCGCCCGCACGATGGAGCTCGACGCGGATCTCATCGATACGATCGCACTCGGTGCCGAGCTGCACGACGTGGGAAAGATCGGGGTCAGTGAGTCGGTCCTGCACAAAGCTGGCAAGCTGTCCGACGCCGAGTACCGCCACATCATGGAGCATCCGGTGATTGGCGCCCGGATTCTGGGGCCGCTGATGCGCGACGCGCCGGGCGCGCTTTCGATTGTGCGCTCGCACCATGAGCGGCTCGACGGCACGGGATTGCCCGACCGCCTGAAAGGGGACGCGATCCCGTTCGAGGCGCGCCTCGTCAGCGTGGCCGACGCGTTCGACGCGATGACGAGCGTGCGGCCCTACCGCCCATCCCTTTCGGTCCAGCACGCGATGCGCGAGCTGCAGGAAGGACAGGGCGTGCAGTTCGATCCCGAGATCGTGAAGGCGTTCCTCAAGGCCTTCTCCGAAGGGACGTCGCTTCCCATTCCGACGCCGCAGCTCCAGCCATTGCGCTTGCCAACGCGGGCGATGGAAGCGCGGAGGGCGTAAGGCGTCGAGCAAAAAGCGTCGAGGAAAAACGTCGAGAACAAACGTCGAGTAAGATCGTCGAGCAATGCCTCGCGGGAATTCGCCCATTCGTGGCGTCGTTACGATGACGCCGAGACCATCGCACCTCGCAATCATGACGGCATGGTATTACGTGCCGAACCCGGTCGTCTACTGGTATTTCAGGTTGCCGAGAGCATAGCTAACGATTGCACGACTCTGGCCGGAACATTCAGGGGTCCAGGCGCATTTGCCCGCGCCGATCAGTTGGTGCGTGCCTCTCAGTCAGTCGTCTGCAACATCGCCGAGGGATGTGGCCGTGGGTCGGTGGCCGACTTTCGGCGGTTCTTGCTGATCGCGCGCGGCTCTGCGCACGAGACGCTCGCGCAACTGCGGCTCGTTGAACCCACCACCGCAGAGCAACGCAGTCTCCTACGCTCATTGGAGAGTCGCACGTTTCTGGTGCTCAAGCTCCTCACGCGATTACACGCCCATCCGCCGCCAGACTAGCTACGGTGTTGGTTCACGCCTTCGCTTGACGCCGTTTCTTGACGCCGTTTCTCGACGCCTTTTGCCTTAGATTGATCGTCCATGTCCGACACCCTGATGGTCAGTGTGTCGGGGGTGCGAGGTCTCGTCGGTACGGACCTGACTCCCGAAGTCGTCGCCCGCTGGGCGGCGGCATTTGGAACGTGGGCGGGTGACGGCAAGCGGCCGTCCGGCCGTCGGGCCGCCCGGCCGTCGATCGTTTTGGGGCGAGACGCGCGCACCTCTGGACCAATGTTCGCGGCGGCTGCAACCGCCGGCCTCCAATCCGTCGGCTGCGATGTAATCGATGTGGGCCTTGTTGCAACACCTACGGTACAGCTTGCGGTGGAGCATCATCGGGCTGGAGGCGGCATCATGCTCACCGCCAGCCACAATCCCATCGAATGGAACGCTCTCAAGTTCGTCGGCCCTGATGGCATCTTTCTTGATACAGCAGCGGGCACTCGGGTCCGCGAGCTGGCGGCGGGGGATGCCCTGCCACGGGCGAATTACGACGTCATCGGCGCCGTGGAGGCGGATGCGGACGCGATTGCCCGCCATCTCGGCCGCGTGCTCGCATTGCGGGGCGTGGATGTGAAGGCGATCCGGCGCCGCCGCTTCCGTGTCGCGCTCGATACGGTACGGGGAGCGGGCGGTGCGGTGATGCCGGAGCTGCTCGAGCGATTGGGTTGCCGCGTGAACCCCATCAACCTGAAAACCGACGGCCTGTTTCCGCGGCCACCGGAGCCGGTGCCTGAGAACTTGAAAGCACTCGGCGCGCTCGTGCGACGGAAGCAAGCCGACATTGGGATCGCCGTCGATCCCGACGTAGATCGATTAGCGATCGTCGACGAGAACGGTCGAGCGATCGGAGAAGACTACACGCTCGCCTTTGCGATTCGGGCCGTCCGGCCGTCGAGCCGTCAGACCGTCGTCTGCAATCTCTCGACCAGTCTCGTCGTCGAAGATGCAGCCAGAGAGTTCGGTGCGAAGGTCGTGCGGGCACCAGTAGGCGAAGCGCACGTCGCGCGCACCATGATCGCGCTGAAATCGGTCATCGGCGGCGAAGGGAATGGTGGCGTGATGTATCCGGCGCTGCATGTCGGTCGCGATGCGCCGGTCGCTCTCGCGCTGGTGTTGGCATTGCTCGCGCGCGAGCGCGTGACGGTGAGTGCGCTGGTGGCACGCGCCCCACGCTACACGATCGTAAAAGCGAAAGTGCCGCGGGGCCCGCGTCTCGAACCCGTGTATAAAGGGTTGCGGCGGGGATTCCCGGGAGCAGCGGTTGATACGCAGGACGGACTGCGACTCGCCTGGCCGGATCGCTGGTTGCATGTGCGGCCGTCGGGGACGGAGCCGATCATTCGACTGATTGCGGAGGCGCCATCGGGCGCCGCCGCGGAGCAGTTGATCGCAGAGGGGCGGCGACTATGTGCGGCATCGTAGGCTACACCGGCACGCGGACAGCGGCGCCTGTCGTACTCGAGGGACTGAAGCGGCTCGAGTACCGCGGCTACGACTCGGCGGGCCTCGCCGTCGTCAATGGCGGGCTCGAGGTCTTTCGCGCGCCCGGCAAGATCGCCGTCCTCGAGCGCGAGCTCGGCAGCCAGCTGCCGGAAGGTACGACGGCCATCGCCCACACGCGCTGGGCGACGCACGGTGCGCCCACCATGGCCAACGCCCATCCGCACGCCGATTGCGGCGGCACGCTCGCCCTGGTCCATAACGGCATCATCGAGAACGCCGGCATCCTGCGGCAGGCGCTGACCAAACGCGGCCACGTCTTCCGCTCCCAGACCGACACCGAAGTCCTGTCGCACCTCATCGAAGAGAATCACACGAAGGGCATGCCGCTCGTCGACGCCACCGCCGAAGCGCTGCGGCAGGTCGAGGGCACCTACGGCATCGCCGTCATCTCGAGCCGCGAGCCCGACACGATCGTCGCGGCGCGCCGCGGGTCGCCGCTGCTCGTCGCGATCGGGAATGGCGAGAACTTCGTCGCGTCGGACGCATCCGCCGTGCTCGCCCATACGCGCTCCGTGGTCTACCTCGATGACGGCGACATCGCCGAGGTCAAGCCGACCGATTATCGCATCATGGATCTCGACGCCGGCGAGAAGGAAACAACGGTCACCCATGTCGAATGGGATCTGGCGACGATCGAGCGCGGCGGCTATGCGCATTTCATGCTCAAGGAGATCATGGAGCAGCCCGAGAGCGTGCGGAACACGCTCCGTGGCCGGCTGCTCGAGGAAGAAGGCACGGTGCGCTTTGGCGGCCTGAACATCAGCGCCGACGAGCTGCTCAAAGTACAGCGCATCGTGATCACGGCCTGCGGCACGTCGTGGCATTCGGCCTTGATCGGCGAGTACATGATGGAAGAGCTGGCTCGCATCCCGACCGAGGTCGAGTACGCCTCGGAATTCCGCTACCGGAACCCGATCGTAGACGAGCGCACGCTCGTGATCGGCATCTCCCAGTCGGGCGAGACGGCCGATACGCTCGCGGCGTTACGCGAAGCGAAGCGGCGCGGTGCCCGGACGTTGGGCCTGGTCAACGTGGTCGGCAGCACCATTGCGCGGGAAGTGGACGGCGGCATCTACCTGCACGCCGGTCCCGAAATCGGCGTCGCGAGCACCAAGGCGTTCACGAGTCAGATCGTCGCGCTGGCGCTGCTGACGCTCAGGATGGGCCGGTTGCGGGCCCTCTCGATCCTGCAGGGTCGGGAAGTCGTGCGGGCCCTGGCCAAACTTCCCGATCTCGTGCAGCAGGTGCTGGCCAAAGCGCCGCAGATCGAGGAGCTCGCCGATCGCCTGATTCGCGCGCAGAACGTGTTGTACCTGGGTCGCGGCTACAACTTCCCCGTCGCGCTCGAGGGGGCACTCAAGCTCAAGGAAATCTCGTACATCCACGCCGAGGGGTATCCTGCGGCCGAGATGAAGCACGGCCCGATCGCGTTGATCGACGATCTGATGCCAGTCATCTTCATCGCACCCAAGGACGGCGTGCACCAGAAGGTGATCAGCAACATCGAAGAGGTGAAGGCGCGCGGCGGCCGGGTGATCGCGATCGTGACCGAAGGCGATACGGCGCTCGACCAGTTGGCGGACTACCGGATTGAGATTCCTGAGACGCTCGATGTGCTCACGCCGGTGCTGAGCGTGGTGCCCCTGCAGCTGCTGGCCTATTACATCGCAGTCCGTCGTGGTTGCAACGTTGACCAACCGAGGAATCTCGCCAAGAGCGTCACGGTCGAGTGAGAGTCGTCCTCCAGCGAGTCAAGCGCGCGGAGGTTCGGGTAGATAGCCGGGTTACCGGAAAAATCGGGCCCGGCTTTCTCGTGCTCGCAGGGTTCGCGCCCACTGACACGGAGGCGCAGCTCGGCTGGATGGCCGAGAAGATCCTCGGGCTTCGAGTGTTCGCCGACGACCAGGGGAAGATGAATCGGGATTTGGCAGAGACGAAGGGTTCTCTGCTTGTGGTGTCGCAGTTCACCCTCTACGGTGATGCCAGCAAGGGCCGCCGCCCCAGCTTCATCGATGCCGCGCCGCCGAATCTCGCGATTCCCCTCTATGAGAAATTCATCGCGTTGCTGAAGGAAAAATCGGCAGGGAAGATCCCTGTCGAGACCGGCGAATTCGGCGCGATGATGGACGTCGAGCTGGTCAACGACGGCCCGGTGACGCTGATGCTCGAGCGCTAGCGCGCCGCTGGCACCGCCACGATCGCGAGACGATCGCCTTTTGGGCTCACGGCGAGGCGCGTGATGGTAGTGAGACCCGCCGTCGCAAGATCCGCGACCTCTTCCCACTCGCTGCCACGCCGCGGATCCCACTGCAACAGCTTCGTGCCGCTCGACGTCAACACGAGGTCGGCACGCGCCCAGACGAAGAAATCCGCGCCGGCGGGGACCTTCACGAGCTGCGAGATCCGATGCGTGCGGACGTCGAGCTCGTCGAGCCACGGTCCGGCGGTGGAATCGCGCTGGACGAAGCTGACGGACGGGTGTCCCGGGACCCGCTGCAACGAGCGGCCGATGTCTCGGGCGATCACCTCCCCGCGCGCGGTTGGAGACGCGGCGTCCGCGATCTGCAGCGTGGCGGGTGAGCCGAGGACGAACAGCACCAGGGTGTGCGCGTCGGCCCACGCGTGGTAGCCGACCGGCTTGATCGAGTCGAGCACGAGGCGGGGCCGCGATCCGTCGAGGTCGAACGCCCACAGCCGCTGCGTGGAGTCGGCTTCGACGCGCACCACCGAGAACCCCGTGCCGTCCGGCAGTGGCGAGGGGGAATACTCACTCTCGCGCGTCGCCGTGACGCGGGAGCTCGTCCCTCGAGCGATGTCGTAGCGGTAGATGTCCGCCTGACTGTCTTCGCGAATCGACGTATAGAGGAACGCGCGTCCGTCCGGCAGGAACATCGGCTGGTTGTCGTAGCCCGGGCGGCCGGTGACGTTGACCGGCGCCCCGACGCTGGCGCGGCCATGGGACACACGCAGCTCGGCGAGGTAAATGTCGGTCGCGGGCGGACCCTGCAGCATGAACAGCGCGATCCAGAGCACGCCGAAACTTAGCGCGAGGTATCTTTTTCCGCGTGTCCATCACGCCGATCGTTCTTGCCTCGGGCTCGCCGCGACGCAAGCAGCTGCTCGAAATGTTGCGCATCCCGTTCCGCGTCATCGCTCCTGACGTGGACGAGCACGTCCTGCCTGGCGAAAAGCCGGACGCCTACGTCACCAGACTCTCGCGGGCGAAAGCGGAGGCCGTGGTGCCGCGCGCGCCGGGGGAGGTGATTCTGGCCGCCGACACGACCGTCGTGCTCCACGGCCAGATCTTCGAGAAGCCGACGTCGCCGCAACACGCCGTCGCAATGCTGGAGCAGCTCCAGGGAAAGACGCACGAGGTGCTCACGGCGGTCGCGGTTGCCGAGAACGGCAGGCTCGAGCAGGCGCTCGACGTGTCGCGCGTGACGTTCCGGCCCAACGACCGGCGCACGCTCGAGGAATACGTCGCGACCGGGGAGCCGCTCGACAAGGCCGGCGCGTACGCGATTCAAGGACTGGGCGCGCCGTTGATCGAGCGCGTGGAAGGCGACTTCTTTGGCGTGATGGGACTGCCACTGCGGTTGGCCTTGGACCTGCTGGCGAAGTTTGGGCGGCCTTACCGTTTCACGCGGTAAACCGGGATCTTCTTTGTCTTGCCCTTGACCTGAATGGGCTCGAGCGTCTCAACGGGCGGTTTCTTTTTCAGCTGCTGGTAGAATGGTTCCGAAATGAGGATCTCGTTGGGACCGGCCTTGCCGCACAGCCGGTAGGCGGTGTTCACGGCATCGCCGATCACCGTGTACTCGAGTCGCCGGTCGGACCCGATATTGCCGGCGAACACTTCGCCGAAGTTGATGGCGATCCCGATTTGTACTTCCGTCCGTCCCTCTTGCTTCCACTTGGCGTTCAGCTTCTCGAGCTCGGTCAGCTGTGCCAGCGCACACTCGATGGCGCGGTCGGCATCATCGGCGTGGGCGATGGGCGCACCCCACAGCGCCATGATCGCGTCGCCCATGAACTTGTCGAGCGTGCCGCCGTGCTCAAAGACCTTGTCCACCATCTCGGTGAAGTACTCCGTGAGGAGCTTGGCGATCTCGTCGGGGCTCATCGTCTCGGACATCGGCGTGAACCCGCGAATGTCGGAGAAGAACACCACCACCGGGCGCTTTTCGCTCGGCAAGCGTCCCGCGTCCTGCTGCTGCGAGATCACCTGCGCGATGTTGGGCGAGAAGTAGCGCTCAAAGTTCGATCGGACCAGCGCCTCGCGCCGGATCCGCTCGGAGAGCTGTGAATTCTCGATCGCCACGGCCGTGAGACCGCCGAACGCAATCAGAAACTCGAGATCCTCGTCCGCGAAGGAATGCGTCGCCGTGAGATTGTCGACGTACAGAATCCCGAGGACCTTCGAGTCCGACCCCATCAGCGGCGTGCACATCGCGCTGCGCACACTCTGGATCAGAATGGATTTTCCCTTGAAGCGCTCGTCGGCCGCGGCGTTGTCCGAGAGAATCGCCACCCGCTCCTCGACCGCCTTCCGCGCGATCGACTGCGGCACGTGCTTGGCGGCGCTGGCGTCGCCGGTGCGGCTCTTGGAGATGCGCGGGATCAGCTCGTTCGACTTGCCGTCGAGCAGCAGAATCGAGACGCGGTCCACGTTCATGATCTGAAACGTGAAATCCACCACCTTGTCGAGCAGGCGGTCGAGCTCCTGTTGTTTCGACAGCTCCTTCGACACCTCGAGCAGCAGCGACAGCTTCTTTTCGCGCCGCTCTTCCAGATTGTCGGCTTTGACCTTGAGATGCGATGCACCCTGGGGTTCGTCGATGACGATGGCCGGCACGCCGCCGGACACCGGAAGCTGCCGCACGATCGTGCCGCCCGGCACGCCCCCTTTGGCGGACTTGAAGTCGGCGGGCGTCGCCACGACTTGCGGCCTGGCCACGGGCGCCGTGACTTCCTTCACCCGGAACGCCACCTTCCCGAACGTGACGACGTCGTTAGCGCCCGCTTCGGCTTCCGTGATCTTGGCGCCGTTCAGGAACGTGCCGTTCGAGGAGCCGAGGTCGGTGACGCGGACGCCGCTTTCGGTGAGGACGATTTCGGCGTGACGGCGGGAGATGGTGGGGTCGTAGATCGGCACGTCGCTCGTAACCGCCCGTCCCACCACGAGTGTGCGCCCGAGCTGGAGGTCGATCGACTGCTCGCCGGAAGTGCTCAGCAGCTTGAACACAGGCCCCGAAACTAATCGCCCGCTTTGGCGAGCGCGAGCGCCCGCAGCACAGCCTGCGCCTTGGCCTCGGTCTCCGCGAATTCGCGGTCGGGCGCGGAGTCGGCGACGATGCCCGCACCGGCCTGCACCACGACCCGGTCCTTCAGCACGAGGGCGGAGCGAATCGCGATGCAGGTGTCCAGGGTGGTCGCGCCCCATCCCACGTAACCGACCGCGCCCGCATACGGGCCGCGGCGCTCCGGCTCCAGCTCGTCGATGATCTCCATCGCGCGGACCTTCGGTGCGCCACTCACGGTTCCCGCGGGGAAGCAGGCGCGGAACACATCGAGCGCATCGTATCCGTCTTTCAGCTGACCCCGCACTTCACTCACGAGGTGCTGCACGTGCGAGTAGCGCTCGACCTGTAGCGACTCCGTCACGCGCACCGTGCCATACTGCGCGACCCGTCCGACGTCGTTGCGTCCCAGATCGACCAGCATGCGATGCTCGGCCAACTCCTTCGCGTCTTCGCGCAGCGAGATCGCCAGGGCTTCATCCTCGGCAGGCGTCGCGCCGCGCGGCCTGGTGCCCGCGATGGGCCGCACCGTCACCTCGTTGCCCTCGACTCTCACCAGGACTTCGGGCGAGCTCCCGACGAACGTCACGTCGTCGAGCGCGAGGTAGAACAGGTAGGGGGCGGGGTTCAGGGCGCGGAGGTAGCGGTAGAGGCGGAGCGGGTCGACGGCGCCCGGCACGACCTGCCGGCGCGACAGCACGGCCTGGAATACGTCGCCCGCGCCGATGTACTCGCGAATCTTGGCGACGTCGCGCTCGAACGCGGCGCGCGGATACTGCGACTCGGGCCGCAGCTTGTGCCCGGCGTCTTCCAGCCCGAGCGGTGTCAGCTGATGCGAGGCACCGAGCCGCCCGATCAACGCATCGAGGCGCTCCTGGGCGGCATCATAGAGGCGCAGCCGCTGCGCGGGCGAGGCCGTCGGCGGCACCTCGACGTTCGCCACCACGATCGCCCGCCCGAATACGTTGTCGAGGATCACGAGCGAATCGGCGATCATCACGACCGCATCGGGAACGCCGAGCGTGTCGGCCGGACTGGCCGGCAGGCGCTCGATGCTGCGGACCAGATCGTAGCCCAGGTACCCGACGGCGCCGCCCATGAACCGCGGCAATCCGGGGACTGCGAGGCTTGGCAGCGCGCGCATCCGGTCGGCGAGATGCGCGATCGGATCGGTCGTCTGGCCCGCCGTGCTCCAGCCTGCCGCCGGACTCCAGCGCTCGATCTGCTGGCCGCGATAGCGCCACGCCTCCCGCGGCTCGGTGCCGAGGAATGTGTAGCGGGCCCAGCGCTCTCCCCCGACGAGTGATTCGAGCAGAAACGCGAACGGGGGCCGCGCGACCTTGGCGAACGCGGCCACCGGGGTATCGGCGTCGGTGACCACTTCGCGGATCACCGGCACGATCCCGCCGTTTTTGGCGCGCTCGAGGAATGCGTCCCGTGGGTCCATCGTCTAGATTTCGCCGCGATGCGTTGGCCCGCTGCGCTCCTCGTGCTGATCGTACCCGTACGGGCGTCCGCCCAGGACTGGAACAGCGATTCCGCCATGGCGCTGGCGCGCCGCGCCATCGCTCGGCGAGCGCAGGCCGCGGTCGATACTGCCCTGCACGACTACACAGCTCACGCGCACGGGTTTCTCTTCTTCCTCGGCCAGTTCGGCGAAGGGCTCACCGAGCCGCCGCGGCTCGTAAAAGCGGACCAGCTGGAGCTGGAAGTGTACTGGAAGGCGCCGCAGCTGAGCAAGCAGCGCATCATCGGCTGGCGCGATCGCGCCGAGCTTCCCACCGACATCAACTACCACCGCGATCATCTCGGCATCGTCCAGAACAACTTCGGCGCCGCGATTCGCCTCGGTGAGGGGGACGAAGTGCGCGACGTGCCGCACCCGCTCGCGCCGCAGGGCACTGATGTGTACGACTTCGCGCTGGGTGATACGTCGGCCATCGTGCTCTCGCAGCGTGCGGTGCAGGTGGTGGCGCTGCGCGTACGGCCCAAGCGGTTCACCGACGCCGCCATCGTCGGTACGCTGTATGTCGACGTCGAGTCCGCCGAGCTCGTCCGCATGGCGTTCAACTTCACGCCCAAGGCGTACCTCGATCCCCAGCTCGAGGACGTCAGCATCGTGCTGGACAACGCGTTGCTCGAGGGGCGGTTTTGGCTGCCCTACCGCCAGGAGATCGAGATCCGCCGGCGTGCCACGTGGCTCGATATCCCGGCGCGCGGCATCATCCGCGGCCGGTGGGAGATCGACGGCTACCAGTTCAACGTGGGCCTCGCGACGAGCTGGTTTCTGGGCGAAGAAATCACGGCGCTGCCCAAGGCGCAGCGTGATTCCTTTCCATGGCGAGGGTCGCTCAGCGCCGCGATCCAGGACGTCGCCGAGCCGGTTCGCGAAAACGATCTGCAGCACGTTCGCGCCGAAGTCAGCCGCATCGCCGGCCGCCGCGCCCTCACCGGGCTCAGGCGCCAGCGCCTGGGCGCGCGGTCGCTCAGCGAACTGGTCCACGTCAATCGCGTCGAGGGCCTCGCCGCGGGCGCGGGCGCCGTGTGGCGTACGCCGAGCGACGGCTTCGAGCTCCGGGCGCTGGGCAGCTACGGATTCGCCGACGGGACCGGGAAGGGCATCCTCGCGCTGACGTCGGCCGACGGTCTCGAGCTGGCCGCGTACCGGCAGGTGCGCGATATCGGGGACGTACCGGTGATCGCGCCGATGCTCAATTCGCTCGCCGCACAGGAATTCGGCGACGACTACGGCGACTACTATCGCGCAACCGGTGTGCGGTTCGGCCTGCGCATCCCGAGCGGCGTGCGGGGCGAATGGCGTTTCGCGCTGGTCCGCGAGCGCGTCGCATCACTCGCCGTGCGGGCCACGCCGGCAACCGGCCGGTATCGTGCCAATCCCACTGTCTTAGACGGCGATTACACGACGGCAGCGTTGACGCTCCGGCGCCGCAGCGAAGGCTTTGCGGTGCGCCGCGATGTGGCGGGAGAGGCGACGCTGGAGGTCGGCGAGCACTACACGCGTGCCAGCGGTACGGCGCATCTGCTCGTGCCCCTGGGACCGAGCCGGATATTGACCCGCGTACAATTCGGCTGGGCGAGCCGTGACCTGCCGCCGCACCGCGCCTTCGTCCTCGGTGGGCGCGGGACGCTGCTGGGAGACGCGTTCCGGGATTGGGGCGGGCGGCGCGCCGCGCTGTTGCACGTCGAGTGGCGCACGCCCGTCCCGTTCATTCGCCTCAATGCCGGTCCGGCACGTACGCCGGGCACGATCACGCTCGCCCCCTACGCCGCCTGGGGATGGGCCGCCGAGCCCATTGCGCTGACGCCGTGGCGCGCGACGCCCGGGACCCGGATGACGGTAGGGGTTGGCGCCGAGTGGCTTGGTGTGCTTCGGCTCGAAGCGGGGTACGGTGTTCAAAGTCGCCACGTGCACGTCGCTTTCGACATCACGCGTGATTTTTGGGACATTCTGTGATTTCCGATACTGGACTGACGGGCCCCCCGGCATAGCTTGGAGACAACCTCATGCCGGTGACCTCATTCCCCGACGAATGGTTGGCCCAATCTTTCGAGGGCCTCACCCCCGAGCTCCTGCAGGAGCTGCGGGGGAAGTCGGAGTCCGGCCGGACGTTGTGGGAATGCGTGGTTGCCGAGAAGATCGCGACTGACACCGAGATCGTCGAGAAGCTGTCGCATCGCTTCCGGCTGAAAATCGCCGATGTCAGTAAGGTCGATCCGACCGCCCGGAACGCCGTCCCCGAGCAGCTCGCGCGCCGTCACCACATCTTGCCGCTGCGGCTCACCGATTCCTATCTCGAGATCGGGACCGCCAATCCGCTCGATCTCAATGCTGAAAAGGCCCTGGCCTTCAACACGGCCCGGGAGATCCGCCTGTTCCTGCTCGCGCCGTCGAAGATCAGTGAGAAGCTCGATGAGATGTACAAGCCCGAGAAAGCCCTCGACAAGCTGCTCGAGAACATGGGCGACGCCGAGGTGCTGCAAACCCTGACGGACGCGCCACCCGAAGACCTGACCGTCTCCGAAGCGGACGCCAGCCAGAAACCAGTCGTCCGCCTCGTCGATATGATCATTTCCGAAGGCATCCTGTCGCGTGCGAGCGACATTCACGTCGAGCCCGAAGAAGGTGGCGTCGCGGTGCGCTACCGCATCGACGGCGTGCTGCGGCAGGTCATGAAGATCCCGCGCCAGGCCGGTTTGCCGCTCATCTCCCGCATCAAGATCATATCGTCGCTCGACATCGCCGACCGGTTGCGCCCGCAGGACGGGCGCGCGCGCGTGGCGGTGGGCGGCCAGCCGATCGACCTGCGCGTCTCGACGCTGCCCGCGCAGCTCGGCGAAAAAGTCGTGATCCGCATCCTCGATTCCCGCGCCACGGTCAAGTCGCTCGACATGCTCGGCCTCAATCCTGGAGAGGCGGAAGCGATCAAGCGACTGCTCGAAAACCACGAAGGCATCATGCTCGTGACGGGGCCGACCGGCTCCGGCAAGACGACAACCCTGTACTCGGCGATCAATCAGATCAAGAGTGAAGGCGTCAACATCGTGACGGTCGAGGACCCGGTCGAATACCGGATGCAGGGGATCGTCCAGGTGCAAGTGCAGGAAAAGGCGGGACTGACCTTTGCGGCCGCCCTGCGGTCGATCCTGCGGCAGGACCCCAACGTCGTGCTGATCGGCGAGATCCGTGACAAGGAAACGGCACAGATCGCCGTCCAAGCATCGCTCACGGGCCACCTCGTGCTCTCGACGTTGCACACGAACGACGCCGCCAACGCCGTCACGCGGCTCGTGGACATCGGCGTCGAGTCGTACAAGATCGCCGCCTCGCTGCGGGGCGTCGTGGCGCAACGCCTGATGCGCAAGCTCTGTCCGATATGCAAAGAAGTGTGGATGGAGGCTCCCCCCGAGCGCTTGCGTCGCTGGATTCCCAAAGGGACGCCGCTCTATCACGCCGCGGGCTGCCCCGACTGCGCCATGACGGGATATCGAGGACGGTTCTCAATCCTCGAGATTCTGACCATGACGCCGGAGCTCGAGCGGCTGATCGCCGCCGGCGAGGCGGCGGACCGGATCGCGGAAGCTGCCCAGCGCGGCGGCATGAAATCGCTGTGGGATTCCGGGCTCGCGCACGTGATGCGGGGCGAGTCGACGCTCGAGGAGCTGACGCGCGTGGTGGATGTTCCCGCCGAGGCCGAGGCTCCGCCGGTGCCGGCACCCGGGACGAAGGTCAGGCCAGCAGCGGAGCCGGTGACTGCCGGGCCTGTCTCCACCGTGTTCGACCTGCTGGAGGAGCACACGCCTCCGGCGCGCGGCTCCGGCGCGCATGGCCAGCCGGCGTCGAAGGTGTTGCTCGTGGACGACGAAGATTCGCTGCGCAAAGTCATGCGCGACCTGCTCGAGCGGGACGGGTACGTCGTCACCGAGGCTCGCGACGGCGTGCAGGCGCTCGATCAGGTCGACCGCGTGGGGCCCGATATCATCGTGCTCGATCTCAATCTCCCCGGTCTCGATGGCTACGGCGTGCTGTCGCACCTGCGCTCGCGCCCCGCCACCGCGAACATTCCGGTGATCGTGCTGACCGCGAAAGGCGACGAGGACAACGAGGTGCGCGTCTTCGAGCTTGGTGCCGACGACTTTCTTACCAAGCCATTCCGCGCGCGCGCGCTGTCCGCTCGTCTCGAGGCGGTGCTCGGCCGCCGCCGGTAGTCTTGACGCAAATCCGGGTTCGTTTCGTCGACACCTATGCACTGCGTGGTGCCGGCGAGCAGCTGCAGGTGCTGGCGCTGCGGCGCGGTCCGCACGGCCGCAACGTAGGGTCGTGGGAGACGGTGCACGGGACGATCGAGCCCGGCGAGACGCCGGTGCACGCGTCGTTGCGTGAGCTGCGGGAAGAAACCGGCCTGGTGCCGGAAAAATTCTACAACCTCAGCCGCACGGAAGCGTTTTATCAGCACAAGACCGACGAGCTGGTCATGATTCCAGTGTTCGCCGCGTTCGTCGCGGCGGGCGCGAGCGTAAAAATCTCGGCCGAGCACGATCGTGCCGAGTGGCTGGCGGCGCGGGATGCCGCGGCGCGCTTTGCCTGGCCGCGCGAGCGGAGAGCACTGGACGACATTTTGTCAATAGTGGGGGGTGGAGACGCAGGCTTGCTCGAAGACGTCCTGCGAGTAAGCTACTAGCCAGGCTCCCTTGTGAATCCATTCTATCATCGGATCTACCGCGTGGTCCGTCACATCCCCAAGGGACGGGTGGCGACGTACGGTATCATCGCGCGGCTCGCGGGACGGCCCGGCGCTGCGCGCACGGTCGGTTGGGCGCTCTCCGCACTTCCCGAGGACAATGATGTTCCCTGGTGGCGCGTCATCAACGCGGCGGGCCGCATTTCTTTTTCCGGGCAGGATCACAGCGCGGTGCTGCAGCGGGCCCTGCTCCTGCGCGAAGGCGTGCGCTTCGCCCCCGGTGGTGCTGTGAACCTCGCGATGTTCGGCTGGCCCGCCGAGGCCTACGACAACGCCGTCGCCTCCCACAAGCGCGCCGCTTCGACGCGGAGATCGCGCAGGTTGAAAGGCTTGCGCACGTAACGCACGCCGAGACGCGCCAGCGTCTCCTCCGTCGTGGGCCGGACGTCGCCCGTCGCGACGATGATGCGATCCCGCAGTGCCGGCACCCGCGACACGAGCTCCTCCGCCAGCAGCGTTCCGCGTTTCCCCGGCGCCATCGCGCGCGCATCGGTGATCACGAGATCGAAGCCGCCGCGCAGTGCGAGATCGAGCCCGTGCTGCGGATCACCCGCGACCTCCACGTCATGACCGTCGCGCGCGAACAGCGCCTTGATCGTACGCTGCACCGCCGGGTCCGCGTCGACCAGCAGGATCGTGCGCTTCACCGCCGGTGGCCCGGTGACTGCCGGCGTCCCGTGCACGGGGGTCAGCGCCGGCCGCACGGCATCGGCCGGTGCGGGCGGCAGGTCCACGCGGAAGGCGGCGCCGCCGCGGGCGCTGCGCGGCTCGAGCGTGATCTGCCCGCCGTGGCTTTCGACGATCGAGTACGTGATCGAAAGCCCGAGCCCGGTGCCCTTGCCCGGCTCCTTGGTGGTGAAAAAGGGCGTAAAGATGCTTTGCGCCACTTCGTCGGGGATGCCGGGGCCCGAGTCCGCGACCCGCAGATGGACCTGCCCGTCGAACCAGGTCGAAACGGTGATGTCGCGCGGCCGCTCGCGCGGATTTTCCGCCACGGCCTGCGCGGCGTTCGTGACGAGGTTCAAGACCACCTGCTGTAACCCGTGCCGATCTCCGAACACGTCGGGCAGCGCGCCGCTCAGCTCCCGCTCGACCGAGACGTCTTTGAGCTTCAGATCATACGCCGTGAGCGAGAGCGTGCGGCGAATCACGTCATTCAGGTCGACCGGCACCCGCTCCGCCGAGCCCTTGCGGGCGAAGGTGAGGAGATTGCGCACGATGCGGCCCGCGCGTTCCGCCTGCTCCTGAATCACCTGCAGGTGGCCGCGGTCCTTCTTGCCAAGCTCCTTCTGCTCGAGCAGGAACTCGGACAGGCCCGCAATCGACGTGAGCGGGTTGTTCAGCTCGTGCGCAACGCCGGACACGAGCTGGCCGACCGCGGCGAGCTTTTCGCTCTGCACGAGCTGCGTTTCCAGCGCCTGCTGCTCGGTGACGTCCTCGACCATCACGACGATGCTCTGCTCGGTGGCGGCTCCCGGGATGTGTGCCACGTTGACGCGGAGCGTCCGCTTGAGTCGCTCGGAGCGCGCGACCAGGGGAGCCGGGCGCTCGCCGCGGCGCGTTGCGGCGAGCAGGTCCTGCAGCCCGTGAGGCTTCCCGAGCAGTGCCTCGCCGAGCGGCGTCCCGACCACACTTTGGAGCGGCATGCCAAGCAGGCTGGCAAGCGCGCGATTGGAGCGGCGCACGCGTCCTTCGTCGTCCACCACCGCGATGCCCTCGCTCAAGGCGTCGAACGCCGTCTCCCATTGCTCCTTGGCGCGGCGCACCATTTCGAAGAACCTGGCGTTCGCGATGACGACGGCGGCGTGGGTCGCCAGCGTCGAGAGCAGCCGAATGTCCTCGGGGACAAAGACCCCTTCGCGTGGGTCGGTGATGACGAGCGTGCCGATCACGATCCCGTGCGAGCGCAACGGGACGGCGGCAGCGGCGGCGGCCTCGAAGCCTTGCACGATCACCGTGGGCTCGGCGCCGGAATTCCGGATCAGCTCGAGGTGCTCCCGCGCCGTGGACCGGGCGATCAGGCCGGCATCCTCGCCCTGGATCTTCTGGCCGCGGAGCGGCGCGAGCGTGCCTTCGGCGGCGGCGATCTGGAGCGGGTCGTTGGGGGCTTCGCCCATCAGCGCCAGGAGCGCCCCACGGGCATCGAGAAAGCGCACCGCGTAGCGCACCACCTGCTCGACGATGCGGTCCAGCTCCAAGGAATCGGACAGGACGTACGACAGCTCCTGCAGCGAGAACAGCTCGGACAACCGGCGATTGAGCTCTTCCGCCGCGCCGAGCCGTTCCCGCTCGGACCGCAGCAGCCGCTGCCGCAGCCGCCACAGCACGAACCCTGCGCCCCCAAAAATCAGGGCGACGGCGACGCCCGCGAACTCGAGGGCGTGTTGTCGCAGCGCGTCCATAGCCATCTATATTTCAACTATCCATCTTGAGAATCAATCTTGTGCTGTGCCTGAGCCTCGCGGCATGCCGCGCCGACGCGCGCCCCGGGGTGGGGGTCTCGCGCGTGTGGCCGGTCATGGAGACGATGATGTCCGCGGCCGGGTGGGGAGCCGACAGCACACGCGTGGCACGCGCCCTGAGCGCGGCCTACGACTCGGTCGATCACGTCGATTCCCTGATCCAGCGGCGGCTCCCGATCACGGCGCTGGATTCGATGCGGCGTGAGATTCGCCGCCGCACCGGTGTCGCGCTCTCGGTCGACAGCATCGCATCCGGCTACGCGCTCGATCGCGCGGCGCTGGCGCTTCGCGGCGTCGTGGACAGCGCGCTGCTCGATGTCGGCGGACAGTACTACTGGGTCGGGCCGGCGGACCACCCGACGCACCGCGCCGTCGGCGTCCCCGATCCCGACAATACGTTGCGTACCATCGCGGTCGTCGATCTGCAGGATGGATCGGTGCGGACGGCATCACAGCGCAACGCTCCGCGCGGCGGTGCGCGCGCGGTGACGGTGTTGGCGGGCGACGGCCTCACCGCAAGCGCCTGGGCGGCGGCGCTGCTCCAGCTGGGGTGTGACCGGGCGTTGCCCTTGGCGCAGGGCATGCACGCCATCTGCGCGGACTCGGCGGGCGTGCGGTGGGCTACGGGGCTCCAGAATCGCGTTTCGCTTCCGACTGCGCGCGCGCCCTGACCCGTGCGCGCTCCTGATCGAGCAGCCGCAGCGAGCGGGTCCAGGCGTCACTGGACAGACCCTGGTAGCCGACCGCCAGCTGTTCGCGGACGCTGATCCCTGGCTCGAAGAGATAGATCGCGGCCGCCTGCTGCCGCGCGTCGAGCTGATTTGAGCTCCAGGTCGGCGACAGCGGGACCACGCCGATCGGCCGGAACAGCCGGCCCCGGCTCGTGATGTTCAGCTCCTCCGGGTTGAATCGTGCGCCCGGCACCACGCCCAGGAACGTCACCATCACCAGCGTCGGACTCTGCGTCGATCCGCGGGCGGCAGCATCCGCGAGATCTGCGGCCCGGCTCCGCACGAGCTGGGCGAGCGAGCGGTAGGTGTCGGGCGCGAGCAGCCGGATGACCTGCTCGTCGAGCGGCAGGACTTGGATCTCGAGCGTGGCGGTGCTGAAGCGGGCCACGATATCGTCGCGACGGAGGGTGCCGTAGCCGACGGGCACGGTATCCTGGGTAACGAGACAGAGCAGCAGTGCGAGGATCACTGCGTCACTCCGGAAATCAGTCCCGCAATCGCTTCCTTCAAGTCTGCGATCCCCTCGCCAGTCTTCGCGCTCGTCACCACCACTTGATCGTCCGGCAGTCCCAGCTCGTCGCGCAGTTCACGCTCTCGCGTGCTCCGCTTCCCTGGGGAAAGCTTATCCCCTTTGGTGAGGGCCGCGAGCACCCGCGTTTTTTCTTCTTCTGCAAGGGCGTCCTGCATCGCCTGGTCTTCCGCGGACAGCGGATGACGAATGTCGAGCAGCCACACCACACCCTGCAACCGGTCGCGTCGCAAGGTGTGCTTCACCAATCCTCGGAATGCGCCTCGTTGCGCTTTGCCCACGCGTGCATAGCCATACCCGGGTAAGTCGAGAAAGTAGTGGGACTCGTCGATGAGAAAGACATTGAGCGCGCGCGTCTTCCCGGGTGTGCCGGATGTTTTGGCAATGCGTCGTCCCACGAGTGCATTCAGCAGGGTGGATTTACCGACATTGGACCGGCCGACGAACGCAACTTCGGGAAGTGGGGGATCGAGCAGCACATCAGCACGTGGAAACGAGCCGATGAAGGAGGGGCGCAGCATGCTGCGCCCCTACTTACGCTTCTTTTTTCTGGCGAGGACGCTCAGTAACCAGCAGCGGCGCGCGGCCGGACGTGACGCATTCGGCGGTGATCGCGACCTCACGCACGTCATCGCGGCTCGGCAGCTCGAACATGATGTCGGTCATCATCTCTTCGAGAATCGCGCGGAGCCCTCGGGCGCCCGTGCCGCGCTTCATCGCCTTCGCCGCGATCGCCTTCAGCGCGTCCTTCTCGAGCGTGAGCCGCACGTCCTCGAGGTCGAACAGTTTCTGGTACTGCTTGGCGAGCGCGTTCTTCGGCTCGGTGAGGATCTTGATCAACGCGTCTTCGTCGAGTGCGTCGAGCGGGACGGTGACCGGGAGGCGGCCCACCAGCTCGGGGATCAGTCCATACCGCAGCAGATCGTCCGGTTCGACGTCGCCGAACGGATTCTTCTTGACCTTGGCGGCGACGCCTTCCGCCACCTCTTCCTTGGTAAAGCCGATTTGCCGCCGGCCGGTGCGCGACTCGATGATCTTCTCGAGTCCGTCGAACGCACCGCCGCAGATGAACAGGATGTCTTTGGTGTTGACCTGGATGTATTCCTGCTGCGGATGCTTGCGGCCGCCCTGCGGCGGCACGCTCGCCACCGTGCCCTCGAGAATCTTGAGCAACGCCTGCTGCACACCTTCGCCCGAGACGTCGCGCGTAATGCTGGGGTTCTCTGACTTGCGCGCGATCTTGTCGATCTCGTCGATGTAGACGATGCCCCGCTCGGCCTCGGAGACGTTGAAATCGGCGGCTTGCAGCAGGCGTACGAGGATGTTCTCGACATCTTCGCCGACGTAGCCCGCTTCGGTCAGCGTGGTGGCGTCGGCGATCGTGAATGGCACGTCCAGAATGCGGGCCAACGTCTGGGCCAGCAGCGTCTTGCCTACACCCGTCGGGCCGATCAACAAGATGTTGCTCTTGTCGAGCTCGACCTCGTTATCGCGGCCCGAATGGGAGTTGATGCGCTTGTAGTGGTTGTAGACGGCGACGGCGAGGGTCTTCTTGGCGCGGTCCTGCCCGATCACGTACTGGTCCAGCACGTCCTTGATCTCGGCGGGCGTGGGGACCTGCGTGATCGCTTCGGCGACTTCCCGCTCTTCGTCCTCGGCCAGAATCTCGTTGCAAAGCGCAATGCACTCATTGCAAATGTAGACGGACGGCCCGGAAATGAACTTCCGGACAGAGTCCTTGGATTTGCCGCAGAACGAGCAGCGGAGATGCTTGTCGTGAGACATCGTATCCTAGTATGGGAAAGCGCTTCTAGCGGCGCAAGGGATCACTTCTTTGCCTTCCCGTCTTCCTTTATTTCTTCGAAGTTCGAGATGACGTGGTCGATAAGACCGTACTCCTTAGCCTCTTCCGCCGACATGAAGCGGTCGCGGTCCATGTCCTTTTCGATGGTTTCGACGGTTTTGCCGGTGTGCTTGGCATACAGCTCGTTGAGCTTGCGGCGCAGGAACAAGATCTCCCGTGCCTGGATCTCGATGTCCGACGCCGTGCCCTGGGTGCCGCCCGAGGGCTGGTGCATCATGATGCGCGCGTGGGGTAACGCTGACCGCTTGCCCTTGCGGCCGGCGGCGAGCAGGAACGAGCCCATCGAGGCCGCCATGCCCATGCAGATCGTGTTCACCGGCGCGCGCAGGAACTGTATCGTGTCATAGATCGCCATCCCGGACGACACGATCCCGCCCGGCGAATTGATATACAGATAGATATCGCGTTCGGGATTGTCGGCGTCGAGAAAGAGCAGCTGAGCGATGATGATGTTGGAGACATCGTCATTGATGGCGGTGCCGAGGAACACGATGCGGTCCATCAACAGACGGCTGAAGATGTCGTAGGTGCGCTCGCCCCGGCTCGAGCGCTCGATGATATACGGAGGATAGATGTGGCTTTCGCTCGTCGTCACGCTTGCTCCACGGTGGACTGCGACAGGAGATAGGTGAACACCTTCTCCTCGGTGATGCTCCGCGCGACATCGCGGAGCCGCTTGGCTTTCTCCAGCGAGGCATATAGTTGCGCCGCGGGCATGTTGCGGCGCTCGGCGAGCTGCTGGATCCGCTCGTCCAGCTCGGCTTCGGTGGCGCGCAGATTCTGGGACTCTACCACGTGGTCGAGTACGAGATCGCGCCGCACCTGCGCTTCGGCAACGGTCCGGAACTCCTGCGCGAACGTCTCCCACCGGTCCTCGGGGACCTCATAGGCCTGCGCGTACATCCCCAGCACGCGTTCCACGAGCGGCCGCGGGGCGACGACGCTGTTCGCCTGCACGATCTGCTCGATGAGCTCCCCGCGCACCTTCGCGTCGGCGTCCCGCTCGGCTTCTTTGCCGAGGTCCGCCGTGACGGCGGCGCGCAGCGCGTCGAGCGACTCGAAATCGCCCATCTCGCGCGCGAAGGCGTCGTCGAGGGCCGCCAGCTCCTGGCGCTTCACTTCACGCAGCGTGATCTGGACGTCGCGCGTTTGCCCCCGCTTAGCCTCTTCGGCGAAGTCGTCCGGGAAGCGCACCGTGGCGTCGACCGATTCGCCCGGCAGGAGGTTCATGATGCGCTCTTCCACGTCCGGGATCGCGCGCCCCTCGCCCAGCACGAACTGATAGGGCTGGGGATCTTTGATTTCGCCGTTCTCGCGCGTCGCGATGATGACGTCCACGAGGTCCTTGGGCTTGGGCTTTTCACCGGCGACCGGCGTCCACGGTGCACGCTGCTCGCGCATGGTGTTGAGCTGCGCGTCGACCTGCGCGGCCGTGACCGCCGCGATCTTCCGCGTGAGCCGGAAATTGCCGAGCCGCTCGAGCTTGAGCTCGGGCTTCAGCTCGACATGGAACTCGAAGGTGACCGGCGAGCCGTCCTCCCACTTCAGGTTGTGAATGTGTGGGTCGGCGATCGGCTTCAGCTCTTCCTGCTTCTGGGCGACGCGCCAGCTCTCCTGCACGAGCTCGCGCAGCGTCTCCTGGCGGATGTCGTCGGCGAATTTCTTGCGCACCACCGCGGCCGGCGCCTTGCCCTGACGGAAGCCCGGCAGGCGGGCGCGCTGCTGATAGACCTTCGTCGCGCGCTCCTCGGCCGCCCGCACGTTCTCCGGAGGAATACTCACCTCGAGGGATGCTTCGCCGGGCTCCGCGCGGGTTTTCTTAACCAGAATGTCTGGCATGTGGGAGAAAATCTAACCCTGGGGTCTAGGGGCTGGGGGCTCGGGCCTAGAGGTTTTTCCCGCGTCCCGAACCCCCAGCCCCAAGTCCCCAGAATGCGACCGGAGGGACTCGAACCCCCACGGGTTGCCCCACCAGCTCCTAAGGCTGGCGCGTCTGCCAATTCCGCCACGGTCGCATAATCCGGCAGCGAAATCTAGCGCTTTTCACTCGCGAGCCGCACCAGCGCGGCGCGCGCCTCCGTGACGTAGGGCAGCAGCTCAGGATCCGGATTGCGCCAGGCCTGCACGACCAGTGAGTACCCCGCGATCGCGCGCTCGCGATTGCCGAGCCGCTCGTAGACGCGCCCGCGCTCGAGTGCGCGTAGCACCTCGACCGGCGTGAACACCGGGTTGAACCCGACGAGTGGTCGATCGAGCAGCGCCGCCGCATCGGCCGTTCGGCCGCGCGCGAACCGCAGTTGCGCGTTCACGAGATCATCGAGGCTGCCGCCTCCGAATGCGGCCGTGTCGGGGCGCGCGTCGAACAGCCGCAGGGCCTCTGCGCTGTCGCCCCGGGCGAGCGCGAGCCACGCGCGTTGCGACGCGATGACATAGCCAAAGAAGTCCTTTGCGACGGGCGGGAAATTGGCGAGCGGATGCGCCCGCATTTCTTCGCCCTTGCGCAGTGCGGCCACGATCGCGGCGGTGTCGTGAACCGCAGCGAGGAGCGGTGCCGCAAAGAGCAGCCCGTCACCGGGCCGCTCGAGCCAGCCGCGGGCCATGCGCGCGGCGCTGTCGGCCGGAATCGCCCCCACCAGGGCATATTGCGCAAGGAGTGACGGGAACGTGGTGCGCGGAAAAGCGTCCCTGACGTGTCCACGTGCCGCGAGAGCCGAAGGGAAGGCAAACACGCTGGCATTGGAGCGCTTGCTCGCCTTCTGCTCTGCGTCCGCCCGCGCCCGCAGAAACGCCACCGTTGTTTCCGCCGAGTCCAGCCAGCGCCCCACCGCAGCCCACACTGTCTGGACGAGGTGATTATCAGCGCTATCGGCGAGGTAGGCGATCGCCTTGGCGCGAGTCGCTGGCTCACTCAGTCGCGCGACGAGGTCAGTGCTCTTGGCATATTCGCCCATGGCGCCGGCGGCGAGGAATGCGGTGGCGTACCGTCGCCCAGCCTCGGTGCCACCATATTCGAACCCCATCGGGACGGCGTGTACGTAGGACGGGGTGAATGCCGAGTCGAGCGCGATCGCACGGTCGAACGCGTCGAGGCTCGCGTGCAGCGGCAGACGGGCGAGCGATCCCGCATGAAATCGCGCGTCGCCGAGCATATACCACAGCTCTGGATCGTTCGGGTAGCGGCGGACCGCCTCGTCGAGCGTCGCGATGAGCCGGCGGCCGTACGTCCACCACGCACCAGCGATTTGTGCGGGGCCGCGATAGACGATCGACGCCAGCGATTCGGACTGGACGATCAGGCTTTCCCGCGGCGCGAGGCCGTGATTCAATGCACCCGCGCGCAGCTTGTACGTCACCGAGACCGAGTCTTGCGCCGAATGCTGCCATCCCGCCGCCTGGCCCGCGTGACTCCACGCGAGCGTGAAGCCGCTGTCGAAGCCGATCGCCCGTTGGTGGTAGGCGAGCGCCGAGTCCCATTCAGAGCGCCGGAGGAACTGCTCGCCCTGCAGAAAGGCTTTGAGCGCCGGCAGTGAACGTGAGCCGAGCGACGCGTTCCGCACGAAGCCGATGGCGCGGGTGCGGCCGAGCTCGCGCAGCACGCGAACCGTCAGGGAGTCGGCGAGCCGATCCATCCGATCCGCCCCTTCGCGCAACTCGATCTCGCCCAGGACCGTCGGACCTGCGACATCGAGCACCGTTGCCGTCAGCCGGACCGAGTCCGCGCCGGCCTGCACGACACCGCCGAATACCACCGTCCCCGCGCCGGTCTCGCGACCCAGTGCTTGCGCCGATTGCTCGTCAGTGCGACCGCTCCACCGCCGCACCACGAGCGTCGGCGAAACCGTGCGCAGGGGTCCTGCGCCATCAAGACTGCGCGACAGTACGTCCACCAGGCCCTCGCGCCACAATGCGAGGTCGGGCCCGCCCAGCACGTCGAACGGAGCAATGGCCACGCGATTGGCGTCCAGCGCTACGCTGCTCCGCGGCTTGAGGGCGACCAATGCCACGAGAGCCAAGACCACGACGGCGGCGGCGAGCGCCAGCCAGCGGTTCCGTGGCCGCCGCAGCATGTTCCGCATGGTCGCCACCCGCGACGTGATCGCTACCGATCCGCTGGACGTCGCCATGCCCTCGAGCGCCTGAAGCAGCTCATTGGCGCTCTGCGGGCGATCCGCCGGATTCTTCGCGAGGCACGTCATCACGAGGTCGGCGAGCAGCGGCGGCAGCGTCGGCCGCCGGTCGGTGATGGGCACCACCGGCTCGGTGACATGCGCCGCCAGCATCTGGTGTGGCGCCATCCCGGAGAAAGGCGGGCGGCCGGTGAGCATCTCGTACGCCATCGCGCCGAACGCGTAGATGTCGGCGCGGGCGTCGATGTTGGGATCACCGGCCGCCTGCTCAGGCGCCATATAGGCCGGCGTACCGAGCGCCACGCCGACCGATGTCAGCCCGCTCTCGGTCTTGGCCTGGCTGACGGCCTTGGCCACGCCGAAATCCGCCACGACGGCGTGCTGTCCGGAGAGGAGCACGTTGTCCGGCTTGATATCGCGATGCACCACGCCGCGTGCGTGGGCATACGCGAGCGCGTCGGCCACGTCCTTGAGGATGCGCACAGTGTCGCGCACCGGCAGCTCACCTTCGCGGCTCAGGCGCGTGCGCAGTGCCTCCCCTTCGACCAGGGGCATCGTGTAATAGAGGACGTCGTCAGCCCCGCCGGCCGCGAGCAGCGGGACGATGTGCGGATGCTGGAGCGAGGCGGAGAGCTGGATCTCCCGATTGAAGCGATCGACGCGCATTTCCAGCGCGAGGTCGGGCGGCAGCACCTTGATGACGACACGGCGCGCGAGCCGGGTTTCCTCGGCCACGAATACGCGGCTCATGCCGCCGCCGCCGAGCTCTCGTTCGACTCGATACGCCGCGCCGAGCGCGGCCTGCAGACGTTCGGAAAATTCCGCCATGTCCGACCTAAGATAGTGCGCGTTGACGGGCTGCGGGGGTCGGTCTAGTTTGACGCGGTGCCGTTAGTACTCGCCCTGCTCCTCCTGCTTCTCACCGCGTGCAGCGGACCGTTCCCGCAATCGGTGTTCGCGCCGCGATCGGATTTCAGCACCGATCTCGACGGTCTCTACAAGAACATCTTCTGGTGGGCGGTCAGCGTCTTCGTCGTCGTCGAGACGCTGCTGCTCGTCGCGATCGCCCGGTTCCGCGCGCGCCCGGGGCGTCCGTCGCCCAAGCCCGTGCACGGCCACACCGCGCTCGAGATCGGCTGGACGCTGGCGCCGGCACTGATCCTCGTCTTCATCGCCGTCCCCACGATGCGCGAGATCTTCGCCACGGCGGGTCACGCCCCTGATGGTGCGTTGCGCGTTGAGGTTATCGGGCACCAGTGGTGGTGGGAATACCGCTACCCGACGCTGAACATCAGCGCCTACAACGAGCTGCACGTCCCGGTGCGGACGCCGATACAGGTCGAGCTGACGTCGGCTGACGTGATCCACAGCTTCTGGGTGCCGCGGCTGGGCGGCAAACGGGATCTCATTCAGGGACGTACCAACCGCATCGCGTTCCGCGCCGACTCGGTGGGTGAGTACTGGGGCCAATGCGCCGAGTTCTGCGGCGCATCGCACGCCAACATGCGGCTGCGCGTGTTCGTGCAGACCGATGCGGCGTTCCAGGGCTGGGTAGACCAACAGCGCGCCGGCCCCGCCACGCCCGCCAAAGGATCGCCGGCCGACGCGGGGCAGCAGGTGTTCAGGCGCAGCGCCTGCATCGGCTGTCACACCATTACCGGGATCGCGCAGGGCAAGGTGGGGCCTGATCTGAGCCATGTCGGCGGCCGCGCGACGATTGCCGGCGCGCTGTTCCCGAATACGACCGAGACGCTGCACCGCTGGATCATGAACGCGCCGTCGCTCAAGCCGGGGGCGCTGATGCCGCCGCAGAATCTGTCGCCCCAGGATCTCGATGCCGTGGTCGCCTACCTCCAGAGCCTGAAATGAAGAGCTGGCTGACCACCACCGACCACAAGCGGATCGGCCTCCTCTACTTTTGGACGGCGTTCGGCTTTTTCCTGATCGGCGGCCTCGAGGCGCTCATCATCCGCGCGCAGCTGATACGGCCGGACGGTGGCCTCGGCGTGAGCGCCGAGACGTTCAACCAACTGTTCACGATGCACGGCACCACGATGGTGTTTCTCGCGCTCATGCCGCTGTCAGCGGCGTTCTTCAACTACATCATCCCGCTGCAGATCGGCGCGCGCGACGTCGCGTTTCCCCGGCTGAATGCGTTCAGCTACTGGGTCTTCCTGCTCGGCGGCCTGTTCCTGAACGCGAGCTTCATCGCGGGGCCCTTGTTCGGTGCCGACCGGTTGTCCGTTGCTCCCGACGCCGGCTGGTTCGGTTACGCGAACCTCACGTCGCGGCAGTTTTCACCGGGACCCAACGTCGATTTCTGGCTGCTCGGACTGCAGATCCTAGGGATCGCTTCGCTCGCCGCGGGCTTCAACTTCATCGTCACGATCCTCAACATGCGGGCGCCCGGCCTCCGGATGCTGCGCCTGCCCGTCTTCACCTGGATGACGCTGATCACCCAGTTCCTCGTGATTACGGCGTTTCCGGTCATCACGGTCGCGCTCGTGTTGCTCATGTTCGACCGGTTTTTCGGGACGCATTTCTTCCTGCCGTCGGGCGGCGGCGATCCGATTCTGTGGCAGCACCTGTTCTGGATGTTCGGCCATCCCGAGGTCTACATCCTGATTCTGCCGGCCATGGGCATCGTGTCGGAGGTGCTGCCGACATTCTCCAGGAAGCCGCTGTTCGGCTACACCGTCGTCGTCTATTCGGGCGTCGTGATCGCGTTCCTGGGATGGAGTGTGTGGAGCCACCACATGTTCTCGGCGGGGCTGGGTCCGATCGCCGATTCGGTGTTCGCCGGCACGACCATGCTCATCGCCATCCCCACGGGGGTGAAGATCTTCAACTGGATCGGCACGCTTTGGGGTGGGCAGATCCGCTTCACCACGTCGCTGCTCTTTGCGGTCGGCTTCATCGCCATGTTCATCATCGGCGGGCTCTCGGGTGTGACGCACGCGTCGGCCCCGTCGGATCTGCAGCAGACCGATACCTACTACGTGGTCGCCCACATCCATTACGTCTTGTTCGGCGGCACGGTCCTCGGGCTGTTCTCAGGGATGTACTACTGGTGGCCCAAGATGACAGGCCGGCTGCTGTCGGAGCGGCTCGGCCAAGTGCATTTCTGGCTGACGATGATCGGGATGAACCTGGCGTTTTTCCCGATGCATCTGTCCGGCCTCTTCGGTATGCCCCGCCGCATCTACACCTACTCCGCCGATTTGGGCGTCGCCCGATTCAACCAGATCTCGACCATCGGCGCGTTTCTCATCGGGATCGCGACGCTCGTCTTCCTGTGGAATCTGCTCCGTACGCGGTGGCGGCCCGTTGACGCGCCGAACAACCCCTGGGGAGGCGCGACCCTCGAGTGGGCGACTTCTTCGCCGCCGCCGGTCTACAACTTCACCGTGATCCCGACCGTCGAGAGCCGTATGCCGCTGTGGCAAACGGAACGCCACGCGCCGATGGCTCCGCTGCCCGAGCGGCCACCCGCGCCGATCCACGTACCCGGAGGCTCGTGGTGGCCGATGATCACTGCGTTCGGGCTGCCGGTCATGGCGATCGGCGCACTGTCACACCTGATCCCCGTCGTGCTCGCCGGCGCGGCCGTCGTGATGGTGGGCATCTATCGCTGGGCTTTCGAGCCCTTTGAGATGTAGATGGCACACGCGACGGGGGGCCACCACACGAGCATGGGGCTCGACAGCCGCAAGATGGCGTTCTGGGCGTTCATCGGCTCGGAGTGCCTGCTGTTCGGCTCGCTCATTTCGACGTATCTCGTCTACAAGGGAAGAAGCCTCGTCGGGCCGTATCCGCACGAGATTTTGAATATTCCGTTCACGTCGTTCAGCACATTCGACCTGCTCATGTCGAGTCTCGCGATGGTGCTCGCGCTCGCGGCGGTCCAGCGCGGCGACATGAAACAGGGCAAGCTCTGGCTGCTGATCACGGCGCTCCTGGGCCTCGTCTTTCTGGGCGGGCAATTCTGGGAGTTCAGCCACTTCGTGCATGAAGGGCTCGGCCTGACCACGAACCTGTTCGGCTCGACGTTCTACGTATTGACGGGAACGCACGGTGCGCACGTGACCGTGGGCGTGATCTGGCTGCTGACGTTGTGGATTCAGGCCCTGCGCGGAAAGCTCGGGCCCGGCAACGCGCTCACCGTCGAGATCACCGGACTGTACTGGCATTTCGTGGAC